>ULQX01065390.1_pt1 | contig 74520 bp, 62 predicted proteins | sample 1954941 | NCBI WGS metagenome assembly ULQX01 (sample SAMEA4835667, study PRJEB28245) | human gut metagenome | biome: gut microbiome; material: fecal sample | place: Denmark | collected 2008
GCACGCTCAGCGAAAATAACAGCTTTTTACATGGCAAAATCTCCTGTTTTTGTATTTTTTTAGAAAAAAATAGCGTTTTTAATACAAACAGAACTCCCCGCGTAACTCTCCACCAACTACGCTTGGCCGCATGTTCCAGATAGAGGAAACATGCCACGTTCAACACAATTCCAAACGCAGTAGAGATGGGGGCTGCGAGGCCGATATTGGTGAGGCTTGCGTCCGGCTGGATGCTCATATAGTAAGCAAAGGGAAGGCGTACGAGAAGGGTCTGGATCAGTCCCTGGAGCATGACCCACACGGTCTTGCCATTACCGTTAAAATATCCCATCATGCTGAACAGCACAGCAGTCAATAGCGTCTCCGGTGCGAAACCTTTCAGATACTCATACCCTCTCTGCACCACTGCCGCATCCGCGGAGAAGATACCTGCCAGCAGATTCCCCCGGAAGAACACCAGTACAAAGACGAAGCATCCCACCAAAAGTCCGATGCCGATACCGGTGAACATGGTCTTCTTCGCCCGCCTCTGTTCTCCGGCACCTACATTCTGTGACACGAAAGAAGAAGTGGACTGCATCAGTGCACTGGGGATCAGCATGGCAAAGTTGACGATCTTGCATGCCACGCCGTAGCCGGAGGAAGCTTCCAGTCCCAGGCGGTTGACAAAGGCGCACAGTGCCAGGAAAGAGCCTTGCGTCAGGCACTCCTGCAAAGCTAACGGCAGACCAATCTGCAGGAATTTACCGCACTGGGGATTCCAACGAAAATCGTATCCGGTAATGGTAAAGGGCAGTCCCTTTTTCACAAGGCGTACAATTGCAAACACTACGCTCAATGCCTGGGCAAAAACAGTAGCCAGTGCCGCTCCCATGGCATCCATGCCCAGTCCTGCCACCAGTACCAGATCACCCACGATATTGACAATGCATGCCACGAAGACAAACAACAGCGGTGAATTGCTGTCACCCAGTCCTCGAAAGATCGCGGACAATACGTTATATGCCACAATAAAAAAGATTCCCGCACCACAGATCCGTATGTAAGCTGCGGTCAGTCCTACCGCCTCTTCCGGTGCCTGCATGAGAACCGCGATGGGACGGGCAAAACCAACCATGACCACGAACAGTACCAGTGAAATCGCTGCAAATACAACGGTTCCTCCGCCGATGATACTGCCGATCTGCTCCTCCTTCTTCTCTCCCAGATACCGGGCGATCAGAACAGTAATACCCATTGCCAGTTGCGTCACTACAAAAGTCACCAGATTCAGCACCTGGCTGCCGGTAGAGACTCCGGACAATCCTGAAGTAGAGCCGAACCGTCCCACTACGAGCAGGTCTACCGCACCGTAAGCTGCCTGTAAAATTAAGGCACCCAAAATGGGAACCATGAAACGAAGCAACTTTTTTAAAATGCTTCCCTGCGTAAAATCCATCTTGTCATTTTCTCTATTTTTCAAAGTTCTCTCTCCTCTCGCACATCACCTGATAAAAGGTCTCTATGGTCTGTATCATCACTTTCGCATCTGCTTCAGAAATGCTCTCCAGATACGGTGCCAGACCGGCAAAATAATTCTCATTATATTTTTCCGACAGTTTTCGTCCCTCTTCCGTCAGAGAAATATAGGTGATCCTGCCGTCTTCCGCCGCATTGGCTTTCCGCAGATAACCCTTTTCTTCCATTTCTTTTACTGTCCGCGTCACGCCGGGACGTGGGATGTTCAGATAGTCACTGATATCTGAAATCTTCACAGCAGCCCCCTGCCTCTCCATGATCTGGATCACATCCAGGAAATGAATATAAGAAGGTGTCACGCCCGAGGGCAGCGCAGGGAGCATCTCCCGGATTCTTTTTGCCTGATAGCAGGCATCCAACATTCTTTTTATCGTCTGAATCGTCATTCTTTTCCTCTCTGATATCTTTTTATATCCTATATTTTGTTTTTATAGTTACCTTGGGTAATTATCTTTGGTAATTATATGGAAACACTTTTAATTTGTCAATAGGATATTTTCATAAGAACGAAAACATATACATGAAAACAGCAGACCCTTTTTGTGGGAATCTGCTGTTTTTTTCCTATAGACTTCATTTTTTATTTTTCTTTATTTCAATTTCAAATCATACGTTTTTTACTTATATAACTGTTTACGCATCCGATCTGGCATAGGCGTTTTTCATCTGCCCACTGAGTTCATACAGGACTTTATCCAGAGTATCGGCTGCCTCACACTGAAGCATCCCAGCAATCTTTTCGTTGGCCTCTTCCTGTATTTTTTTACGAGTTTCCTCATCGGTCTCCTGCTCCAGCAATGTATCGTAACGGTTCAGGAGCTCGTGACTTTTCGCTGCTATGCTTTCCTGATAACGTTCGATATGGAACACGGATTTGCTATAAGAAGCATCGGCCATGGCTGCGATCATACGGCTCATCCAGTAGAAGTTCTCGGTGGAGACTTTTCCGGTGGTTCCGAACAGGTAGCCGGGTGTCGTATCTATGTCAGTGTAGAACGGAGCCAGTACATTAAATGCATTGGATGCAAACGCCAGCCACTGGATCGGCTCGCCCTCCGGGCGCATCTGGATCAGAGTCATGACATCATTACGGTTGATGCCAATGGAACGGTATGCTCCGCACATAGTTTTATCCCCATACGAAGCATACGGATCATAGGGGGTTCCCTGATAATGGGAAGACAGCACGTATTTTACATCCTCCACCGTGATCTTCTTCTCAGGCACCATGCACCAGGGCAGATCATCTGAAAAAGGAGTGTAGTCCGCATCCGGACCATCCCAGACGAGTGTCCGGGGATTCAGGGTCCGCAGCATGTACCAGGCTCTTGCGGTATTGTATACATGGTCGGAATCGTCATGGCTGCCAAAGGCATCTCTGGCAGAAAAGCTGCCGTCCTGTGACAGATCCAGATGATGCTTTTCGATAAACTCTTTCAGATCCGCAGAGCACATATGATTCTCCTGTGCGTTCAGGGCATCCTCCAGATCAAAAGCATCGATTCCGAACTGATTCGGCATCACCACATATGCTTCATCCGGCACTCTGCGGGCAATCCAGTGATGACCTCCGATCGTCTCCAGCCACCAGATCTCGTTTTTATCGGAAAAAGCAATCCCGTTCATCTCATAGGTGCCGTATTTTTCCAACAGACCTCCCAGCCTCGTGACACCTTCTCTGGCACTATGAATATAAGGGAGCACCACAGATACAATGTCCTCCTCACCGATACCTCCGGGAATCTCTTCTGCACCATCCTGCGCCGGAACATATTCCACCAACGGATCTGCTCCCAGGACTCTGGCATTGGAAGTGATGGTCTCTGTGGCCGTCATGCCCACACCTGCCGCATTGATACCGTGTGCCGCCCAGATACCTTCTCCCTCCAGCGCATTGGGCACTGCGGTATAACGCAAAGCCTCCTCGGGCAGATCGATCTCCACATGAGAAAGCACAGATTTATATTTTCTCGGCTGTTCTTCCGGATGCACCACCACAAATTTCTTCGGGGTAAACTGTCCGGAGGGGGAATCATCGTTCCGGGCGATCATGGTAGATCCGTCATAAGATGCTTTTTTTCCTACTAATATGGTTGTACATGGCATAATCATTACCTCCTGCTATTATGTTGCAAAAAATTTCCCGTGAGTAACGGAAATCTGTTTTCTGTCTGGAACCTTACACCAGCTTCTGTCCATTCACCACAACATTACGGATCGTCTCCGGTCTGCCCTGCAGAGGCTCAAGCTTCGTAAACTGTCTACAGCCGGTGACTTCGATATTTTCCATAGACAGATCTCTGAAATATGGGATGTCCTCCTCATTTTCCATGGCAATGGTCTCATTACGGTTCAGAGAATTCAGGACATAAGACATCGTAAGGATCACTGCCTCGCCTTTGATCTCGCTCATATAGATATTGCGGAGTGTGATGTTTTCCACCACGCCGCCGCGTCCCAGCGCACTCTTCATGCGGACACCCACATCGGTTCCCACGAAAGTACAGTTCTCCACCAAAATATCTTTTACCCCACGTGACATCTCGCTGCCGATGACAAAACCGCCATGGCCTTCATTCACCAGACAATCATGAATGTAGACATTGCTGCAGGGGCCTTCGATCCTGCGGGCAATGGCATTCTTGCCGGATTTCATGCAGATAGCATCGTCACCGGTCTCGAAAGTACTGTGGTGAATGTGCACATTGGTGCAGGATTCTACATCGATGCCGTCACCATTCTGTGCAAAGTACGGATTACGGATCTTCACACCGTCCACAGTAAGGTCCACGCAAAAATAGGGATGTATGTTCCATGCCGGAGAGTTCATAAACGTTGCGCCCTGTAATAATACCTTTTTACAATAACGCAGGCTGACCATTACCGGACGGTAAAAATCATAATAAGGTGCCGCAGCAGCCAGTGCCTCTTCGGTGGTTCCCTGAATGTTGTGGCGATTACCTTCCAAAATAGACTCAGCAGGCATCCAGATCTCAGTCTCTTTCGTCTCGATCATATAAGGACTGATCTGAAACAGCGCATCCCACTGTTTTGCCGTCATCTTGAATTTCTTGACCGGTCGCCATTTATCACCGCTTCCATCTATGATACCATCTCCGGTGATGGCGATATTTTCTGCATTTTCCGCTGTGATGGGAGACACAGTACGGATGCAGTCCTGCCCTTCGTAACTGGTAATGCGCAGGGGATAATCCTCTTTTGATTTGATGAATTTTAACATAGCCTGACTGTCCAGGTGCAGATTGACACCACTTAACAGCCGGATCGGAGCCACTGCCCAGATTCCTGCGGGAACTCTTACCATACCACCGCCCTGCTCAGACACTTCGCAGATCGCGCGGTTAATGGCCTCCGCATTGTGTCTGCCGGTCTCGATCTGCAAATCGCCGCTCTTCGCGCCGTATTCTGCTATGGACACCTCCCGATCCGGGAACTGGGGAAGTTCTACTTTATAATTCTGATTATACATGGTTATTGTTTTCTCCTTTGAATATTTTCATGGATACTTTCACATTTTCTACGTTTCTGATTCTAGCGTGTTCCGTTTCGGACTTCCACCCGATTTTTGCGTTTTTCCGAAGGATTCTACTGCTTATTTGTGCCCTTCCGCGCAGATCCAGTCCTCGCCGTCTTTTAAGCGAATCCGTACCTCTTCAAATCCTGCATTTTCCAGCAGTTCCCGGAATTCTTCCGGTGTGGGATTAAACAGATGGAATCTTTGAATGTTTTCCCGCACCTGTTCCGGCAGATCCTCCTTCTGGTAAATGTCGGCCACCAGTAAAAAGGTTCCCTGCTCCTTCAATACCCGGTAGACTTCTTTCAGATTCTCCGCGGGATTCGGCCAGAAATAAAAGCTTTCCACCGTAATGATCTTGTCAAAAGCATTGTCCGCAAAGGGCAGTTTTTCCACTGAGGCTTCCACGAGATCCATTTTTCCCTGCTGCAGTGCTTCTGCATTGGTTTTCCCGGAAAGCTCCAGTGAAGTGGCGGAATAATCCACTCCGGTCAGATGTCCGTCACGCACCTCTTCACTCATGCGTTTCAGAGTTGCTCCTCCACCGCAGCCGATGTCCAGAATCCGGTCATTCTCCCGGATCTTCCAGTGTTCCAGCGCCCAGCCGGTCACTGCGTAGTGGCTTTCGTTCATGCGGCGCAGCATCTTCTCCCCATCCTCCCCGACCGGTTTCCCGGGGTTGCCGGAAATGGTGATCGCCTGCTGGGTGCGTTCGTTGGTGGTTAGGTTTATGGTATTATTTTCTGTTTTTTCAGTCATGATCTTTATTCCTTCTTCCAGCCGCTTTCTTTTTGGATCTTTGCGGTTTTCTTTGCAATTTTTACTATCTCTATTATAATAGTAACTGTTTATAATCATGTAAAGGGCAATCCCGTTATTGAGAATATCTCTGAATAAGGGATTTGGCAAAACACCCGATACAAAGTACAATCTGCGAAAGCATACGCCGGAAATGCAGTGGAACGCTTGCAGGTTACGGAAAGGCATACATTTTTTATGAAATATTATCTTGCCCCCATGGAGGGACTGACCACTTATAATTTTCGCACTAACTGGAACCGCTGTTACGGCGGCATGGACAAATATTTTACCCCTTTTATCTCCAATCGGCACATGAACAGCAGAGAACGCAACGATGTGCTTCCGGAACATAATGTGGGCATGTACACCGTACCGCAGATCCTGACCAATAAGGCGGAGGAATTTCTGTCGCTGGCAGAGCAGCTGGCCGGATATGGCTACCACGAGGTCAATCTGAATCTGGGCTGCCCTTCTGGAACAGTGGTAGCAAGAAACCGCGGTGCCGGATTCTTAGGTACGCCCCGGGAACTGGAGACTTTTCTGGACGAAATTTTTGAAAAATGCCCGTTGAAAATTTCCATTAAAACCCGCATCGGCATGGAATGTCCTGATGAGTGGGCTCCGTTACTGAAAATATATCAAAAATTTCCCATGAAGGAGCTGATCATTCACCCCAGACTGCAAAAGGAAGGTTACAAGGGGACACCCCATCTGGAAGCTTTCGCAGAGGCGGTGGAAGCCCTGCAATGTCCGCTGTGCTATAACGGGGATATTACCTCTCCGGAGTCGCTAACGCAGATTCTTACGAAGCTTCCCAGTATCGATACGGTCATGATCGGCCGGGGAATTTTGCAGAATCCGGGATTATTGCAGGAATTGAAGACTGCCTCCACGGAGAGTGTTGCGCTGCCGTCTTGTGAAGAGCGGCTGGCTGTCCTGAAGGAATTTCACACTTCCCTCCTGACCGGTTATCAGGAGATCATGTCCGGCGATACCAATACGCTCTATAAGATGAAGGATCTCTGGACTTTCTTAAGCCACAGCTTCGAATCTCCGGACAAATACGTAAAAAAGATTCGCAAAGCCACGGATGTCAGTGACTATAAGCTGGCCGTCAATGCGTTATTCCGGGAGTGCGCATTGAAGTCGGAGAATTCTTGATCCTGACATCATCCCATACCTTTATTCCCCGGTGTCGAACTGTTCTCCTTCGTTGGCGTCTTCCATGACGACCTCCGGCTCCGGGATGCCTGCATTTTCCACATAGCTGAAATGAATGACCGCCTGTGGCCAGTTGAAGCTGATCCGGGCGGTCTTCTGCCGCTCCTCGCCTGCCTTGCGGATCAGTTCCAACAGTTCCTGCAAGACTTCTCTGGTCAGATAGCCTCCCCGCCACTGGAACGTCATGGCCCGGCCTTTTTTCGCCATCTGCTGTGCTCTTTTATATACTTCTTCCGTTTTCGTAAAGGAAAGTTTTTTCTCCTTGTAATAAAAATGATCGTTGTCCGGACAGCCGGGTGCCGGGGCAATCAACGGTTCATGATCCCGGAACACCGCTTTATCTCCCAGATTGAAATAGTCGTAGCGGATCTCTCCGGGTGCTTCCGCATTGCCCTGATGTTTTCCCAATGTATTGTCAAATGTGGCATCCAGATGGTAATGCTGCCCGCCGATCCGCACAATATTCCAGGTGTGACGGTACTTGATCCCTTTCTCCGGATTGTTGCCGCAGATAGCGATTACACACCACACACCCAGCGCATCACAAAGCACCTTCACCGATTTGGCAATGCCCTCGCAGACACCCACGCCCTGTCCCAGCGGTCCGATAATCTCATGGGAATAGGGCTTTTTCAACTTATCGTAGGTGATATTTTCGCAGATAAAGTCGTGAATGTACTTCTCTTTTTCCCACTCTGTGAACTTTGCGGCAGATCTTGCCAGCTTTTCCACCCGGGACTGCATGGCTTTCTGATGTTCTCTGATCTTATTTTTCTCAAACAGATACTCCGGCACGAAGATGATGTTGGGGGAGTCCTGATAATATCTATACCGATAACTCACCACCCAGAAGATCTCCGGATGATCCAGCCGCAGTCGGAAAAATACGTCATACAATTCTTCCGCCGGGATCCGCGGCAGCTGGATCTCGTCTGCCAGCGCCAGCACTCCCTGCTGCATAGCGTGATAGGCGGCCTGCTGGGGCTTGTTCATTTTCTGATAGTAATATGGTTCCATGGTAGTTTCCTATTCTATTGTTTTCATCTGTCTTATTTTTACATTTTAACAGAAGGTTTTTCTTTTGGGTGGATGTTTTTGATATTTTTAAAAAAATTTATTTCTTATGCAACTTTTCTGAAGACTGTACAGTCTAATCATCAGAGACCTGTAAAAAATGGTTTTATTACGAAAGGAGTTTTATTATGAAAAACAAATTTATCTGTGCACTTTTAACCACTGTTATGGTATTATCTTTTGCTGCCTGCGGCAATGAGGGAAACGGAGCTGCTGCCTCTGCGGAAAGCACCGTAGCTTCCGAAAGCCAGGTTACAGAAAGCAATACAGAAGCCAATACTGAAACCGCATCCACCGAAAGCACCTCTACGGCGGAAGGAGCCTATGAAGACAACTTTGCAGTTTCCACAGAGGATGCTACTGCTTTCGCTAAAAAGATCCAGGATGCCGTAGCCGCTGAAGACCTGAATGCTCTCGCTGATCTGGTCAATTATCCGGTCTATGTTGCTCTGGGCGATGGCAGTGTGATCGAAACCAGGGAAGATCTGATTGCCTTAGGTGCAGACAAAATCTTCACCCCTGAGCTGAAAGATTCTATGGCTAATGCTGATCTGTCCGAATTAAGCCCCAGTATGGCAGGCTTCACCCTCTACAGCACCGGCGACGGTCCTAACATCACCTTCAATGTCCAGAACGGAGTACTCGGCATCAGCGGTATCAATTACTAATCATTCTCATACAAATCGGGGGAGCCTTTCATCAGGCTCCCCTTACTCGTGTCGAAACAACCGTTGTCAACGGTACCATAGTGATATCTATGTTCCCGTCTGTCTTACGCGTGATCAGCGTGGCTCCCCGCTGGATATATTGCTTCGCAATGCCGGAATATCCCAGATAATCAATAGACATTCCGTAGGTCATGCGGATGCCCTGATATATCAGGGATAATGTATTCAGGTGATCGTGTCCACAGAAGATCCATTTCAGCCAGCCGTTATCCACCGCTTTTTCGAAAAAATGTGGCGGTTGATTCGATATTCCGAAGTACTCGTCCTTTTCTCCGATACTGCCGTGTTCATAAATCACGCTGTGATCGCCCAATTTCATTTTCTCATAAGCTTCCTTAAATTCTGCGGGCGGCATGTGGAAAAATGCCATGGCAGGCACTTTTCTCTCGCTCAGTTTTTCCATGCACCAGTCCGTCTGATCCTCATGGATCCGGTCGAAACCGCTGAAAAACCAGCCGTCGCCGTACATGTTGGAATCCAGCAGAATCAGCGGAAGTAACAGTTTTCCCTGATCATCTGTGAGGTCTACTACAAAATTCCCGACGCCGGTAATGGGATTCTGAGGACTGTGCTCATATCTTCCTTTGGTAAAAACGGCATATTTTCCCGTAGTGAAAATCTCCGCCAGCTGTTCCTTATTGCAGGTGGAGCCCATTTCACAGTCATGGTTACCAAAGACCAGAGTATAGGGAATCTGAAAACCATCCAGAAATGCCAGCAGTTTTTCTGCCTGCTTTCGGTTGTTCATGGTACCGCTTTTCGGGAAAAACGGGAAAACAGAATCTCCGGTCAGGACGATCAGATCCGGTCCCGTCCGGCGGATCAGCTCCGTCACCGCTGCCAGCGCCAGTCTGTCCTTTTTCCCGGAAAACATGCCGAAACCAAGGTGCAGGTCTGTCAGTTGTAATATTTTATAATCTCTGTCTGTCGGGATGCAAAGGGAAAAAGTCTCTTCGTCCCGAATTTGAAATTTTTGAGAAGTATACATAGGAATCTCTTTTCTGTCACTTAATCTGTTTCACTATTGTATTTGAGTTTTTTTGAAATCAGCTCAACGGAATCAATGCACCGATTGCAGACAGCAACGTAGACAGCACCATCAGCACCTGAAACGGTACCGTGCCGATCACACCGCAGATAGGACTGCTGCCGGCTTTTTTCCTGGACTTTCCATAGGTCAGCACCAGCATGATGCTCACCAGTACCACAACGCCACTCATGATCCGGGTCAGAACGATAAAGCTGTTCACTCCAAACACGGCAAACAGAATGCAGGGAACCGTAGCGATCAGCCAGCTGATGCGGTTGCCGCTGCCGATCTGTTCATGAACCACATCGCGGAGGGCGAGCGTATTGCTCCAGAACGTGGTAAGTAAAGCAAACAGGGAAAATACGCCTGCCAGGATCATTGCCCAGGTACCGATGCTCTCTCCCAACTGCATGTATGCCAGTTCTTTTTCCAACGCTCCCTTGGTTCCCAGGAGAACCGTACCCGTCACGATCAGGACAAACACTGAGGAAAGCCCAAAACCAATGAAGATGGAGCGGCGGATCTGTTTCGCATTGCCATCCAGACCTTTCACCACCTGGATCACTGCCTGATTGGCGGAAGTGGCAAATACCACCATGCTGTACAGCGCCAGCAGATTATTCCAGTGGAACTGTGCCCGTTGCAAAGAATTCAGCGGATGCAGAAATGTGCCTACCGTCATCACTGCCACAATGCCCATGAGGACAATGACTGCGTATTTCTGCGCGATGCCCACGGCTTTCATGCCGATAAACACCACAACTCCGGCGAGCACATAGTACAAAACCTGCGCCGCCACGAAAGGCATTCCGAACCAGTTCACAAAAATCTGTGCTCCGCCATTGATGTTACCGCTGACACCGATCATAATTGCCAGTCCATAGACAATAAATACACTCCAGCTGAAGATCTGCTTCATTTTCCCATGAAACAGCTCTCCTTCAAAGCTTTTCACCAGCTGGACACCACCGTTATTGTAAGACAGCTCGGCAATGATCAGATGCAGGATCACGTTCACGCAATAGGCGATCAATACCATCCACACGACATCCAGCATGCTGTTCTTCGTGGCAAGATACGGAACGGCGATGATGCCGGTACCGATGCTGTTGCCGACGATCATGCTGATGGCTTCGAAGGTCGTGAGATGGGCTTCGGATTGGATGGGGTGGGACATGGGGAGGACCTCCTTTGTAAAAATACTGATTTTATAAAAGTTTTGTGGTAAGTGCTTCCTGCAATACTTTTGAACAGTTGATTCCACGTTTATCGGCAAGTTTGGACATCCATGCCGGAAGCGAAACATTTTTTCGAACCGCCTTGGTGTCAGTCATGCTGCGATATTTAATCGTATCTGCCTGGATGATCGTAAGGATATCTGTCGGTAAATGAGAAATCTCTGCCTGGGGTGTAGGCGCATTCGGAGTAATTTCTTCATCCTCCAGACCAACAAGACAAAGATTCAATGCATCTGTAATAAGTGCAATCGCTTCTGTCAAAGTCGGTGCTGTTGTAATACACCCGTCCACATCCGGAACCTTCGCATAGAAAGTGCCGTCTTTTTCGGTAATAACAGCAGTATATGTGTATTGCATATCATTTACCTCCTTCTATATTTGCTTCTTTCAAAATATATCGCATATCATTTTCATTAAAATCATGACGTTTTACAGGAATGGTCTGCTTGGTATTCGGTTTGAAATACAGGTCATGACTTGCTCCATGTCTTTTAAAAATAAAACCGTTCTTTTCCAATTCTTTAATTGTTTTCTTTCGTGGATGCATTCTTCTCTCCTTTTATATTATATACAATCTTACACAAAATCAATAGAGAAATACACAAATTTACACAAAACCATGCGACATAACATTAAAAATTCAAATTGTTACGTAGGAAATATAAATAGATTCTGTTAAAACTGACTTTAAAAGATATTGTAATTATCAACATGTTGTACAATATCAGACATAAAATAGAATAGTATAAGAAATTATTACAATCTGTTTTGATTTCAATATAAAGTATTTCTTGTCTGTAAATAAAAAAATCCAAAGAACTAATTATTCTTTCATGTTCTCTTCTTGCATCCAAAGAGGCATATAGTTTCCATCTTTTTGCTTATAGAAATTTTTACTCAAATATCTGTTTTCCGTCTCATATTCTTCCGGTGTCATTCCGTTTTTTCCAAAATGGGGCTTCCATAAGCGTTTCTGTTGCCCAATCGCTTTGCCTGACCGTCTTGCTCAATTAAATGTCCTCCTTCTATGTAATCACACAGTACATTATATACGATTGTCTTTTCTATTTCAATCCACGCTCCCGCGAGGGGAGCGACGCGCTTACCCTGACCGCTCTCACATGCCCCAAAATTTCAATCCGCGTTCCCACGAGGGGAGCGACGGGCATGGCACTGCATCACTGCGTAGGCAACACAATTTCAATCCGCGCTCCCACGAGGGGAGCGACATAACTGGGATGGCGAACGTTCGGCATCAAAAAGCATTTCAATCCGCGCTCCCACGAGGGGAGCGACATCATACGCCTCGCGGAGTCTCTGGGAATGCGCATTTCAATCCGCGCTCCCGCGAGGGGAGCGACCACGGTATCCGTCTGCGCGGAGTTTTCCGGGAGTAATTTCAATCCGCGCTCCCGCGAGGGGAGCGACGCATGGCAGAAGGCAGACTGGCTATATTACCAAATTTCAATCCGCGCTCCCGCGAGGGGAGCGACAGGTAGACCGTGTCAGCTTCTGTATGTAAAGGGATTTCAATCCGCGCTCCCGCGAGGGGAGCGACTTCCTCTCACAAGAGGCATGTTGCAGGTTCACGATTTCAATCCGCGCTCCCGCGAGGGGAGCGACACAATATGGTCGGATATTGTCAGTCGCACAGGGATTTCAATCCGCGCTCCCGCGAGGGGAGCGACGACGGAACGCAGTTATCTGTTAGATATGGATGTTATTTCAATCCGCGCTCCCGCGAGGGGAGCGACCAGAGCCATAAGCCCCGGACAGCTATATTGCAAGCATTTCAATCCGCGCTCCCGCGAGGGGAGCGACGCTGCACTTCCTCCGGCATTTCCGTTGCCATGTGAATTTCAATCCGCGCTCCCGCGAGGGGAGCGACTCCATAAACTTCGCAAACTGCTTCTGTGACACGATTTCAATCCGCGCTCCCGCGAGGGGAGCGACGTTTAATAGCCCTGTTAATGATCCTGTTTTACAATTTCAATCCGCGCTCCCGCGAGGGGAGCGACGCAGCGGAGCTATCCGCTTAAATAATTTTTTCATAATTTCAATCCGCGCTCCCGCGAGGGGAGCGACCCCGGTTCCTGCTGGACAGATGCAGCACTAAGCAATTTCAATCCGCGCTCCCGCGAGGGGAGCGACATCTCCGGCGGAAAGTTCCGGGACATGTTACTGATTTCAATCCGCGCTCCCGCGAGGGGAGCGACCGGATCCACACTGCAGTGTTTTCGATTTGTAATACAATTTCAATCCGCGCTCCCGCGAGGGGAGCGACGCAGCGGAGCTATCCGCTTAAATAATTTTTTCATAATTTCAATCCGCGCTCCCGCGAGGGGAGCGACTCAATATCAGGGAGGTGCGAATGCATGGATAGAATTTCAATCCGCGCTCCCGCGAGGGGAGCGACCGGACATATCCTCAGAGATCCATAAGGCATTTTTAATTTCAATCCGCGCTCCCGCGAGGGGAGCGACAGAATCTGCTAACACCATAGCAGCATACAACTATATTTCAATCCGCGCTCCCGCGAGGGGAGCGACGCTCCCTCATCTAATGGGATTAACTGGGTGTCGGGGATTTCAATCCGCGCTCCCGCGAGGGGAGCGACGCTTTTACACGCAGGCACAGCTTATCAATGGTGTATTTCAATCCGCGCTCCCGCGAGGGGAGCGACCATAACGAGTAATCGGAGCGTAAGGCTTATTCGGATTTCAATCCGCGCTCCCGCGAGGGGAGCGACGTGTACTTTTACTCATATCCTATCCATACGACAATTTCAATCCGCGCTCCCGCGAGGGGAGCGACTGATGCGATACTGGCAGCAGTAAAAGACTATTATATTTCAATCCGCGCTCCCGCGAGGGGAGCGACGTACTGGAATGTGAACAACCCTGCGACGAACGTATTTCAATCCGCGCTCCCGCGAGGGGAGCGACGAGAGTGGGTGCTGAACCATCAACATTGACAGAATTTCAATCCGCGCTCCCGCGAGGGGAGCGACAACAATTTTCACCAAAAAGTTCTCTTCTCTCTTAGCAAAAATTGTCTAATACATTTATTCTTTATAACAAACTTCCTTAATTAAAAATATCTATGTATGTTATTTCAAAAATCTTACAATTTTTCAGGTGCGAATCTCCCAGGCATTTTATGTGCCCTTGCCTTTCGCATCAGTTACAAAATCAGTGGCTGATCCGGAGCTATTCCTCTATCCACTCCAATATGTTCTATCTTGGTCTGGTATTTATTCCCCAGATAATAGAAGCGAAGGCTGTCCTTTTCTGTATCAATGATATCCTCAAGTGTTGCCTTCAACGCAATGCTCTGTGCATTATCCAAAATGCATTCAAATACGGAGTTCTGAACTCTTCTGCCATAGTTGACGCATTGCTTTGCCACTTTTCGCAGCCTTGCTTTGCCGGCTGCATTTTCTGTGTTGACATCGTATGTGATCAATACTAACATACCACACCTCACTTCCATAGGAATGCAGGATAGCCGTCCAAATCGCCACGTAGGAATCGTGCCAGCAGCATTGCCTGCACATAAGGAACCATACCCCATTCCACTTTTTCCTGCAAATAGGGATGCGTTATGGTCTCTTTTTTACGATTCTGCCACTCTGTCAGTATTAGCTTTCGTCCAGCATCATCCAGCAGAACCGCGCCGTTTTCTTTTTGGGTAAAATTTTTAGCTGTGATCATCCGTTTATTTACCAACGACAGCACAAAACGATCCGCCAGCACGGATCTTAGTTCCTCCATCATATCCAGCGCCAGCGATGCTCTGCCCGGACGCTCTGTGTGCAGATATCCCACGCAGGGATCTAACCCTACGCACTCCAGTGCAGATGCTTCCATATTTGTCAGTAATGTATACACAAAAGACATCATTGCGTTCATTTTATCGAGGGGCGGTCTTTTATTCCTGCCTTGAAATGTAAAATCTTTTTTCTGCTGCAGAATCAATTCGTCAAACACGCTAAAATAAATACTGGCTGCCTCTCCTTCATATCCCCTGAGTTCATCCCCGGAGGTGCTATTCTGAATCAACATCAAAGAGTTTTTCAGCATTTCGGATGCCTTTTTTACCCGCTCTGCATCAATCTGCATATTATGATCTCTGACTGCCCGCTCCAGAACCCACCTGGCATTATGTACTTTTCCAAGGATACAATTTTTAGCAATCTCTAATCCCACCAGTTCATCTTTGCTGCTGGCATACTGTTGTTCCCGCAGGATCACGTTCCCCCTCACTTTTCCGGTGACCCGTGCCAGAAATTTTCCCTGGGGAGTCATGTAACACAGGGAAATATTTCGTTCTGCACAGGCACCCATAAGTGCCGGACTTGTTCCCCGATATCCAAACGATACAATTCCCTCGAGATTATGCAGCGGAACTCTGCCAAGTTCTTTTTTATCATCGTAAATAACGATATTTTCACCATCTAACGCCAGGTAACTGTTTTCGGAAGTAACATATAACGTATTCAATAATTTTTTCATACGTTTTCCTCCATAAGTGCCTGATCCATATAGTTTTTCACAGAACCGGTTTTTGCAAGTCTTGGCATACAAAGTTCCTTTAAAGAGCAGGAAGTACAGTGCTTTCCCATCTTTACTTTCGGTGTATACCGCCTTTCATAATATTGATGCATTTCCTGAAACATCTCACGCACTTCGCTGCGAAGCTCTTCCGTGATCTCCACGATTTTCCTCCGTTTTGTCTCTCCGTAAAAGAGTGCACCTTCCGGAATCTGTGTGGAAAACATTTCTTCCAGGCACATTGCCTGCGCCGCTAATTGTAATTTGTCTTCCTCTGTGATCTTCGGCTTTCCCTTCTTGTATTCGATCGGATATACCGAAAAATTACCCCTGTGCCCATGCAGGCGGATTCCATCCTCACGTCTATGGAATTCCACCACATCACACTCACCCGTGACGCCCATTTCTCTGGACGCCACGGGTAATGCTCTCGCTATGATCGTGTCTCTTCTTTTTTCGGTAAGATATGGATCATGTGCTTTCTTATGCATTAATTCACCGATTACCGTATGTTCATTTTCAGCCCACTGTTGCTCTATATGGATCAGTGCCCACTGTCTTTTGCAGAATCTGAAATGCTGGATCCCGGATATCATGAGATAATCATCTTCTGCATATTCCATTAATTCATCCTTCTCACTTCCACAGAATCAGGAATCTGCTCCTCGTGAACGGTAACTGTATAATCCTGATATTTTCTTGGATATTCCACATCCTCGTTTTTCTTCACTTCTACGGCATCGAATAATTTATATGCCGGACAGTCACCCAATTCTTTGCTATGTTTGAATACGATCAGCTCTCGCACCGCCATATTTCCTCTCGCTGCGGAGTGATCTACTTCAAACATATTAAGGATCGCTTCCCATAACAGTTCCAGATCGTCTTCGGAAAATCCAGTTACTTTCCGTGCCAGATTTGCGGAAATATAGCCTTCTGCACGATACAGACCGTAAGGAACAATGGTCTTTCTTCCCATCTCTGTATTCTTATTTTCCGCATCTTTCTCTGTGGTGATAGCAACTCTGGTGATGGTTACTTCCTGGCTGATGATCGGATCGATGCTTCTTGCAAATCCGATCTGCACGGGTCCTCTCACCTGCCCGCAGTTCAGCGATGCTTTTACAAACGTAGTCATTACGGCTCCAAAAGTACGGATATCATAGAAATTCCGGCACATATAGTCTTTCAGTTTAAGATCTACACCGGGATCATTTTTCTTTAGCTTTTTGAGTTCCTCTGTCACCTTTTTATCATCTGTTTCGGTGAGTCCCATATCTGCACAGGCTTCTCTATCGCTGCGGTTTAACGGTACATCTTCCTTAATGTAGATTTTATACCCCTGAGCATCCTCTTTTACAGTCTCGACATAATTACGGATCTTACGTTTCAGGCAGACATCCGTTACCAGACCTAGTCCGCTCTCCGGGTCTACTCTTGGCATATTGCCCGCATCGGGATCTCCGTTGGGATTGCCGTTCTCCACATCAAATAATACTATGAACTCATATCTGTTTTTGATCACTTCACTCATTTATTTGTCCTCCCCTTTTTTATATTTTTCCTGCTGTTGATGATAGTAGCCAATATTAAATTCTCCCTGTTCCTGTAAGGTTAACCGTTCTGGTAACTTGGGTGGCAATTTTTCCATAAGGCATGCTATCTTTTTTTCCAAGTCAACTTTTAAACCTATTTTGTCTCTTTCTAATTTTTTCATGTGGCTATTTTTCAGTTTCAGCAACACCGGAAAAATCATTGCAGGTGTTGCACACGCTGAATTAAAATAGCTATCTCGAATAGTAGTCTTAATTTTTCTATTTGATGCCTCCCATTGGACTTCTTCTAAAACACAAAATAATTTTCCCAAAATATAAGGTACGTCCTTACAGTCATCATTTGATTCCATAAATGCCTCTCCCTCCATACAATTATAATTTTTAATCAAAACTGCCTTAATGATAGCAGCACGTTTCCAGTTCACGTTACCGCACTCTGCCCGAATTCGAATCAAAGTATTCGCATATAAACTTGCCGGATATCGTCCACCGGATAAAATTGCCTGCAATACTAGCGCAGCCATGTTCGGAACCGGTGTCTTATCTTTTGATTTCTGATTCACCGTCTCATTCAGCATGTCACGAATTCCTAGATAATCCTGCTCTTCCCGCGCCGGTTTAACAATTTCAAGCCGCTCATAATGATCTGCTATATTCTGTATGATTTTCCCAAACGAATTTACATAGAAAAAGCGGACCGACAATCGCGCCGCATTAGGAGCTAATGCCAATATATAAAAATTCTGTTTTGGATCCATCTCCGCATCTTCCAGATAGATTTTCGTATCTTCTTTCAAACTGTCGAAAATGTCCTTCAGTTTTTTCTGGTTATCCTTCGTGGGTCTAAACATATTGGAAAAGCATCTTTGGTATTGTTCTCTGCCACTTTCCGCCCAGTACACTATCATGGAATCTCCCAGGGAAAAAGTGTAGTCTCGCTGGGACAACAGATAATTCAGCGCAGTGGTATAAGCAAATTCTGCATATTTTCCCACTGGTGCATTATAACTCTGCTTTCTTTCATAGGATTCAAATGCTAATGCATTAAAAGAAATTAATGAAGCTCCACTCGACTGCGCTCCCGGAATTCCCTTAATCATCTTATGAGTGCGCGATATTTCTGTCTTCTCCCCAGTAACCAAACAGATTCCTTTAATATCTTCCGCACTCTGTTTTCGATAATTATCCCAACAGCTTTGAATTTCAGGATCTTCCTGTACTTCTTGTCCTTCCACGCAAAAGATAAGGTTACTTTTTTCTATTAATTTATCAAAATTTTCTCGAATAACAGGATTTTCCACTGATATTGTAGGATCCCAATTATTAAAATAATTCAAAACTGCCTGCGCAACTTTCCCTTGCGTTGATTGCAAAATATCTAGGTGTTTTTCTCTTGTTTTTTTAAAGCATTCCAGCACGCGTTGTGGCTTATCATCTTGATCAATGCCCATTAAATATTTTGCATTGTCACAAAGGAAATTGGCTGCTATTTCGTATCCTGATCTATGAACTCTTTCTGGTACCTCTACGTATGCAGGCACCCAAATTGTTTTTTTGCCACGAATATCTTCTACTTTTCGCGAAGTAATACCTAGAACTTCTCCGGTCTTCGACAAATTAATTTCATAGGACACTTTCTCATGACACCATCCGGGTCTAGATACTTTTCCCTGTTCCGCCAGATTTTCATAATATTTTACCAGTGCCTGTAATATCATCGCAACACCTCGCAATCTCTCAGATCCACCACGCCATAACGCATCACTGCCCGGAAAAACATAGGTTTGATATTTTCCGGATCACTGTAATCCATATCAAACAGCATGATGCCAAGATCTTTTTCTACTACATCATAGGCTGTGTGAACCTCTTTTTCCTCGCAAAGAGCAAAATGTGCTGGGAATTCTCTACAGCCGAAGTATGGCATGCTATAGCATTCTCCTCTTCGTAATCGTCTCATGATAATGTCCTTGAATTTTCCGGGATTATCAGAATCCTTTGCTTTTGGCGTGATTTCGAAATGTGCCTCAATAACATACGAAACATTGCATAGCAAAACGGATGCGCGCTGCACAATCTCATCCTTGGTGCATATATACAATGGCTTACCCACGCCATTATACGCATCTAACATTTTACTTTTTGAAATTTTACTGGTTACTTCATTTCGTCGTACACTTGTAAATTGAATAGGGTTTTTGACATAGATTTTGTCGATGATCCACCGCATTCCCGGATGCCAGTAGATGGCTTCCAAAATGCCGCGTGCCGCTGAGGGCGTAATGATATCATAGCTGTAGCGCTCTGTCTTAAGTTCTGGTCTTGTAAATAGTGCATAATCTCCCCATACATTTACTTTTACTCCGACTCCCATTTATTCCACCTTCTTTCCACAATTAAAGCGCTGTCCTGTTTACTGTTCCCTTGTAGTACTTTTTTCTGTCTGACAATACTACCCCCTTTGTAAAATACTGTCTTTTGTAGATATATCATGACAATATTTTAGATTATCTATATTTATCTGACAAATTTAATATACTATGATTTTCTTTATAAAGCAATAGCGGTACACTTTTCCATCGTGTACCGCTACTTCCATTTACTGCAATATTAAAACATCATCATTCCGCCCAATTCCACTTCCAGTTTCAATCCGGTGTCTTCCCGGTATTGTTCCTCCTGCGTCAGCACCCAAAAATCCTTTGCACCCGGATCTACCTCTTCCAACATGCCTGCTCTATACATTTCATCAAACAACATATTGCGTTTCTCATATTCCCCTTTTTTCCGAACACTTACACAATATTGCCCTGCTTTTCGCATACGGCTCTTTGTCAGTCCCTGCTGCCGAATTTCCTGCAAAAGAGCCTTCGCTTCCGGTTCTTGGTCGATATATACCATAACCGTATTTTCTTCAATCAGCTTAAAGTCTTTCGCAGCCGTCGCAAATTCGTAATCTCCACCATCGAATTTCTCCAGAATTTTCTTCATATCCAGGCTTTCGCCCTTGATGCGATATAGTCTCCGAAAATATTCTGTAATATTATCCAGTGCGGTAATATCCCTGCCTTCCTCCAGCAGATTTTTGGTTGTGTCGATCTGCTGCCGCTGACCGGATACATTTTCTCTCTCGTTCCACCGGAAAATCCGAACAATGCTGTCTTCTTTCCCTCTTTCACCATTTCGGTTGCACCTACCGGCTGCCTGAATGATGGAATCCACTCCGGCAAGTTCCCGATATACTGAAGTAAAATCCAGATCCACTCCGGCTTCCACAAGGCTTGTCGAAATGACGATACATTTTTTCCCTTTTTTGTCATCCAAGCGTTTCCCAATCTCCGCAAGCACTCGTCTTCTATGCGCCGGATACATGGTGGTTGATAAATGGTAAACGCCCTCTCCCTGCAGCCGTTCGTAAAGCCGCTGTGCTCTTTTTCGCGTGTTCACGATACACAGTGCATGCCACTCCTGCTGTAGTTTCTCCGCCATTTCCTCTTCCGTGACGGTATCAATATTCTGATAGGTTACCCTTTCAAAAAATCGAAATTGTTCCTCTCTCCGTGGGCATAATTCCCGGGCAACATACTTTTCAGGCAGAAACTGCTGTAATGCCGGCTGCGTCGCCGTACACAGTACAACACTTGTCCCATACTGCTGCAACAGTTCTTCTATCATCGCCATGCACGGTTTCAAATAATTTGGAGGAAGCATCTGCGCCTCATCGAATATGATGACACTGTTTACTATATTATGTAGTTTTCTGCATTTTGATGACTTATTAGCGTACAGGGATTCAAAAAACTGAACATTTGTGGTAACTACCACCGGTTTATCCCAGTTTTCCGCTGCCAGCTGCATAGGTTTGAAGTCTTCCGAGATCTCATAGTCTACATTGCTGTGATTTTCCAACACATTTTCATTACCCAGAATTTCCCTGAACACCTGCGCATTCTGCTCAATGATGCTGGTATAGGGAATCACGTAAATCACACGATCCATATGATGTTCCACTGCATGCTGCAACGCAAATGCCAGGGAAGCCACGGTTTTGCCTCCACCGGTAGGCACTGTAAGCTGAAACAATCCTTTGGGGGCTTTTCCCTGCTCCAGACAATTTCGAAGAATCTCAGACCTTCTTCCATTAACTGTTATGTCATCACGATTCACAAGCCATTTCGATATCCAGTCTTTTAACTTATCCAAAAGAACTTCCATACATTCTCCGGAATCCCTTTGAACCGTCCCGTTACTCATAAAACGTTCCGTGTCCAGGAAATCCGCATCCACCAGACAGGAATACAACATGCGGATAAATACACTCAGCGCAAAGTTTGGATCCTTTTCCGGATTCATGGCAATGGGTGGTGTGGTAATTTGAGGGATTTCTATTTCCTTTTCATACGCACTGTAATCGCACAACCTTTTCTTAAGTCTCCCCAGCAAAGAGGACGGCAATCCCTCTCGTCCCAGATCCGGCAACCCTGCATGATGCCCTGCTATGCAGTAAGTCAGGAGCCAATAGTAACCATCCAGTTTTTCGCAGACCTTTGCTCCGGCAGTGGAATGGTCCACGCGAATGTCCAGATTTCCCTTGATCTTCTTTTGAAATTCCGCGGAATATTTTCCGATATCATGCAGCATTCCACAACAGTATCCCCAGTCTGCTTTCCCGAATTTTGCCGCAAATTCTTCCGCAAGGTCTGCAGTTCCCTGCAGGTGATCCTTTATGGATTGTGCTCTGTCTCCATCAATATGTGCAAGATATTCCATTTTTCCCCTCGTTTCTTTTCACTTATTCCTTCCGCTCCGGCAACATCCCCTTGATCTTCACGCCACTCAGATCCACATCCAGCACGATCTTCACCATCCAGAAGAACAATAACAGTACCAGCATCGGGATCACGCAGGAAGTAATGATCATCACGGCAACCGCCTCGATAAAATGATTCAGGGAATTCTCCACCTTCTGTACCAGTTCTTCGGTAGAAACCGTCACGTTTTCCACAACATTTGCCACTGAATCTTTAGCGCCGGAAATAGCGTCTTTTGCCCAGTCGAAAATGTTTGAGACAGATCCGGAGTTATTGTTTTCCTTCTCCTGCACATTACCTGTAACAGTTCCAGAAGCTTCTGTTGTTCCGGTTCCGGTTGTTTCCGTCGCATTGGTATCATCCACCACGCCACTGTTTTCCAGTATGTTCTGTGTGTTCTTGGCATCTTCAATGGTTGCTTCGATCTGGGCCTGATAAGTATCACCGATGAGGTCGGAGATCTTCACACTGGCAGGAACCACGAGGGAGATTGCCAAACCAAACACGGCCAGTTTTGCTGCCAGTTTTCGCACGGTGGCATTTGCAAAGATCAGGTTGAGCATCCACAAGCCGCAGGCAATCGGAATCAGGTAGGTAAATGCCACATAACCGGTAATCGTCACGAGATATTTTTCCAGATAGATAGCGCAGAGGACCACTAGCAGGTATCCGCTGACATCTGCCATTTTCTCCGCAATAGGTGTTGCCGTGTCGCCCGGAAGCAAGGTAATCAGCGCCGAAGTCACCGTGGATGCCGCCGTCAGCTCCATGACAGTCTGTTTTTTCTCATCCAGAGAGGCGATGGTCTTCTGATGATTCTCCGGTGCGGAGACGTATTTTCCTACAACCGTTATGGATAAAATAGCAACCAGCAATAATACTGCTGCTGTAATGCATTTCTGTTTGATAAAGTTCATACTAATTACCTTCTTTCCTTCACGATTTCTATATTATTTCACGCAAATATCCTGCTATTACATTTTTCAGGACGTAATTCAGGCTATACACTACACTTTTCAGGACGTAATCTCGTGCCATCTCACGCTTTTCAGGACGTTACTTCAAAAACCGCCGCAACAGCTTCTCTTTTTTCTCATCATACCTCTGGTACCGTATCGGCAGATCCATCCATGTCTTTTTGTCCACGATACTCCGATAATGGCTGAAGGTCTCGAATCCGGTGCGGCCGTGATACCCACCCATGCCGCTCTCACCCACGCCACCGAAGGGCATGGCGCTGGTGGCGAGATGAATAATGGTGTCGTTGATGCAGCCTCCGCCAAAATGGCAGTGATCCAGGATCCGTCTCTGGGCTTTTTTATCTTCACTGAAGAAATACAGCGCCAGCGGATGGGGATGTTCCTCCACACAGCCGATCGCCCAATCCACAAAATCTCCCGCGGCAGCTTGGGTTCCAGAAACCTCCCCGCTAAAATCATTTTGTGCAATACTTTTCTCTGTATCATACGCATTATAAGTCACCACCGGCAGGATCGGTCCGAAGATCTCTTCTCCCATCACGGCATCCGACCAGTCCACATCCGTCATCACCGTAGGCGCAATGCGCAACGTCTTCTCGTCATACTGTCCGCCGCAGACGATTTTTTCCGCATCCATCAATCCCAGCAGTCTGTGAAAATGCTTCTCGTTAATGATTTTCCCGTAATCCGGATTCTGCAGGGGATCTGCTCCAAACTGCCTCGCGATCTCCTCCCGGATAGCTTCCACCAATCGGTCGCGGATCCTGACATCACACAACACATAATCCGGTGCCACACAGGTCTGCCCGCAGTTTAGATATTTTCCGAATACGATCCTCCTCGCCGCCAGCGGAAGCTTAGCCGTAGCATCCACGATACAGGGACTTTTCCCGCCCAGCTCCAGCGTCACTGGGGTCAAATATTCCGCAGCACTTCTCAGCACCTCCCGTCCCACGGTCTTGCCTCCGGTGAAAAATATCATATCAAACCGCTGCTGTAACAATGCCTGATTCTCTGCTCTGCCACCGGTGATCACCGCCACATATTCCGTCTGGAAGCATTCTTCCAAAATCATTTTTAACACTGCTGCCGTCGCCGGAGCATAGGCACTGGGTTTTACCACTGCGGTATTCCCTGCGGCAATAGCATCGATCAACGGATTCAGTGTCAATAACACCGGATAATTCCATGGACTCATGATCAGCACGGTGCCATAGGGTGACGGAGACCGGAAGCTCCTCGCTGCGAACTGCGATAACGGTGTCGGCACTCTCTTTTCCCGCATCAGCCCCCGCAGGTGCTTCTGCATCCAGGTCAGCTCCGACAGAGTCAATCCGATCTCGCACATGTAGCTTTCCATCCGGCTTTTCCCAAGATCCTGTTGCAGTGCATCGTTCAATTCTGTTTCATGGCGCTGCAGGGATGCCTTTAACTTTCCCAGCTGTTTTGCCCGGAATTCCCGGGAAAGCGTGGCTCCCGTAGCAAAATATTCTCTTTGTCTGCGTAATATCGTCCGGATCTCCTGCTCTGTCATAGATGTCTCCTGCTTCTATTCTTTATACTGCCATAACTATTCAGAGCCCTATTCACAAAACCACCTCTGAATAATTACATACTACCCAATTTTGAGTCTCGGTGCAACCGCTTCCCTGCTCATCCTATACACAAAAACGGCAGAGTTCTCACCCCACCGTCGTTTGTCTCTTCCTATCTTGATCTCATTTCTCCTATTTCCATGCAAAATTTACCATTCCGTACACATAGATGAACAGCACTGCCGCCGGCACAAAATATTTAAACACCGGTTTCATCCACGGCTGCACTTTTAAGCCTTTGCCGGCATTTGCTTCCTCCAGGAATTTGTCCCAGCCCCAGCCGACCTTATAACAACAAAATACTGCCAGCAGGATCGAACCTATGGGCATGATGTTATTCGACACCAGGAAATCCCAGAAATCGAGCCAGGTCGTCCCCGCTGCAAACGGCTGAAAATGAAATACACTGAAGCCCAGTGCTGTCGTCAGAGCCAACAGGAAACATCCGGCACCACACGCCACGCACCCTGCCGGTCTGGACCATCCGGTCAGTTCCCGGACCATGGCCAGAATATTTTCACATACACCCAGCACTGTGGACATGGCTGCAAATACCATGAACAAGAAAAATAAAGTTCCCCACCATCTGCCGCCTGCCATGTTGTTAAATACAGTCGCCATAGTATCGAACAGAAGGCTGGGACCCGCCGTCACTTCCACATCATAAGTGAAGCATGCCGGAAATATAATGATACCGGCGATCACTGCCACCAGTGTATCCAGGATAATAATATGGATAGACTCACCCATGAGAGAACGATCCTTGCCGATATAGCTTCCGAAGATCGCCATACCGCCCATTCCCACGGACAAGGTGAAAAATGCCTGATTCATGGCGCCCACCACCACAGAACCGGTAATTTTGGAGAAATGTGGAATCAGATAGAAGCTCAATCCCTCTCCTGCTCCCGGAAGTGTAAAGCTGTGCACCGCCAGCACCAGCATCAGCACGATCAATGCTGACATCATATATTTGGTAATACGCTCCAGCCCACCCTGCAGATGGAAGCTTAAAATGACAAAAGCGATCAGCAAGGTGACTAGCAGATATGTCACATTCACCGAGGGCGTCGTGATCATTTTTTCAAAACCGAAATCCTGATTCTGCCCTGTCAGAAATTTTACAAAATAATAGAGGATCCATCCGGACACCACCGCATAGAAAGCGATCAGCGCAATGTTTCCGATGAGACAGACGATGCCCCACAGATTCCATTTGCCCCTGCCGCCGGACAGTTTCCGATACATATAAAGGGGACTCGTCTGCGCCGCACGCCCCACGGAGAATTCCATGATCATGGTGGGCAGGCCCAGCACGATCAGGCAGATCACATAGATCAGCATGAAACTTCCGCCACCGTTCTGCCCGCACATCCACGGGAATTTCCACACATTTCCGCAGCCGATGGCACACCCCGCCGACAGCATGATAAATCCCAAACGACTCCCCAGTCTTTCTCTGTTTTCCATACCTCTGATCCTTCCCAAAACCACTTATTCTAAACACGGGATACGGCATATATTTTTGCTGTTTTCCCATATTTTCTCCATCTTTTCGCATTGACAGCCCTATTTTCTCATTATATAATTTTCTTAAATATTTGAAAAACAAATTATTTACATTGCATTGATCGAAGAATTGAATTTACAATATAGAAAGAGTATCTACCCTATGGATGTCAAAAATCTGGAAACCTTTGTTATGGTGAACGAACTGAAGAGCTTTACGCTGGCGGCCGGACGTCTGGGTTATACCCAGTCCACCGTATCCTTTCAGATCAAACAATTGGAAAAGGAGCTGTCCATCCCTCTGTTTGAACGGATCGGGCATACCGTAACCCTGACCAATGAGGGGGAGAAGCTGCTGCCTCTGGCCCAGCAGATCCTGCGTCTCGCTGCTGAAGCCACCCACATCAGCGGCAACACCGCGCCGGAGGGTCTGGTGCGGATCGCCATTGCAGAATCCCTGGCCAGCTGGGAATTTCACAGCCGTTTTAAAGATTTTCATGAAAAATATCCCGGAATCCGGTTGAAGATCATTGCTACCAGCACCGATGAAATGTTCCAGATGCTGGGACAGAATCAGGTGGACATTGTATACACGCTGGACCGCCGTATTTTTAATCACAATTATGTGACCGCTTTCGAAGCTCCGGTGGATATTCACTTCGTCACCGGTGCCGGTCACCCCTTAGCCGGACAGACTCAGATCACCCTGGAACAGATTCTGGAATATCCGCTGATCCTGACAGAGAAAAACATGAGTTACCGGGCTGCTCTGGATGATCTACTCTCCCAAAACGGTAGGGAGACCATGCCTATCATGGAGGTGGGCGATACCCAGCTGATCCGCAATCTTCTGTGTCAGGGTCTCGGCATCTCCTATCTGCCGGAGTTCGTTGTAGCGGAAGATCTGACAAAAGGAAATCTCGTCAGTCTCCCCATGACAGAGATTCATCCGGATATCTGGCGACAGCTTTTATATCATAGGAACAAATGGATCTCACCGGAACTGAAATGTGTAATAAAATACCTGCAGGAGGAATAATCCCCTGCAGGTTTTCTATTTGTCATCTTATCATCTGAAATTTCTAGAATCCCATCAGCAAGCCGATACTATGTACCAGGAAGGCTGCCACCCATGCCACGAAACACTGCCAGAGTACCACGGCAATGGCCCATTTTCCACCCAGTTCTCTGCGGACAGAAGCGATGGCGGCCACACAGGGAGTATACAGCAGACTGAATACCAGTAATGACGCGGCTGCCAACGGGGTAAGTACGGTGGCAATGCTGCTGCCGAACAATACTTCCAGGGTTGCTACCACACTTTCTTTTGCCATGAATCCGCTGATCAGAGAGGTACAGATCCGCCAGTCACCCAGGCCGAGCGGTCGAAACAGCGGTACCAGCAGACCGGATACCATAGCCAGCATACTGTTTGCCGAATCCTCAACGAGATTCAGTTTCAGGTCAAAGCTCTGCAGGAACCATACCACGATGGTGGCAATGAAGATCACAGTGAATGCTTTCTGTAAAAAGTCTTTTGCCTTTTCCCACAACAGCTGCCCTACATTTTTGGCTCCCGGCAGACGGTAGTTCGGCAGTTCCATTACAAAAGGCACCGGTTCTCCCTGGAATAACGTGCTCCGGTATAAAAATGCTACCAGAATTCCCATAAGGATACCAAACAGATACAATGCCGACATGATCAGTCCGCCCTTTCCCGGGAAAAATACGCTCACGAAGAACGAATAAATCGGTAATTTTGCAGAGCAGCTCATAAACGGTGTCAGCAGGATCGTCATCTTACGGTCTCTCTCACTGGTCAGTGTTCTCGTGGCCATGACCGCCGGGACCGTACATCCGAACCCGATCAGCATCGGCACAATGCTTCGTCCGGACAGACCGATCTTTCGAAGCAACTTATCCATAACAAACGCCACACGGGCAATATAGCCGCTGTCCTCCATCAGAGACAGGAAGAAAAACAGAGTGACCACGATGGGCAGGAAGCTCAGTACACTGCCCACGCCGGTAAAGATACCGTCTATGACAAGGCTTTGGACCGCACTGTTGACATGAGCTGCCTTCAATGCCGCATCAGTGATCTCCGTCAATTTTCCGATTCCCAGTTCCAGCAGTCCCTGGAGCCATGCTCCGATGACATTGAAAGTCAGATAGAATACCAGCACCATGATCAGGATAAAACAGGGAATTGCCGTATATTTTCCGGTGAGGATCCGGTCGATCTTCTCACTGCGGATCCGTTCCTTACTTTCTTTGGGTTTTACTACTGTCTGCTCACATAATCTCTCGATAAAATCAAAACGCATATCGGCAATGGCTGCACTTCTGTCCACGCCACGCTCCGTCTCCATCTGACAGACAATATGCTCCAGCATTTCTTTTTCATTTTCATCCAGCTGCAGCTTCTCCAGGATCAGATGGTCTCCTTCAATGGCTTTGTTGGCTGCAAAACGCAGGGGCAGCTTCGCAGTCTCCGCATGATCCTCGATCAGATGGCATACCGCATGGATGCAGCGGTGTACGGAACCGTCATGATCGTTTTTATCGCAGAAATCCTGCCGCAGCGGCCGTTCCTGATATTTTGCCACATGGACTGCATGACGGATCAGTTCATCCACGCCTTCGTTTTTCGCAGCGGAAATGGGGATTACGGGTACTCCCAGGAACGCTTCCATGGCGTTCACATCGATGGAGCCGTGATTGCCGGTGACTTCATCCATCATGTTCAGAGCTACGACCATGGGAATGTTCATTTCCAACAACTGCATGGTCAGATACAGATTACGCTCGATATTCGTCGCATCCACGATATTGATGATAGCTCTGGGTTTCTCATACAGGATAAAATTACGGGATACGATCTCTTCACTGCTGTAAGGGGACATGGAATAAATACCGGGCAGGTCTGTCACCAAAGTATCCGGATACCCTTTGATGGAACCGTCCTTACGGTCTACGGTAACTCCGGGGAAATTTCCCACATGCTGATTCGAGCCGGTGAGCTGATTGAACAGTGTAGTCTTGCCGCAGTTCTGATTTCCCGCCAGGGCGAACGTTAGTGTCGTTCCCTCCGGCAGAGGATTCTCGTCTTTTTTCGAATGGTATTTTCCATCCTCACCTAAACCCGGGTGCTCCGCATCCGTCACACGATCCAGCCCCTTATGCTCTCTTGTTCTCTTCGATATGGGTGCGATCTCGATCTGATCCGCTTCCGCCAGCCGTAACGTAAGTTCATAGCCGTGCACCTGCAATTCCATGGGATCCCCCATCGGAGCCAGCTTTACCACTGTCACCTCTGCTCCCGGGATCATACCCATATCCAGGAAATGCTGTCTGAGTTCTCCGGAACCACCGACGGTTTTGATCACGGCGCTTTTGCCGATTTTCAATTCTTTCAGTGTCATAACACTTCTGTATCCTTTCGTATCTCAACATTTTAATGTACTTGTGTTGTAACAGAAGTATTATAGCGCATTTGGTATTGAAAATCAGTATCAATTTGCATTTTTTATTTCCATGATTTTTTTTAAAAAATTTTTCAAAAATGGAATAAAAATGTAGAAAAAATTGACGAAAACAGTTACACTTAAAATAGCATCAATAAAAATAGGGAGGGAACTTATGAATATGAATATAAAAGAAAATAATAAATATCGTTATACGGATACCGCGGAACGCAATATCAGAATGAACCGGTTCTATATTATCGCTTCTTCGCTTTTGGCGATCGTGTTCCTGTTTTATCTGTGGTTGAAACTGGTAATTCACAACATTGCGCCCATTGTTACATACGCAAATACCATTCTGATCGCCGTTTTCTGTGTGGTAAATGCCGTGACACACCTTCGAAATAAGGCGACACGACTATTAAAAGTCTTCGCTACCATCGAGATCGGCATTGAGTATCTGTTAGTCGGTTTACAGACAGATGCAAGTTTCATTCACTATGCGCTGATCGCCATTTTCATATTACAGATTCCTTATTATGAGAAAAAATCTCTGAAGAAAACCGCTTTGGGATTATTCGTGCTCTACCTGATCGTCATGATCGTTCAGGCTACGAAGGGAATCTACGGTCAGGATGTGAATGCCGTCTGCTCTACCCTGCTGGTATTCCTGATTGGAATCATTATTTTGGAAACCGGTAAGATTACTATATTATTTAACAATGATGCCATCGGTTCTTCCCGGGAAGAACATAACCATGTAAAAGAAGTACTGGATAATGTTCTGGACGTATCCCAGACCGTACATCAGGAAACCACCAAAACCACAGATCTTATGAACCAGCTGGTACAAACTACGGAATCTGTAGCCAACAGTATGCAGGAGATCTCCTCTGCCACCAATATGACTGCCACCAGCATCGAAGAACAGAGCCAGATGACCGGTACGATTCAGAATGCTATCGAGCAGACCGGTCATATCTCCGAGCAGATGGTCCAGATCGCCGAAGATTCTAACGAAAGCATCCGTAAGAACATGGCTGCTATGGAATCCTTAAAACAGCAGTCCGCCATGATCAAGGATACCAACCATTCCGTCACCGATGCCATGGCAAAATTACAGGAAAAGACAAAAGAGGTGGAAACTATCGCCGGAAGCATCATGGCAATCTCCGGTCAGACAAATCTTTTAGCCCTGAACGCTTCCATTGAAAGTGCCCGTGCCGGTGAAGCCGGACGTGGTTTCGCTGTTGTAGCACAGCAGATCCGTCAGCTGGCAGAGCAGACCAAGAGTTTTACCGAAGAGATCACCAAGATTACCAACGATCTGAATACCAATGCCAACATGGTAGTCAACACTATCAACGGTTCCATTGAAGCTACCGAACAGCAGGGCGAAAAGATCCTGGCCGCTTCCGAGACTTTCGAACAGCTGAACAAAAATATGGAAGCACTGGCTTCCCAGGTGGAAGAAGTAAATCACCACATTCTGGGATTGTCAGAATCCAATAATAAGATTATGGAAAACATCTCCCAGCTGTCCGCTGTAACCGAAGAAGTCACAGCTAATGCCGAACAGGTGCACACCATGAGCCAGAACAACCTGGATTGCGCAGAACAAGTAAAAACGGCAGTAGAACATATCCGCTCTACCACCGATGAGATGGGAACGCAGGAGGGGTAACCCTCCTGCGTTCTTTGATCTTACTTACCTAAACTTTAAAATCAAAACTGTTATTCCCACGGAAATCATCATAAGCCCAAGCAAAATGACCAGCGCAATAACCTTTGCATTTTTCTCCATAAATCGGATAGGTGTCCCATACTTTTCATCAATGTTTGCATCTCTTCGCTCATTCCTGATATTCTGCTCCCACTCCAGATCCTTCAGTTTCATATATTCGTCATAATGGCGTTTTTCCAGACGGTCTTCCTCTTCGCGTACCAATAATTCCAGGTTTTCTTTATAAGAAGCCCCACAATTACTACACCCCTTTTCGTCTGTGCTTTTTCCCCTTATCTTATTATCACAGTATTCACAGGTAAATTCATAATCACTTGCAGGTTTATAAACCGGAGGCTCGCCGATTTCAAAATTGTAGTATTTATGACGTATCAGCTTATATTTTTGAATTGCCTGCATTGTAGTACTTATATATTCCGTTTCCTGTGTAATGGCTTCTTCCTGGGATTTCATATACTCTAAATACCTTTGATGCATGGCCCGTTTCTTTAACTGATACTCCTTGTTCTTTCCAAAATTACCGCCACAGGTTGGACATTTTTCATCCGCATAAGATACCTTGGATCCGCAAAACTCACAGGTAAATTCAAAATTCTCCTGAAAATGATCCTTTTTGTAGGAAATGTACTTAACCGGTTTCAGGTCCTTACGTGCTCTAATGCCGGAAGAGAAAAACAAGTATATAAGTAATAACAGGCCAAAGGTAATTGCTATATTAAAAAATACTGTTGAAAACAAACTGAAAAATTCCATAATAATGTGTCATTCCTCTTTCGTATTAAATATAATTCTTAACTAATCATATCATAGTAAATCCTGTTTTTCATCTAAATCCTAAGAATGTACTGATTACAACTCTTGATACTTCATGCATGGGAAATATCTTAGAAAAATCCAGTTGCCATATCTCCATTTTCTGCTACAATTTGATCATAATAGTTGCGAAGCAACGTTAAGCACCGGATGCCGGGCAGAGTGAAACGAACGCAGAAACCGAACGCACTGAAACCACAGAAGTGATAACGGAAGATTCCACAGAAACTCCGGCACCGGTGGAAGTATCAGGAAGCACGGAGAATAGCACCATTTTGCCTCTCTCTTATGAGGATTTTAATGTTAATGGATTTGGATATAGCAATTACGTAGACTTATATGGAGCCTGAAACGGCTATGAAGATGTAGAACGTATTGCTATTATGACTACAAATTGTACGGCATATACGGAATACCCCGATCAAATGTCATCAGACACAGAAACTTCGCGTGGTATAAAATTAGGCGATTCCAGAGAACAGGTAATTGCTGCTTATGGAGAGCCCCGAAACGAGGTTGTATATAGATCTAAGGCCTATAATCATGATGGTCTGGAAAGCCAGTATAATTTGTGCTATTGCTATATTGATGAGCGCTACCCGGAAGTCTTTTTCAATTTATCCTTCAGTATGGATCAAAATGATAATGTGCTGGACATTTGCTATGAAGCAATATTGATGAAATGGTATAAATAATTAGTCGTTTAAAAGTATACCCTCAGGAGATATTATCTCATATCCCATGGGGTATATTAACCTTATAGTTTTATTTCCAATTCGAGGCAATCCCATTCTTCCCCCATTACATTATACTTTTCTATTTCATTCGGAGGTACATCTTCAAATCCTATTGCCTTATAGCAATAATAAGCGGATTCATTATTTTCAAAAACTCCTAATGAAACCTTGTCTGCGGCAAATATTTCTTTGGCATATTTTAGGCCTAATTTCAGCATATTTTTCCCATATCCCTGTCCGCGTTTTTCCGGATTGACAATCACAAAACCAAACCGTAACTCTTCAAAGGATTCCCTCTGCCTTCTCATAGTAAAAAATCCTGCTATCTCATTATCATCAATAGCAGTAAATGCCATAAGATTACTTACCGTGTTGAACTGCTCCACAGAAATCGGATATTCCCCTAAAACTCCTGCTGTCCATTTATAAAAAGATTTCTCATCCTTTATCCATGACATAATTGTTTCCGCATCGTTTTTATTATAGGGTCTTAATCTTAACATACTTACCGCACTCTCTCATTCATCTAAAATTTTGTTTATCATATCCTGCTTGCCAGTCTCAGCTTTGGTGCGACTATTACATCCCTAATGTTTTTTAATACTTATATTAAGTTCAATAATGCCTGCACTTGTTCATAAGCATCCCTCTTGGTCATTTCTATACTTTCTTCATCCTCTAAATCCATAAAATCCGCTACGTCTTTTGGACCAGCATGATTTTCAGAAGCAAATTTACCTGCTAACTTAACTTTCGCCTCTATCACAATATTTTTACCCCTTACAGGTTCAAATTCTTTTGCCAGTTCTCTTACTCCACCGAAATAATGTTTGATAATAAAGTAAATATCGTAAGCATCCTTTACTTTTCCTCTTCCCATTGCTGCTGTTTTCATTATTATATAAGGAACTACTGCTACAACACTGACATTTGCAACATCTATTGCTCCATCTGGTCGTTCTGCTTCCACACTAATCTTCTGTGCCGGAAATTCAAATGCAAAATTGCCGCCAGTAGCCTTTAATGCCTTAATCCCCTGCACATGCTGACTTCTTCTCTTCAGTTGTGTACCACCATACATTCCTGCTAAAATATCTACATCTACATCATAAGATATTCCTTCCACCATCACCGTTTTTACAAAGGAAAAATATTTTTCTGGATGCTCTTTGTACCCGTTTTTCTGAAGTATCCTCGACATATTCTGATAACCTTCATCCTGCAAAGTCAGATGATTAATCATAATATCTACATCCACACTTCCCACATGACCTTCTTGGGGAAACATTAAATCTGGAACCCAGCCTCCTATCACACGGATTTCATCTTCATATTCTTGAAAAATATTAACCAACTCTACTAGAACTCTATGTGCAGCCCGCTTCTGACCTTCCGAATAGTCTACGCTACTTTTCAAGTCTTCATCTCTTATCATCTAAGTATCTCCTTTTTCAAAACCGCATCTGCCATTTCTTCTCCCCTTCCCTTTATCTGCATACAATCCAAATATATTTGCAGAGGGGATACTACTGCAGACTCGCCAATTACCCTGTAATCCTTGATATAAGAATCATTTTCTAGTGGAAAAATAACCACATTTGAACCACTGTTTACTTCTTTCATGTCCAAATATCGAATTGCTTCCTGAATATCCTCCGGCGCTATATAGACATGTACCTTATTGTATCGTACCACCGGCGTATAACGCACTCCACCGGACAATCCGGTAAGATAAGAATCAATCCCCGTATCTGTCTTTAATTCCTTCAATCGCTCCTCAATAGCAGAGATATTATCTAAGCTATAGCAAGCATAGGATGTTATTTCTTTTTTACCATAATCCTTACTCCATTCTAGCAAGAGTGATTCTGGATCAATAACCTTATAACCATCCGGCAATTTTTCTACCCATGCGTTTTCTATCAGAACTTTCATCAGTTTGGATACCTGTCCAATGCTGCAATTCACCTTTTCCGATAGGTATTTAAGCTTCCATGTCTTAGTTACATCCGCGAACAACTCACGCAAAATACGTGAAGACACCACAGAAGTCCTTTCAAATATTGACACAGACCTTTGCTCTTTAGGTCTTGGATTCTTATTTCCTTTTTCTGACAAATAAATAGAATGACCCACAAACCAACAGTTTCCTGCATAGTCAAAATACCCCATTCCATTATCTTCACATATTTGTGCAGTTCTTTCTGAAATATATGGAGCAACCAATATGTTAACTTTCTGACTTTTATTCTGCTTTTCAATCAATTTTATAACTGTAGATGGAAACACCCTGTTCAAGAAGCTGGCATATATTTGAAACTCATACCCATCATCCATCTCCACAGATGCAATAAAACCATCTTCTGTTCTGCTGACAACTTCATACTTCTGAATATTAGGAAGTTTTAAAAACTTATTCTCAACACATGCTAATCCCACTCTATTTAGTTTCACTCATATCACCGCTTTCACTCATGTAGTGAAACTTATTATATCAGTGAAATTAAATTAAGTCAACTAAGTCATTCTCCAGCAGATAATTTGTAAAGGTAACAACTCTGTTGCATGCCTCACTTAAATCTATGCACATTTCTTTATACATAAGCGTTTCCAATATTCATATAGTCTTTTTTCTCCTAGTGGCTTTTCTCCATACTTTTCCGTAAAGATACTATATTCACATTTAGGCACAAGCAAATCTTCCATATGAACCTTGAGCAATCTGCTCAATACATACAAATGATCTACTGATGGTAAAATGTTTCCTTTAAACCATCGATATATAGGCTGTGGGCATGACAAATGTAATATTTTCTGAATATCTTTAACTGTATAACCAGATTTATCAAACATCTCTTTCAGCAATATCCCTGTTCTTTCCATATCAATATTCTCATACATAAGCATATGCTCCTTCTAGCAAAACTCACCTTCTGTCCAATCAAATGGATAATCCGGATCTTCCCAATACCTTTCTTTGCACCATAGTCTTTCATGCACATGAAAGCGTTCCTTCACCAGCTTTTCCTTTTCGTTATATTCTCTATGGCAGAATGGAATATATATTTCTGCCTCCTGTTCAGTACATGATACATTTTGTAAACGTGGCCCACAATTTGGAAAAACTGAATCGATATCATATATCCATTTACGAGGCTCTTTCTTCTGCTGACTATGCTCATATACTCTTTCAAAATATTGTTTCCATGTATATCTTCTTCCATATTCATCATAAATGCTTATAACACTTTTATTTTTTAGGCAAAACTCTTCCAGCTCTTTAAATGTATTGATTGTCTTATGTCTTTGGAATAGCGGACGCCATCCCCAACTTAACTTATTCAGATGAATCTCATATCCAAGATAGGGTTCATCAACTATTGCGTATTCAATATCCTTAATGTCATATTCTGTTTCGACAGCAAAATGCTCCCTCATCAGCTTTTTATTTCTACTCATAAGATAAAAATTAGTTCCCATAAGATATCCTCCAAGCTTTTTATTTGATAATACCTTATGCGAACTATTATTTCATTGGACTGTTAGTCCAAAATCATATTGCTGTCTCAAAAAATATTTAATCTCCCAGTGACCACTATATCCATTTGCAACATATACCATATTCGTCATTTGTTTTATTCTTCTCTTCACAGTCCTTACACCAACACCTAACCTTGTTGCAATTTCCGATGTGGAAATTTGAAGATTTTCTTCTATCATATCAAAGATTTGTTTCTGCAATTTGTCTTGAGCGCCACCTTGAGTGCCATTCCTCGTATCACATTGAGTATTGTTAACATTTATCACATAATTCAGATTATACAAAGTCAATGTAAAATCATCATTATCCGCCTCAAAGACTGGTATCTTGGTCTCATCAAATTCAACTTGTCCCTTGTAGTCTGCCAATATTTTCTTAAATCCGTTCCTGTATGTAATAGTTTGACAAGCCTTATATCTTCTAACATTCAATAAAGAAATGACTTACCTGTACCACAGTCTCCCTCAATAAGTGTAATTATATCATCAAATTAAAGATCGTATAAAAATAGATCTGCCTTAAATCTAATTGTGGCATCACTTGTTACATTAAAAATGTTGGTATGCATAGACATACAAATAATATTGTGAGTAAAATCTAAACTTATATTATTATCATAACATATTCTTTTAATAATTTCTCAAACTATTATATCTGTGGTACTATCAAAACAGGTATCATATAGGTATCACGACAAAGAAAAAGCCCCATAAATGGCTTGTTTACGCCATTTATGAAGCTCTGTTTATTATTCGAACTCTTTTTCGGGTTCGATTTTTCACATAAATCTGTTGTTATTACATTACAAAACCATATCATTTTGATACGGTTTTGTGTGTTATTTATATAGTTGCATTTCTGGTGTACCCAAATTGTACCCACGCTATTTCTGTACACTATTCTTTATTATCAAAGGTGTCATCTTTTCCATAAGTGCATCTGCGATACGTCTGCTTTTGTCATCAAGAATTTTCTTCTTTTGTTCACGTGCCCATTCTACAGCTTTTAACTGATCCTCCGGTCGTTCACTTAATACTACATGTTCTTCCATCATGCTATGCACCTCCTATTGCTTCTCATAGTTTATACCTACATTATAACAGCTTTTCAGGAAATAATCTGCTGCTTCCTGCAAATCTTTTATATTTTTTGCCTTGTTATTTAAGTCTATTGCTTCATTAAGCAAAACAACTGCTTTTTCAAAATCATATTTACTATTTTTTACCAAATATGATACATTTCCTAAATTCGTAACGACAACCATAAGTTTAACTGTCTCATATCTAAGCAAAAACTGGATATCTGACAAGGAAAAAGCCGACAACGATGGGTGATTATGCAGCACCAAGACAACACAATCTCTGGAAGCACGTATCAAATGATACCACGATCGCCGCATGGGATAATACCCCACCGGTATCAGCAATGACGCCTCCGGCTATGGCAAACAGCGGTGTCCACTCCGGATCGATATAGTGACATACCAGAATATCGCCCTTTTTCAGCTTGTAAAACTCCGCAGGGCTTGTGATCACGCAGACCTTTCCTTCTACGGTTCCGGCACTGCCGCTGACACCCTTTAAGGATTCTCCGTCCCCTTTGCAGGCCTCCCACATCTGTTTCTACCAGTAGGCTTCTACCAGCGGTCTGTATTCTTTCCTGCGGGAAATGATCTCTCTTTCCCTGTCTGGAACAGCTCCATTTCTGATCACATTCTGCAGTTCCTCATACCGCAGATAAAGCAGATCCTCCTCCGGCACAGAAAGGATACCTGCGATCCTTTTCAAACGCTTTCTGCAGGCATAAAAGCATCCTTCCCACAGATACTGGGTTCTCTCACGCTGTACATGATAAGTCCGGTAATATTCACAGAGCTGTCTGACCTCTGCCTTTTTCCTGTCACTGAGCCCTGCTGTCATTTTCGTAAAAAGCTCCTGATAATAAGTAAGCCCCTCTTCCTGTGACATTCCCTCTCCTGCCGGATTCTTAAGCAGGGGACGCAGCACCTGGAAAAACCGCTCTTTATCTTCCAGCCATGTTTTGGCGGTAAAACAGTAATCCGGGAAATCTGACTTATATCCGTTCTCCTGCAGAAAATTTTCCAGTTCCTCCCTGACCTCATTATTTTCTGCCGTCAGTTCTTCATAGCTGCAGCCGGCAAGGATCTTCTCTGCTGCTCCGTCTATGGTAAGAAGCTTTTCTGCCAGCTCCTTCATCTGCCTGTTCATCTCAGCCGTCTTATAGGAAAGCCCCGTCAGCAGATTGTAGGGAGACAGCGCCGGGTCCACCTTTTTCAGCAGTTTCCCAAGACTTTTGTTCATCATAAATCCCGGAAATACCGCATACTTAAATCTGACATAAGCTGTTTCTGTGATCAGATTCCTCATTTGATCCAGCTCTGCAGCCGTCTGCTGGAGTTCTTTTGCAGCTTCCTCAGATCCTGCTGCCTTACGGATCACAGGTTCTGCCCCGGAAAGGCATTTCTCCAGCCTCTCTACATTTGCCTGATGATCCTTCATCTCTTTCATTAATCCGGGAAAATGAATAAGATTTTTATTCACCTTAAACTTCACAGTCGGCAGGCACAGAAAACCATTGTCATCCAGACGGCAGTCATTGTCCACCAGCATACCGCCTTCTGCGAAGATCTCTGCTTTCTGTCTGCTTATAGGCATACAGAAGTCATAATCCAGCGGGAGGTAAGGCACCGGCATCTTTTCCATGAGAAACATCAGGGTAGCCTTCATCTTCTGGTTGACCGGCTGAAGAGGCGGCATTTTACTTTCATCCACTTCTTTTCTTTCTTCTGCTCCTGCCATAATGGCTCTTGCCTGCAAAATATATAATTTCTGATCCACAAACGCCCATTCAATATCCATGGGTTTGTGATAATGTCTTTCAATCTCTGCTGCAGTTTCTGTCAGCTTCCTGATCTGTTCATCAGAAAGAGAAAGTGTGCTTCTTTTTCCCTCTGCAACAGGCACGGTAACCGTCTGTTTTTCTCCGTAAACAACCTGCGTTTCCTTGGCTCCGATCTGACACTTTATCACATTTCCCAGTCTGTCGCAGACCAGCTCATCCGGACTTACGACGCCAGATACCACCGATTCTCCAAGTCCGTAGGAAGCATTGATCAGCATTTCTTCTTTCTTTCCGCTGGCCGGATTTATGGTAAATACTACACCTGCAGTCTCACTTTCCACCATTTTCTGGATAACGACAGCCAGTGCGACGTTCTCATCCTCATATCCTTTTTCTCTCCGGTAGCTGACAGCCCTGTCCCCCCATAGAGAAGCATAACAGCGTTTTACAGCCTCTGTCAGTTCCTCTTCTCCTCTGACATTCAGATACGTTTCCTGCTGTCCTGCAAAGCTGGCATCCTCTAGGTCTTCTGCTGTGGCAGAGGATCTGACGGCAATCCGTTCTCCCTCTCCGATCCCGATATAATATTCCAGAAGTGTCACATGAAGCTCTTTCGGCATGCTGCCTGTCAGAAATGCTTTCCGGATTTCCTCTGCCGGTGCCTTCAGATCAATTTTATTTTCCTTCACATACAGCCTGTAGGCCTCTGTGGTAAGCACTGCTCCCTCCGGTACCGGTATCCCTGCGTGTACCATTTCTCCGAGGTTGGCTCCTTTGCCTCCTGCTGTCAGAATATCCTTTTTCGTAATATCTTCAAACCGCTGCAACAATGCTGTCATGTTTCCACACTCCTTCCCGTTTCATGTTAGCGTAGACTAACTTCTGTTGCAATCCGGTTTTCCGGGCAGAAACATCTTTTTCTGAAAACGCATCTGTTATTTTCTTCTCTTATATTCTCCTACTGTCATACCAGTATATTTCTTAAACTGCCTGCAGAAATAAGATGCGTACTGATATCCCACCTTTTCTGCCAGCACATTGACATTGTCGATTCCCTGATCGATCAGCCGCCTGGCCTGCTCCATTCGCACCTCCGTCAGATAATCCACGAAATTCTTATGCAGCTCCTGCCTGAAAAGATGGCTCAGATAGCTGGTACTGAGTTTTGTATGTTCTGCGATATCCTCCAGGGATATATTTTCTATATAATGCTCTCCTATATATTGAACTGCTCTCTGCAGATGCAGGCTGCCACTCGCTGCATTGCCCTGTTCCCCTGCATTGCCCTGTTCCCCTGCTTTGTCAGCTCCCTGTCCCTGCAGCTGGAGCTGCCTTGGAAGTCTTTCCTCAATATCTGCGATCAGGAATCCTGCCTTCATTTCCGGAGCCATGCCAAATACTGTCCGACAGATCTGGCTCATCATCTCTTCCACATCCCCAGACAGCTTCCGGTATCCCTCTTCATCCATGGCTGATGAGGTATAGATCAGTATAGGCAGCACATTTCCTTCTGCTGGACAAATGGTAAAATCACAGAAAAGAGATAGCTTTCCTGCTGCTTCCTGTGATAATCTTTTTATTTTTCCTGCATCAGAAAGGCACTGGCTGCCTTCTTTGGCAAAGCATAGAGAAAGAATAAAACCACTGGTAAATTCTCCCCTTTTCCCTCTGCCTGCATCCTGCTTTCTCTCTGCCTCAATCTTTGAAAGGACCTCATCCATCTGTTCCTTTAATTCACTTTTCCTGACAGGCTTTAACAGATAAGCATCCGCATGAAGGTGCAGCGCATCCTTTGCATAGGTAAACTTACCATACGCTGTTTTGACGATCACATGTCCCTCATATCCCCGTTCCCTGAGAATGGTAAGTGCCTGCAATCCGTTCAGACCCGGCATCTCTATATCCAGGATCAGTAAATCAGGATTTTCCTTTGTCACTGTTTCTACTATCTGGGTGCCATCCTGTGCATCCGGCAGGAGTACTGCTTCCGGATAATTCCTTTCCAGAAAAAAGTGCATTGCCTTAAGCTCCAGTTCTTCATCATCAGCAATCAATACCCGATACATAAGCTCTCCTCATACGGGATCCTTATTCTGATCTCCGTTCCCTCTTCCGGTGTGGATATAATTTCCATCGCAAACCCGTCTTTAAAAAATGCCTTCATTCTGTCGATCACATTTTTCAGACCGATACTGTCAGAATGGATCCCCGTCTGGTCTGTCCCCTCTATATAACTTTGGATCAGTCTCCGCTTTTCTTCTTCCATGCCGCTTCCGTTATCCCGGATGGTTATATCTATCTTCCCATCTTTTCTGTGGATCCGTATGAGTATTTCCCCGCCCCGGATCGCCAGTCCATGGACGATAGCATTCTCTATAACAGGCTGAAGTGTAAGAGCGGGAATCCTTCCTTCTGCCGCTGTTTCATCATACTGCAGGTCAAACCGGATTCTTTTGCCAAAACGGATCTGCTGGATATAGATATAATCCCTGCAGTTTTTTACTTCATCTGCTACCGTAGCCACATGATGGATATCCTTCAGATTATACCGGAAGTAATCCGATACCGCTTCGATCATCTGCTCTGTGGAAGGTGCTTCCTCCAGATATGCCATCTGTGCAATACTATTCAGTGTATTAAACATAAAGTGAGGGTTGATCCTCGCCTGAAGTGCCTTGATCTCGCTTTCCTGCAGCAACTTTTCCATTTTCACCTTCTCCAGCCTCTGCTGCTCCAGCTCCAGCTGAAGCTTCATATTCAGTTCCATCTGTCCCATCTGATCCTCAATACGGGAAAGCATCTCCTCAAACAGCTCTGTCAACTGCCCCACCTCATCCCTATTTTGCTTCTGATAACCTTCTCTTTCTGAGCGGTAGGTTGCCGCCTTATAAGACAGTGCCGATATGGGACTGATCACATCTCTGGAAAACCAGAGAACCATTCCGAGGATTCCAAGAGAAAATACAATAACTGCCAAAATGCAGATCCCCGAAATCACCTTCATTTCCCTGTTCAGCTCATTCTGGGCTTCATTGGAATACTGTTCCATAGCCGGATATACATAATCATAATATTTCTCAATCAGCTGCACCACAGTATAAGCTGCCTCATCATATGCCTGCAGCCTTTCCTCTCTTGTCCCGTGCACAGTGGCTGCAATCTCCGGTTCGATCTGTTCATACAGGCTGTCTGCCATATGGCAGAGATCATCTATTTCTCTGATATAGCTGTCTTCAAAAATAACATGCCTTAAAGAGGCACTGTCGGACCGTAGTCTCTCAAGTGCCTCTTTTGCTGCTTCTCTGTCATCCTCCTTCTGCGAAACAGAATAATATTTATATGCCGACAATACCTCACTGAACGTTGTTTTCAGTTCATAGACCCGGTTACTCTTATCAATCAGGTCACCCAGCCTGTCTTTGGTATAATACTGCATACCAAGCAATATCACCTCTGTTGCAAAAAAGATTGCCATAACTACAAACATACAGAATGAAAATTTTCCTTTAAGAGAAAGTTTTTTCATAATTCATCCTATACAACCATTCTGGTCGCAAGCTCCATTACCTTTTCCTGACTTGCATCTTCCTGCTGCAATTCTCCTGATACCTTGCCTCCCGAAAGAACAATGATCCTGTCTGACATTGAAATCAATTCCGGCAGCTCAGAAGATATCATGATAATTGCAATACCCTGTCTTGCCAGTTCCACCATGATCTTATAAATTTCATACTTAGTTCCCACATCGATTCCCCTGGTAGGTTCATCCATGATCAGGACTCTCGGTTTGGTCATAAGCCATTTGCTGAGAACTGCCTTCTGCTGATTTCCACCGGACAGTGTTTCCATATGGACTGTCATATCAGCTGCCTTGATCTTCAGTTCATCAAAATATTTTCTGGCAGACAGCTGCTCTTTTTTGTGATTAATGATACCATATCTGCAGATTGCTTTCAACGAAGCCAGTGTGATGTTCTCTTCTATGGACATTCCACCTACAAATCCGTCCAGCTTACGGTCTTCTGTTACAAGTGCAAGTCCTTCCCGGATCGCATCCTCCGGTTTTCTGATCTGTACCTCTCTGCCATCGATCATTACTGCTCCTGATTGTTTCCCGATAATACCAAAAACTGCATTCACCAGCTCACTTCTGCCGGCTCCTACCAGACCGCCGATTCCAAGAATTTCTCCCTTCCTGACAGTGAAACTGACGTCTTCCACAATTTTCTTTTTGGCATTCTGCGGATGTGGAACCGAGAAATCTCTGGCCTCCATGACAACTTCTCCCACAGGAACTTTGCATTTTGGATACAGATTGTCCATTTTTCTTCCCACCATTTCTGCAATGATCCTGCTCTGGTCAAATTCCTCTCTGTTATGATTGTTGATCACTTTTCCATCCCGCATGACAACGATCCTGTCTGAATAAGCGAATACCTCGTCCAGCTTATGGGAAATAAGCACACAGGTATATCCCTGCTTCTTTAAATTCAGCATGATCTGAAAAAGTGTTGCTGATTCTGTTTCCGTCAGGGATGCCGTCGGCTCGTCCAGGATCAGGATCCTTGGCTTATGGGAAAGTGCTCTTGCGATCGAAACAAGCTGCTGTTTGCTGGCATTCAGATTTCTTAAAATTTCTGTCGGCTCCACATCAAGCTGAAGCTGACCCAGATACTCTGTTGCCGCCTGATATAGCTTATTCCACTTGATCACGTTTCCAAACTGCTTCCAGCCTCCAAGGAAAATATTCTCCGCCACACTCAGGTCAAGATGCATATTCAGCTCTTGATAAATCATGGCAATCCCTGCTTCCTCAGACTGTCTGGTGTTGTGAAACTGCATCGTTTTTCCTTCTACCAGAATGTTACCTGCATAGCTGTCGCAGGAATAGGAACCACTTAGGATTTTCATCAGTGTGCTTTTCCCGGCACCGTTCTCTCCTACAATAGAAAGGATCTCCCCTTCATATGCCTGCAGAGAAACATCATCCAGCGCTTTCACACCCGGAAAGGTCTTGGTAATATGCTGCATTTCCAATACCATTTTAGCCATACCCTCACCCTCCTTCCGCTATTTCGATGCAATTTTCTTTAGCCGGAATGTATCTATGCCGACTGCTGCTACCATAATGATCCCAATGGTGATCTTCTGCCAGTATACAGAAACATGGAGCAGTACCATGGCATTTGAAATAGTTTCCATCAGTGCGCAGCCAAGAATCGTGCCAAGCACTGATCCATAACCACCATACATACTTGTTCCACCGATAATAACAGCGGCAACAGCTGTCATCTCCCAGCCATCTCCTGCATTAGGCTGCGCAGAGCTTAATCTTGCTGCCATGATGATCCCCACAAAGCCAGCCAGCAGGGAAACCAGTACATGTGCAGAAAAGAGAACTCTTTTTACATTAATACCGGATACCCTGGAAGCCTCTCTGTTTCCACCAACTGCCATGAGACTTCTTCCATATGATGTCTTTTTGATCACGAAATGAGCGATCAGTACAATAGCAACTGCAATAAAAACAGAATATGGGATTCCTGCCAGAGTTCCCTGTCCAAGTACCTTGAATTCATCCGGCAGCGGATAATACGGTTCTCCCTTCGTCAGTACATTCACGATTCCCCTTGCCACATACATGGTTCCCAAGGTGGCAATCAGTGCCGGGATCCTGCAATTGACGATCAATACCGCATTTACTATGCCAACCACAGCTGATGCCAGAAGTCCCATAAGAATGGAGAACCAGACAGGAAGGCTGTTTACGAGGCACAATCCGCAGATTGCGCCCCCAAGCCCCATAACAGAGCCAATCGACATATCCAGGCTGGCCCCCAGCAGTACATAAGTAACTCCAACACTGACGATCAGCAGAAAAGAAACGGATCTTGCCAGATCGATCAGATTGGATCCGGCAAAAAACACCGGGTTGATCATACCAGTTACGATACATAATATTGCCAGCGGAACGATCTTGATCAGACCGTTCATGCTTATCTTCTTTTTCATAAGCACACCACCTTATCTGATTACTGGGCATCTTTGTAAGTATCTACATTTTCAGCCGTCACAAAAGTAACACCGGAATCAATAACTGTCTCTGTCAGTTCTTCTCCATTGTTGATCCTGGTCAGGAGTTCTACTGCCTTTCTTCCCATAAAATCAGGCTTCTGCACAATGGTTCCCTTTACTACACCTGTACGGATAAAGTCAAGGCATTCATCTGTATCATCCCATCCAATCACGGTAATTGTTCCAGAAAGCCCCTGCTCCTCCAGTACCTTTCCTGCTGCCACTGCGCCGGTTCCTTCACTGCCGAAGATTGCTGTCATCTCCGGATAAGCCTTCAACATATCCTGCGCCTTCTGGGTTCCTGTCAGCATATCAGAATTGCAGGCTTCTGTTGTCAGGATCTCCATATCCGGCTCATCCTTAATTGCATCCTCAAAGCCCTTGATTCGGTCGTTGTCTGTTTCCTGTCCAATGGTGCCTCTGATGATTCCAATCTTTGCCTTACCACCGGTTGCTTCGATCATTGCCTTACCAGCCTCATAGCCCGCATCATAGTTAGAGGTTCCAACATAAGCTGCCCGCTTGCTTTCCGGTGCATCAGTATCTACCAGTACAACGGGAATTCCCGCATCTACTGCACGGTCAATGGCCGGTCCGATCGCTGCCGGGGAAAGTGCCATTGTAATGATACCATCCACCTTGGATGCGATTGCTGTATCAATATATTTCACCATGGCATCCACATCAACCTTGGTATCTCCAAGCACTGCCACATCCACGCCCTGCTCCTTGGCACCTGCCTGAATTCCTTCCTCTACATCTATCCAATACTCATGACTGACAAGAGGTGAAACAAAGGTATACCGATAGGTATTTTCTCCATTTGCCGTTTCTTCTGCACCGGTATCTGCTTCTGCTGATCCCTCTGCAGCTGTTTGATCCTGTGTCTCTGCTGCCTCCTGTGTATTTGTGTTTGTATTTCCGCATCCCATCAGGGAGATTGCTGTTACAGCCGCCAAAATAAGTGCAATTATCTTTTTCTTCATAGTCTTTTTCCTCTTTTCTATATTGTTGAAATATGAATATATCTGGGTTCCGGCTTCTCCGGTTCCTGATCCCCAAGATATACGCCCTGCTTCTTCAGCTGATCCTGCAGCTTTTTCACAGAAAGCTTTCTGAAAGGAACGTCCTCTTTGATGCTCAGTGCCGCCGCTGCTCCTGCAGCTTCCCCAGTTCCATAGCAGGTGGCCATAACAGCAATTCCATCATGGGCAATGCAGCGTCCCGCTGCAATAATATTTTCTACTTCCAGTGGAAGTAATGCCCTGTAAGGAATGCTGTAAGCGTGTCCGGGAATCAGCCAGTACAATTCACAGCCTCCTCCATTCGGATTATGGATATCCACACCATAGGCATTCATGGAAATCGCATCATCAAATATAGTATAATTCAGGATATCATCTCTGGTCACTTTATACTCTGCCACGATTCTTCTGGATACCATCATACCCATCATATTGGCAACCTTGGTCAGTCTTGCATGCTCTGTTCCTTTATAATTATGATGAAGCCAGTCAAGAACCTCCAGTATCTGCTTTCTGCATGCAATTTCACCCTTTGTGATATCCTCTGCAGAGCAGGGATTGATACCTGTCACTCTGGTCATTTCTGCCCGGAATTCATCTTCCTTCATCAGCGGGAACAGATTGACTGCTCCATAGGCAAGGGACTTATCTACCTTCCAGGTTACTGTATCCGGCGCAAGACCATCCATACAGAACATGGTAGATACCGGACTCTTTACTTCTTCTCCATCCTTTTCTCCTACGCCTGTTTCAAATGGCGCTCCTGTGTAGGCAATGACATCTCCATCTCCGGTACAGTCGATCACACGTTTTGCATATACTGCCTGTCTGCCGGATTTGTTTTCAATGATGACACCTCGGATCGTCTTTCCTTCCATGATAGCTGCCGTGATGTAGGTATGGAATAATACCTTTATGCCATATTTTTCTACCAGTCTGTCAGCTGCGATCTTATACATTTCCGGATCAAACGGGCAGATCGCCGTATCCGGCTCATGGCGGTTGACCGAAAAGTATGGTCTTTCTTCTGCCAGGTGTGGTGGCTTGATACAGCCTCCCATCTCCTCCAGAAGATTTGTAAATTCCTCAAACACTCCCTTGATCACCTGTCTGCCTCCGGTATAGGCTGACATGGACATAAAGGATGTGACAAGTCCTACGGTTCCCTGTCCGCCAAGGCAGTTAAACCTTTCGATCAACAGAACCTCTGCGCCATTTTTGGCAGCGCTGACTGCCGCTGCGATCCCTGAAGGTCCACCGCCACATACCAGCACATCCACATCATAGCTGACAGGCAGTTTTTTTTCAGGTTCCACATAAATTTTCTGACTCTGCATGAATAATCCTCCCTTATCGTTTTGAACTGTTTCTTTGTAAGATAATTGTAGGATTTTATCCGTTTCACAGATATAAGAGGATTTTTTGTTCCTTATAGTTTTTTTCTTTTTCGCATTATACTTTTTTGTGATTGTTATACTCTTTTGCCCTTATCCCTGGAAACAGTATCTGCTGTATCTTTATTATAGAGTAAAGTTTTTGTCAGTTGAATAAAAGAAAAAAAGAGAGTACCAACATCTCTGTTATAATGGATTTGACGAGAATCTAAAATACAGACGATGGAGGCACTCTCATGAAAAACATTATAGCATATTCAATGGAAAAGCTGTACAAAGATTTGGAAGAAGCAGATGAACTTTTTCTCTCATCCGGGATGAAGGACATGGAATTGTACGAGAAGCAGCTTGCGGAGGCTGCAAGAAAGGCTGCAGCAGAGCACATGGCAGCCCTTTACAGCGACATGGATCGTATGCTGTGTGAGGATATTTCCAGAGCTGAAAAATATACCATCCAGAGGCATGATGAACGCCAGCTGCTGACTACAGTGGGACCGGTTTGCTTTACCCACACGCTGTTCCGAAGCTGTAAGGATGGAACCTGCCATTATCTTCTGGATGAATGGATGGAACTGGATGCCCATGAAAGACTGAGCAGCCGTGCGGAAGCTGAGGTGCTGGCCGAAGCGGTAAAGACCAGCTATGCCAGTGCTGCCAGGGTACTGGGAGAAGATTCGTTGATCAGCAAGACTGCCGTCATGGATAAGGTACACGGAATCCAGACAGAACTGCCCTTCCCGAAGCCGGAGAAGAAAAAGTGTGTGGAATACCTTTATGTTGAGGCAGACGAGGATCACATTCACAAGCAGGAGAAAAACGGAACAGAGAAGAAGGGCAGCATGATCGGGAAGCTGTTGTATCTGTATGAAGGACAGGAAAAGAAAGACGGGCGGAAGGAACTGAAGAATGTCTTCTACCTGGGAGGTCTTTGCAGCGGAGGAGAAGCAAACAGACATCTGTTTGAACGGATGCAGGAATACATCGACACGAACTACGAGAGCCGGTATCTGAATGCGGTGTATATCAGTGGAGATGGAGGAGCATGGATCAAAGCAGGGGCGGAATATATTGAAAAGGGAGTTCCGGTACTGGATAAGTTCCACATGATGAAATATATCAACAAGGCGGCCAACCAGATGCTGGATGAGGCAGGGGAAGCCAAAGGACGGCTGTGGAAGGCCCTGTATAAGGGCAAGAAGAAAAAGTTTGTAAAGACTATAAAAGCTATCCGGAAATGTGCGCCGAACGAAAAAGCAGTGAATGACTGTGAGGAATACCTGCTGAACAACTGGGATAGCGCAGTGAGAAGAATGCAGGATAAGAATGTCTATGGATGCAGTGCAGAAGGTCATGTGAGTCATATGTATTCCGACCGGATGAGTTCCCGTCCGATGGGTTGGAGCGAAGCCGGAGCGGATGCGATGTGTCAGCTGAGATGCTATGTGAAGGATTACGGAGAAGAAAAGATCCTGGAACTGGTAAAGTACCGGCGGAGCCATAAGCAGGAAGAAGCAACGGGAACCGAGGAGATATCAGTGCGTCCAAACAGGGGATACATGAGGAGTCTGTTACTCCACAGTCATGACAATGACAGGGTATACATCGAAAAGCTGCAGGCAACCATCCCGAGTATAGACATCCGGAAAAAGCTTGCAATCCGGGAGCGTCTGGGAGGTATTTGACAAAACACTGTGGGAGAAGTAGACTATGAGAAAACGATCTGGGCAAGTTCATAGCAGGGAATCTTCTGCGACTCTCCAACTGACAGTAAGTTTACTCTATCGTATCTTTATTTTGTGGTTGCATAATAAATGTATTTATGATACACTCACTTCATTCCCACCCGTTTCCGGGATTCCGGGAAGATCATGTTGATTCTTTTATTTTTATCTTTTGGCATTTCGCCGGATGTTTTCTAAACTGGTCTGCATGATGTAACTATTCACTTTTGTTTTTTGATGTTGTCCTGACATCCGGAAACTCACATCTTTATTCAAAGGAGGTCTATCTATGACCACAAATCTACTGAAGTCTTATTTTCCTATGATCCAAAGCCGGGAGGAAATCCTTGCCAGGATCTATTCTAACCCAAAGCTACAGCAGCTTTTTGAAAGCTGGACTGTCCTGCAGCAGAAAGAATTCCTCGATTTTTGCTCCGGTGCCGCAAGAGATGTAGAATCACTCAAAGGATCAACATCATGCTCTGCCCCCAGTGCAATTCCAAGATAGCGTTCGCCTTTTTCTATCAGCTGCGCACTTTCAAGACTATATGTTACTGCTACTTCATTGGAATCATTTTCGTCTTTAGAAATTTGTAGAACTTGTCTTGCCAGTTCACGAAGATTATCATATTCTGTTTCTGGTATCTCTTTATACTGAACACGTGGCACTTTGTTAATTGCCGCGTCTGTGATCATAATCTTATAGTCACGCTTTTTTGCCATTTCAAGATCATTTAAATTCTCACTCATATTTACTCACTTTCTCTATCACATGTATTTTTTAACAACAATACATTGATCTAAATATTTATGAAGAAATGATATTTGCTGCAATATTTCCACTGCAGCAGCTTCATCAATGTCCCAACGTATTCTCAATTCATGCGCTGTGACATTACGAACCATATGTATTATACCAAGTATCATCTCTTTAAGACCATTTTGTTGATTCTGTTCTGATGATGTTCTTAGCGAATTAAAGGCAATATATGGATTTTTATTTGAAAACGCTGTCTGAATCAATTCATTTCCATCTTCAGGTAATCCTGTCATCTCACGTACTCTGTCACACAAACTCTTGGCAGCCTCTTGTACTGCATGAAAATAATCCTCTGCCAATAATTCCTCTTTACAACATTGAAGAACATATTGATGTGCTCCATATCCATATAACTTCTGCCTAAGTTCTCTTGTTCTTCTTGTAACTTCTGATACCCCTTGTGCTTTTTGTACAGTTCTAAAGTTTCCTCCATCATCAATTTCTATGCCTTTCAGCATCAGAATTTTATTTGTTTCCATTCTTCTTTTAGCATACTTTTCCTCATCTACAAGCCCCCTTGCTGGATCCATACACTTTTGAATAAACATATATATTGAGTTACATGACTTTTCTCTATTATATCTTTCCACAAAGGAATTATATAATCTCTTATATTTTGTCATAGTCGGATTTTCATCAGCAAAATCATATTGTTTGAGCAACACCTCTAATTCTGAACCAGTAAAACCATACTCTGTATCTGCTAACGCTTTACTTATTGCTAAAATCTCTGCTTGCGATAAATTTGGAAACTTCAATACTATTCCTCCCCTTGTGTTCACAATATTTCTTCAAACTATACTTCAAAATCAAATATATCGTTTTCACATATGTAATACCTTTTTGTGGTCCTATCACCTCAACGGACACTCTGACATAGTTATCCTATCTGCTAAATCATATAATCCATTTGAATATATATATTGTCGTAAAATATTTATATTCTGCTGTGACCTCGGTCCAACTATTACTTCATCTATTATTTTTTCTAAACTGGTTCCCTTTGAATTTCCCATAATATCTGGTTTAAGTATATATACTTTCTTTACAACATTACCAATTTCTTTTAGTGCGTATTCTGTACCATACGGAGATTTATTATCCATTGTTGTAATTCTTATTTCATGCTCATTTTTAAATGATTTGTGTTTATGTAAATTACCTGCATAAATCAACTGCCTTATCAATTCTTCTTCAGACGAATATATATCTATATTGCCTTTATCAAAATATTTTTTGACTATTTCAAAGTAAGCGTCATTTGTTATTGAATCATTATAAAAAACTTCATTGAACATTATATCATTATATCCATATAGGCATTTATATAATTCTCCAACATTAAAAGACAAACAAACACCCATAGCGGAATCCCCATATCTTTCCCATTGAGCCGCATCGTCTTTTTCCGTTGATAAACAAAATGCATATTTATAGCTAAACGGAATTTGATTATATACCTTTTCAAAAAAATCCTGTCTGCAATACGATTTTAATTCCTTTTCCAATAATTCAATAAAATATGTAATTTCTTTTCTGTCATTCATTGAACCAGTACTACTCATCCATATTTCCCGCGTTCTCATCATGCATAGAAATGCATTAAGTGAAGTATAGTGATACAATCTATTCCCAAATTTTTCTTCATACTTTTTTATTCCATTGTCCATTTGAATAAAATCAGCACTATTTAATTCCATTCTAACATCACCTTTCTATAACCCCATCCAAAACACCTATATTATCGCCTGTCGGCTTCATTTCTTAAATCTTTCCTTTGACATCTTAACTTCTTTTGTTAAAGAAAGACGGATGACCTAAGTCATCCGCCTTTTGATGTTTAGCAGTTTACTCTGTAATGGGAATGAGTTTTAGGTCTTCAGTCCGACCACCATAAATAAGTTTTAAGTTTTCATTCCGACTATAACATCTTCTTGTGACCTAAATATACACTATCATATGCTAAAAGTCAATTGTAGCGCTACTTTATACGTTCTATCCATTCTACGGGTTTCAAAATGTTCTTATACCATAAGGCAACGAATATGCATATAACATTTTTATTGTCCAACTTCAAAAATGTCCCGTTTCCGGGTGCATCCTCTTATCTACTCCTCTTTAGAATACAATTCATCCAACACTTGATCCAGCGTTCCTTCCTTTGCATAAGGCAAAGCATCTAACTGTCTGAAATTATGCTTGATATTCTTCGTATCCTCATCAAATCCCAATATGTAACTTGTTGCTATCTTATATATGATTTCCGTTGGAGCAAGTCCGTACACCTGCTTTTCAAAGATATGCTTCAAGCGTTCCTTATTGTCTGGGAATTGCTTTTTCATCTCGTCACTCTGATACAGCCTTTTTACAATCTCTGTAATATACAGACCGGATTTCATATACAAATCAATAAAGGTCTTATCCGGCATATCAAAACAACCAGGATTCTCCTGCTCTAGCATGTCCACCATTTTCTTAACCATTGTCTTTGGTGTGAATATCTGGTTGGTTTTCTGCGGTGGAATATAATCAAATATATCTTCCACACTCTTTTCATCAAAATAATCCGCCAGCTTTTTCTTTAAAGCAAGAAATTCTTTTACCGAATCATCAAATACCACCGAATCAAATAGCTGTCCATCAAAGTGCTTGGTCTGTCCGGTTTCTTCCTCTACATAATCGCCACCATCACGCAGAAATTTGAACTGATCCAGTGTGATGCTTGTCACTTCAAGAAACACTTTATCTGGAATAATCGTATCAAAAGTCGCAAGTGTTACCGTATTATCTCCGTATGCCATAAGGAATGACGGGATTGTCCTCGAAAAACCACGCAGATGATCTCTGACACCATCCTCGATTGTTTCCTTTTCACGCTCCTTTTTCTTGGTTTCTATGGTCTTGACTGTCTCTTTTGTAGATTCTTTTGCAAAATCAGAAATAGCAGTTGTCAGTTCCTCATTGAATTTCTCCATAGCCACTTTCTGCTTCTGCTCAAATTCTTTATCAATCTGCTCTGAGGTTTTACCGGTTTCATATCTTGCCTGCTGTTCAGCAACACGTTGATTTTCTATAACATTTCGCTCAATCTCATAATTGGTATGCAACTTATCAATCATCCGATCGGCTTCATGATTCAATTTTGATTCAATCTGTCTTTTATCTGCTGCTTTCATATCAGAGCCATAGGTAGACTGCGCAGTATCCACAACAGCCTTGACTGCACTCTGTTTTACTGCTTCTTTCAGTTTGTCGATGGCTTTCTGCGCCTTGTCCGGTGCCTGCTTCATCTGCGTCATTGTTTCCTGTACCTGAGATGTCACATCATAAATTTTATCGCCAAAAACATCCTGTGTTCTTCCAATCACAAATTCATCACTAAGAGCCACTTCCCCATTTTCATCCAGCGATAGATCTTTCTGCACTTCCTCCGTCAGATTTACCTTGCTCTTTGGTTCTTCTATTGGTTCAAACTTTGTGATAATATCAATGACTTCCTTCGGCGCCCCAAAGATGTTACTGATATTCTGAAACAGGAAATTGCTCATAAACCCACGCTTTACAACCTCAACAGAACGAATTTTTCTCGGAATTGTCAGTACCTTTTCCGCATCCAGTTCTACTAATTCTCCCTGTTCATCTTCACCAATTACAGGGAAGAAATTAAGCAATTCCTTTACATTTTCCTTCCGCTCCTCTGCAGTACCGCCGCCCTTCGCTGTATTAGGATTCAGATTGTTGGCAAACTGCTCAAAAATAGTAAGGGTTCTTGCCGGATCAAAGTCAAATACATAAGCATTTTCTTTTCTCTTGAAAGATGTCCCAACTTTAAACAGACAAGGATTCTGTGCCCGGAATGCCGCCTGCATATAAAGTGCCGGGGATCGCATATTACTAAGCATCAGCACTGCTGTCCATTCTGGAATTGTAATTCCTGTCGTAAGCTGTCCTACCGACAAAGTAATGGTCTTTTCATGCTGTGCAATAGCCGCAACCACTTTATCATAAGATTTCATTGTTTCCTCATCATCGTCCAGTTTGCCGTCGCCAGCAGCAAGAACAACTTCATATTCCTGGAATATTGGATGTTCCCTTAATTTTTTTGCCAGCACCTTTGCACTGTCTACCCTATCGAGCAGCCAGAAGGTGTGCTTTAATTCATCTCGCAATTTTTCCGTAGAAAATGGAAATTTTGTCTGTCTTGTCAGGGCATCGAGAAATTTATCAACGGAAGATTCATGGTTAAACTTACCATTGGTAACCGCAAAAAACTCATTCAGATCAAATGCATATTCTTCTGTCTCCCCGTCAATTTCTATGCCCTGCTGAAGCTCATCCTTGATAATTTCTGACATCTGATAAGTATAGAGATTAAGCTGTGGCAATGTTGAATACGGATTTTCTTCCTCTGCTGAAACATCCCAGTCACGTTTTTTCTTCTGTTCATCTGCATAAGTCCAGTTATAGATAGCATCATCAGCAAATTTATTATTGGCAAGTGCTTTAAACGGTGTTCCTGACAAATGCAACGTAAATTTACGCTTAATACGATCAAATGCAACATCTGTTTTGTAGGTATCCACACCCTCATGTGCTTCGTCGATGACAAGGATATCCCACTCCATATTTGCGACCTCACCTAATTTATCATACTGACCTCCAAAATAAATGGAACCTTTCATATCCTGCAAGGATACAAATTCAATACATTTTACATTTTCACTGTCTTTTCCTAAAAGAAAATGTGTATATTCTTCTCTTGTCAACACACCTCTTTTCCCTTTTAGTGCATCAACTTCACTCACAAAAAGATACCCTGATTCACTACCCAGAAATTTGGCATAATCTGAAAACCACGAATTTGCAATTGCTGGTCGGTTTGTCACAATCAGTACTTTTTCTGCACCGGTTTTCTGCACAAAATCATAGACCGATAATGTCTTTCCAAATCTCGGCTTGGCATTCCAAAGGAACTCGCCATCTTTATGCGCTGCCTGATAATCAACCGTCATTGTAACCGCACGCTGCTGTTCCTCACGCAATTTGTACGGAATCACTGCATCTGTGGTTTTTAGGATACCATGATCTTCCCTGAAATCACGAAACATCTGCTTTGATGTAGCACCATCCACATGAAACCACTCATTATTCTTGCCTTTTTCCTGCTCTATACCGGATTTCCGCAAATAAGCATGAAAGTCCTTATCTATGAATGTCTCCCCTGAACCATCATCAAAAGTGGCATTTCCTTTCCATTCAAGATGCCACTTAACATCAGCAGTATGTGTCTGTTGATTGATACGAGTTTCTACATCCTGCTCTGTATATCCTATCTTCGTCCAGCCATTATGTCGAACTACTTCCGGAGTGGAATAGCCATAAAGCATCGGAACTACCTGTTTGGTTGTTTGAATGTTAGGTTTATTCATGCTATTCCATCTCCTTTACATTAGTTTCGATAAATGCGATTTCCTCTTCGGAAAGCCCATATTTTTTATAGAGTTGCTTGTCAATGTTTGCTATGGATACAGACCAGTCGATATCGGATTTATCAGTGAAATCTTGACGAGGGACATATTTCCATACATCAGGCGTTAAATGCTGCGTAATTTTCAATACATTTAACATAGCTCTGGCAAACTTACTTTTTATATATTTCAACAGATTTGTTGCTTCAGCCTTGCTATCAAAGCATCCCACACTGATAAATGTTTCCGTAGATCCTATTCCCGGAATACCTAATACAGGTGCAGTAAGCGTTTCTCCAAAAACACCATTTCCATTTGCGCTTGGTAAAAAAATCTTATACTGAAACAAATTTTTAGGCTGATTAACATAATCGGAACGAATATACTTATATACTCTTTGAGAATTTTCTCTTCCCAAAATTCGAATATATTTATTACCGTCATTAGGTGCTTCATTAAAAAAGAACTGAGGAAGCCGATTAAATATATTCGTTGACATGTCGTATGGATGTCCTTTGCTTAACTGATCCATCGCTTCCGTATGTTCTTGATGTAACTTTTCAGTTAAACGATAAGCGGTACGTGTAACTACAAGAGTATCCATCGGAACAAAATCAATCGTATTGTTTACTTTATGAAGAATATGATTGAGTGCTGGATATTTAGTAAATACAACAATGGGTTCATACTTAGCATCAGAAGTTCGATAAGTAATAGCTACTCCACCTTTAATATCCGTATTGGCAAATACCTTAGAAGCATCCTCCTCATAATGCATTACTTTAAAATGTGGATCATTTAGCATTTTTTCATTCCATGCCTTCGGAGTAGATCCAGCATTAAATAGAAATCTTGCCGGATGTATCATTTCCACAGAATCTGCTACCGCATAAGCCGCATCTAAAAATTTGTTATATACCGGTGGTGCATATGTATCATTTTCTCCTATGGCATTATCTTGATACGGCGGATTTCCAATCGCAAAATCAAACTTCATATCATCTACCTTCCTTCATGCTTTTGTATGTCAGTGACTTATCGCTACGCCAGTCATAGATCCGGCAGTACACTTCTTCCGGTTCTTCTGTATCCTGCTTTTCCGGCTCATCTGCTACCACAAAGTCAAATAGACTAAATTGATGGTATTCCTCTTTGGGCTTTCCAAAAGGGATTGTCCCGGATATTCCATCCATCTGCCACAGGTTCCAGACAATGACATTCACAATCTTTCGCAGTTCTGCATCTGTTGGAACTCTACCCCACCTGTCCTGCATATAGTCCACAAAAGTTATTAGCAGATTGATTCTTGCAATCAGAAGGCTGTCTCCCTGAAATTCATAACCATACACACTCTGATATGCCCGAAGCACCCATTTGAACCATTCTGTTTCATTGACTGTATTTTCATTTACCACACGTAGTTTTCTGTCTAAAATTCCTATCCGCTGCCTAATCTCAAGCAGTTCTCCGGTAGCTGCATCATAACGCGACACGATGTAGGGAGCTTCGCCACAGGTAATCTCAAGCCTTTTGGAATCGACATATTTTTTCCATCCATCCTCTGTGTCAAACCCCACTTTTTCTGTGTTTACCAGCCAACCCTGTTCCTGTTCAGTATTAAAAACATTCTTTCTTCCAAACCACTCCTCATCACAGTGGTTATTCATTTTGTTGCAAATCCATGAAGGCGTAAACACCTCTGCTTTGGCTTTGGTACGCTCCTGCTGTTGTTCCTTATTCTTTAGCACCCTCGGTTGTATCTCATACTGCGTAAATCCTTTTAAGATTTCCTCCGTCATTTGTTCCGTTTCCTTGATTGGAGTACCTTTAGAACTATATACCGAAGTTGCAAATATAATATTTTTCTTTGTTGTCTTATCCTTCAGCAATGCTTTAAGATTTTCACTGACCGGATAAGTATTCAGATTAATTAACTTATCCATTTTTATCCTCATTTCTAAAGCCAGCTATCCTTGATAGCCAGCTTGGAAAAAATGTATACTTTTTTTCATGAGAAAAATTTGGATTTGTAACTGTGAAATTTCACGAAGTTTTGACAGAAAATTACTGAATTTCGACTGATTTCGTGATACAATATGTAAGAATGGTTTTATGTATACGATTACTGGAAATGTATACCATTTCAGTTAGAACACATGAACTATTTAACTGGATTTTTCATATTTTACTGCCTTGCTGTAAAACGTCTTAGGGCACATATTACAAGCCTTTGCTGCTTCTTCTATTGTGATTTTCCCTGCCCGCCAGTCTTTGTGCATCTTATAAAAGTTTTCCGGGATTGGTAATGGTGGTCTGCCGAACTTTACGCCCCTTGCTTTTGCCGCTGCAATTCCCTCCGCCTGTCTTTGCTTGATATTGGTACGTTCGTTTTCTGCGACATAGCTGAGCAATGCCAGAACAACATCGCTGATAAATGTTCCGAGCAGATTCTTTTCTCTGCGGGTATCTAGCAGTGGCATATCTATAACAACAATATCTGCTTTCTTCTCTTTCGTGATAATGCGCCATTGTTCATTCAATTCCCCGTAATTCCTGCCTAAGCGGTCAATCGACTTGATATACAGCACACTGTTTTCATTTAATTTTCGCAATAACCGCTTATATTGTGTTCTCTCAAAATCCTTACCCGACTGCTTATCCATATAAATGTTATTCTCATGTACTCCCATCTCCGTTAATGCGATTTTCTGTCTATCCTCATTTTGCTCCTTGGATGACACTCGCATATATCCATAAATGTTTATTTCTTCCATGTATTTTTGCCTCCCATCTGCCAATTTTTCCTACTTAGGTCTAGTATTTGCATGCATATTGGTATATAACCAACAGAAAGCTGATTCGATAAAATCAACCTTCTGTTGTAGTGTGTAATCATCATTGTATTATTCTTGATAACCGCCATCTATCCCACCTCCTTATCCGTAGATAGCCCGTAGATTCGTTTCATAAAATACTGTGTACTGACACGTCCTTTTATTGTCACGAATCCATCACCCTCAAGTTCCGCATTCAGCCGTCGTATCAGTTTATAGGAATACGATAGTGATACTCCCAGCATTTCCATGACATCCTGTGCTGTCAAAAATCTCTTGTTCTCCATAAGTTAATACCTCCTCTCTTTTGTTTTTATTATTCAGTTCATTTTCGAACTGTTTTGATGCGTTTTATATTATCAGTTCATTTTTGTACTGTCAATACTTTTCGGCAAAAAACATTTCATTTTTGCACTGTTAGTGATATAATGTACGCGAAGGCAAAGTGAGCATGGAGTTTTGACGATTGATATGCGAAGCATAAACAAGCGGCAAAGCACCATGAGAACGCGCCCGCGAACGAGGAAAACCGAAGGTTTTTCGAATTTTTGCCTTCGCAGAAAACATATTAAGTATTAATTTTATATGCATGTTTTGTACCTCGTGCCTTCGTGCATTCTACAACACTCATTCCACAAATAAGGAGCAGTTAAAATGGGCGAGAAATTCACCAGCCGAGTAGGCTATTTGATTCGAAATTTCAGAATTGCATCTGACATGACGCAAAAAGAATTAGCCGATAAATGTGGATTAAACGAATCCACTATCAGAAACTATGAACTTGGAAACAGATATCCGGATGAAGCCACTTTATTAAATATTGCAAACAATCTAGGTGTCAGCTTTTATGCGTTGTCCGACCCTGATGTAGCAAATATATTCAGTGCTCTTCATGTGCTGTTTGACATTGAATGGGCATACGGACTACGACCTACTATGAAAGATGGAGAAGTATGCTTCAAATTCGAAGAGCGGCTTCCAAGTGCCGGTCCCCGTCCACAGGAAGACCTTGTTAACTTCCGAAAGATGGTTGAGTATTGGGCACACTTACGAGACAAACTGGAAGATAACGAAATATCAGAAACGGAATATTACCTCAAAGAGGTGAAGTACCCAATGAATCCAATAGGTCCAAATAAAGAATACACTGTTTCGTTGAATCTCAATGATGACGATCAGCTACTAATTCAGAATATGAGTGAGGATGACGATGCAGAAGAAACCTCAGAATTGTTAAAAGACTTGTTTCCGGATTTCTCTTATGTGAAGAGGAAAAGGAAACCGAAGAAAGGAGAGTAACTTATGGAATACAATGTAAAAATTGATAAAGTGGACACACAAAATATGTCATATGATTCTTCTGCCGAGTGTTTAGAAATAACACTTGAGGAATACAAACATGTTACAGAACGTGCAAACAAATACGATAATAAAATCTATATAATGATTACATTTTGTAGTGTGTTTTTTGCTTTCATATTAACTCTACTAGATAAACTAGTAACACTTTCTTTCCCGCAGACAACAAGAGCTGGCATTATATTTGTATTATGTATTGTGCTCTTTATAATAATAAGCTTGTGTTATATATCTTCTATGCTTATACTTGTTATTGGATTAAGACCAATCAAATTACATCGTTTTAATCCAAAATTATTGATAGACTACAGCTTATGGAATAAACCTTCTAGTCAAGCTAACATGCTCGCTGTTAAGCAGTACACAGAATTTGTCTTGAGCAATAATGAAGCACTTGAGAACGCCTACAAAAAAATATCCATAGTAACTTTACTTATGAGCATCGTAGTTTCATTCAGTTTTGTAGAATATATTCTATTAATTTTTGCATAGAAAGGAGGTCTACTAATGGACAATATTCAAGATTTTTTAAATACTATTGCTGCTGGTCAAGATACAAAACCTAGTGATGTGGTAGTTCCATCTTCAACGCAAAATGACACATCTCAATATCTTTCACATGGTCAAAACACATGGAACTATGAACATCGTGGAAATAATTCTTCCAGCGAATCCAATCAATGATTTCCAAAATTATTGTCATTTGATTGTCACTCAACCAAAAACGAGCCAAGAAACGCCGTAATTTCAGCATTTCTTGGCTCATGTACATTATTCAAACTCAATCGTTCCGGGCGGCTTACTGGTAATATCATACATTACCCGATTCACATGGCTCACCTCATTGATGATCCTGCTGGTCACCTTCTGTAATACTTCATAAGGGATCTGTGCGCTCTCTGCGGTCATGAAGTCGATGGTCTTCACGGCTCTCAATGCGATGGCGTAATCATAGGTTCTCTCATCACCCATAACGCCTACGGATCTCATATTGGTCAGGGCTGCGAAGTACTGGTTGATCTCGCGGTCCAGACCTGCGTTAGCGATTTCCTCGCGGTAGATGGCATCTGCATCCTGTACGATCTTGACCTTCTCAGCGGTCACTTCGCCGATGATACGGATACCCAGTCCGGGACCGGGGAACGGCTGACGGAATACCAGATGCTCGGGAATGCCAAGCTCCAGTCCTACCTTACGGACCTCATCCTTGAACAGGTTGCGCAGAGGCTCGATGATCTCCTTGAAATCTACATAGTCGGGCAGGCCGCCTACGTTGTGATGGGACTTGATCACTGCGGATTCACCACCCAGTCCGCTCTCTACCACATCGGGATAGATGGTTCCCTGTACCAGGAAGTCTACGGCACCGATCTTCTTCGCCTCTTCCTCGAATACACGGATGAACTCTTCACCAATGATCTTTCTCTTATGCTCCGGCTCGGATACACCTGCCAGCTTGCTGTAGAAACGCTCCTGCGCATTCACACGGATAAAGTGCAGGTCATAATTACCGTTGGGACCGAAGACTGCTTCTACCTCATCGCCCTCATTCTTACGGAGCAGGCCGTGATCTACGAAGACACAGGTCAGCTGCTCGCCGACTGCCTTGGATAACAGTACTGCTGCCACGGAGGAATCCACGCCGCCGGACAATGCACAGAGGACTTTACCATTACCAACCTTCTCACGAATTGCCTTAATGGACTCTTCCACGAAGGAATCCATCTTCCAGTCACCGCAGCATCCGCAGATATTACGTACGAAATTATACAGCATCTTGGAGCCTTCCACCGTGTGGAGTACTTCCGGATGGAACTGGATCGCATACAGTCCGCGCTCTACACACTCTGCTGCTGCCACAGGGCAGTTTGCAGTGGTAGCTACGGCACGGAAGCCGGGTGCCAGTTTCGAAATATAGTCGAAATGGCTCATCCAGCAGATCGTATTCTCAGATACATCGGAAAATAGCTTGGAACTGCGGTCTACCTTCACCTCAGTCTTGCCATATTCCCGAACGGCTGCACGTTCTACCTTACCACCCAGCACATGGGTCATCAGCTGTGCGCCGTAACAGAGTCCCAGCACAGGAACTCCTAAGTGAAACAGATCCTCGGAGCAGGTAGCTGCACCGGGTTCATAGCAGCTTGCGGGGCCGCCGGTCAGGATGATTCCCTTAGGATTCATTGCTTTTATCTTATTCAAGTCTGTCTTGTAAGAGTAGATCTCGCAATATACATTGCATTCTCTGACTCTTCTGGCGACCAGCTGATTGTACTGTCCGCCAAAATCAATGACAACTACCAGTTCTTTTTCCATGGTTGTCCTCCAGTATATTTTTCTGTCCTCTATTATAGGGTATGGTGCAGGGGAAGTCAAACCCTACTGCACCAGTTCTTCCAATTTTCCGAAGGTATAACCCATTTCTTCCCATTTTGTGAGCAGTTTATCCAGAATCTCCCCATTGGTCTTCGAGGTATTATGTAACAGCACCACCGCTCCGGGGTGGATCCTGCCTGTCAGCTTGGAAAAAGCTTCCTCGTGGCTGGGCTGTGCATCCACGTTCCAGTCCACATATGCCAGGCTCCAGAAAAAAGTGGCATACCCCAGATCCTTTGCCATCTGCAGATTCGTCTCACTGTATTTTCCCTGGGGCGGCCGATAGTACATCGCCATCTCCGTGCCTGTGGTCTCCTGAAAAAGAGTTCTCACGTCATCCATTTCCTTTCGGAAAACCGCTGGATCAGAAATTTTCGACATGTCATAATGATGATAGGTATGGTTTCCCACCGTATGTCCGTCCTCCACCATGCGCTTCACCATCTCGGGCGCCGACTCCAGAAAATGTCCTACCACAAAAAAAGTCGCCGGTGCATCATGCTTTTTCAATGCATCCAATATAGCAGAACTATTACCGTTCTCATAGCCGCAATCAAAAGTGAGATAGATCTTTTTCTCCTCCGCAGCTCCCACATAATATGCATTGTACTCTTTTAGTTTTTCCGCAGATGCCGTGCCGGTGGGCTGCGTTCCTTCCGCCCCGAATCCCAGTCCCCAGTTCTCAGCAAAAAGTAAAGCCTCCGTGTTCTCTAACGCAGTTCCTGCCGTCTCCTGTGTCTTGTTTTCATGTTGCACACGTAAGCCGTAGGTAATGGCTCCTATTCCTCTTCCCAGAATAAACATGCACACAAAAAGAAGCAGAAGCCAGAGTATTTTTCCGTGTTCTGTGAAAAAACGTTTCATGTGGTATCTCCTCTCAGAACTATCCGCTACTACTATATGCAGTCGTTCTGTCCGGCATAACCGCATCCTCTTACTTCTACTTCCCTTTTGCATTGATACATCTTTATCTGTTTCACTTTTCAATAAAAGATCATCAGCTATTTAGTCTTGCGCAGTTTCTTCCACTGCACAATCTTTCCTGCAATCACAAATGCCCAGAACAGGAAAGTAATACCTTCCGCCACACGCCAGTACCACATGCCGGAATACCACACTTTGACAGTTCCCTGGTAGCCCACCGGCAGGATTGCCCGGACATGACCGTTCTCACCTACAGTCACCGGGAATATTTCACCCGTTGCTGCATCCTTGGCATGATATCCCTTATATAGAAGCATCGGCAGATCGATATAATGATCGCCATCCTCTGCGGAAGTCGTCACTGTTGTCAGAGTATTCAGATTTTCCTTCTCGAAAGCATCCACTGTCACTCCGTCCGACGGCCATGCATCATGATAATAGAAATCCCATTCCACATCCAGAGGCAGGTACTCAGCTCCCAGAATACCGGAATGTCCCATGGATGCCATGGAATTTAATCTCAAAGGTTGATCTCTGGTCAGCAGCAGGTCATTGGTCTGGTACATGGAGAATAAAATACATCCGCCGCAGATTGCGGCAAAAAATATATATTTAACCACTTTATCCTTCCACCGGAGCATCCAGTACCCCGCAGTACAAGCCACCAGAGTCATGGCTATTGCTGCAATGATCGTCAGTCTGGTAGGGAACTGGATCATTATCGTCAGAAGCTCCAACACGGAATTGGCTTCCTTCAGCGCATTCCAGGGGAAATAGTAAGTACTTACCGCAATTGCCACACATCCTAGAACAAATGCAACCTTGGCCGCCTTATCATGTGCCGGATCCTGTTCTTTTTCCCTGTTACGGATAGCAAAATACACGATCACTCCCAACAATACGGCAGCTCCGATATAAATAGGCTCCGTATCCACCATTCCCAGCTCCTGGAATCGGGAATTGCTTCCGGCATTCTGCATGGTGAAAAATATCTGTGCCCCCAGAATTCCCCGATCCTGAATGTATACGCCGCTGCTATTGGAATAACGGTATTGATCCGCCAGCATCATATCCAGCATTGGCAAAAGGAACCAGATATTGGCCAGGACTGTTCCCACCACGACCTTTACCAGTTCCTGGAAAGTTCTTTTGCGAAATACCTTACGGATACACAATAAGCACAACAGAATTGTAAATGCACCCGCAATCCCACAGCTTAATACATGGCTCTGGATGATACCGGAAAAGCCAAGCACCGGAAGCAGCCAATAATGCCGGTATGCCTCTTTATCCGTATCTTCCGTGAAGATCAGATAAAAACCATAGCACAGTAACGGCAGGAAGATCATGGCCGTATATTCCCCCACAGCGCTGCGGTTGTAAATATTGTATACACGATACGGTGCCAGAGTATACAACATACTTCCGAGCATTCCGGTCATGCGGTCACGAAAAATTCCACGAAAACTGATATATGCCACGATTGCCGTTGCAAGATTGACCAAAAAGATATATCCGCCGTAAGAAACACTCATAGGGAATCCGATCAGACGAAGCAGTGCCGGAATCACCAGAAATGTATCACAATAAAACAGCGAATTGGCATAGCCATGCCCATACAGCCACATTGGCTCTACTCTGGTAGGGAAAATGCCCTGTGCCAGACTCTGCCCTAAAAATTCGATACGAAGCAGATGAAAGTCCAGATCGGCTCCCACCATAATATAATCCACAAATAACGGCAGGGAAGCCAGGATCGCCAATGCGGGAATTCCGAAGTATACCAGTTTCTTTTCCAGTGCAAGAGGATATTTTCCCATATACACATACAACATGATCATAAAATCCAGCAGTAAAAATCCCAGAAGGAATATCGTAAGCAGCATTCTGTAGGACGCAGTGGTTTTCACCAGTCGGATATCCGTAATAGTAAGCTTTCCGGTTCCGTAGTAGTCTGCGTGGATGTTTACTTCATCCGCTTTCAGACGGCTTGTCACATAGACCTCACAAGAGCTTTCCGTTCTTCCGGAATACAGCGAAAGTTCATTTTCCAGTAGTTCTCTGTAGATTTTACCATTGCTTGTAATATTGATCTTATTTACACCGTTATCTTCCGATTCATATGTCACATAATAGCAATAGGTGCCGGGTGCCATGGAAAAACCGCTCATTTGGAGCCAGGGACCATTGATATTGCTGCTTCCATCCACCGAATATCCGTTCTCCTCCCGGACCACTCCTTCTTCCGTTGTCACCTGCGCATCTGACAGAGTACTGATGGTCTTGTTGCCGCGCAAAATTCCGCTCACAGGCACCAGCAGCAACAGGGCTTCCAGAAGCAGCAGGATGCGGAATTTCTTATTGTTCAGAATTTCGGATTTCTTCCACATATCCATTTTTATGCTGCCTCCTTTCGTACTTTTTGTTTTGTATCCTTCTTCCGTACAATAATACAGTAGATAATAATCCCTGCAATACCAAGCGTACTGATCATCACCGCTCCCCATTGCGTTGCACCGGCTGCGGCACTCATCTGAAACTGCGAAGCTTCGATCAGAACCACATCCGGCAGATCTTCTTTCTGACGGATCCACAGAGGAGCTCTGTCAAGCAGCAGTTTATTCGTTAGGAATTGTGTTGCTACAAAAGCCACTGCGATCACTGCTGCCTCCAGAATCGTCGCTTCCGTTGCAGACTTTCTCTGCCGATAATCTTTCATAAGACCACATCCCATAAACGTAAGTCCGCAGATTGCCAGAATCATAAAGATCACGGGAGACTGCATGCTAAATGTCAATATCTGGAACACGGCATTCTGTCTGAGCCAATCCCAGGGAAAGCTTCCGAGGCTGAGAAGGATTCCCAACATTCCACACCAGAATAATCCGGCAGTGCTGTCTTCTTTACTGTTTTTCTTCTGCAGTGCCCCACTGAATTTCAGCCACAGTAGGAAAAAGAAGAGTCCCGTAAGTGCCGGACCGACACCAATGGCTGCCGTATCCAGCAATCCATTACTCTTATAATCGTAGGTGGCGCCTCCCCGGAAAAAGGAGGTCAGATAATGCAGGAGAAAAGCTCCCTTTTCCTGAAAAGGACGGCTTCCCACATATCTTGCCACATCGCGGTACGCCACAAGGTATCTTAGCAGCGGCAGTAAAAACCACAGATTACACACAAGTGTCGCCACCACTGCCTTTCCTAATGTCAGCCAGCCTTCTTTTCCTAACAATTGTCTGCGATAATATATGCAGCAGAATATTAACAACAGCATTCCCACTTCCAGTACTGCAAAAGAGGACTGCAGCAATAAAGTGACTGCTATGGCCAGGAGAAGCCATTGTGGCAGTTTTCCCTGTTTCCGGCTGACCGCCCTTACCAGGAACAGTAGCATCACCGGCAGAAAAGCGTAGCCTAATGCTTCCCCGATAGCGGCCCTACCATATAGAGTATCGAGATACCACGGTGCCCAGCAATACAGTGCCGTACCGATCAGCGCTATTTTTTTACTCGGAAAGCCTTCTGCCAGTGCCTTGTAAGAAAGACACACTGTCACGGCATAAATACATACCAGAAGCATCCGGTAAACACTTTCCAGTGTAGCTCCTGTCATTCGCAGAAGCACAGGCAGCAGCCAGAACAGATTTCCGTCAAGTCCTGCCGTACCATGCTCATACTGCCAGTTTACAGGCATTGCCATCTGGAATATTCCCGCCGACAGATAATCCTTCATATTCTCAATACGTACCAGCTGGTACGGAACCTCTGCAGAATTCAGGCAATAATTTGTAAGCAACGGGAGCGCTCCTGTCAGAAAAATACCAGCCAAACACCAAAAGGTACTATTTCCCTTTGATTTCATTTTTTCTATCATCCTCATGAATTTTTTCTCTCCCGTTTTTTCTCCATCGCCACACCCGCGATCAGACCCAGCAGGCTGAGACAGCTCACCACTTCTGCCACTCTCCAATACCAAGGGCTTACGAATGTTACCCGAACAGTTCCCTCATAGTCTGCCGGAACTTCCACGCACACTGCGTAATTATCACTGGTAGTGATAGTCAGTTCCTGTCCGGTAATCTTGTCATATGCCCGATAGCCATAATAATACAGAAGCGGTAATTCCACAATTTCTGTTTTATCGCCCCGGTTCTGACAATGCATTTCAATTTTGATTCCGTCCTTATGATAATCTGTAATAACGACCATCTCTCCGGCATAAGGATCATGGGTCCAGAACAATGTAGCATCTGCGCCGTAGGGAAGATATTCCGCCCCGGCAATATAACCGCTTCCCATTCCTTCTTCTCCGTAGATCCGGTAATTGTCGCACGTCTGAAGCATATCATCCATCAGGTAAATACTGCTGCACAGAGTCAATACCATCATTCCGGCAAAATAGAGCTGCAATCCGTGCGTCTCGTACTGTCCCCTGATCTCTTTGGCCACAACACCTGCCACCAGTACTGCACACAGTGTTGCAATCGTCAGAAATCTGTTAGGAAACTGAATACTGGACACCAGCATCGCGGTAATGCCATTCAGGCTCTGGATCTTGTCCCACGGGAAGACCGACAGACACATACACATAGCCAGAACGGCAAAGCCTCCTGCAATGTTGCCCAGTGCCTTTTCTTCCTTTCGCAGGTGTGCGGTTTTACGGAAAAAGAGCATTCCCGCCCAAAGTAACAGTGCCACAGTCAGTGCGATTCCCATTCCCATTGGCTGACTCTCTGCCATTCCGTTATCTGCATAGAATACATTGTAGCCGTTCCGGAAAAAGGTAAACAACATGTTAGGCAGGTATAAGCCTCTGTGCTGGATCGTTCTGCCGGAGACATGCTGAATCGTAAAATCACCCCGCAGCATATAGTCAGCAAAAGGTACTAAGAACCACGCACTCAGCAGCACACTGTAGATCACCGTTTTTGCCAGAGAACAGAACGTCTCCTTGCGGAATACCTTTTTGATCAGGATCAGACAAAGCAGGATAGTAAATGCTCCCACCTGTTCTCCCGTCAGCAGATGCGACTGCACCAGTCCGGCAAAAGCTATCGTCAGCGGAATCCAGGAATAACGATATTCTTTGTTCGCTATATCCTGAGTAAACACACGATAAAATCCATAAGCGATCAACGGCAGGAAAAGTATTCCGAAGGTCTCCCCCAATGATCCACAGATAAACGTCTTGGAAAGACGATATACCGACAAAGTATAAAGTACTGTACATAAAAAACCGATATAACGGTCTTCAAATATTTTACGAAAGCTGTAATAAGCTATCAGTATGGTAAGTGCGTTGATAAACAAAAGGAACAGACGGTAGCTGGTAATATAAGAAAAGCCGATCAGGCGGAACAGTGCACCCACATACAAAAGTGTCTCCCCGTAAAAGATCGAAGATGCATAGCCGTAGCCCTGCTGCCATTTTGGTGCGATCCGTACCGGAAACTGTCCTGCCAGAATGCCATCCTTGATGCCCATCATACGAAGCATATGGTATCCCAGGTCTCCACTGGACAGCATGGCATCCTGCAACAGAGGCAGAGAACTGAACAGCAAAAGAAGTACCAGACCGAAATGAATTCCCTTCTGCGGAGCAGATAACGAATACTCTCTGTCGTACTGCACATAAGTATATAACAGCTTCCACAGAATGGAGAGCACCACAACACCAAACAGGAAAATGACTGCCAGACCGTTGGTTTCCCGAATGGTAAGTCCCGTGATCGTATAGCTCCCTTCTCCACCGTAGGTAACAGTAACACGTATATTATCCGACTTCTGCAGCAGCCATAACGGATAATCCGTCTCATGCAGTCCCTGATAGAGGTGCTCTCCGCTGTTGCGAAGCATCCGGTATCTCACAGTATCATCCTCAATGATACAGAAATTCTTCATATTGGTATCCGTATCATAATGCAGCTGGATCCGGTAGAGACCCGGCTTTAATGAAATATGCTCTATCGTCATATTGTCCTGATAGACTCCGGTATTTACCGTTACCCCTTCGGACGGATATTCATACACCTCATTTCTGCCAAACAGTCCGACGATCCCCAATAGCATCAGCAGTATTTCCACCAGCAGAACTCTTCGGAAAGTCTTTCTTTTCCCTATCTGCAGTGCTCTGATTTTCTGAATAAATTCCATATGTAAAGCCCCTGTCTCTTTCATTATAATATTCAATTTATTTTATCATTATATCAATCAATCTGCAACAAATGCGAACCTTACGCATAGGTTAATCTAACTCCTTCGTATGGTATGGAGCAACGCCATGGACTGCAAGGAAATGATCCTGTCAGAGGACACCTATGACATTATCACAGACTTTTCCGCATCGGAATTTCTGGGAGATGACAATAATTGTTATGAACGCATCGGAGAAGATTTTTTGATTTTGTATCTGGCCAATCTGGGAATCCGCAATCCAAAGATGGATTTTTTCCCCTATCACAATATGCCGAAGCTTTATGGGCTCATGCAGCTATCTCCCTCCGGTGAGACGCCACCCGGTGCCGCTCCCTTTGATCCGGCAAGCCTGATCGCCAGTGGGATCACCCAGGTACAGCGTCCGCCCCTAAGTCTCACGGGGCAGGGCGTGATCCTGTGTTTTATCGATACCGGGATTGATTACCAAAATCCTGTGTTTCTGGACGAGAACGGCAACAGCCGTATCCTGGCGATCTGGGATCAGACGGTTCAGACCGGAGCGCCCCCTGATGGGTTAAAATATGGTTCTGAATACCGCAGAGCGGATATTAACCTGGCGTTGCGTTCCGAGGATCCTTATTCCATCGTTCCCTCCCGGGACGAAAACGGACACGGCAGTATCCTCGCCGGAGTCGCAGCCGGCAGTGTCGTCAGACAAGGCAATCCTTATATCGGTGCTGCACCGGGTGCCGACATCGTCGTGGTGAAGCTCAAGGAATGTAAGCAATATCTGCGCAGCTTTTATCTGGTGCCCGAGGGTGTTCCCGCCTATCAGGAAAATGATATTATGCTGGGCATCAAATATGCGGAATCCTTCGTGCGGCTCTTCGAACGTCCGGTAGTCATCTGTCTGGGTCTGGGAACCAACCAGGGAGATCACGCGGGCAATTCCTCCCTGTCACGGTATCTCTCTTCCCTCGCTGTCCGCAGAAGCCGTGCCGCCATCGTCTGCGGGGGAAATGAAGGGAACGCCTCACACCATTACCATGGAAGACTAAGTGCTCAGACACCTGGGGAGGATTCCCGGGATGTGGAGATCCGGGTCAGCGAAGGCTGTATCGGATTCTGGCTGGAGCTTTGGGGTGCTCTGCCGGATGCTTTTAATCTGAGCATCCGCACTCCCGGCGGGGAAAATATTCCCGAACTGCGCCTGGGATTGCAGCAAAGCGTGACCTATTCCTTTATCTACGAAAAAAGCAGAGTCACTATCGACTCTGCTCTTGTGGAAGAAAATTCCGGCGAGGAACTGATCCTTGTACGCATCCAGGATCCTACCCCCGGTATCTGGACCTTTCATGTCTCTGCTTCCGGTAGTTTATATAACGGTAATTTTCACATGTGGCTGCCTATCACAGAATTTCTGTCTACTCCGGTATATTTTCTCAATCCGGATCCCGACATGACTCTGACGGAGCCCTCGATGGCTCCGGAGGTTCTGAGCGTTTCTACTTACAACGCGGAAAACAACAGTTTTTACGCAGAATCCGGCAGAGGCTTTGGGCGCACCGGGCAGATCCGTCCGGACTTATCCGCTCCCGGAGTCAATATCTCCACCATTGACGGACGCCGTACGGGAAGCAGCATGGCTGCCGCTATCACTGCCGGAGCTGTGGCTCAGTTTTTCCAATGGGCAGTCATTGAAGGCAATAACCGGCTGGCGGAAAGCCGGGAGATCCGCAGTTATTTCATACGCGGTGCCGTGCGTACACAGGGTCTGAACTACCCCAACCGGGAATGGGGCTACGGCAGACTGAATTTAGAGGAGACCTTCAATGCCCTGCTCCGGGTATGACTATAGGATTTTTCGAATATTTCGGACAATAGAGGCTTCTGTTTTGTACGTTATCTTCCATTTTCATCTGTGCTTTTGGAAAAAATCCTAGCATACCCATAAGACAATGGGCGATCCGTCATATCCGCAAATCGCAAAGGAAAATTCTCTTTTTCCTCCATGCGGTTCGGGCAGTCTCTCCTGCCGCACCCGAGACAGATTCCGGCACATTTGGTAAAAGGATCCTTCGTCAGCTCCGCATAAAATACCACGCTTTTTTTCGGGATCATGCAATATGCTGCATTACAGGTAACCGGCAATGCAAGCTCCTGCAGAAGCATGGGCAGATTCGCCAGCCGCAGCAGACTGCCTATTTGGGATTCCGAAGTCTCAGAAATCTCCCCACCTAAAAAATGCAGTCTGGCAACATGCAGATTCCGATGCACAGCTACCCACTCTGTATAAGCCCGGTAGCTTTTTAATAATAATTCACTGGACAGCACCTCGATCATATAACTCTCTGTCAGAAATCCGTTCTGCAAATACTTTTCCTGCAGTGCATCGATCCCTTTTCCCAGGGTAATGCCTACAGCCAAAAAAGACTGATCCCTCCCGGGAAAAGTCTCTTTGATTTCTCTGTCCTGCCATCCCGCTTCTGTCTCCAGGCAGGGGATCATCTCACCTGCCAGCCTCTTCAGATTGGGATATTCTTCCGGATCATAATGATATTTTTCCATCACACTGTGCAGAAATTGTTCGTTCCTGCACAGTGCTGTAATTTCTGAAAAAAAAGTCTGCATGTTCACCTGTTCTCCCGGAATACCGGCTATCTCATGACGCCGACATATTTTTACTGCATCCGGTTAATTGTTTTTAATGCGCAGGCATCTGATGGCATTGAGAACAGCCAGTACCATCACTCCTACATCTGCGAAGATAGCAACCCACATGTTGGCGATACCCAGCGCACCCAGGATCAGGCAGATGGCTTTGACTGCCAGCGCAAATACGATGTTCTCGTAGACGATACGCAGACATTTGCGGGAAATCCGCATAGCCAGGGCAATCTTGGCAGGATTGTCATCCATCAGGACCACGTCTGCCGCTTCAATGGCTGCATCAGAACCAAGTGCTCCCATGGCGATACCGATGTCAGCACGGGACAATACCGGTGCATCGTTGATACCATCGCCTACGAATGCCAGTTTTTCCTTCGCACCCTTCTCCTGCAACAGCTTCTCCACGCAGCTTACCTTGTCTGCGGGAAGCAGCTCACTGTGTACCTCATCCAATTTTAACTCACCGGCCACATGTTCTGCAACTGTTTTGCTGTCACCGGTCAGCATGACGCATTTCTTCACTCCGGAATTTTTCAGGGAGGCAATTGCTTCCTTCGCACCATCCTTGATCACATCGGAGATCAGGATGTATCCTGCATAGTTACCGTCTACCGCCACATGAACCACTGTACCTACACCGGTATTTTCCGTATAAGCAAGATTCAGGCTCTTCATCAGCTTTGCATTGCCGGCTGCCACCTGTCTGCCGTTCACCTTGGCAGTTACACCATGTCCGCTGATTTCCTCCACATCACTGACATTAGAGGCATCCAGTTCTTTTCCATAAGCGGTCTTCAGACTCTTGCTGATGGGATGACTGGAATAGCTCTCCGCATAAGCAGCATACTCCAACAGTTCTTCCTCTGTAAAGCCCTGACCGGGATAGATACCCGTTACATCGAATACACCCTTGGTCAGGGTACCGGTCTTGTCAAATACCACATACTTAGTCTCAGACAGCGCTTCCAGATAATTGGACCCCTTCACCAGAATACCACAGGCACTTGCTGCTCCGATTCCTCCGAAGAAAGAAAGGGGAATGGAAATGACCAGTGCACAAGGGCAGCTGATTACCAGGAAAGTCAGGGCACGAATGATCCACGTGCTCCAGGCTGCCGGGTTGCCCATGATCAGGTTGATCACAGGAGGCAGGATAGCCAGAGCCAGGGCACTGTAGCAGACTGCCGGGGTATAATATCTTGCGAACTTTGTAATAAAGTTCTCGGATTTGGACTTCTTCATGCTGGAATTCTCTACCAGATCCAGGATCTTGGATACCGTAGATTCTCCGAATTCCTTGGTTGTACGGATCTTAAGTAATCCGGTCAGGTTCACACACCCGCTGATCACATCCTGATCCACAGTGATCTCTCTGGGAACACTTTCACCGGTCAGGGCACTGGTATTCAGAGTGGATGTGCCTTCCACAACCACACCGTCGATGGGAACTTTCTCACCGGGACGTACCACAATGACTGTTCCGATCTCTACATCATCAGGATCTACCTGCTCCAGGCTACCGTCTTCTGCCTCGATATTAGCATAGTCGGGACGGATATCCATCAGTGCACTGATATTCTGGCGGCTTTTGCCTACAGCGACCGACTGGAACAATTCGCCGATCTGGTAGAACAGCATAACTGCCACGCCCTCGGAATACTCTCCCAGTCCCATAGCACCTACTGTCGCTACTGCCATCAGGAAATTCTCATCAAACACTTCACCATGCATGATGCCCAGAACGGCTTTTCTTAAAATATCATATCCGATCACCGCGTAAGGGATCAGGTACAGCAGTCCCAGCCACAGCCCTTCCAGCGGAACAAAATGCAAAATAACTAATAAGATTGCCGCTACAATAATGCGGATCAACACTTTTTTCTGTTTCTTCGTCATAGGAATCCTCCTTACTTTCCTACGAAATTATCAAGTCTCCCGGTAAAGAGAGTATCTGCTCTCCTTCCGGAATTCATCCTATAAATAAATCTCGCAATCGTCCTCTACTCTCTTGCAGGCTTTTACTACGTTCTCCATAACGGCCTTCTCATCGCTGCCGTCCGCGAATTCTACTTTCATCTTCTGGGTCATGAAGCTGACAGTCGCATCGGTAACGCCTTCTACCTTCTTCGCTGCATCCTCCATCTTCAGAGCACACGCTGCACAATCTACTTCGATCTTGTAAGTTTTCTTCATGGTAATATCCTCCTCTTTCGCCATTAGCATTTCCTGATTTTTAGATGCTAATGATTTGCATTTAGTTTTAATATTCATTCATATGAGCCACTGTTCATATGTTTATATTACCATATGCCGGGAAAAAGTCAATACTGTTTTTAAATGTTTTGTAAATTGAAAGTTTACGCGAGCAATGAGCCGCGCATAGGCAAA
>ULQX01006073.1_pt1 | contig 58086 bp, 63 predicted proteins | sample 1954941 | NCBI WGS metagenome assembly ULQX01 (sample SAMEA4835667, study PRJEB28245) | human gut metagenome | biome: gut microbiome; material: fecal sample | place: Denmark | collected 2008
GTTATTTGAACAGTATCCCCCAACTTACGCTGTTCCCAAGTATGTTTAAAAGTAAATATAGACTAACATAGTGTATATTTCAAAATTCTTGTTTATTTTTTAGATTTTTAGCTGTGTAGTATTGAAATTTTGTACAAATTGTAGTATAATATTCCTTGCGGGAGTTTACACAGGTTTCAAGTGTAAGTCATAATCAAGCAAGAATATTTAGGAGAAGTTATATATGAACAAACAACAGCTGGCAAATAAAATTTGGGAATCCGCTAATAAAATGCGTTCAAAAATAGAGGCAAATGAATATAAAGACTATATTTTAGGTTTCATTTTTTACAAGTACCTGTCCGATAAGGAAGTAAAATTCTTGAAAGACGAGGGGTATGATGATGAATTGCTCAAAACCGTTACTGAGGAAGATGAGGAAACGGTCGAGTATATTCAAAAGAATATTGGATATTTTATTGGCTATAATGATCTTTTTTCAACGTGGCTCGATATGGGCAAGGACTTTAGCGTAGATAATGTTACTACCGCCCTATCAGCATTTAGCAGACTGATTTCAAGCACTCACAAAAAGGTCTTTGATAAAGTATTTGATACTCTTGAAACGGGTCTTTCAAAGCTTGGAGATACTTCAGGTGCAAGAACTAAGGCTATCAGCGGGCTTTTACAGCTTATCAAGGATATTCCTATGGACGGAAAACAGGACTATGATGTTCTTGGTTTTGTTTATGAATATTTGATCGAAAAGTTCGCCTCAAATGCGGGCAAAAAGGCAGGCGAGTTCTATACGCCTCACGAAGTGTCTGTGCTTATGTCTGAAATAGTTGCTGAGCATCTCAAGGGAAAAGACGAAATAAAGATCTATGATGAAGCCGTTGCGTGATTGATACAAGGATTTCTGCCCGTTTTCGTTAGGGCGTTTTCAATACATAGGAATTACCGCCTTTCTCACACCGAGGGGTGTGCTGAAGGCTTATTTTTTTGCCTGCCGCCAGCGTAGACACCTCTCATCCGGCGGCACGGGGTGTGCGGACTGGACGGGTTTGCATACGCACATAACGAAAAGCCTTGTCCCGTAACGATTGACAAAACAATTCGTTATGAGGGTGTGCAGATTGTCATCTGTAACAATTATCGCTGAAACCGGTTGACTTTTCTGATTTTCAGAGTGATGTATAGAACACAGGCAAATGATAAAAAACAACAGGAAATGACAGAAAACCTATTGAAAACAGAGCCGAAATCTGCTATAATATGATAGAGTTGATATACTTTGTTTGTTCGGAGGTGCTGAAATGGCAGAGATCGGAAACGACAAATGGATAAGCATAGATGAAGCGGCGGAGTACCTGGGCGTTAAGCCGGGAACTATCCGCGATTGGATCAGGAAGGGGAAGGACATCCCTGCACATAAAATAGGCAAACAGTGGAAATTCAAATGTTCAGAATTAGACAATTGGGTATCCAGCGGAAAAAGTGCAATGGACTGATGGAATACTATGCTTGGGAGGAATTGAGAAATGCCAATTAAAACTCCAAACGAAATAAGTGCAGCCTACTATCAGTTTGTTGATGAGTTTACGCAGTCAGATTTTGAAGACGAGAAACTCCTCGGAAAATTCTACACCGATTTTGATATAGCGGGAAGCATGATGCGTTTGTTAAGCAAAAGTTATGTGCGCGACGCCTTCTCTTCGGAACTGCGTATTATTGATCCGTTTTGCGGCGATGGAAGACTGATTATTTCTTTGCTTTCAGAATTACTGGATTCAGATAAACTATCATCAAACCATTTGTTCATCTCTGTATGGGACATAGATGCGAATGCTGTAGATAAAGCAAAAAGCGATATAGCACGGTTTTGTGAATCTGCTGGATTGAAATACGAGCTTGATGCTCGTCAAGCAGATGCGTTTGTAGAATACTATGCTGTTCGAGGAAAATATGATATCTGCGTAACGAATCCTCCGTGGAGTCTTTTGAAACCTCAGAAACTCTTTAGCAAGAGTAACGGTGAAGAAGCTATGGTGGGGTATCGCAATGCAATAGAGCAGTATGATTCCTACATGAAGGAAGCATTTACGATTTCACAGCCTTCTTCAAAATTCGGCAAATGGGGAACAAATCTTGCACGATGTGGAACCGAGGTTGCCCTTAGATTAATAAAATCAAACGGCTTCTGCGGAATTGTTTCTCCTGCTTCTTTGCTCAATGACCAAGTTTCAAGCAAACTTAGAAGTTGGATATTTGAAAACTACAAGGTCATAAATGTTTCTTATTACCCTGCTGAATTAAAGCTCTATGGCAGCGCGGATATCTCCAGCATCACCATAGTGGTTAAGGGCGGAGAAACTGACCAAAGTCTTAGCGTAAGGATTTATAGTGATAAAGATTCATACAAAGAAAAAAAGATAGAAAAAGCTGTTTTTGAATACATCAAGCGGACGGGGTTTTGTATTCCGCTAAAAACTGGAATTGAGGCTATCCCCATAATGATGTATCTTGAACAGCTTCCTTCGACCGATGAGTTCTGTGCCGCAACCGGTTTGAGTTTCACACGCGAATTGGACGAAACAAGAGTAAAAGAAAAGCTGCTACCTACTGGTAAAATTGAATTTGCAAAAGGATATATGGTAGACAGGTATTCCTTCACGAGCGACCAGTTGTTCTTGAATGAAGAAATGGTAATTCCTCCGCCGAGTTCGTCCATGAGCAAGGTCGTGTGGCGCGATGTGTCACGCGACTCTCAAGTGCGTCGAATCAAAGCCACATTGCTGCCACCTGGATTCATCTGCGGAAATTCTCTCGGTGTAGTTTACGGAGATGAAGCCGCGATTTTCAGCCTCAAAATGCTGCTTGCAATCATGAATTCGATGATCTTTGAGTATCAGGCGAGGAGTATGCTGGTATCCAATCACGTGTCAGCAGGAATCGTGAAGCAGATTCGTGTTCCTCGACCGTCTGTTGATATGGACATTATAGAATTAGTGGATAAGCAATTGGCAGGTGAAGATGTTGAAGACGCTATTGAATTGGCAGTCGCGCATCTATACAACCTTTCAGCCGATGAATATGAAATCATTTTAGATTCGTTCAAGCTGGAGCAGGAAAAACGAACAAACATTGTTCGGCAGTATCGAGAAAAAAGTCAGGATGGAGAAAAGAAAACCATGATTTTCAATCACTACGCATCTTCGTTGAGTGAATTGGATATGCAAGTAATAAAGTGTGTTCCGCCAGGGGGGAATTGGAAGAATATCCCGGAGAGCATACCGTCACAAAGGCTTGCTCAAATCAGAGAAAGCTACAAAGCAGGGAAAGGAAGCCGATCCACATATTACGGTAGGCTTCGCCCTGATATGCCTGCATATACAATCAATACCTATTTCAACCGTCCGGGTAATGGATGCCATATGCATTACGATCAAGACAGGACTATATCGCAAAGAGAAGCGGCACGTTTTCAGAGTTTCCCGGATTCGTTTGAATTCATCGGATCACTTGGGGCGATAAACAATCAGATAGGAAATGCCGTGCCACCACTGCTTGCCTATCAGATTGCCAAGAACATCCCTTTCAAAGGGCAGTTTGTTGATCTTTTCTGTGGCGCGGGAGGTCTTGCATTGGGCTTCATTTGGGCTGGTTGGACTCCGATAATTGGGAATGATATTGACAAATACGCAGTAGAAACACACAAGCGAAATCTTGGCGGAGAAGCAATTGTCGGCGATATTAATAGTCAAGAGGTTCATGATGCGATTGTGGATGCCGCGGTAGCCGCAAAGAAAGCAAATCCAACTCTTCCTCTATTTGTTCTTGGGGGACCGCCTTGTCAGGGATTCTCGACCGCGAATACACGGCGGGGTGCTGAAGATATGCGCAACTGGTTATTTAAGTCCTATGCCAGCATAGTCAAGGCCATCAAGCCGGACGGCTTTGTTTTTGAGAATGTTCGTGGAATTCTCAATTTGGATAAGGGGCAATTCTTTGAGATGATAAAGGCCGAGTTAAAAGAATGTGTTGCAGAAATCAAAGTAAACCAGGTTAGCGCAGCCAACTTCGGAGTTCCGCAACGGAGAGATCGTGTAATAATCATTGGCGGGGATGCTGACCTTGTTCAAGGTTTTAGCATGAAGGAAATATCATGCGTTCCCAAGGATGGACAATTATCGCTTCTCCCATCTGTTATAGGTGTCGAGGATGCAATTGGCGATTTGCCACCGCTTCAACCGGGAGAAGATGGAAGCCAATACAATTATCGTTTTCCTGCTGCAAATCTTTATCAAAAATTCATGCGCGGAGAAATAACTGCAGGCGAATACCTTGACAGTTACCTCTGATCAAAATAAGCCGACCACCTACGGAATAACAGATGGTCGGCTATTTTTTTATTCGTCAGCAGTTTCTCTTGAATATCGAGGATCGTCCCAATTGGAGGATAGTTCTTGAGCGACTAACTCCATAATCTGTTTGAGCAGTTCCTTAACATCAATAAATTCTTGTGTTCGCTTAAGTGCGGTATAATCTACAGCAGACAAAAATGCCTCAATTTCTGCATCTACGCGCTCTTCATCGGAAAGAGCTGCAATAAGAGAAGCATTCAGCTTTTTCATGTTGCTGTTGATATTAGACAGAATGATGAACGCTTGCTTTTTCAGAGCCTCAATCTTTGCATTAGTGTATGTGTAACCATTGCGGTTTTCCTTCTTGGCATATTCGGAAAGCGAAGAAAAAGCGACTCGTATTTTTCTCGTTTTCTGAATATTGACATATCTCAAGGTGCTTGCTTTCCGCGAAAAATCCACAGTTACAATCTGGTGACTGATTTTTGTCGTTCCAGGAATGATGTCATAGTCATAGTCGGCATACTCTAAATTGAGGAGTGTAAAGAGAAAAAGGAATTCATTTCTGTCGATAAAGTCAGCCAAAAGCATCATCGCAACATTGCGATTATCGCGCATTACACGGCTGAGTCTTAGGGCGGATTCCTTGTCAGTTACCTTACCTTTGCACTTTTGCCAAATTGGGTCTGCATACCATGTTGCAACAGTTTCTCCGTCTTTTTCAACCTCAATCAGATGGAGAACATCCGTATAATACATCCTGTTATTCTTTGCACTGTTACACGGCTTACAAAGAAACTGAAACTCTGGTCTATGACAGAAGCCAAGTGATATCGGACCGATATGATCTGCACTACATGGGCGAGGATGGTGTCCACCGTTTTCTTCGTTGGCGCAATGCTCTTTTTTCATGCTGGGATTAGAGTTTATAAAGCCCATCAGCTTGTTGGCGGTGATCCAGTTGCCGTCACTCCAGTTTTCAAAAGCTCTTCTGTCGGTAGAATATGATGCGAGATTTTCCTTTGAGCGGCCTTTGTCTGCGGTAGAACGACAGCAACGGTTAAATGTATGGAAACCGTCAAGCCGATCAGGAGCATTGGACATCGCACCAGGACTAAGCATACTTGGCTCTTTGGGTATGTAGCTTTGTTCTATCCAGGATGTCCATGAAGACAGATCGTGCGGCAAGTTTGGAATCTCTTTAGCCTGAGTGCATTTTAGCAATCCCGGCAAGGAATCATATGCGACATCGCCATATGTATCAACGAACGATGTAACAAAATCTAAAATGTGAGTAGTTTCTTCCATCTCCACGGAACCGTCATAAAAGGGTAATTTTTGTACCCTTTTCATAAAATTGGACGACAAATAGCAATAACGGATGTCCATAACACGTCCGCATACTTTGCACGGATGCTGTTTTGTTGGATGGATGGTTTTTGCCACCTTACTAATCCATTTATCTTCATCGGTGCTGATGCCGATTTCCTTAGCTTTTTCTACCCACCATTGATACCGTTTGTCGTGTGAAAACTGAAAGACGCCAGAGCCTCTGTTTGATGGTGCTTCCCATTGAATTGTACCATCATCATGGCGTAAATCTGGCATACCTGCATATGCAGGATGAGTCACGATTTCTTCTTCGTATTGTAGAAAGGCTTCGTTAGCCTCATAATTTGTTTTCTTATTTCCTTTCGTAGCCATATATGAGTAACCTCCTATTTGAACAAGTGAAATTCCTTTTTTGTTAATCCGGCATCCAATGCTCGATAGAAAAAGCGGGAAGCAATGGATGAGTAAGGCTTCCACTTTCGGCATTTTTTGCTAACAGCTTTCTCGCTACAATCGTCTGTTTTATATACCCAACGATATGTTTGTAGAAAAGCGCCATCCTCAACGGGAAGAACATCTGGACGGTTTAAGACAAATATTAAAAACATTTTTGCTGTCCAATTGCCTATGCCGTGAAGTTTGGTAAGAGCGCATATAACCTCTTCATCAGACAGCGTATCCATTTTGTCAAAATCCAAATCTCCACAAAGTACCGCTTCAGTAACGCTGCGTATACATCTAACTTTTGAAGAAGATGTTCCCGTCCCACGAATCTCATCATCGTTAAGTGCGGCTATTCGTTCCGGCGTGACCTTTCCATCGCATAGGTCTTCTAAACGACCATAAATTTTCTGTCCTGCTTTTACGGATAACATCTGTTCAATGATTTCATGAATAAGAAAAGCGTATGTATCTTCTTCATGTGGAACATAGCTGATGGGACCAACCATGCTGATGACCTTTGCCAGACGTTTATCCTTACTGCACAGATACTGAACGGACGGGGTATTCATATCGAGAGTAACCACATTCGGCACGATATCACCTCCGCGTCAGTCTTTTACTGTCTCCATGATGTCCTCCAAGGTGCAGTCAAGGGACTTACAGATTTTCAGAAGAACATCTGTAGTGATATTCGCACCTTTGCTTAGTTTGGCAATGGAAGCTGAACTGACACCGCTTTTCTCAGCAAGATCGTGTTTGTTCATGTTTTTATCTATCAACATTTTCCATAATTTGTTGTAACTTATACGCATGTTTTGCCTCCTGCTTTTGCGTGTAGATAATTGAGGATTATTGATCCTCTGGGTTATAAACCTCGTTTAAAAAACCATATCGTCCTTCTTCTTTGTTCCTGGAGAATTTAATTACATGAATACCGTTTTCATCGCTCTCATCAGGGACAAACGGCATACGTTTTGTTTGCTCCACAATGATAACTTGGCGTTCGTGAGCGTGAGAGATAAGGTACTCTATGAAATTCTGCTTAATCGTATCGCTTTGTTCCTTATGCTCTGCCTCTGATAATTGGGTTAGTGAAGAATCTACTGCGTAGAAACCGGGGGCGTTTCTATCAAGATCGATAAGGTATCCACTCATTGCAAGTGTAGTGATTGTGTTTAGTATTCCGCAGAAGCCACCTCCCATTGAAACGGACTTCTTGAAACCACCAATTTCAATATCAAAGTTTTCCATATTGAGCCTTGCAGAAGCAGCACCGCCGATTTTAGATGCCTGCAAGATTTCCCTTAGCTTTTCCTCAAAACCGTGGATGATATCATAATCGTAATCCTCATAAATGTTGTGCTTGGAGGGCTCCGATGCCTCCTCGGTTTCCTTATTGAACAGCTCGCTTCTATACTGCGTTTCATTTTGACGTACAATCTCTAATTCGCTTGTGAGGCGTATCAGGCTCAGTTGCTGTTCTAACTCCTCTTCAAACACAGATAATCGGGGTTGTAGTTGCTCGGAAATCAGAGTATCAATAGTCTTTTTCTTTTCTTCCAATGTGCGAATCGTAGCAATAATAGTTTCCTGTTGATGTTCTACGCTGTGCTGAGCATCGCTCAATTCTGACAGATGACGTTTTATTTTTTCGAGTTCCGCAGCGGATGCATCAATAAATGAGGTATCCTGTACGCGCTCAGTTTCTTCTCCGCAGATAGGACATTTAACTTTTTTACGAACCGGCGAGACAGTTGCTGCGCCGTCAACAATGAAACCAATCCGCCTTATATCAGATTGGTATTGCTGTCTGAGAACAGCAAAATTATGTCCGACAGTCCTGGATTCGGAAAGCTTACCATTCCACTCATAAATCTGAGACATTAGTTGCTGACTTTCTCTGGTTGCCTCATCAACTTGTGCTTGCAATTCTGCAATTTCTTTTCTGACCTGCTCAACACTCGAACGGGGGTCTTTTATGTTGGAGGATGAGAGCGTTTCCTCCAACGCTTCACGCCTTCTTGAAAATTCATCGACCTTTTCCTGGATATAGCCGATGAGGGCTTTTTTCTTTGCCTCGCTTATTTTAGGGTCTTCATCTGCGGCGAGATCATTTGCGTCCTGCCCTGTTAGAAGATATAACAGAACTGCAGCGGATGCCGTGTGTCCCACACTCCCTGGTGCCAGTAATGCAGAGCTTTCCCTTGCAACATCTGCCTGCCGGATAAAAAAGAGATGCAGCATACTTCTCCAGGTCAAGTCCTGTGTCTTTGCTCCCTTTTCAGCCGAACGAACGGAATGGACCTCATCAATTCCAAGCAGATGAAGATACACGGCGTTGATATTCTTCTTGGCTTTATGACCTACACTATAAGTGCCATGATCAACCGTTGGATCGGTACCGCTGACAGAAATTTTTGTGTCGCCGATTTTGCGTTCGAGAATGACCGTTCCATTAGCTGTTACCAAGTGGAGTGCAATACGTTCATAACCGTAGTTGTTGTCAACGATTTTTGAAGGACGATTCTTTTTGGGAGTAAAGCCAAATGCATAATCCAAACAATCCATCACAAGGCTCTTTCCGGTATTGGATGGACCAAGAATAAAATTCAAACCGGGCTTAAAGTCAATTACTGTTGTTTTGTGTCCACCGCCGGACACGGTGAGTTTATCAATATAGAACCTATTCATGTCCGACCTCCTGTAATGATTGAATAGTGAGCCTGTTGATTTCTTTCAACATGGCAGCCGCATCTGCTTTGTCAAATCTATCTACCACGGATTGAATTGCGAGAATGTATTCTTTGGCATATCCGCTTGTAAGTTTAGTGCATACTGTTTTACCTGATTCCAGGAGTGAATACCTGTAACCATTCGAAGTAGGATGTAGCCGAACATACCCATCCAAAACGAGATTTTTTAAAGCCGAAGAAACCATCTGTTTTCTTGCAGGAAATTCGCTATATCTGTAGTTGCTATATCCGTGAAGATTCTCATCCAACAATCCAAAATCCGCGGCATAAACGGCTATAAAATCAATCGCTCCTATTTGCTGTTCGTCTAATTTCGTAGGCGAGAGTTCATTCAACATCAGAAGGATACGGAGAGATATTTCAAAGGTAGAGCCGATCGCTGATTCATTCATTGCTTCTTTCTTCTCCTTATCCATGTCAGTTTTCCATCATTTACGAGATGGTGACATACACCTTTTTTGATTTTTCCACTTATCCAATAAGGTGAGGCACTGAGTATGTAGTTTGTGACTGGAGCGATAACTGCTTGCTCCATGACGGCAAGCATTCGTTCATATCCATTCGGGTGTGTACGCCTCGCAGTGTCCTTCACGCCATTATAAGTTTCATCTTTTAATACATCGAATTGCCCTGTCAGGCTGCTTCCTTTTAACTCTAATACACCGCGCCGAATTGTTTCTGCAGCATAGAAATCAATGCGGCGATCTTCCAAGTCATCAGAGTAATCAGGAAACGAAGAGAGGTCATCTGTCGAAAAAGAATCCATTCCCTCGGCATCACCGTATGCCTGACATAGTTCATCAATATATATTTGCTCATCCTGAGTCGCTACCTTCGGAACCGGCACATTTGTCGGGCGAGGTAGCGACTTTATTTTTTTCTGGATGTCATCAATCAGCCTTAAATCAATCTCCGCTTCCTGTGCCGCCTGGGTGGTAGGAGTGGAGTTGATGATATCCAGAACTATGCTCTCGAGTATATCAGCACAGGTGGTTGAAGGATCATCGCTGGCGATGCTAAGGCTATCCAGCCACGCCACGACATTGTCATAGGAGTCGGACTCATCCATTCTTTCCCATATCCAATTCGAAAATTTGCTTTTATCACGATGGTCGTAAAGGTACTGTGCATCCTTTGGCTGAATTGTGCGGTCGCCTTTTATGTAGCGGTATTTTGTGTCAGGCTTTCGCTTCAACAGTTTGCAGGAGTCCATAGCGGCATCTTGTATGAAGTTGCCGACAAGTTCTGTGAAATATTCATGCTCAGATTTGCCGAACGAAATGAACGGCGAGAGGTCTGAAGCATATTCGGAAAACGTCATGCGCTATTTGCCTCCTGTCTAAATATTTACCTCTGTCCGAGAGCGTCCGAGAGCGTCCGTCCAGTCCGCTTTTCCAAGAAGCGACTTTGCTAAACTGGTGTGTGTAAGGCGAGCTGGTAGAAAATCGTAGTCAAACCCTGACACCGATATTTTGCCGAGGGCAGAGTGTACATAAATATTATATCACGCTCGGAACGCAATTTCTACACTTTTTGCAAATTTTCATCTTGTGAACACAAAGAGAAATTTGCGAACGCGAAAAATCAGTTTCCCTTACATCAATCAATCTCTTAGTCCGAATAGCGCTATAAGGACGGAGGGATGCATAAGAGTTCGGAACGCAGCGATAACGGCTGTGTTTGGAACGAAGATGCTCCCACCGTAGTTTCGTGCGCCTTTTTTCGGCTATCGGAGCCTGTGGTCATCTTCAACCGCAGGCTCTTTTGTGTCCCTCCGTACCGCTCGGACGGAAAGGACACTGCAATGAAGAACAACGATTCAAAGAAACGCAAGAGCGGGTTTAATCCCAACCGTACCTGTTATCTCACGGCGGACGGCAAGTATTACTGCTACGAACGCTGGGATGATGACGCAAAGTGTGTGGTTACGCAGAGACTTGAGGTCGGCAAAGACCTGTCGCTCGAACTGACCATCATGCTTGATGAGTCCGATCACGACATGGATCTGCAGGACCGCTATGAGAACGAACTGCGCGATCCTCTGTTTGATGCCAAGGTCAACAGCTACAAGGCCGATCCCGACAACGAGGATGCGGTCGATCCCTGGGACACGCTTGCCGACAAGAGTGGCAGCCCGGAAGATACGATGTTTGCCGAGCCGGAGCCGGAGAATCCCCAGGTAGCGCAGGTGCGTCGCGTTATTGATGAGGAATGCACCGAGTCACAGCAGGACTTCTTCTTCGAGCATTTCGGCGAGGGTACGCAGCTTGAGGAGATGCGCCAGGCTGAAGCCGAGCAGACGGGCAAGCTGCCTTCCTCCGCAGCGATGACGAACCGCAAGAACAAGATTATCGACAAGGTGGCTAAGTCTTTCGGGGTCGAGCGTGTGAAACGCCACAAGTACCCGAAGAAGGACTGAGCCGTGAGCGGCTGCAGATACGGCGGTCGGAGTCCTCCCTGGCCGCACCTCTTCGGAGGGTTGAATTTCCCGGTAGTGAGTGAGGAAGGAAATACATCCATCCTCCGCAGCAATGCAGATCAGGAACAGGAGGACGAACCTATGAGATTAAAACACAAAGTACGAATCAATATCGCCGACAAAAGCGGCAAAAAGCAGGAAGTCCTGCAGAGCGAACACAGGAGCATTCCGAAAAGGCTGCTCACCTTTCTCTTCGGAGAATTTTGCGAGGTTCTCGTGCTGACGCCGGGTGAAACCGTGCAGGGAATCGAGATCAAGGAAATGCGGGGTGACGGCAATGAGTGAAAACATCGAACTGATGATGCCTATCAAGGCTGCTCCGTATGACCACCAGAAAAAGGCGTTTGCCTTTGCCTGCGACAAGTTCGGCGTATTTGACGAGCGCCTTAAAAGTCGAGGCACGGCTCTTCTGATGGAAATGGGTACCGGCAAAACAATCGTGAGCATTGCCGTGGCGGGATGTATGTACCAATACGGCAAGGTCAACCGTGTGCTGGTGGTCGCGCCGCTTTCCATCCTTGGCGTCTGGCAGGAGGAATTCGAGAAGTTCGCTGACTTCCCATATTCGCTGACCATCCTTAAAGGTACATCGGCAAAGAAAAAAGAGCAGCTGACCAAGCTGCCGGACGAGGGTTTGCAGGTCGTGGTCGTGAATTACGAATCGGCGTGGCGGCTCGAAAAGGAACTGCTGGCTTACAACGCCGACCTGGTGATTGCGGACGAGGCGCACAAGCTGAAGGAGAACCGTACCTCCCAGAGCAAGGGGATGCACCACATCGGAGATAAGGCAAAATACAAGCTACTCCTCACGGGTACGGTCATCACGAATCGCGAACTGGATGTGTTCTCGCAGTACCGATTCCTTAATCCGCAGATATTCGGAACATCGTTCTATGCCTTCCGCAACCAGTATTTTGACATGGGCGGCTATGGCAACCACACGCCGATTTTCCGTAAATGGATGACCGATGATTTTCTGCGGAAGCTCCACTCCGTGGCGTTCCGCGTGACAAAAGCGGAGTGCCTTGACCTTCCGGCGATCACTGAGGAAGTCCGTACCGTGGACTTGGAGAAGGACGCCATAAAACTGTATGACAGCATCGAGGACGAAAGCTACGCCGAACTGGACGAGTCGGAAGTCACCACGGCAAACATCCTCACAAGGCTCCTGCGCCTTTCGCAGATCACGGGCGGTCATCTTACCGATGACGATGGTGTGGTCAATACCGTGAGCCGTGCCAAGTTGGATGCGCTTTCCGACATTATTGACTCAGCTATGGCCGAGGATAAGAAGCTCGTCATCATGGCTCGTTTCGTACCCGAACTGGACGATATCCAGGATCTTCTTGAAAAGAAAAAAATCGGCTATGCCGTGGTTCGCGGCGGCGTGAAGGACCGAGACAATGAAATCCACCGTTTTCAGTATGACGATAAGTGCCGTGTCTTTGTGGGACAGATTGCGGCTGCCGGACTCGGCATCACGCTCACGGCGGCATCCACAATGGTCTTTTATTCCCTCGACTATAGCATGAGCAATTTCGAGCAGGCGAAGGCTCGTATCCACAGAGCGGGACAGAAAGAGAACTGCCATTACATCTACCTCGTGTGCAGGGGTACGGTCGACCGCAAGGTCTTATACGCGCTCCGGCAGAAAATGAACCTCGCAAAAATACTCGTGGATGATTACCGCAAGGGCAGGAATCCCTTTAAGAACTGACCTTTCACACAGGGGGTTGAATTCCTCGGTAGTAAGTGAAAGGAGGTAGTCACCGATGGAGAACACAAAAATCTTTGAAATGGCTGACAGGCTCAAGACTCTGCAGGAACAGAAGAAAGACCTCGAAGCGCAGACCAAGGCTCTGGGTGCGGAGATAGCCGAATTGGACGAGCAGCTCTCTGATGCCATGTCAGAAGCCGAACTTGACCGCTTCTCCCGTAACGGCAGCACGTTCTATCTGAAGAGCAGATTGTTCGCGTCTCCGGCATCCGGCCGCAAGGACGAGATGATGCAGGCTCTGAAAGAAAACGGATACGGCAGCCTGGTCGTGGAGACGGTCAACGCAAACACACTCGCATCCTTCATCAAGGAGCAGCGGGAAGCCACGGGCGAGGACGTCCCGACATGGCTCGGCGATACCGTCAGTACTTACGAAAAAGTGTCGGTCGGCATCCGCAAGTCGTAGGAACACCGATTCACTGCACCAATGCAAAAACCACAACTTATTTCATTTCATAGGAGGACATTGATCATGTCAGATAAGAAGAACACCGAAATCGCAGTGAACGAGGGTTTCGCTGCTCTTGCAAACAGAGACGTACTGAACGAGGCAATGGCGGACGATTGCCAGGGGCTTGAGTTTTCCTTTGACCGCGTGAAGCTGCCAGCAGGCGGCGGCACGGCTTTCGAGATTCCCTCCGCTGAGAGCGATGAGTCCGAGATGGCGAAGGACATCACCGGCGTTATCGTCTACAACCATCCGGCTTATGCCTACTACCACGACAAGTACACGGGCGGGAACAATCCTCCCGACTGCGGCAGCTTTGACGGCGTGACGGGCATCGGCACTCCCGGCGGGAACTGCCAGAACTGCCCGTATAACAAGTTCGGCAGTGGCGAGGGTCAGAGCAAACTGTGCAAAAACAAGCGTATGCTTTACATCCTGCGCGAGGGAGAACTGTTCCCCATCACGCTTTCCCTGCCGACCGGGTCGCTCAAGTCCTTCACGAACTATGTGAAGAGCCAGCTTTCCCGCGGGCGCAAGCTGAACCAGGTGGTAACGAAGATCACGCTGAAGAAGGCCACCAACGCATCCGGCATCGCATTCTCCCAGGCGGTATTTTCGTTTGAGCGTATGCTGACCGCCGATGAGCGCAGCGCCGTGGCGGGCGTGTCGGAAACGGTCAAGGTATATGCCGCGAACCTGACTCCGGCATCTCTCATTGACGATGAGCCGCTGGTCGATCCTGAAACGGGAGAAATCATCGAACCTTTGAAGTAAAGCACACGAAAGCCCGGAGGGGTACAACGCTCCTCCGGGTATTTCCCATAGGAGTGATTACGCATGATTACAGAATATAACTGTGTGACCACGGTGGACGGGATAAAGGATTACATCGGCGGCAGCGGTATTGTCGCTTTTGACTTTGAGACTGCTCCCGATGATCCGTACCGCGAGGAGGACAAGGCGGCTCTCGATCCCGCGAGGGCGCATATTGTCGGATGCTCCTTCTCTGTCAAGGAAGGTACGGGCATATATGTTCCGATTGCCCACCGTGTCGGCACCAACATAGACAAGGACGCCTTTTTTGCATTTCTGACGGCGTTCCTCATGGATAAAAGCACCATAAAGATTGCCCACAACATCGCCTTTGAATCCTCAATGGCGTATGCAAGGGGCATCGTGATACAGGCTCCCGTGTACGACACGATCTGTGCGTCACAGATGAGCCTTAAAAGCATATACGAATTCCGCAAGCTGAACGAGAGCGGGTTGAAAAGGCTGGCGGAGGAACTGTTCGGAGAACCGCTCCCTTCATTTTCAAACGTTACGGACGGAAAGCACTTTGATGAACTGGACGCGCAGGATGAGGAAACCGTCCGCTACGGTTCCGCTGACTCCGATTTTGCCCTTCGGCTCTATCACAAGTTCAATGACTGGTTCGACCGCTACCTTCCGAAACACAGGTACATCGTGGAGGAGATTGAAAGTCCGACCGCCGTGTACCTCGGCATCATGAAAACAAACGGCATCCCGGTCAACCTTCCGCTCATGCAGGAACGAAAGGCAGAAGCGGAAAACGAGATGGAGCGCATTCGCAGGGAGATAGAGTTCATCATCGGCGATGTGAACATCGGCGCGAACTGCTCTACGCAGGCGTTCAAGAATTATCTGTATAAAGACCTGGGGCTGCCCATTTTGAAGACCACGGAAACCAACCGCGAGGCGGCTGACGATATGACCATGACGCTCCTCAAGGAGTGGTGCGATGAGAACCGTCCGGAACTGTCGGAGCTTTTTACGCTCGTGCAGGAGTACCGCAAGTGGGGCAAGATCAAGTCCACCTATATCGATGGGTACTTGAAATACTTAAATCCCGTGACGGGCTGCATCCATCCGGAACTGTTCGCCCTTTCAACGGATACGGGCAGGATGAACTGCCGTAATCCGAACGCACAGAATATGCCGAGAAAGACCAACGATCCCATCGGCGTCCGGAACTTCATCAAAGCGCCGGAGGGATGCCTTATCCTCTCGCTTGACTTTTCGCAGATAGAACTGCGCGTGGGCGCATTCTACTGCCGCGATGAGAGGATGCTCGACACCTACCGCAAAAACGGCGATATCCACGCCGCCACGACCAGCGTCATTTTCGGCGTGAGCTACGAGGAAGCCCAGGACAAGCATTCGGAAGATTACAAGGAACACAGGACGATTGCCAAAAATGTGAACTTTGGCACTTTCTATGGGCTGTTCCCGCGAGGGCTACAGAAGACGCTGAAGTTCAAGGCGGGGGTTGAAAAATCCGTGAGTGAGTGTGAGGAGATACTTTTCAACCTCAAGCACGGATACAAGGGTCTGACCGCGTGGCAGGAAGAGACGAAGGCAGAAGCCGCAAGGCGTATGTATTCGGAAACCTGGCTCGGACGGCGCAGGTACCTTCCTGGCATCACCTCGGATAATTGGGGGCAGAAGTCGTTTGCGGAGCGGTGTTCGCTGAACACACCTATCCAGGGGACGGCGGCGGACATCCTGAAACTCGCTATTACGAGGATACTTGCCGGACTGCCGGAGCGGGAATGGCTCAAGCCCATCCTTCAGATACACGATGAACTGACTTTCATTATCCCGGAGGACAGGCTGTCGGAAGCGGTGGCTTTTATCCGTGCCTGCATGGAAGAAAAGCCCTTCCCGGAGTTTGACCTTCCGCTGATTGCGGAAGCGTCTGCGGGGCCGACCTTTGGAATGATGGAAGAACTGGAGGATTGACTATGTACAAAAACAGCGAAGGCTACGCCGATCCGACCGCAGGGTCGGCGATGAGCCAAGTAATGAAGGAATACCGGCAGAAGCAGAAAAAACGCTATGCCGACAAGAACCGCAGGAAGATATATGTGGCTTCCAGATACGCGGGCGATGTGGATACGAATGTCGCGGCGGCAATCACATACTGCCGCCGTGTGATAGACGAGGGCTATATGCCGGTGGCGAGCCATCTTCTGTATCCGCAGATACTTAACGATAACGATCCCAATGAACGGGATCTTGGCCTTCTGTTCGGACTTGCGCTCCTTCGGATGTGCGATGAGGTGTGGGTGTTCGGCGCTATATCGCCGGGTGTCGCACAGGAGATCGAGGAGGCAAAACGGCTGAAGAAGCAGATCAGATATTTTGAGGAGGTGGGCGCATGAACGTAACGGTGACCGATGTACTCGGTTCTCTCTTTAATCCGACCGATACCGTCTGCTTCCGCGTTTTTGATGATAAGAAGGGCGGCGTGTTCCAGGGTTCGAAGCTTTCCTGCGAATGCGGGAAGTACAAAAGCATAGAAGAAACGCTCAAGAACCACAATGCCATGAACCGCGGCATCTTCTTTGTGGTCAACTACGGCGGGCAGGACGATGATTCCATTACGAGGATCAATGCGCAGTTCGTGGAAATGGACAACGACAGCTTTGACGAGCAGCAAAAAAAGATCGATGCGTTCCCGCTCCCTCCGTCCATGATTATGAAAACACAGAAATCCTACCATGTGTACTGGTTCATGGATTCGACCGCCAAGGTGGAGCGCTTCCGCATGATACAGACGCAGCTTGTAAAGCATTTTGACGGTGATCCGATGTGCGTGAATGAGTCGAGGGTCATGCGCCTTCCCGGTTTCATGCACTGCAAGAAGGACACTCCCGTGGAGGTGACCTGCGTCAGTTTCCATCCCGAACGCAAATACACGCAGGATCAGCTGTCGGACGTACTGCCGGAGGTCGACCTTGTACCCGTGGAGCGTAAGAGCGGCACGGAAAAAGGCATCGATCAGGTCATGCGTTCGTGTGTTTTCATGCAGCATTGCCGCGATGACGCGGCGTCCCTGTCGGAGCATGACTGGTACGCTATGATTACAAATCTCGCTCCCTTTGAGGGCGGCACGAAGATGATACACGACCTGTCCGCTCCGTATCCCGGTTATAGCGAGGGCAACACACAGAAAAAAATCAATCACTTCCTGGAGAGCGGAACGAATCCCATCACCTGCAAGACTATCTGTGAAAAGGGCTTCAAGTGTCCGAAGTTCACTGCCGGAGAATGCCCGGTGAAGTCCCCTGCGGCGTGGTGCTATCAGCCGTTGTCTGCTGACGATCTTCTCGACATTCTGCACGGCATCCCCGTGACGGGCGAGGCAATCAAGGACTTACAGGCGGCCAAGCAGTTTGTGTCGGATTATCTGTATAACCAGGATGTGGTAACGGCGGACGTCATCATCAATTCCGAAATCCGCGACCATTTCAAGCTGAAGGCATCGTTCCTTAAATCGCTGAATCAGGTGTTCAAGGATGCCAGCAAAGCGTACCAGGCAAGTAAGAACGCAAAGAGAGCCAAGGCTGGGACGGCGATACCCGACTGGTACGAGCCGACCGACAAGGGGCTGCGTTTCCTTCCGGGTGTGCTTGCGAAGGATATGTCGGACGGGCAGCAGGTATTCTATGCGGCGGAGCAGCACTTCAGCTACCGCGGAGGCGTATATGTCGAGATGTCCGAGATGGAAGCGCAGAGGCTCGTGCAGGAGAAGATGCTGATCCGCGAGACTAAGATGTCGCAGATCGTTGACGCTGAGAAGCAGTGGCGTCTCCTGGTGCAGAGGGACATCCGCGAACTGAACGCAAATCCCTACATCATCAATGTCCGCAATGGCTTATACAACGTGCTGGAGGATACGCTGACAGAACACACGCCGGATTATTACTCTACGGTGCAGCTGAACGTGACCTATGACAAAAAAGCGGACTGCCCGCTGTTTAAGAAGTTCCTTGCGGAGTCGATGGGCGGCGATATGGAACAGGTCGCCCTGATACAGGAAATGCTCGGATACTTCCTCATCCCGGTCAACTCAGCGCAGAAGTGCTTTGTCATTGTGGGCGTGGCGTCAGCCGGAAAGTCGGTGCTACTCCGGGTATTGAACGATGTGCTGCTCGGCAAGCAGAACGTGTCAAATGTATCCTGGCAGGCTCTGAACGAGCGTTTCAAGACGGCGGAGCTTTTCGGCAAGCTGGCTAACATCTTTGCCGACCTGCCTACGAAGAACATTGACGATAACGGCATCTTCAAGGCTCTTGTCGGCGAAGACTATTTGACCGTGGAGAAAAAGAACAAGAATCCGTTCTCGTTCCAGTCGAGCGCAAGGCTCCTGTTCTCCTGCAACAGCATACCGAAGAACTACGGCGATAAGTCGGAGGGCTTTTACCGCAGGCTCATCATCATACGGTTCAATCATACTGTGCCGCAGGACAAGCGCGATCCCGAACTTTTGGAGAAGTTCCGAATGGAGGCGGATGGCATTTTCCTGTTCGCTTTGGAAGGGCTGCGCAGGCTGATGAACAATCACTACGTGTTCTCCGAAACGCAGGTCAATGCGGACGAGCTGCAGCAGTACCGCGAGGAGTCGGATTCCGTGCTGTCATTCGTCAAGGACTACTGCGAACTGGACGCCGAATATAGCGCCGGGTCCACGGAACTGTTTAACGCATATAAGGGGTACTGCGAGGAATGCGGCCTGAAACCGTACTCGCAGAAGAACTTCGTGCAACAGATCACGGCGGCGTTCCCCGATGTGACGCGGGACATTGACCGCATGGCGAAAAGGCGCATTTTAACGGGGATAAGGCTCGGAGAGGTGCTGGGATGATGAATCCCGGCAGCCTTTCCACGAGCATCTTTGGAACACGAGAACACGTAGGAACACCAAAATCCTATCTCCCCATATATAATACACATATTTTTATATACCCTTATTTTTCGTCACAAAAAATATATGAAAATAGGATTTCTCGTGTTCTATGTGTTCCAAGCGTTGAAAATACGGAGGTTTTAGGAACAGATGAAAGAAGCGGACATTGTAAAAGCGATCATGAAGTACCTTAAGACCGTGCCGGGGTGCTTCTGTTGGAAAGAACATGGCGGTATGTACGGGACGGCGGGCATTCCCGATATCATTGCCTGCATTGGCGGACACTTCTTCGGATTCGAGGTCAAGACCGACAGTGGCAAACCTACGAAGCTCCAGGAAGCGACAATCCGAAAAATCCTCGCGTCCGGCGGCACTGCCCTGGTGGTACGCTCGGTGGACGAGGTGCGAACCGTGGTAAACGGCTCTCTGCACTGATACAAAGATACATCGCTCCATTGCAACGATGCCTATTTCCGACAGAGGGAGGCAAAAGCATATGAGCGACATCACAAATTACGAGAATCTGGCGAACGCAATCATCCTGCAGGCTGTGAAGGATTACCGCATGGCTCTGAAGAGTCTCAAGGCGAATCCAAGGAACAGGACGGCAATGGCGGACAAAGATGAAATCGAGAGGTTTTTCCGTTCTGACTGGTTCTCAGTATTAACAAGTGTTGACGGCGAGATGCTGATCCGCTCCCTGCAAATGGAGGTGGACGCATGACCGCAAAAGAATATCTGAACCAGGCGCGGCATCTGGACGCACTCATCAACTGCCGCCTGCATGAGATCGACTATTGGAGGGATTTATCGAGCAGCGTCTCAGGCACGAGATTTGATGGAATGCCACACAGTCCCAACCGTCCGACAGAAGCTCCCTTCGTCAGGTGTCTTGAAAAGATAGACGAGATTCAGCGGAGCGTGGAGGAAAAAGTGGCGTACCTTGTACGGCTCAAGGAAGAGATCAACACGGCGATCGATATGCTTGAAAACCGTGATGAACAGCTGGTACTACGTTACCGCTATCTTGACGACTGTACCTGGGAGGAGATTTCCCGGATGCTGAACGTATCGCTCCGCACGGTACATCGCATACACGGGTCGGCTCTCCAGAATTTTTCTGTCCCGGATTGAAAGTTGGCACGGTTTGGCACAGTATGGCACACTTGACCTATGGTATGATCACAATAGCAAAGTAGAATAAGACGAGCCTCGGAGGAGCGATCCTTCCGGGGCTTTTCTTATGCCCGGAAGGAGGCGGCAATTATGCCAAGAAAACCAAAAAGACCGTGCCGCTTTCCTGGCTGTCCGAACCTTACGGACGGCGTTTACTGTGAGGAACACGCAAAGCAGATGGAGCAGCACTACGAGAAGTTCCAGCGTGGGTATTCTCCCGGCAAACGTTACGGCAGAGCCTGGACACGCATCCGTCACCGGTACGCAAACAAGCATCCTCTCTGTGAGATGTGCATGAAGGAAGGTCGGTACGTTGCGGTCGAAGAAGTCCACCACATTGTGCCGCTGTCGGAAGGCGGAACGCACGAGGAGTCGAACCTTATGAGCCTGTGCCGTTCCTGTCACGAGAAAATACACAAAGAGCGCGGCGACCGCTGAACCCCAGGGGCGGTCAAAATCTCTGTGAGGGGCTTCTGCGGAAAACGGCGCGGGGCTTCGTGTGCGAAAAAAGCGAAATCAAAAGGGTAATAAGGGAAGGCGGTGAGAACAATGCCGACAAAATCAAATAATACGGGCGGCAGAGGCGGCAAGCGTCAGGGCGCAGGCCGTAAGAAAACCGCCGTCCGTGAGAAATATGAAAACGGGAATCCCGGCGGCAGAAAGCTGGAGGTCTTGAACATCCCGGATACGCAGGGCGAGGATATGCCGGAGCCGCACGAGTTCCTCTCGGCAAGGCAGCATGACGGCTCCACGCTCTCCGCCGCAGATATCTACAGGGAGACATGGGAGTGGCTGGACGGCCTCGGCGTGGCAAAAGCCGTATCGCCGCAGCTTTTGGAACGCTACGCCATGTGTTCTGCCCGTTGGATCCAGTGCGAGGAGATGACCACGAAACTCGGATACCTCTCAAAGCATCCGACCACGGGCAAGCCTATCACCTCGCCGTTTATCAATATCGGGATCAATTACATGAACCAGGCGAACCGCCTGTGGAATGAAATCTTCCAGATCGTCAAGGACAACTGTTCCACCGAGTTCGGAGGAACGAATCCACAGGACGATGTGATGGAAAGGCTGCTGAAAGCCAGAAAGGGAATGAACGATGTTTGAAAAAGTAAATCCTGCGCATCCTGACAAACTCGCCGACCGTATCGCCGGGGCCATTGTAGATGCCGCATACCGAAAAGAAGAAAATCCGAAGATCGCAGTGGAAGTCCTACTCGGTCACGGAATGTGTCACATTATCGCAGAGACTTCGGTGCATATTCCCAAGGGCGAGATTGCGGAGATCGTCCGCCGTATCGCCGGGAATGTAAAGATCAGTATCCAGGAAGTGCCGCAGGACGGCCACCTTTCCAAAAACCAGTCTGAAGGGTTCCGCTGCGGAGACAACGGCATCTTCAAGGGCGTGCCTGTGACGGATGAGCAGAAAAAGCTGACAAGGATCGCCGCGGACATTTACAGCACATATCACGCTGACGGCAAGTATATCCTGGACGGCGAAAATCTGACTATCTGCCAGAGCAATGCGGATACGCAGCAGCTGAAGAAAGCATACAAGAAAGCCGTGGTCAATCCCCTCGGAGACTGGACGGGCGGCACGGATGTGGACACGGGAGCCACGAACCGGAAGTTAGGGTCCGACATGGGCGATTCCGTCACAGGCGGAGGACTGCATGGAAAAGACCTCTCCAAGGCTGATGTGTCCGTAAACATCTGGGCATGGCTGAAAGCGAAGGAAACGGGAACGGCAGTAGAACTTTCCTGCTCCATCGGAGATGAGATGGTCGGCGGTGTTCCTTATTCCGAGATCGTGGAGACGGCAAGAAAGTACATCGAGGAACTTGGCGGCTTTGAGAAATTTGCGGAATGGGGGCTGATACGATGAAGACAACGACAGATATGCAGCTTGTCCCTATCGCCAGGCTGATTCCATATGTAAATAACGCAAGGACGCACTCGCCGGAGCAGATTACAAAACTCCGCTCTTCCCTCCGTGAATTCGGATTCATTAACCCGGTCATCATCGACCGGGATTTTAATGTCATAGCAGGTCACGGCAGAATCCTCGCCGCAAAAGAGGAAGGCATCACGGAAGTGCCGTGTGTGTTCGTTGACCATCTGACGGAGGCGCAGAAGAAAGCCTACATCATTGCCGACAACCGTATGGCGATGGATGCCGGATGGGACGAGGAACTTCTGCGCGTGGAGATCGAAGCTCTGCAGGGCGCTGATTTTGATGTATTGCTCACAGGCTTTGACGAGAAAGAACTGACCGACCTGTTCAAGGATGAAAATGACTCTGGGGCGAAGGACGATGATTTCGACCTTACCGCTGCGCTTGAGAAGGCATCCTTCGTGGAACGCGGGGATATCTGGACGGTCGGAAGGCACCGTCTCATGTGTGGTGACGCCACATCCGCAGAGGACGTTGCGAAGCTGATGGACGGCAAGAAAGCCAACCTCATCGTGACCGATCCTCCGTATGGCGTGTCCTTCAAGAGTTCCAGCGGTCTTACCATACAGAACGATTCCATGAAGGATGATGAGTTCTATGCCTTCCTGCTCTCCGCATTCAAGTGCATGGCTGACTCGCTCGAAAAGGGCGGCGCGGCTTATGTGTTCCATGCGGATACTGAGGGGCTGAACTTCCGAAAAGCGTTTATTGACGCCGGGTTCCATCTGGCGGGCGTGTGCATCTGGGTGAAGAATTCCCTGGTGCTTGGGCGCTCGGATTATCAGTGGCAGCACGAGCCTGTCCTGTACGGATTTTTACAGAACGGCAAGCATCCGTGGTACTCCGACCGCAAGCAGACCACCATCTGGAATTACGACAAGCCAAAGCGCAACGCCAACCATCCGACCTCAAAGCCGCTCGATCTCCTGGGGTATCCCATCAGCAACTCCTCGCAGGAGAACGCCATCGTGATAGACACTTTCGGCGGGAGCGGCTCCACCATGATGGCGTGTCAGCAAATAAACCGCATCTGCCACATGATGGAACTGGATGAAAAGTACGCATCGGTCATCCTCCGCAGAGCCGTGGAGAACGGTATCGCGCCGGAGGATATTTTTGTGGAGCGGGACGGGAAACAGATACCCTATGCCGACCTTGTGAAGGAGGTGGAACTCCCCGATGGAACAGAATAAATTGACGCTCGGCAGCCTCTTTGACGGCTCCGGCGGTTTTCCTTTAGGCGGCTTGATTTCCGGCATCGCTCCCTTGTGGGCATCGGAGATCGAGCCGTTTCCTATTCGGGTGACCACCAAGCGGCTGCCGTTTATGAAACACTACGGTGACGTGTCCGCCATTGATGGGGCAAAACTCCCTCCCGTGGACATCATCACCTTCGGCAGCCCTTGTCAGGACATGAGCATCGCAGGCAAACGTGAAGGCCTGGACGGCAACCGCTCCGGGCTTTTCTATGAAGCCGTCCGAATCGTAAAGGAAATGAGGTGTGCAACCGATGGAAAATATCCGAGATACATCGTCTGGGAAAACGTCCCAGGCGCTTTCAGTTCAAACAAAGGCGAGGACTTCAAAGCCGTCCTCGATGAAATCTGCCGGGTCAAGGACAGTGAAGCTGATACTCCTCGACCGAAGAAGTGGCCAAACGCAGGATGCATCATGGCAGACGATTACTCCGTCGCATGGCGGGTATTTGATGCTCAGTACTGGGGAGTTCCCCAGCGCAGGAAACGCATCTACCTTGTCGCAGATTTTGCAGGCGGATGTGCCGGAAAAATACTATTTGAGTCCGAAGGCCTGTCTGGGTATACTCCGCAGGGCTTCCGCTCGTGGCAAGGAACTGCCGGTCCTTCTCCGGAAGGCTCTGGAGAGGCAGGCACTGTCTGCTTAAACGACCAAGGCGGCGACCGCATGGATGTGTCAGAAGATGTGACGGGTACGCTCCGGGCGCAGGATCATGGGCATCCTCCCGTGGTCATGGGCGCGGCGGGCTTCTGCACCGAGCATTCGGCAAAGAGTCGTTCCATCGGATATGAGGAAGAGACATCCCCGACGCTCCGGGCGGGCACCGTTCCTGCCGCTGTTTACGAAAACCACAGCCAGGACACACGCTACACCGGTCCCGTCGATGTCGCTCCCACGGTCATGTCGACTTACGGCACGGGCGGCAACAATCAGCCCTTCGTGGTGGAGACGCCCAAGACGCTGAAGATACGCTGCGGATGCGAGGGCGGCGGCAAGGGTGCGCTCATCCAGGACAACAAGTCCGCCACGCTCGGATGCAATAACGACCAGACGCTCTTCGTTCCGACTGTTTACGGCATCTGCTCCAAGGACTCCAATGCCATGAAGTCCTCCAATCCCCGCAGCGGGATTTATGAGGCGGACACTTCACGGACGCTTGACGGCAACGGCGGCAATCCCTCCTGCAACCAAGGAGGCATGGCTGTCGTGGCGCTGGAAGGAAACGGCGCAAGACCGTCCCACAAAGGCTGCGGATATTCCGAGGAGGACGTCAGCTTTACGCTGAACGCCACCGAACAGCACGGCGTGGCATACGGCATCGACCGCGCTACCTATAACATGGGACAAAACGCACGGTTCGGCATTGCGGTCGAGGAGGAAATCGAGCCTACGATGGTGGCAAAGGGACCGGGCGCAGTCGCCCATCCCGTCTATACCACGAGCAAGAACTCCTACCACACCGAGGCGGAGGAAGATGTGGCGAATACGCTGGTCGCTACGGATTACAAGGACCCGCCGACCGTATCGGAGGAACCTTACTACATCGTGCGCAGGCTCACGCCCACCGAATGCGCAAGGCTCCAGGGCTTTCCCGACTGGTGGTGTGATGACCTTGGAACGGAGGAGCCTACCGATGAGGAAGTGGCGTTCTGGCGAGAGGTGTTTGAAACGCACCGTAAGGTCATGGGGACATCTTCCAAGCCGAAAACGGATGCCCAGATCATCAAGTGGCTGAAAGACCCTCACGCTGACTCTGCCGAGTATAAGCTGTGGGGCAACGGCGTCGCTCTGCCGTGCGTCCATTTCGTGCTTGCGGGCATTGTGTATTACTCACAGTTTAAGGGCAAATGATCCGGCGGTTATTCTACAGAGAAATGTGCTGAAAACGCTTGATATTCCTGGCTTTCAGAGTGATATATGTACCTACCAAAAAACACAAAGGAGGTTTTCACAAATGGAAATCAGGTACAACGTAACCGGCGTAAAGCGCAAGGAACTGGTCAAAATCATCGCCGATACCACCGGCGCAAAGGCTGAATACAAATTCATGCCGACCTGCAACTATGAGATCGACTATTTCACGGTCACAAAGGATGGAACGCTCCTCTTCGATGACCGGGCAGACAGCGAGGAGGTCGAGCAGGTGCTTGAAGCCATCGCCGCGGCAGGCTTTGAATGCGAGGCGCAGGAAGGCTTCGAGGAAGAATCCGAAGAGCCTGCAGAAACCGCGCCACAGGCCGCCACGGACGGGCTTACGGTTGAAATGCCGAGGAACTTCTTCACGGAAACCGCGCTCGACAATCTGAAGCGGATCGTGGAAAGCAAGGCGGCGCTTATCAAGAAGGCAGTCGGTGCGGATGACCTTCCCATCGAGGTGACGGACGAGAAGGTTTCCTTCCCCTGGTTTGCCGAGGTCGATGCGGACGCGGTACACGCCTACACCAACTTCATCAGCAAGCTGTCCGAGATGGCGAAGAACGCCACGAGGGTGACGGCAACCGAAAAGGCAGTCGATAACGAGAAATACGCATTCAGATGCTTTCTCCTCCGCCTCGGTTTTATCGGAGCGGACTACAAGACCGACAGAAAGATCCTGCTGAAGAACCTCACAGGCTCCTCAGCTTTCAGAAACGGAGGTGCTGACCATGAGATTTCCGAATAAAGAAACCGTAGAGCGCATCCGCATGGAGTACCCAGTCGGTACACGGGTGGTGCTGGTCAAGATGGACGATGCGCAGGCTCCCGCTCCAGGCACAAAAGGAACGGTCGAGGGCGTGGACGATACGGGATCGCTCCTCATGCATTGGGACAACGGCAGCGGACTGAACGTGGTCTACGGCGAGGATATCGTAAGAAAGGTTGATGATTTAAGTGACCAATAAGATTCTTTCGGATTTCTTCTACGGCAACATCGTGCCGAACGAGAAGCAGTTTGACCGTAATTCTGAATTTGGCAAAGCGGCGGACGAACTGGTCAAAGATGAAGAGAAGCTCCGGGCGATGCTCGATGAAGAGACGCTGGCAATCCTTGACAGGATGATACAGTCGCAAGACACCATATCTGGAATGACTGCCGAGGGGTACTTCATTGACGGCTTCAAGACGGGATTCCGGCTTGCCCTGGCAATCCTATACGAAGGTGAGAAGCCCTTTCTCAGGGAGATATCCGAAAGGTCATAATCTACACAATTCATGCCGATTTTACGGGCGGATATTCGTGTACATTATGGCGAGAAATAACTTGATATAAGTGTGCTTCAGAGTGATATATAGACACACCGAAGGGAACGAAACCCTCGGAAAACAAAGGATTTCAAGGAGGCACACACCATGAACGCAAAGACAGAGAGACAGATTACCGAGATGAAGAACCAGACCATCGGGGTCGAGGTCGAGATGAACAGCATCAAGAGGAGCAAGGCAGCGAAGATTGCCGCCGACTTCTTCGGAACAGGCAGATACGAGAACACAGCAAGCCGCAACGGGTACTACACCTGGTCGGCTTGGGACAGCGAAGGTCGCGAGTGGAAATTCCAGAGGGACGTTTCCATCAGCGGACCGGACGATGAAAAATGTGAGATGGTCACGCCGATCCTTACCTACGGCGATATCGAAACCCTTCAGGAACTTTGCAGACAGCTTCGACACGCAGGCGCAAAGAGCGATGCCAGCCGGGGATGCGGAGTCCACATCCACATCGGTGCGAACGGCCACACGCCGCAGACGCTCCGCAACCTTGCCAACATCATGGCAAGCCACGAAAGCCTGATTGCAGAGGCGTTGAAGCTCGACCGATACCGCATGGACAGGTACTGCCGCACGGTGGACCCGAACTTCCTGCAGGCGGTCAACCGCAAGAAGCCGAAGACCATGAGCCAGCTTGCGGACATTTGGTACACCTCGCAGGGAGCGAGCTACGGCAGGACGCAGCACTACAACGACAGCCGCTACCATATGCTCAACTACCATGCGACCTTCACGAAGGGCACCATCGAGTTCCGGCTCTTCCAGTTCGATGAGCCGACAGCGGAGCGCAAGGGAGGCATCCATGCAGGACAGCTGAAGAGTTACATTCAGCTTTGCCTCGCACTCAGCCAGATGGCAAAGGACGTGCGGACGGCAAGCCCGAAACCGCAGCAGAACGAGAATCCGAAATACGCCATGAGGACTTGGCTCCTCCGCCTCGGATTCATCGGAGAGGAGTTTGCAACGGCGAGGGACTTCCTGACAAGGAACCTTTCCGGGGACACGGCATTCAGGCACGGCAGAGCCGCCGCTTGAAGGACTTAGGTTAAATGCCCTGCCTTCTGACCGCTTCGGCGGTCTTAAGGTGGTAGAAGGACAAGTAACCTAAGTCCTTCAGAAAGGACGGTAACGACTATGGCAAAGAGATACTACATCGCTTACGGCAGCAACCTCAACGTTCCGCAGATGCGGATGCGCTGCCCGCGCGCCACGATTCTCGGAACGGCGAACCTTACGGGCTGGGAGCTGCTTTTCAAGGGGAGCAAGACAGGCTCCTACCTCACAATTGAGGAACGCGAAGGCGGCACGGTTCCCGTGGTGATCTGGGAAGTGACGGAATTGGATGAGGCGGCGCTTGACCGCTACGAGGGATTCCCCACCTTCTACTACAAGAAGGACATCAAGCTGAAGTACAAGGGCATCCGAACGGGAAAGCGCAGGACAGTGACGGCGTTCGCCTACATCATGCATGAGGAGCGTCCCATCGGTATTCCGAGCAATTTCTATATGAGGACTTGCCTTGAGGGGTACGACACCTTTTACTTCGACAAGAACATTCTGATCGATGCTTATGATAAATGCAGGGAGGTATGCGGCTATGAAGGATAATGTGATAAGGATGGCGGTCTGCCCGCTGTGCGGAAAGAACTACCACGGCGCTCCGGCTCTTTCGAGAACGGATAACAAAACGCTCATCTGCCCGGACTGCGGAACAAGACAGGCGCTCCAGTCCATCGGCGTGGATGCCGAGGAGCAGGAACAGATCATCGAGACGATCCACCGTCACACGCAGGAGTAATATACACAATTCCTGCGGTGGATATCTGGTACATATGTTTCTCGAAAATGACTTGATAATATGTGCTTTCAGAGTGATATATGTACATACCAAAACGAACGGAGGACAACACCATGACGATCAACGATGCAATGAGAACCTACAGACTGCCGAGCCCAACCACGCCAGAGGACTTGGAATGCCGCTGGAGCAAGGTACTGAACTTTGGAGACAAGGTGCTTCTTGCCGGGTATTACTACAACGGGAAGAACAAGCCTTCCTACTTCGGAGCGGTCTACGAGTACCTTGAGGACGGCAGGCACGACTGCGAAAGCGCCATCGGGCTTTACGCCGCAAGCGAGGTAGAGTTCGAGGATGACGGCCACGCGATCGCCTGGGCGATGCAGCAGTAAAACACGGTAACAACATACCCAAGGGACGAGCCGAAAGGCTCTGTCTCTCGTACAGATACTTTTTGAAGTCGCAGGGATGCGGCTATTTTTTATGCCATTTTCGGAAGGAGGAGATGCCATTGGCAGTAAGAAAGCTGAAGAAATACACGCCGACCAAGTTCATGGCGGATACCTCTCACTACGATAAAGACCTCGCCGACTATGCCGTACTGTTCATTGAGCAGCTCTGCCATACCAAAGGAACGTGGGCGGGTAAGCCTTTTGAACTGATCGACTGGCAGGAGCAGATCATCCGCGACCTGTTCGGTGTGATAAAGGACAACGGATACCGGCAGTTCAACACGGCATACATTGAGATACCGAAAAAGCAGGGCAAGTCAGAACTTGCGGCGGCGGTGGCGCTGCTCCTTACCTGCGGTGACGGCGAGGAACGTGCCGAGGTCTACGGCTGTGCCGCTGACCGCAACCAGGCAAAGATCGTCTTTGATGTGGCTGTGGATATGGTGCGGTTCTGCCCGGCGCTCTCCAAGCGTGTGAAGATACTCGGTTCTCAGAAGAGACTCGAATATCTGCCAACGCACAGCTTCTACCAGGTACTTTCGGCGGACGTGGCAAACAAGCACGGCTTCAATACCCACGGCGTTATCTTCGATGAACTGCACACGCAGCCAAACCGAAAGCTGTTTGACGTCATGACGAAGGGTTCCGGCGATGCGAGGATGCAGCCGCTGTTCTTCCTCATAACCACGGCGGGCAATGATACGCACTCCATCTGCTATGAACAGCATGAAAAGGCTCTGGACATCATGAGCGGCAGGAAAATCGATCCGACCTTTTATCCCGTTATCTACGGCGCGGACGAGTCGGAGGACTGGACTGATCCCAAGGTCTGGAAGAAAGCAAATCCCTCCCTCGGCATTACGGTCGGTATCGACAAGGTAAAAGCCGCCTGTGACTCCGCAAAGCAGAATCCAGGCGAAGAGAATGCTTTCCGGCAGCTGCGCTTGAACCAGTGGGTAAAGCAGTCGGTCAGATGGATGCCGATGGACAAGTGGGACGGCTGTGCTTTCCCTGTCGATGAGGATGATCTGGAAGGGCGCATCTGCTACGGCGGACTTGACCTTTCAAGCACCACGGACATCACGGCGTTCGTGCTGGTGTTCCCTCCGCAGGACGAGGATGACAAGTACTGCATCCTGCCGTACTTCTGGGTGCCGGAAGAAACGCTCGATCTGCGAGTGAAGCGCGACCATGTTCCCTACGATGTCTGGGAGCGGCAAGGGTATCTCGAAACCACCGAGGGCAACGTCATCCACTACGGATACATCGAGAAATTTATCGAGCGTCTCGGCGAACGGTTCAATATCCGCGAGATCGCCTTCGACCGCTGGGGAGCCGTGCAGATGGTGCAGAACCTTGAGGGCATGGGCTTTACGGTCGTTCCCTTCGGACAGGGCTTCAAGGACATGAGTCCTCCTACCAAGGAACTGATGAAGCTGACGCTCGAAAAGAAACTGGCACACGGCGGACATCCCGTCCTGCGGTGGATGATGGACAACATCTTCATCCGGCAGGACCCGGCGGGCAACATCAAGGCGGATAAGGAAAAGTCCACGGAGAAAATTGACGGCGCGATCGCAACGATCATGGCGCTTGACCGTGCCATCCGCTGCGGAAACGACAACACTGCCTCGGTCTATGACAACCGCGGCATTTTATTCATATGAGAGGAGAAAAAGCTATGGGTATTTTCAACAGATGGTTCAGAGGACGGGACGCTCCCAGGGACGCCACAGCGGGCAGTTCGTACCGTTTCTTTTTCGGTGGCACGACTTCCGGCAAGGCCGTGACGGAACGCTCCGCCATGCAGATGACGGCGGTGTATTCCTGCGTGAGGATACTTGCCGAGGCGATAGCCGGACTTCCCCTGCACCTCTACCGATACGGCGAGGACGGCAGCAAGGAAAAGGCGCTCGACCATCCGCTCTATGCATTGCTCCATGATGAGCCGAACCCGGAAATGACATCATTTGTTTTCAGGGAAACGCTCATGTCGCATCTATTGCTTTGGGGCAACGCCTATGCACAGATCATCCGCAACGGCAAGGGCGAGGTCGTGGCTCTGTATCCGTTGATGCCGAACCGCATGACCGTTGACCGTGACGAACAGGGGCAGCTCTATTACGAGTACCGCACCACGCAGGATGACGCCCATACCATGAAAGGCTCCGTGGTCAGGCTCTCTCCAAGGGACGTGCTTCATGTTCCCGGTCTGGGATTTGACGGTCTTGTGGGCTATTCACCTATCGCTATGGCGAAGAACGCTATCGGGCTTGCCATCGCAACGGAGGAATACGGCTCTAAGTTCTTTGCAAATGGTGCAACGCCTGGCGGCATCCTGGAGCATCCCGGTGTGGTAAAAGACCCGGAGCGTGTGAGGGAAAGCTGGAACTCAGCCTTCGGCGGAAGCACCAATGCAAACAAGGTGGCGGTTTTGGAGGAAGGCATGAAATACACGCCCATCTCCATCTCGCCGGAACAGGCGCAGTTCCTCGAAACGAGGAAGTTCCAGATAGACGAAATAGCGAGGATATTCCGGGTGCCGCCGCACATGATCGGCGACCTTGAGAAGTCCTCGTTTTCCAATATCGAGCAGCAGTCGCTGGAGTTTGTGAAGTACACGCTTGATCCCTGGGTGTGCCGATGGGAACAGTCCATGCAGAGGGCACTCTTAAAGCCTGACGAGAAAACGCTGTATTTCTTAAAGTTCAATGTGGACGGCCTGCTCCGTGGCGACTATCAGAGCCGCATGAACGGCTACGCTGTCGGACGGCAGAACGGCTGGATGTCCGCAAACGACATCAGGGAACTTGAGAACCTCGACCGCATTGCCAAAGAGGACGGCGGCGACCTGTATCTCGTGAACGGAAACATGGTGCCGCTGGTATCCGCAGGAGCGGCGTATGCGGCGACCACACAGGAAACGGAGGAACCTTCAAGTGAAGAAACACAAGAACCGAAAACAGACCAATTTCAAGAGAGGAGGCAGAAATCCCTATGAACAGAAAGTTTTGGAACTGGGTGAAAAACGAGGAGCCGGATTCATTCGGCAGCGACCGAACGCTCTACCTCGACGGGGAAATATCCGATGAGACATGGTACGGCGATGAGGTCACTCCCTCGCTTTTCAAGCAGGAACTGGAGAGCGGCGACGGCAATATCACGCTCTGGATCAACTCGCCGGGCGGCGATGTGTTCGCGGCGGCGCAAATCTACAATATGCTGATGGACTATCCGCATGACGTGACCGTCAAGATCGACGCCCTTGCGGCATCGGCGGCATCCGTTATCGCTATGGCAGGCACGAAGGTGCTGATGAGTCCCGTGGCGATGATCATGGTGCATAATCCCGCCACCATCGCAATCGGCGACAGCGAGGAGATGCAGAAAGCCATCGATATGCTCGCCGAGGTCAAGGAAAGCATCATGAACGCTTATGAGATCAAGTCCGGGCTGTCCCGCCACAAGATCTCGCAGCTCATGGACGCCGAAACCTGGATGAACGCAAAGGAAGCCGTAAAGCTGGGCTTTGCCGATGAGATCCTCTTTGCCGGAAAGAAGGAAGATGAACCTTCCGATGACGGCACGGAGATGCTCTTTTCACGCAAGGCCGTGACTGATTCGCTGCTTTCAAAGCTGATCCCGAAACGCCCGGCGAAACCGAAGAACACAGTCAAAGTAACCGACCTTGAGAAGCGCCTGTCGCTTCTCTCACACTAATTTTATGGAGGTATTTATCATGACCAAGATTATGGAACTTATGGAAAAGCGCGCAAAGGCATGGGAGACGGCGAAGAACTTCCTCGACAGCCATTCCGACAACGGCGGCAATGTGTCTGCGGAGGATGCAGCCACCTACGACAGGATGGAAAAAGAAGTCACCGACCTCACGCACGACATCGAGAGGCTTCAGCGCCAGGAGGAGATCGAGAAGATGATGAACGCTCCGACTTCCTCTCCGCTGACCGCAAAGCCCGGTGCCGCAGAGGACAAGGAAGAAAAGACCGGCAGAGCGTCCGCCGCTTACAAGAAGGCGTTCTGGGATAACATCCGTCATCCCGGCAATCCGGCTGTCCGCAACGTGCTGGAAGAGGGCACCGATGCCAACGGCGGCTATCTCGTCCCGATCGAGTTCGAGCATACCCTTGTGCAGGCGCTCAACGAGAACAACATCATGCGTACCATCGGCTGCAAGATCATTACCACGCAGAACGAGCGCAAGATTCCCGTGGCGAACGGCCACACGCAGGCGGCATGGACGGCGGAGAACGGCGCCTATACCGAGAGCAATCCTACCTTCGGGCAGACCAGCATTGACGCTTTCAAGCTGACTGACCTCATCAAGGTGTCCGATGAGTTGCTTTCCGACAGCTTCTTCGATATCGAGGGCTACATCTCCGAGGAGTTCGGACGTGCCTTTGGTGAAGCCGAGGAGGACGCCTTCATCAACGGCGCGATCCAGACTGGGCAGACGTCTATCGACAGACCGACAGGACTGTTCATTCCTTCTGCCGCAGGCGGCGCTCCGTCCGGCGTGACGGCTGCCTCTGCTACGGCGATCACCGCTGATGAACTTATCAGCCTTGTGTATTCCCTCAAGGCTCCGTACCGTGGCAAGGCAAAGTTCCTCATGAACGATGCCACCGTTGCGGCCATCAGAAAACTCAAGGATCTGAACGGCGTCTATGTATGGCAGCCGGCTCTTACCGCAGGCGAGCCTGACAGACTGCTCGGATATCCGCTCTACACCTCTCCGAAGGTGCCTACGATGGCGGCGGGTGCGAGAGCCATCGCGTTCGGTGATTTCTCCTGCTACTGGATCGCAGACAGAGCGGGACGCACCATCAAGCGTCTGAACGAGCTTTACGCTACCAACGGCCAGGTCGGCTTTACCTGCACGGAACGTGTGGACGGCAAGCTGATCCTTGCGGAAGGCATCAAGATCCTCGACATGAAGGCGACTTCCGGTTCTTAAGGTGAGGAGGTGAACGACCGTGGCACTGATTTCAACTGAAGATGCGAAGGCTTATCTGCGCGTTGATTCTGCGGATGAGGATGCCACGGTCGGCATCCTCTTAGCCTCCGCCATCCGCTTATGTGTCGATATTGCAAGGCTGACCGATGAGCAATGGGAAGTGATCGATTCGGATGCTGAGTCCTCCGAGGATTACACGGAGTCGGAACTTTCCGCCATCCGGGAGACGATGAAAGTAGCGATCCTTTATTCCTGTGCCTATTTCTTTGAACACAGGGAGGACGCTGACCATCACGCGCTGACATTGACGCTGCGCTCCCTGCTCTTTGCAATACGGGAAGGAGCGTTCTCATGAATATAGCAGCTATGCGTGTGCGCGTCACCTTCCAGGTAAATGCGGTCATCGTAGACAAGTACGGGAACCACAAAAACGGCTGGGCGGACTATTTCTCCTGCTGGGCGACCGCAGGCTCCAACAATGCGGTGAGCGGTACGGGGACCGGCTCTGAAAGCACAGGCGTTGTTATCCGCTCCGAAGAGTCCCTTTCCTTTACCTGCAGGTGGTGTTCCGAACTTGCCGCCGTGGAATCCACGAAGTACAGGATCGTCTGCGAGGGCAAGACCTACAACATCATCTATGTGAATCCGATGGGCTTCAAGCATAACAGCATCAAGTTTTCCTGCGAACTGGAGGGTCAGTCATGAGCCGCCGGGTATCCGTGGACGGCATGGCGGACGCCATCATGGAGGAACTGACGAAGTACTCTGACCTTGCTGCCGATGAACTGAAAGCCGCCGTGAAAGAGACGGCGCAGTCGGTACGCAAGGACATCCAGGCATCCGCTCCGTCACGCACGGGGAAATACAAGAAATCGTGGTCGGTAAAGACCGTGAAGGAATCCTCGGAAACCATCGACCTGGTGGTGCATTCCAAAAACCGCTATCAGATAGCGCACCTTCTGGAACACGGCCACGCCAAGCGCGGCGGAGGCAGGGTCGCGGCAAGACCGCATATCGCTCCCGCCGAACAGGCAGGAAACGAAAAGCTGGTAAAAACCATCGAGCAGAGGCTGAAAGGGTGATGCCTATGACACACGAAGAAATCGTAACCATGCTGGAGGAAGCGAACCTTCCTCTTGCCTATGACCATTTTGCGGAGGGCGAGTCGCCTGATCCGCCTTTTTTAATCTTTCTTTTTCCGGGGACGGACAATATGTTCGCCGACAATAAGGTGTGGCAGAAGATCAACCAGCTGAACATCGAACTGTACACGGACGAAAAGTCGCCGGAAACGGAAGAAACAATCGAGGAAATCCTGGACTCCTATGAGATCCCCTATGAGAAGTCGGAGTACTGGATCGAATCGGAAAAGATGTATGAAGTGCTTTATCAAACAGAAATTTTAGGAGGTAACTGACTATGGCAACGAAAAAGAACAAAGTCAAGTTCGGTCTGAAGAACTGCCATTACGCTCTGGTCACGCTTGCGGATGACGGTACCGCCACATTCGGAACGCCCGTGGCTATGCCGGGTGCCGTTTCCCTTTCGCTTGACGCGGAGGGCGAAAACGAGCCGTTCTACGCTGATGATTCCGTGTACTACATGGTATCGGACAACAACGGCTATTCCGGCGATCTGGAGCTTGCGCTCATCCCGGAGAGTTTTCTTACGGACATCATGCACGAGACCGAGGACAGCAACGGCGTTCTCTATGAGAACAAGGACGTGGAGCCGGAGCATTTTGCCCTGCTCTTTGAATTCACGGGCGACCAGAGGAAGATCCGCCACTGTATGTATTACTGCTCGGCGAGCCGTCCTTCCGTATCCGGCAATACCCGCGAGGACTCTACCGAGGTGCAGACGGAAACGCTCTCGCTCACCGTTTCGCCACTGCCGAGCGGACTGGTAAAGGTCAAGACCGGGACGAACACCACGGCGGCTGTCTATGACGCCTGGTACAACTCGGTATATGAGATTTCGACCGAAAGCAGCGGCGAGTAAGGAGGGCTTAAATCATGGCAGTAACTAAAACGATTGCCGTTGACGGCAAGGACGTGACTTTCCGTGCGTCCGCCGCCATCCCACGGCTTTACAGGAACAAGTTCCACAGGGACATCTACCGTGACCTGAACGAGCTGCAGAAAGGTATCGATGAGAACAGTGCCGGGGAATCCAACCTCGACACTTTTTCTTTGGAACTTTTCGAGAACATTGCGTGGCTCATGGCAAGGCACGCCGACGCTGCCGTTCCCGACTCTCCCGAAGAGTGGCTGGACGGCTTTAACACCTTTTCTATCTACGAGGTGCTGCCGCAGATCATCGAACTGTGGGGCATCAATACGCAGCAGCAGGTCGAGTCTAAAAAAAACGTCCCGCCACGGAAAGGGAGATGACGACGCCGCTGTTTCTGCTCCGGTGTGTGCAGATCGGGCTTTCCATCTCGGAACTCGATCTGCTCACCATCGGGACGGTGAACGATATGTATGCGGAAATGTCAAATGACGACTGGGACTACGCGCAGGTCGCTACCCAGGAGCAGATGGACAGATTTTAACGAAGGGAGGCAGGACGCATGGCTGACAGAATTAAGGGCATAACAGTCGAGATCGGCGGCGATACGACCGGCCTCTCGAAAGCCCTGTCCGGCGTAAACAAAGAGATAAAGTCCACACAGACGCAGCTGAAGGACGTAAACAAATTACTGAAACTTGATCCTACGAATACAACGCTCCTTCAGCAGAAACAGCAGCTCTTAAAGACCGCCATCTCCGAAACGAAGGACAAGCTGACGCAGCTGAAATCCGTGCAGGATCAGATGGACGAGGGCTTGAAGAACGGCACGGTCACACAGCAGCAGTATGACGCATGGCAGAGGGAGATCGTAGAAACAGAAAACGAACTGAAGAACCTGCAGAAGGAACTGGACAATTCCTCCACGGCAATGACGAAAATGACTGCCGCCGGGGAGAAACTCCAGTCTGTGGGCGATACGATTTCCGGCGTGGGAAAGAAAATGATGCCCGTGACATTGGGCATCACGGCTCTCGGTACTGCAGCAGTATCAACCGCCGCTAACTTCGAGTCTGCCATGTCGCAGGTGCAGGCTACAATGGGCATCACCAAGGACTCCATGTCCGAGGTGGACGGTCAGTCCGTCAATACGATGGACGCGCTCACAGACCTTGCAAAGCAGATGGGCGAAACCACGGCATTCTCCGCTACGGAGTGCGCCGAGGCACTAAATTACCTCGCACTTGCCGGATATGACACACAGGAAATGGTGGACACGCTGCCCACCGTTCTGAACCTTGCCGCCGCAGGCGGTATGGAACTTGCCACGGCATCGGATATGGTAACGGACGCCATGTCCGCTCTCGGCATGGAAACATCCGATGCGGACGTCATGGTCGACCAGATGGCAAAGACCGCGTCCAGCACCAATACTTCCGTAGAGCAACTCGGCGAGGGCATCCTTAAGATCGGCGCGACAGCAAGGAGCGTAAAGGGCGGTACGGCGGAACTGAACACGGCACTCGGCATCCTTGCCAATAACGGCATCAAGGGAGCCGAGGGCGGCACACACCTCCGTAATGTCATCCTCTCTTTGCAGGAGGGCTGTGAGAACGGCGCTATCGCTGTGGGCGATATGTCTGTCCAGGTCTATGACGCCGAAGGAAATATGCGTTCCCTGAACGACATCCTCGGCGACATGAACACGGCGATGGACGGCATGACCGCCGAAGAGAAAAACAACATCATCAGTAAGATTTTCAATAAGACCGACCTTGCGTCCGTGAACGCTTTATTGGCGAACACAGGCGATACATGGGATGATCTGCAGGATTCCATCACCAATTCCGCAGGGGCGGCGCAGCAGATGGCGGACACACAGCTTGACAACCTGCAGGGACAGTTGACGCTTTTGAAGTCTGCCCTGGAGGGGCTTGCCATCTCCATCGGTCAGATTCTGATGCCTTACATCAAGTCCATCGTTTCTCACATTCAGAGTTTCGTGGACTGGCTGAACAACCTTGACGAGCGGACGCAGAAGATCATTGTAACGGTGGCGCTTGTCGTGGCGGCAATCGGTCCCGTGCTGATCATTGTTGGTAAGGTCATATCCTCGGTCGGTACGATCATGACGATCATTCCGAAGGTAACATCTGCTATGTCTACAGTCAAAACGGCAATGATGGGGCTGAACGCAACGATGGCGGCTAATCCGATAGGGCTCGTCATTGCGGCAATTACCGCACTTGTGGCGGCCTTTATCTATCTGTGGAACACGAACGAGGATTTCCGCAACGCCATCACTGAGATATGGAACGGACTGGTTGAGAAATTTAAGGCGTTCACGCAGGGCATCGTGGATAAGCTGAATGAGCTGGGCTTCAGTTTTTCAGATATCGGAGAAGTTATCAAAGCAGTATGGGATGGTCTTTGTTCCATCCTTGCTCCGATGTTTGAGGGGGCTTTCCAGCAGATAGCGAATGTACTGTCCTACGCTATGGATCTGATACTGAATATCGTGGATATTTTTGTCGGTATCTTTACGGGAGACTGGGACCAGGCGTTAAGCGGAATCAAGGGAATATTTACTTCCACCTGGGACTTCATCTGCAATACCTTTAGCAATATTACGAATACGCTGAAGGGCATCCTTGACGCATTCCTCGGACTATTTGGAACATCGTGGGACGAGGTCTGGACTTCGATAAAGGATTTCTTTGTGCGAGTCTGGAACGGCATCAGCAGTTTCTTCACAGGCATTGTGACAGGCATACAGAATACGGCAACCACGGTATTTACGGCAATCAGCAACTTCTTCACTTCCATATGGAACGGGATAAAAACCTTCTTTGAAACAATATGGAATGCAATCAAGACTGCCGTGACCGCATATTTCACGGCTTACCAGACCGTCATTACCACAGTGATGAACGCCATACAGACGGTGATCTCTACGATCTGGAACGCTATCAAAACCGTTATTACGACTGTGCTGAATGCGATCCATACCGCGATCACCACTGCATGGAACGCAGTCAAAACCACGACCTCCACGGTGTTCAATGCCGTAAAGAGCGTGGTCACTTCTGTTTGGAACGGAATCAAGACGGCGGTCATGAATGTGGTCAACACGATAAAATCCGGCATCACGAACGGCTTCAATGCGATAAAGAGTACCGTCTCCAATATAGTGAACGGCATAAAGAACACCATCTCCAATGTGTTCAATACCATCTGGAGTACGGTTTCCGGCATCGTAAACAAGCTGAAATCCGTGTTCAACTTCAGCTGGAGCCTGCCGAAGATCAAGCTGCCGCATTTCTCCATAACGGGCAGCTTCTCGCTGAATCCGCCGTCCATTCCGCATTTCTCCGTGGACTGGTACAAGAAGGCCATGTCGGGCGGCATGATCTTAAAAGACGCTACGATCTTTGGCCAGAGCGGGAACACGCTCCTTGGCGGCGGAGAAGCCGGGGACGAGGCTGTGGTGGGCGTGTCCTCCCTGCGTTCCATGATTCAGGACGCTGTGCAGGGTGCGGCTCTTTCGCTTTCGGGCGACCAGCCGCTTATCAACATCGAAGAAATGAGCGTGAGGAGCGATGACGATATCCGCAAGATTTCTCAGCAGCTGAACACGCTCTTAAATGCCGGCAGACGGGCGAAAGGATATATCTGATATGGGATTTTCATTTAACGGCACGACTTCCCGGTCTATGGGGATCGCCACAAGAATTACAACTGAAAACCGTATGCCGGACCTTACCAACAACACGGTCAAAATGCCGGGACACGAGGGTGTTTTCGACTTCGGGGAGACCATCGGTGAGAGGAAGATACAGATTTCCTGCTTCATTCCTCCCGGCATGAGCGACGCGGACTTCCTTGATTTGAAGGACAGTATCATTGCGTGGCTCAATCCCGACAACGGGCTGTGTCCGCTGATACTCGACAAGGAACCTGGGCGGGTGTATTCCGCACGGCTTAATGAGGGCTTTTCCTTTGACAAGGCGGTGCGGAATTCCTGCACCTTTGACCTGACCTTCCTATGTCCCGATCCGTATGCCTATGCAGCCACGGACGAGACCTACGATATCGGGAGCGTGGGAACGCATACGGTTTCCCGCTCCCTTGGGAACGCTTACTCCCTGCCGGTATACTCGCTGACGGGAGTGATCCCCTCCGGCACGGACACATACATCACGATAACCACGAATGACAGCGAGTTGAAGATCATAGGAAAACTTTCTGACGGGGAAACGCTGGTCATCGACTCGTCTCTCATGACGGCAAAAGTGGTGGACACAAACGGCGATACGCTCCGAAACGGTCTGCCGCTTTTGTCAGAGCTTAATTTTCCTGCTTTGGATGTGGGAGAAAATACGGTCATAGTGGCGGTTTCCGGCAGTACGGTGACCTTTACGGAACTTCAAATATCGGCGAGGAGCCGCTGGAGGTGATTCTTTATGGCACTCAAAAATACGATGAACACGCAGGACGCCTTTACAGGGCAGGTGCCTTCCTCCTGGGGAAAGGGCGGCCTGTGGAGATTTAACGAATCCGAGCCTGACGCGAACACCTGCACGGCGGACTCCTCCGGGAACGGACGCGACGCTTACATCAACAAGTGGAGCGGTACGACAGCAGATTTCAAGACGGGGCATCTCGGTAATTATTTTCAGATGAACATCAACAATCCGTCCTCAGAGCAGACCTATCTGCGCGTTACGAATGATGGCACGATGTTCTCGGATATCGGGGAGCGGATCGTGGTCGGCGGCTGGATGAAGCCTACCACCTATTCCGTGGGCAACACATACACGCCGCTTTTATCCACGAGAGCAGGTACAGGCAATCCGATTTTTTACCTGTCCCTTATCCGTGGAAAGCCGAGGCTGATGCTCTATAATTCCTCCGGAAGCCTGATTCTTGATACCTCGGTCACGCCATCCTTTTCGCTTACCAACGGCAACTGGTACTTCATTGCCGCAGTAATAGAGCCGGACAATCAGAAAGCATGGTACGTGGTCGGCGACAGGGCGTCCGGCACGGTATGGACATCCTCTGCACTTACGATAAGCGGAACGCTGAACCGCTCCTGCACGGCTGACCTCGTCTGGGGAATGCTGAACACTTCCTACTGGTATGCGGGCGGCTTTGACGACTGGTTCCTGGACTGCGATTCGGATCTGACCACGGACGATATCGCCGAGTGGTTTTTGAAATCCCTCTCGGCCAATGGCGCGGATACGGATTCCGATGTGGACGGTCTGGCCGCAGAAGATACGGTCATGCTCAAAGGGGCGGGCGGCGTCTATGCTGAAAGCGGCGTGCTTGTGACAGCCGCTACAGAATGCGGGATAACAGGAACGGGCAGAGTTTCCGTCAAGGCGGAGACGTCTCCGGGCGTGACGTCCGTTTCGCTGGTCGAGACATCGACCTCGGATGACCTCGCCACCTGGACGGACTGGATTTCCCTTGGTACGGGCGGAGCATTGCAGTCTCCGTCAAAGAAGTACATTCGGTACCGCATCACACTTTCCACCACGAATACGGCGAGGACACCTGTGCTTACGGCTGTCAGCCTGTACGACAATCCGAAACCGCTTTATTCGCAGCTTGGCTATGCGCGTCCCGTTATCCTTGGGGATGATGATAGCGCCGAGGCTGTACTTGAGAACGCCTACGACATCATCGTCACCAGCGAAATCAACGGCATCGATACGCTGGAATTCAAGCTGCCCTTCAAGGACAGCAAGCGTGAGTATGTGGAGAACGAAAAGCAGGTGCGCATCGTATCCGATACCTACCGCATCCGTACCGTAACCGATGATAAGGACGAGAGCGGCAAGGCGATCACATCGGTGTATGCGGAGGCGGCGTTCTATGACCTGTCCTTCTCCGCCAAGAAGGAAGAAAACACCTTCACGGCGGATACCGCTGACGTGCCGATGGCGTATGCACTGCAGGGCACGGAATGGGAAGTCGGCGTGGTGAACGTCAGCACCAAGAGGACATGGACATCGACTGAAGATAATGCGCTGTCTATCCTCCGCCATGTGCAGAACATCCACGGCGGAGATCTGATTTTCGATAACGCCAACAAGCTGGTGAACCTGCTGACCTTTTCCGGTACGGACTCCGGGGCTTTGTTCTGCTACAGGAAGAACATGAAATCCATCCAGAGGGTGATCGACACCACAAGCCTTATCACAAGGCTCTACGCTGTCGGTGCGGACGGCATGACCTTTGCCAATATCAATGACGGAAAGCCTTATGTGGAGGACTTTACTTATACAGACGAAATCCGCATCAAGACGCTGGACTGCTCGAATTTTACGAACCCTTATCAGATGCTGGAGTTTGCCAATATGCGCCTTGCGGACTATGCGGCGCCGCGAATTTCCTATGTGCTGAAAGCAATGGACTTGACCGTGCTGACGGGCTACGAGCATGAGGCATGGAACCTTGGTGATACGGTCATGGTGGTGGATGAGGATTTAGACCTTTCCATCAAGACAAGGATCGTCCGCCGGGAGTATAACCTGCAGGAACCCTGGAACACGGTACTGGAACTTTCCACAACGCTCCGTGAACTTGGCGATTCCACGTCTCAGTGGGACGCCGCGGCAGATGTACTTGAGGGCGCGAACTACATCGACAACCAGCAGCTGCAGAACTTCGTGCCGTTCAACCATCTGAAAAACTCCCGCGCTGATTCCAATTTCAGTTACTGGACGAATTCCGGATTTGAAGTGGATGGGGATAACGGCGTGACAGGTACGGCATCCTTCAAATGCGAGGGCGCATACAACACCACCAAGTACATGGAGCAGACGGTCACTCCCTCCAACCGTGACAGCTATACCTTTTCCGCGCAGATCGCCACGGAGAACCTCAGTCTCGGCAGCAGCGGACAAGTCGGCGTGGAGATCGTGATCGAGTACGAGGACGGCAGCACAGAAACGAGGATGATAGACCTCATATCCTCCTCAGATACGGAGGTGTGACGCTATGGCAAGTTTTACTCATGTGCATGGCGCGGTTAGTCCCCAGTACGGAAGGGTGGCAAAGATCACGGTAAGAGTATTTGTGAATGACTGCACAGGGACGGTATACATCACGGACATGAATTTGCAGGACGGCTCCCTTGCCTCCGGCTGGGTCGGTCATGTGAGCGAGATAGAGTGGACACAGGACGGTGATTAAATGGCTGATTTTGAACGCTTTGTAGAGGTTATTTCCAAAAAAGAGGATAAGCGTGTGGTCAATATCACCGTCCGTCCGATTGTCACAGACTGCGGAGGCGATATCTGGTTTACCGACATTATGCTCCAGGAGGGCGATATGCTGTCGGGATATACGCCTCACACGAAGGGATTTTTGAAGGAATCGGAGAACGATCCCGTGTGGTTCAACGGCATCGTCCGCTCGGAAGAAACGGTGATTCTTTTAAACCTCGGCGGTACATCGGCGGGGCTTGACATCCACCTTTATCCGAAACAGGACATGGACGGCGGAACGGTCACGCTTGCCCAGGGTGTCGGCGGTCAGAAAGCGGCCTTCCCGAACGCCATGTCTGCCGGGGACGATGTGGCTCTTCTGGCATCCACGCGGGAATGCACGAGAAACGGCAGCGCAGAAACGAAGTACGGTTTTTTCCAGTATAGCGCGGCGTGGGATTCCAAGCACATCGTATCCCTGCCGCAGGGAAAATCCGCACAGCTTTTATATTCGATGCAGGAAATGGACGATGGAGGTGAACTGCTCTGATGGACACATTAAAGGGAAAGAAAATCATGGTGTGGACGTTCATGGGCAACACCAGGATGTATAACGCTCTGCGGGATTACGGCGACCGTATCAGCCAGATCGGGCTGTTCTCCTTTAAGGTCAGGGCTACCGGGGAAATCTATGAGACTGGCGTTTCCATCTCGTCCATGATGACCTACATCAACAAGTGGCCGCATATCAAGTGGCTGCTGACAATTTCCAATGACGGCTACAACAGCATCTTCGCCGCTCTGCGGGATAATACGAACGGCGCGCAGGATATGTTCCTTTCGGAGATCGTCCGCATCATGGAAAAATACCCGTGGTGTGACGGCATCGATATCGACTTGGAAAAAGGCGATGGCTATTCAACTCATGCGGCATCCACGGCGATGTTCCGCAACATCTATAACACGGTCAAAGCCTACGATTCTTCCAAGATGATGAACATCTGCCTGCCGGGTATGACGAGCGTCAACGGTTCGGTCGGCGGCGAGAACTGGTGCGTGTATGCCGACTTGAACGATTACTGCGATACCGCATCCATCATGAGTTACGGCATGGCATGGGCAGGCTCAGCGCCGGGACCGGTGTCCCCGCGTTCCTGGCTTGAGGGTATCTACGATTATGCCTCCGAGGTCATGGACACTGAGAAGGTGTTCCTCGGTATGCCCGCTTACGGCTGGAACTGGCAGATTTACGACCTGCCGTCCAATATCGGCAAGACCTATCGCGGCACCTCGCAGACCTACTACGCCGCGAAAAACTGGCTGAAAGGCGTGTATAACTTCACGGACGATCAGCCGCCGCAGCCGTTCATCCCGTTCGTGGGATATTGGGACGATAACAATAAAGTGCCGTGGGCGCTCCCTCATGTGTACGACTACATGGAAGGACGGGACGCGGACAGCTACGAGTACCCGCAGATGTCCGGGACATACAACGGCAGGCACTATCTGACCGCATACGGCAAACAGCAATCGACGGATTTCGACAATATCATCATCGACCATGACGGCGGCGATTATGCCAGCGCATCCGGCATCGTGTCCATTGAGAATGGTGTCGCAACGCTCGGGGATGAAGGAGCGGTCACTTACCAATTTACTATCAGCACGGCGGGAACATATGATGTGGCGGTGCGGCTCTGTTATCCCTTCTGGGACAAGAACAGCATCTATGTGTCGCTGGATGGTTCGACCACGCACTTCACGGAGAGCCGACTGTGGTGGCCGTATTGGAGGACTACTTTCTGGACTACGCTTGCAAGCGGAGTATCGCTCTCGGCGGGAACGCATACGATCAGGATTTCTGTCGATGTGAAAGGCGTGCAGTTTTATGGATTCCGTGTCTGCTCGTCCTTTTCGGAGGAGCCGTCCGCAGGAGAAGCAACCTATTCTTTCTCTCCACGGCAGTTCAAGGATGTGGAGGGCAATATGGTCGGACCCGACCGTGGTTTCCGGCTGACTTTGGAAATGCTCCGCAGAAAGCCCGACTCGGCGCTCGTCTGGTATGAGGACTTCCGGGACTACGGTGTCCTCGAAACGAACTACTGGACGGTGCTGTCCGGTTCTTTTGAAGTATGGCGGTCGGATGAATACTCCACGGAGCGCGTCTACTCCCAGCTTGACGGCAAAGGTCAGCTTGCCTGGAAGTATGACGGCTTTTCGGACATCCACCTCCGGGCAAGGCTGGCGTTCCCGGCAAGCGGCAGCGGCAAAGCGGGTGTGTTCTGCGGTGATCTGTTCTGCTGTCTGAATTACGATAATCAGGCGGTGGAGTTATATAACGGCTTTACGCTCCTTGGCAGCTACAGTCAGGAGATCACGAGGACGCCGACCGCAGACCTTCGTAACGATCCGAATATGTACACGGTGGAGATGCGCATCCGGGGAAACAAGGTGCGCGTGTATTCCGGCGCCTCCTATACGCTGCGGTTCACGGCAACGGTCAGCGGCTTCTCCGGCGGCTATGCCGGGTACCGCTCCGACAACAGGACGGTCTGCGAACTGATGCGCCTGGGGGATGCCTGGACATATGAGCCGTATGAGCGGTTCGATGTGGTCATGCCGGACGGAACGACAAAATCCTACGGTCGTATCAGCAGGAGCAACTGCACATGGGACAGTGAGTTCCAGGTGTTCACGCTGACTGCCGATGTTGAAGAATCAAGCACTCGGAGCGAGGACATCTCGATGGACTATGACTTTTTCCATTCGGATGATATGACTTCGCTTTCATGCGGGAACGACTATCAGGCAACGGTCATCCCCGTGGACATCAACATCTGGATATCCCGCCTGTTCCTCGGCGATGCGGACGGTTTCTCCATCCTCTACTACCAGGACGTGGACTCCCTTGTCTATTGGGCGAACGAGGCGGCTTATCGATGGAATCTCAGAGGGATGTGTATGTGGTCCCTTGGGCAGGAGGACTTGCGGCTGTGGGAGTGGCTGCCGAAACAGGTCTGACGATACAACACAACTGAAAACACTATCTATCGGAGATCAGCGATTGCTTTCGGGCAGTCGCTTTTTTCATACACAAAATTCAACCAGAGAAAGGAAGGTACAAGCGTATGAAAGAATTCTGGAACACCATTCAACTCATCTTTACGGCAATCGGCGGATGGCTCGGCTACTTCCTCGGCGGCTGTGACGGTTTGCTCATCGCTCTTGTGGCGTTCGTGGCAATCGACTACATCACGGGCGTCATGTGCGCTGTGGCAGACAAGAAGCTCTCCAGCGAGGTGGGCTTCAAGGGTATCTGCCGCAAGGTGCTTATTTTCCTGCTCGTGGGGATCGCCAACATCCTCGATGTACAGGTCATCGGCACTGGCAGCGTCCTGCGTACGGCGGTGATCTTTTTCTACATCTCCAACGAGGGTGTATCTCTCACAGAGAATGCCGCGCATCTGGGTCTGCCTATCCCGGAAAAGCTGAAAGCGGTACTGGAGCAGCTCCATGACCGCGACACCGATGGAAAGGACGGTGACGAGTAATGGCATACACAAACAGTTCAATGGTGGCTTACACCAAACTCAGCCCGAACCATTCCGGACAGCGGACACATTCCATAGACCGCATCACTCCTCACTGCGTGGTCGGTCAATGTACGGCAGAGGGACTTGGAGACTGGTTTTATAAAGCCAGTACCCAGGCATCCTCGAATTACGGCATCGACAAAGACGGCCGTGTCGGAATGTATGTGGAGGAGAAGAACCGCTCCTGGTGTTCTTCCTCCAATGCCAATGACCAGAGGGCGATCACCATCGAGTGCGCATCCGATACCACGGAGCCGTATGCGTTTCGCGACATCGTTTATCAGACGCTCATCAAGCTGTGCGTGGATATCTGCAAGCGTAACGGAAAGACGAAGCTCCTGTGGCTCGGCGATAAGGATAAGACGCTTGCTTACGAACCGAAGTCCGGCGAGATGGTGCTGACCGTCCATCGGTGGTTCGCCAATAAGTCTTGTCCCGGCAACTGGATGTATGCCAGGATGGGTGATCTTGCGGAAAAGGTCACGGCGGCTCTCGGCAGTGGTACCGGGGGTACCGATGGTGCCACTACTACACAGGGAACACAGGCTTCCGCCTTTTCTTCGCTTTCAGAGTCGGATGTTGTAAAGAGTGTGGGGACATTGTTTACGGCAGACCAGAAGAAAACGGGCATCCTCGCATCGGTCTCGATGGCACAGTTCATCCTCGAATCCGGCTACGGCAAGTCGGAGCTGGCGCAGAACGCCAATAACGTGTTCGGTATGAAATGCTCCCTCTCCGGCAATACCTGGAGCGGTTCGACCTGGGACGGAACGAGCAAATATACCAAGCAGACAAAGGAGCAGAACGCGGACGGCAGCTATACCACCATCACGGCGGACTTCCGCAAGTACCCGTGCGTGGAGGATTCCATTTCCGACCATTCCGCGTATCTGCTCGGCGCGAAGAATGGCAGCAAACTCCGCTATGACGGTCTTAAGGGGTGCACGGACTACAGGAAGGCGGCACAGATCATCAAGGACGGCGGGTATGCCACAAGCCTGACCTACGTTCAGAATCTCTGCTCGATCATCGAGCGGTGGAACCTTACGCAGTTCGATGTGAAGGAAAGCGAAACGGCTATCGCCTGGTATCGCGTCCGTAAGACCTGGGCGGATTCCAAGACGCAGAAAGGCGCTTATAAGATCCTTGAGTACGCCAAGAAATGCGCGGATGCCAATCCGGGATATAGTGTGTTCGATGTAAACGGCGTAAACATCTACACACCGAACACAACATCTGATTCCACGGCGGCGGTTCCGTTCCTCGTGAAGGTCAGCATTTCCGACCTAAATATCCGCAAAGGACCGGGGACGGACTACACAAGAACACAGTATATCCCTGTCGGCGTGTACACCATCGTGGAGGTGAAGTCCGGCAAGGGCTCGACCGCTGGTTGGGGGCGGCTTAAGAGCGGCGCGGGATGGATCAGCCTGGACTTCGCCACAAGAGTTTAATCGGAACACGAGAACACATAGGAACAGCAAATTCCTATCTCTCTGTATATAATACGCATTTTTTTATATACCTTATTTTCGTTCACGAAATTTATGATGTAATAGGTTTTTTTTGTGTTCCTCGTGTTCCAACCGTTGATAATAAAGGATTTTTCGGAACAGGTACGGCCTGTGGGTTTCTCTTCGGAGATCCTGCAGGCCGCTTTTTTTATGCCGTAACGGTGGGGGTTGAATTTCTCGGTAGTGAGTGAGGGAGATACCACAAGACCAATCCCTCGGAAGGAGCCGAGAGAATATGACCGATAATCAGAAAGCACAAATTATTAAACTCCGTGCGGCTGGAAACGGCTATGGCAAGATTGCCCAGACGCTTGGCATATCAGTGAACACAGTAAAATCTTTCTGCCGCAGGAACGATATCAACGGGGACATGGTGATCGAGCCTTCCGTAACACTCACCGACGAGACAACCGCCTGCGAAAACTGTGGTCGGGAGATTCAGCAGATTGCCAAGCAGAAGAAAAAACGCTTCTGCTGCGACAAGTGCCGCAACGAGTGGTGGAACAGCCATCTCGACCAGGTGAAGCGCAAAGCGGTCTATGATTTCAAATGTCCGCATTGCGGTAAGGAGTTCCATATTTACGGGGACAGGCGCAGGAAGTATTGCAGCCATGAATGCTACATTGCTGACCGCTTTAAGAAGGATGGTGGCGGCGATGAGTAAAGAAGAATTCCGCAACGAAAAGCTCTATCAGACTACCATGCACCTTGCCAGGAAGATGCTCGAAGAGGGCATTATTTCTGAGGAGGAGTATCGTCAGATTGATACAATTTTCCTTGAGAAATATAAGCCTGTTTTCGGCACATTATTCTCGGATATATCGTTGACTTCCGGGGCGTAAAGAGTGATGTATAGTGTCGGAAAGGAGTGATTTCATGGCAAAAATCACAAGGGTCGACCAGGCAGTGCCGACCATAAAAACGAAGAAGAAAGTCGCTGCCTATGCCCGCATCTCGATGGAATCGGAACGCATGAACCATTCCCTCTCCGCACAAATCAGCTACTACAGTTCCCTGATACAGAAAAATCCAGACTGGCAGTACGCAGGCGTGTTCGCGGACGATGGGATCAGCGGCACCGGGATAGCCAAGCGCGATGAGTTCAAGCGTATGATCGAAGCCGCCGACAACGGCGAGATTGACATCATCCTTACAAAGTCGATCCAGCGGTTCGCCAGGAACACGGTGGATTTGCTGGAAACGGTGCGGCATTTGAAGGACATCGGCGTGGAAGTACGGTTCGAGAAAGAACACATCAATTCCATGAGCGGTGACGGCGAGTTGATGCTGACCATCCTTGCGTCCTTTGCACAGGAAGAGAGCCGCAGTCTTTCAGAAAACTGCAAATGGGGTATCAGGAAACGGTTCGAGAAAGGCATACCGAATGGACACTTCCGGGTGTACGGTTACCGCTGGGAGGGAGATGACCTTGTCATCGTGCCGGAGGAAGCGGAGATTGTGAAACGCATCTTCCAGAATTTCCTGGACGGTAAGTCGAGACTGGAGACGGAGCGGGAGTTCGCCACCGAGGGCATCACAACAAGAGAAGGATGCCGTTGGGTGGATTCCAACATCAAGGTGGTTCTCACAAACGTGACCTACACGGGAAACCTTCTCCTGCAGAAAGAGTTCATTTCCGATCCCATTTCAAAGCAGCGGAAAAAGAACAAGGGACAGCTACCGCAGTACTATGTGGAGGACACACATCCCGCCATCATCGACAAAGCGACCTTCGATTATGTGCAGGAGGAGATCGCACGGCGCAAGGAACTGGGACCGAGGGCGAACAAGAGCCTGAACCTCACCTGCTTTTCGGGAATGCTGAAATGCCCGCACTGCGGTCAAAGCTATATGCACAACAAGCGTACTGACCGGGGCTTCATGGAGTTTTGGGTCTGCGGTTCGAGGAAGAAAAAAGGAGGTCGGTGTCCCGTCGGCGGCAGCATAAACCACGAGAACCTCAAGAAAGCCTGCGCCGCCGTCCTCGACCTGGATGAGTTCGATGAGGATGCGTTCCATGATAGAGTGGATTTCATCAACGTGCCGGAACGCGGGATGCTTGAGTTCCATCTGAAGAACGGCGAGGTCATTACAAAGGACTGCCCGAACACAGGACACAAGGACTGCTGGACTGCGGAGTACAGAGCGAAAACATCAGAGAAACGCAGGAAAAGACCGAACTGCAAAGGCTCCTCCGTCATGACGGGTAAGATAAAGTGCGTGGGGTGCGGGTGCAATTTCCGCAGAGCCACGCAGCCGTCTTCTACATCGGAAAGCGGCAAAGCCTACTACTGGCGGTGCGCTGAGCGGGACGGATGCGAAACGGTCGGTCTGCGAGAGGATGTGTTGAAACCATTCATAGCGGAGACGCTCGGCATTGCTGAATATGACGATGGTGAGTTTGAAAAGCGGATAGACCACATTGATGTGCTTTCCGCTACGGAGATGGTTTTCCATTTCAAGGACGGCAGGACGGTCAGCCGCACATGGGAGCAGCCGAAACGGGTCGGCAGACCTTGGACGGATGAGCAGAGAGCCAAGTTTAAGGAATCCATCAAGGGTAGGTATACGCCGGAGGTACGGCAGCAGATGAGCGAACACATGAAACAATTACGGAAGGAGCGTGGTAAAGCATGGCGCAAAGAAAAGTAACGGCAATTCCGGCTACCATTAGCCGGTACACGGCCACGCCGATCAACAGTACGAAGAAGCGCCGCGTTGCCGGGTATGCCCGCGTTTCGACCGACCACGAAGACCAGACCACGAGCTACGAGGCACAGGTCGATTACTACACCAACTACATCAAGAGCCGGGACGATTGGGAGTTCGTTGCCATATACACGGACGAAGGAATATCGGCAACGAACACCAAAAAGCGTGAGGGATTTAAGACAATGATTGCCGATGCCCTTGCCGGGAAAATCGATCTCATTGTTACCAAGAGCGTGAGCCGTTTCGCAAGGAATACGGTAGACAGCCTTACCACGGTGCGGAAACTAAAGGACGAGGGCATTGAGATTTATTTCGAGAAGGAAAACATATGGACGCTGGATTCCAAGGGCGAACTGCTCATCACCATCATGTCGAGCCTTGCACAGGAAGAGAGCCGCTCCATTTCCGAGAACGTCACCTGGGGACAGCGCAAGCGCATGGCTGACGGTAAGGTCAGCTTTGCCTACAGTCGCTTCCTCGGACTGGACAAGGATAAAGAGACGGGCAAGATCGTGGTCAATCCCGAACAGGCAGAAACGGTGCGGCTGATTTTCCATCTGTTCCTTGAGGGCATGACGCCGCATTCCATAGCCGCCGAACTGACGAGCCGAGGTATCAAGACGCCAGCGGGCAAGGATGTGTGGAACCAACAGACGGTGCGCCGGATGCTCTCGAATGAGAAGTACAAGGGCGATGCCCTTTTGCAGAAGGAGTTCACGGTGGACTTCCTGCAGAAAAAGATGAAGAAGAACGAGGGCGAAGTGCCGCAATACTATGTGGAGGGTAACCACGAGGCAATCATCAGCCCTGCAGTGTTCGACATGGTGCAGGCGGAGCTTGCCAAGCGCACGAAAGGCGGTTCACGTTACAGTGGCGTGAGCATCTTCTCCAACAAGATAAAGTGCGCCGATTGCGGCGGCTGGTACGGCTCGAAGGTCTGGCATTCCACGGACAGGTACCGCAGGGTCATTTACCGCTGCAACCGAAAGTACAACGGCGAAAAGTGCCAGACTCCTCATGTTACAGAGGATGAGGTCAAGGCGGCATTCGTATCGGCGTACAACCAGCTCGTGACAGAGAAGAAAGAGATCATCGCCAATGCGGAGATCATCCGAAAAACGCTCTGCGTCACCGATGCCCTGCAGGAAGAAAAGGGCAAGCTGGAGGAAGAAATGGCGGTGCTTGTGGAAATGACGCAGAACATTGTGGCGGAGAATGCCCGCGTTGCGCAGGACCAGGACGAGTACCAAAAACGCTACGATGGACTTGTCCAGCGATACGATACGGCGAAGGCTCGGTACGATGAGGTGGTGGCCGCCATCTCCGCAAAGGAAGCGCAGAGCGAACGGCTGGCGGACTTCATCAAGGTACTGAAAGCACAGGACGGCACCATCAGCGAGTTTGACGGCAACCTTTGGGGCGGTATGGTAGAGTTCGTTACGGTGGGCAGAAACAAGGAAATCACGGTCACCTTCCGGGACGGAACGGAGATACCGGCATAATAGATACACGGATAGAATTGACACTCGGCTGCGGTCGGGTGTCTTTTTTTCGTTATGGGGTAGAAAAATTCATAAATCTGTGATACAATAAATTGTAGCGTGAGTGCAATTTATGTTACTACAGCAAAGGAGAGTCGAGATGCTGAAGAATAACGTAGAAGTCGATGTAAAAGTGAAATGCATAGAGGGGGATGTTACCCAGGCAAAACTGGCAGAAGAAATAGGGACTTCGGCACCGTATGTCAGTCGGCTCATAAGGAATAATGAAAAAATCGTCAATAAGACGTTTCTCCAGCTGATGGAAAAGCTGGGATACGATGTTGAGTTGACCTATGTAAAACGCGGGGAGGAATGACGTAATGGTGAATTTGAGCAGACTTGAAGAAATAAAAGACCTGCGGACGGTGTGGCCGCATGAAGCCCTGGATTTTACTCCGTGGCTTTCACAGGACGATAACATTGCTCTCCTCGCTGATGCCATAGGACTTGATATTACTGTGGATGAGACAGAGTCCTCCGTGGGCGATTTCAATGTCGATATCTTTGCGTCCGAGACGGGTACGGATCGGAAAATCATCATCGAGAATCAGCTGGAGGACACCAATCATGATCACCTCGGAAAGTTGATAACCTATGCGTCCGGCAAGTCGGCGGATGTGATCGTTTGGGTGGTGAAACACGCTCGTGAGGAACACAAGGCTGCCATCGAATGGCTGAACAACCATACCGATGAGAAAATCGGATTCTTCCTCTGTGAGATAAAACTGTATCGCATCGGTACATCCGAGCCTGCCGTGAAGTTTGAGGTCATTGAAAAGCCGAACGACTGGACTAAGGAAGTGAAAAAGAGCGAGTCCGCAAACGAGACTCAGCAGCAGAGATACGATTATTGGGTGGCGTTCCAGGATTACGCTTTCCAGAACGCTCAGTTTGCAAAGAACTTCAATCGCCGGAAACCATCTATGGATCATTGGATGAACTTCAGCGTGGGTTCTTCAGCCTGTCATATCGCTGTGTCACAGATTCAGAAACGGAACGAACTGGTCGTTGAAATATATATCAGCGAGGATAAGGACTTGTTCCATTCGCTTTTCGATAAGAAGGATGCGATTGAAGCTGATGCCGGTCTGACCTTCGACTGGCGGGAACTGCCTGAGCGCAAGGCAAGCCGCATTGTTATCGAGAAGGGCGTGACCTTCGGTGATAAGAACCAATGGAACGCACAGTTTGACTGGATTATTGATGTCATGCTCAAGATGAAGAAGGCGTTCAAAAAATATCTGTGATTGAAGAATGCGGAGGGCTGCTATGAAGCAGATTAAGAATTCGGAGTACGAGGAATTTCAGAAGTATCTCCATGATAAGAATAACGGTCGCATACTGACGCCGGACGGCTTGCGATTTATCTGTCAGGCGAATGACTACGATCCGGAGAAAATCGGTAGACATATGCTCGAAGTAATGGCACGGCAGCAGAGCCAGAAATAAAACAGAATGAGGAGGATTACATAGCTATGGAATATACGCCCATTGAAAAACAGGCACTTGATATGATGAAAAGGACAGATTTTAAGAATCTGTCGAAAACTGATGTCTTGAGTATAGCATCAAAATTAAGTGAACTGCGGCCGGATGTTGCAAAAGAAGTCATTGCACAGTTTCCTGAGTTTGTAAAATTGATTCAGTCATCCATGTCTGAGTACAAGGATATCTTGGGAAACATAATTTCAAGCGATGATGAGAGCATAAAGCAGGTTTACGCAACAGCTGATAAGGAATTGGATATTTCGGCAGATAGCCGAAAGCAGTTCTATGATTTTGCTGAAAAAGTACACGCTGACTTAAGTAAGTGCTTGGATAATCCGGAATTGAGTGCCGAGGAGCGAGATGCCATTCTTGAAAAAGAAATGGAAATTTTGAAAACTGTAAGCGAAAAGGATACTGAGATTCGTTCGCAGGAAACAGAAACGGTTCGTATGGTTGACAAGAAGGATTCGGAGAAGCGGCAGTTTAATTGGGGTATCGTAAAGGTCGCGAGTTCTGTTCTTGTGGCTGGATTAGTGATTGGAGTAAGCGTTCTTGGCGGCAATGTGAATATCAAACTGCCGAAGAAAATATAGGAGCTAACTAATGATATTAAGAACTGAACGTCTTGTTCTGCGCCGCTGGGAAGAAAGCGATGCGGAGGATTTATATAAATACGCCAGCGATCCCGATGTGGGACCGATTGCCGGGTGGCCTGCACATCAGAGTTTGGATGAGAGCCGCGATGTGATAAAAAACGTCTTTGACGGTAAAGAGGCTTATGCCGTTTGTCTGAAGGAGGATGGCAAGGCTATCGGCGCAATCGAACTGAAACTGAACGGGCATACCGACATGACCGACCGGGACGATGAATGCGAGATGGGCTACTGGCTTGGAAAACCGTTCTGGGGACAGGGCATCATACCGGAAGCCGTGAAGGAAATGCTCCACCATGCTTTTGAGGACTGCGGTATGCAGAAGGTTTGGATCGGCTATTACGAAGGCAATACCAAGTCCAAGCGTGTCCAGGAGAAATGTGGATTCAAGTATCAGTGGAAATCGGAGGATGTGGATGTTCCGTTGATGCATGAAAAGCGAACAGGTCATGTGAGCCTGATGACGAAGGAAGATTGGCTTTCAGGGAAGTAAATCGGGATTTGTGGGGTAGATGCATGGAGCTACAGAAGATCAATCAAGATAATCGGGAAAGAATCAACCAATTCATTATCCATCAGTGGTTTACAATGCAAATGGTTGTTCATGGGGAGAGTATCAATCTTGGCGAGGCTGATGGGTGGTATGCATGTGATAATAATGAAATCATTGGATTAGTTACCTATCATATCGCCGGAAATGAGATGGAGATACTGTCCCTTGACAGTCTTATTGAAAACAAGGGAACAGGGACAGCTTTGCTTCATCAAGCATTATTGGATGCAAAAAATGCAGGATTGACGCGGGTCAGATTGATCACAACAAACGATAATCTTCATGCGCTAAGATATTATCAGAAACGCGGGTTTGATATTATAGGTTTTAATTATAATGCCTTGGATGAGGCAAGAAAGATCAAACCTGAAATACCTCTGACGGGCATGGATGGCATTCCATTGAAGCATGAAATAGAGCTTGAGCTGCTACTTTGACAAATTCCAGTTTCACAAGGAGAACGCAATGTACGCACAGGCAGCGATAAAATCAAATACCTTACTCCGTAACGGTGCATACGGCATCGTTATGAGGGGTGTGCAAAAATGCACACGGGGGTGTTCATCGTTAAGGGGTAGAAAAAGGCTGCCGTTATGTTGTATCAAATTAGACACGGCAACAGACCCGACAAGTGGTTCTGGTTCGCTGCTGATAAACATTGGCAAGAGCGTTTCAAAGTATGTTACAAATTCTGATAATATCAAATATTACGCACAGGAACTCAAGGAAAATACATACAATCTCACTCGTATGAATCTTGTTATGAGAGGAATCAAACCGTCAAACATCACAACACGCTGTGGTGATACATTAGAGGAGGATTGGCCTTATTTTGATGACAGCAATCCGTCGGAAACTTACGAGCCTCTTTATGTAGATGCAGTCGTCTCAAATCCGCCTTATTCACAGCCTTGGGATCCGTCAGGGAAAGAGGCAGACCCTCGTTATGCAAGGTTTGGTCTAGCCCCAAAGGGTAAAGCCGATTATGCGTTCTTGCTGCACGATCTTTATCATATTCGTCCTGAGGGTATTATGACTATCGTTCTTCCGCACGGGGTGCTGTTCAGAGGCGGAGAGGAAGGCATAATCAGAAAAAATTTGATTGAGAATAATCATATTGACACTATTATCGGACTTCCGGCAAATATATTTTTTGGAACTGGAATACCGACAATTATTATGATACTGAAACAAATGCGTGATAATAACGACGTGCTTATTATAGACGCCTCCAAAGGATTTGTGAAAGACGGCAAGAACAATAAGCTTAGAGCGTCTGACATCAAACGTATTGTTGATACGGTATCTTCAAGAACAAGCGTGCCGAAGTTCTCAAAGGTCGTTTCTCGTGAGGAGATAAGACAAAATGATTACAATCTCAATATTCCAAGATATGTTGACTCTTCTGAAAGTGCGGAGACTTGGGATATTTACGCCTCTATGTTTGGCGGTATCCCTGTGAATGAAGTTGATGGTCTTGTGGAATATTGGAACGCTTTTCCGAATTTAAGAGAAGAATTGTTCAAGACGAGCGATACACCATATCTTCAGCTTGCCTGCGATGATATTAAATCAGCAATTTGCAAGAGCAACGATGTAATAAAATTTGAGCAGGCATATGAGCAGGCATTTAACGGATTTGAAGATCATCTGCGTAAAGAGCTTATTGAAAATGCTGAGACTGTTGAGGTATCAAAAGAGGAAACCGCAATAAGCGAGAATATCTTTGCACGGTTGGCAGACATTCAGTTGGTCGATAAGTATGAGGCTTATCAGCTTCTTGATGATGAATGGGGAAAGATAGCCGTAGACCTTGAAATAATCCAAACAGAGGGCTTTGAGGCAACCAGAAAGGTTGACCCGAACATTGTGATAAAGAAAAAAGACGGCAAGGAACAGGAAACGCAAGAAGGTTGGGTAGGACACGTTATTCCTTTTGAACTTGTTCAGACAACACTATTGTGCGAGGAGTATAACGCTCTTAAAGCCAAGGAACGCTGCCTTGCTGAGATCCCGTCAGAGTATGAACAAATTATTGAGGATATGACGGAAGATGAAAAAGAGACCTGCAAAGAACAGCTGACTGAGGACAATAGTGCATTTATCATCAAGGAAATTTCTAAAAAGATAAAGGCTTTGAAGAGCGAACCTAAGTCAGATGAAACTCTTGCACTGATTGAAAAGCTTTCAAAGGTCGAGGCTTTTTCTAAAGAAGAAAAGGCGTTGAAATCGCAGATAAAGACCGAAACTGCGGAACTTCACGCAAAAACCAAAACCACTATCGAGGGGCTTTCTGACGAGGAGGTCAAAACACTGCTTGAGATAAAATGGATAAAGAGCCTTGTCGATAACCTTTATTCTATCCCTTCGACGATCGTTAACGGCCTTGTTTCTAAGATCACGGCTCTTGCTAAAAAATATGATACCACATATTTTGATATTGAAACTGAGATATCAGAAACGGAAAAAGAGCTGTGTTCTATGATTGACGATCTGTGCGGAAATGAATTTGATATGAAAGGTCTTGGTGAGTTCAAGAAACTGTTGGGAGGTGTGCAAAATGACTAAAGAAAAAGTCATACCTCAGATAAGATTTTCGGGTTTTACTGATACTTGGGAACAGCGTAAGTTGGGGGATACTGTTCAAATAAC
>ULQX01025965.1_pt1 | contig 56420 bp, 46 predicted proteins | sample 1954941 | NCBI WGS metagenome assembly ULQX01 (sample SAMEA4835667, study PRJEB28245) | human gut metagenome | biome: gut microbiome; material: fecal sample | place: Denmark | collected 2008
CAATTATGGAAAAGACACAGAAGTCTAATAAGAGCTTCTATGTAGTAGATTCAGACGGAGTTGTAAAGGATACAAAGACATCAGGTTCAGCAAGTACATATGATACCATTACAATTGATGTGGAAGAAGGCAAGACCTACTATGCATATATGTCAGGTTCAACAGCAAACATCTTCCAGGTATCCTTAGCAGTCGGTGAAAAGAAGCAGACTGCATGGGCAGATGTTGCAGCACCGGTGATTAACAGTGTAACAACAGATGAAGCCGGAGATTTCGTTGTAGACTTCTCAGCAGTCATTGATGCATACAAGGGTGCTGATGATGTAAAGGTTACAATGTTACAGGATGGTCTGGAAGTATCTACACAGACATTTACAAAGCAGGCATCAACAGCTACATTTGCACCATACCGTTCAGGTACTTACACATTCGTAGTGGTTGCACAAAGATATGGCGAAGCTGATAAGGCAAGTGAAGTTTATACATACAAGGATTATGTACTGGCAGTGAAGAAGCCGGTTATCACATGGGCACAGAACAAGGGTAACGGCGATGTTTACTTAGACTGGATTAATATTGAAGATGCAGATTCTTATTCTGTAGCTTATAAGGAATCCGGAAGCACAGCAGATTACACGGTTGTAGAATCAGCATTATCTGCAGAAACGGGCAATTATACACTGACAGGACTGACAGCAGGCAAGTCTTATGATATCCAGATTAAGGCACTCAGAAAGTCAGACGGTTTTGAATCTGTTTATACAGAAAAAGATTTTGAAGTAACAACAGCAGAAGAACAGCCATGGTATACGGCAATCGTAGGTTCTGCACAGGCAGGCGATGTTACATTTACAACGGCTGACGGTCAGACGGATAATGTAAAGCTTTCCGTATCTGACAATAGCGCAGCAAAGAGTAATAATCAGGAATCACCGGCAATTGCAGGAACAGCCGGAACACTGGAAGTTAAGGGACAGGCAAGCGGTAAGATTTCTGATGATGAAGACGGATTTACATATTACTATACAAAGATTGATCCGAACAAAGAAAACTTTAAGCTGAGTGCAACATTTGAGATTACGGATACTTCTCTCACACCGGATAATCAGACCGGTTTTGGTATTGTTGCAGCCGATGCACTTGGATTAAATGTATGGGGCAATCCGGATTATGTACATAAGTATTTCAACTATGCATCTTCTATGATGTTTAGCTCAAAGCAGAGTAATCCGTTTATGAGAACGGTTACAGGTTATACATCAGCTGATACATCAAGCAATGACGGTGTGGAAAGAAGTGTAACAAATGCTAGGTTTACAGACCAGACAGTTAAATTTGAAGTAGGCAACAAATATACATTTTCGTTAGAAAAGACAGACGAAGGTTATACAGCAGCCTGCAACGGTTCAGAGCAGAAGCTTTCTGATAATTCCTTTACATCTGTACAGGAAGATGGAACAGTTGTAGTTGGTATTGCAGTATCCAGAAAGGTATCTGTAAAGGTATCTGATGTTGAATTTTCAAAGTCTGAAAGCAAGGGTATTACATCAAATGACAACGGTGATACAAAGATTACACCGGACGGAAGAGTATACTCAACAAGTACAAGTGGTTCTTCAAATTATGAATACATCTATGTACCAAATTGTGCAGGTACATTGACAGTATCAAACGGTGATACAGATGTAGTTGTAGATCAGGCAGTTGCTGCAAATGAAGTTGTAAGAGTAAATGTTCCGTTAAACAACGGAAAGAATACTGTAAAGTCAACATTAAAGCCAACAGCAGCAGATAACATTGCAAGCACAGTAGCAGTTATTAAGGAAACAGTTGTTGATCATCAGTCATACGGACAGGAAGGTCAGACAATCATTGTATCCGCAGATGCTGATGCAGAAGGTAAGGGAACAGAAGAAAGCCCGATGAGCCTGTCTAATGCATTAAAGTATGCACAGCCGGGTCAGACCATCTTCTTAAAGAATGGTACTTACAGCGGTGCAAAGGTTGAAAGAAGTGTCAGCGGTACAGCAGATAAGAATATCAACCTTGTAGCAGAATCACTTTCTACAGACGGAACAGACGGTGTAGTATTTACAGGTGAAGTAAGGCTCACAGGTTCATACTGGCATGTATATGGTCTGTATGTAAAAGATTCAGCGGGTGTAGGTATCCAGATTTGCGGTAACTACAATACAATTGAAATGTGTACAGTAAACCACGCAGCAAATTCAGGTATCCAGATCAGCCGTGAAGGCGGTGCAGATAATGATGCCGGAAGAAAGGGCAAGTTATGGCCGACAGGCAACCTCATTAAGAACTGTGAATCATTTGATAACTGTGATAAAGGACGTAATGATGCCGATGGTTTTGCAGCAAAGCTGACTTGTGGTGAAGACAATAAGTTCTATGGCTGTATCAGCCATAACAACATCGATGATGGATGGGATTTATATGCAAAATCCGTATCCGGTGAAATCGGTGCTGTAACAATTGAAAACTGTGTAACTTATAACAACGGCTGGCTGACAACAGATGATGTAACAGCTAAAGGCTATGAATACGGCGAAGGTAACGGCTTCAAGCTTGGCGGTGGTCAGATGAAGGGTGCTCATGTATTAAAGAACAGTATTTCATTTGACAACCATGCAAAGGGTATTACTTCAAACAGCTGTCCTGACTGTAAGATTATCAACTGTATTTCTTACAACAACTCACTGGATAACAGTGCATACAATGTGGGATTAAATACAAAGGATTCTAACATCAAGGCTTGGGAAGTAACAGGATTAATTTCATTAAACAACAGCAAGAATACAAAGCTGGAGGATTTAATCCCATTCGCACTTCACAGTGAAAACAACTATATCTATGACGGTGCAGCTTCTTATAACAATAAGGGCGAACAGGCTACAGAAGACTGGTTTGAAAGTGTAGATACATCTGTAAAACCAACAAGAAATGAAGACGGTACAATCAATATGCACAACCTGCTTCTCTTAAAGGATACTTCTAAGAACACAGGTGCGGTATTAGATGTAACAAGTGATGCAGCAAAATCCGTAAAACCGGCAAAGACAACGGTTGTTGAAGAAGAAAAGGTTGTATATGAAATGCGTCAGGATGCAGACGGCAACTGGCATTACTATGCAAATGACGAAATTGCAACGGATTACTGCGGCATGGCATTAAACGAATACGGCTGGTGGTATATCAAGAATGGTGATGTAGACTTTACTTATACCGGTATGGCATGCAATGAATACGGCTGGTGGTATTTCAACAACGGACAGCTTGACCTGACCTTCTACGGACTTGCAAGCAATGAATACGGAACATGGTTCTACACAGACGGACAGTTAAACTTCGGTTTTACGGGCATGATTATTCCGGAGAACGAGTGGCTTTATGTTCAGAACGGACAGGTGCTGACAGATTACACAGGTATGGCATTAAATGACTATGGCTGGTGGTACTTCAAGGATGGTAAGGTTGACTTTACCTATACCGGAATGGCAGTGAATGAATATGGCTGGTGGTATTTCAGCAATGGACAGATTGATTTTGGCTATAACGGATTTGCCACAAATGAATACGGTACATGGCTGTTTACAGACGGTATCTTAAATACAGGCTTTACAGGCATGACATTAAACGGCGATACATGGGTATATGTTACAGATGGTTATATCAGTAATACCTATACCGGAATGGCATTAAATGACTATAGCTGGTGGTACTTTAACAATGGTGTTCTGGATTTAAGCTATACCGGAATGGCATTAAATGAATACGGCTGGTGGTATTTTAACAATGGTCTGCTTGATTTAACATTTACGGGTGTCGGCAGTAATGAATACGGCGACTGGTACTTTAAAGACGGAACAATCGCTTTTGATTATTCAGGTACAATTAGCTTTGGCGGACAGGATTATACCGTAACCAATGGATATGCTGTAAAAGCATAAATCTGACAAACTAAGATTGAATTTATAAAAAGACCGGCAGAGGTGCAGCGCATTGCAGCATCTCTGCCGGTTTTTCTATTTAACAAAAAACCTTAACAAAAAACCATGTAATATTTTATTGAAACAGGTTGGATACAATGGTATAATGAAAATAATTAGATATGAAAAAAGTGACATAGACGACACGAGAAAACAGCAGTAAGGAGGAACAACATATGATTCAGGCAATGGTCAAAAAATTGAATGGGAAAAGACTGCGGCAGCGTATTTCATCTGCAATTTTAATAGTTGCAATATTGGTAAGTTTTTCTGGTATTCTTGGAGGAGCTGCCATGTTAGTAATGGGTGTCCAGTACAATCACGCATTAACCAATTATGGTTTTTCACAGGGTGATATCGGTAAGATGATGATTACATTTGCAGACACCAGAAGTAACCTGCGGGCGGCAATCGGTTATCAGGATAAGACACTGGTACAGGAAACCTACGAAGCGTATGAAACAAAGAAGCAGGCATGTAAGGATTATGCAGCTATAGTAGAAGAAACAGTTGCTTCCGCTGAAGAACGTAAATTGTATGATCAGATCATGAGCGGTATGGAAGATTATTTTACATCAGCTGATAAGGTAGTACAGATGGGTAAAGATGTAACGAATATCGATCAGAGAAATCAGGCACAGCGACTGGCAAAAGATGAAGTGGCACCGAAGTACGAAGCAATTTATGAGAATATGGTACAGCTGCTGGACGTGAATACCAGCGAAGGTAACAAATTGGAAAATATTTTAAAGGTATTAACATTTGTCTTACTGGCAATAGTTATTTTTATTATTATTGCGGCGATTTTAATCGCAAGAAAGCTGGGCGATGCGCTTGCGTTAAATATTGTAAATCCGCTCGATGCATTGGCAGAACGTTTTAAGGCCTTTGCACAGGGTGATTTGACAAGTGAATTTCCGGTAATGGAATCAGAAGATGAAGTATCTGATATGGTTACTGTTGCAAAGGATATGGCAGAGAATCTGTCAGCAGTTATTGAGGATGTTAATTACCGTATGGAACTGATGGCAAAGAATGATTATACAGGCTCGTCTGCAATTCCTGAAAAGTATCTGGGTGATTTTGCAGCCATGAATGATGCAATCCATCAGATGAACGAAGATATGAACGATACAATGCGCCACATTGAAGAAGCTGCCGCTCAGGTATCTATCGGTGCAGGCAACCTTGCAGAGGGGTCACAGAGTCTTGCAGAAGGTTCTACAGACCAGGCCGGTGCAGTTGAAGAATTACTTGCCTCTTTTGCAAGTATTACAGAAGGTGTAGAACATACACATGACAGTGCAAGCGTTTCGTATGATTTATCTGTGAAATATGCAAAAGAAGCAGACAGAAGCCAGCAGGAGATGCAGGCGGTTACGGAAGCTATGCAGCGTATGAGTGAAATGTCTCAGAAGATTGAAAGCATTATCGGTGAAATCGAAGAAATTGCTGAACAGACCAATCTGCTTGCATTAAATGCTTCTATTGAAGCCGCAAGGGCCGGAGAAGCCGGACGCGGATTCGCTGTTGTTGCAACACAGATTGGCAAGCTTGCTGACGAAAGTGCTCAGTCTGCAGTGAATACAAGAGAACTCATTATGAATTCTATTCAGGAAATTGAAAATGGTAACCGTGCCGTAGAGAAGACTTCTAAGACGATTATTGAACTGGTTCAGGGTATTAATGAAGTCGCAGAAAAGTCTAAAGAGCTAGAGGAGCTTTCAGAAACACAGACAGAACAGATGAAGCAGGCTGAAGCCGGTGTTAACCAGATTTCAGAGGTTGTACAGAGCAATGCCGCTATTGCGGAAGAATCTTCTGCAACAAGTGAAGAGCTTTCAGCAGAATCTATTTCACTGAACGAACTTGTACAGCAGTTTAAGCTGAAAAAGTAATTTTTGACACTGATATCAGAATATGCTAGAATTTAAAAATGCGTAGACACGCAGTGAAAGCATACAGAACAGATAAGCGTGAAGTCATGAAAAATGGACTTCGCGCTTTTTTGCACAGATGTTTGCTTCTGAGCGAAAGCAAACATCTATAATGACAGATAAGAAATCGCCTATGCGAATTTCTCATCGCCACTTTGCAACAAGTTGCTCAGAAATGGAGATAAGTGTGAAAAATCACACTGATGTGCTGATTTTTCACACAGCATTTTGTGCCGCAGGCGTCACAAAATAGCTTTTATCGCAGAGCCAAATCTGACATTTGGCTCGCGGTTCCTCCGGCATTAAAATGCCTGCGAAGTGTGAACAAGCCATAAACAAAAGCTTGTTCACACAGATGTTTGCTTCCGGGCGAAAGCAAACATCTATGATGGCAGATGGGAAATCGCTCAGAAAGAGGTATGTATGTATATTATAGCAGGGCTGGGAAATCCCGGCACACAGTATATGGGAACAAGACACAATGCAGGATTTTCTGTGATAGATGCGCTGGCAGATCAATATAATATCAGCGTAGACACGCAAAAACACAAAGGGATGATTGGCAAGGGTATGATTGAGGGAGAGAAGGTCATTCTTGTAAAGCCGATGACGTATATGAATCTGTCCGGGGAATGTATCCGTGAAGTCATGGATTATTATAAGGCGGATATCGATGATTTAATCGTTATTTTTGACGACATCAGCTTAGAACCGGGCAAACTGCGTCTGCGGGCAAAGGGAAGCGCAGGCGGACACAACGGTATTAAAAGTATTATCGCGCAGCTTGGCAGTGACCGGTTCAAGCGTGTTAAGTTCGGTGTCGGTGACAAACCGAAGGGCTGGGACCTTGCAGACTGGGTACTCGGAAAATTCCCGGCAGATTTATACGATACACTGCGGGATGCCAATCAGAGAGCCTGCGAAGCGGTTGCCTGTATCATGACAGAGGGTATTACCGGTGCGATGAATAAATTTAATGGATGAAATAAAAATTGTAGAATAGAGGAAGTATGAAAACATTTTTTGAGCCTGTGCAGGGGATGGCAGGGATAGAAGAAATTAAAAAGTCTTTTAGCCGGCTGGGGCATGCGGTAATGGTCAGCGGCTGCATTGACACGCAGAAAGCACATCTGCTGGAAGCACTCGGGGAGCAGTATCCAATCCGGGTCGTGATTACTAGCGATGAGGTCAAGGCAAGACAGCTTCGTGAGGATTGTCTCTTTTTTGATAAGAGCAGTATTTACTATCCTGCCAAGGATTTTATCTTTTACAGCGCCGATGTGCATGGCAACCAGCTTGCGGGAGAGCGGCTTGCATGCATTTACAAAATCATTCAGGCGCAGAAGCATATCAGTGAAGACAGTATTTCAAACGGTAAAACAGACGGCATACAGCCGGAAAACAAAAATGCGGCGGGACTTACGGTTGTGACAACGATTGACGGCTGTGCTGATTTGCTCGTTCCGCTTGAAAAATATAAAAATGCCACGATTTCATTTGAAAAAGGACAGGTTCTTGATTTAGAAGCGCTTTCAAAAGAACTGGTACAGATTGGCTATGAGCGATGTGCGATTGTGGACGGACAGGGCAAATTTGCGGTGCGCGGCGGTATTATCGACATTTTCCCGTATACGGAAGAAACACCGGTGCGCATTGAGTTGTGGGACGATGAGGTGGATTCAATCCGTTTGTTTGACGTGGAGAGCCAGCGTTCCATTGAAAAGATTGAGCGGTTTGAAGCTTTTCCGGCGACAGAATGCCTGTTAAGCGAAGAAGAAATTGCGCGCGGCAGGGAAAAGTTACAGGAAGAACTGGCGATTCAGCTGACTGCATTTGGCAATGATAAGAAGAAAAAGACGGCAGAGGATATTGAGAAATGCAACCGTATCCGCAGAAATGTGGCAGATATGGAGCGTACCGGTGATTACAGCAAGGCATTGCGGATGTTTGCAGAGGAACTGACCGGATTTTTAAGCTATTTTCCAAAGGAAGGCACGTTGTTTGTATTAGATGAGCCGAACCGCTTAAATGAGCGCATGGAACTTATTTTATATGAATATACGGAAAGTATGAAAAACCGTCTGGAGGGCGGCTATATTCTGCCAGGACAGACCGATATGATTCACGGGATTGAAAGCATTTATGCGGGACTTGAAAAGAAACGTACCCTGCTGTTGTCGGCGCTGGATTACAAGCCGGAAAAATTTGCCGTGGCGGAATATGTGCGCATTGATACCCGCAGTATCAGTCCGTACCACAACAGCTTTGAGTATCTTGCGGACGATTTAAAAAAATATAAGCGTTCTGGGTATAAGAGTATCCTGGTGTGCAATTCGAGAACGCGTGCGGCGAGAATTGTGCAGGATCTGGCGGATCTGGGGCTGACGGCGTATTTCAGTGAAGATTTTGAAAATGAAATGCTTGAAGGCACGATTATGGTCACTTACGGCAGTCTGCACAAGGGCTTTGAGTATCCGCTTCTGCAGTTTGTCGTGATTGCGGAAAATGATATTTTTGCAAGCAGGCACAAAAAACGTGAAAAGAAGAAAAAGTATGACGGAAAGTCGATAGCCGGTTTTAACGAACTGAATATCGGCGATTTTGTCGTGCATGAAAGTCACGGACTGGGTGTGTATAAGGGTATTGAAAAAATTACGGTCGAGGGCGTGGAAAAGGATTATATCAAGATTGAATACGCCGGAAACAGTAACCTTTATGTGCTGGCGACACAGCTTGACCGTTTACAGAAATATGCGGCGGCGGATACAGAAAAGAAGCCGAAGCTCAATAAGCTGGGGACACAGGAGTGGAATAAAACAAAATCCAAGGTACACGGCGCGGTTGAAGAAGTGGCAAAGGATCTGGTTGCGCTGTATGCGGCGCGGCAGAAGGAAAAGGGCTATCAGTTTGGACCGGATACCGTATGGCAGAGGGAATTTGAAGAAATGTTTCCGTATGAGGAAACGCAGGATCAGCTGACGGCGATAGAAGACACCAAGCGTGATATGGAAAGTACCCGCATTATGGACCGTTTAATCTGCGGTGATGTCGGCTATGGCAAGACTGAAGTCGCAATCCGTGCGGCATTTAAAGCGGTACAGGAGGGCAAGCAGGTGGCATATCTTGTGCCGACAACCATTCTTGCCCAGCAGATTTACAACACCTTTGAACAGCGGATGAAAAATTTTCCGGTGACGGTGGCACAGCTGTCAAGCTTCCGTACAAGCAAGGAAATCAAGGAAAGTATTTCCGAGTTAAAAAAAGGTTTTGTAGATATTGCAATCGGTACACACAGACTGTTATCCAAGGATGTGGAGTTTAAGGACCTGGGACTGTTGATTATTGATGAGGAACAGCGTTTTGGTGTAACCCATAAGGAAAAGATTAAGAAATTAAAAAATGATGTGGATGTCATGACGCTCAGTGCGACCCCGATTCCTAGAACACTGCATATGAGCCTTGTCGGTATCCGTGATATGAGTGTACTGGAAGAACCGCCGACAGACCGCGTGCCGATACAGACCTTTGTAACGGAACATAACGATGAAATGATCCGGGAGGCGATTCACAGAGAGCTGGCAAGAAACGGACAGGTGTATTATGTATACAATCGTGTCCGCAGCATTGATGAGGTGGCGGCACACATTGAGGAACTGGTGCCGGAGGCCAATGTCGCCTATGCACACGGTCAGATGGAAAAACGTATGCTTGAAAAAATCATGTACGAATTTATCAACGGAGAAATTGATGTCTTAATTTCAACCACGATTATCGAAACCGGTGTGGACATTTCAAATGTCAATACCATGATTATCGAAGATGCGGATAAATTCGGGCTTTCTCAGCTTTACCAGTTACGCGGGCGTGTCGGACGAAGCAGCAGAACGTCCTATGCATTTTTATTGTACCGCAGGGACAGAATGCTCACGGAAGTGGCAGAGAAACGTTTAAGTGCGATTCGTGAATTTTCGGATTTCGGCTCCGGTTTTAAGATTGCGATGAAAGACCTTGAAATCCGTGGCGCAGGAAATGTGCTTGGACGCTCACAGCATGGGCATATGGCGGCGGTTGGATATGATTTGTACTGTAAAATGCTCAATCAGGCGGTGAATGATTTGAAGGGCATTAAAAATGAATACGGTTTTGAAACAAATGTGGATTTGAATGTAGATGCATTTATTCCGTCTTCTTATATTAAGAGCGAATATCAGAAGCTGGATGTCTACAAGCGGATTGCGGGTATTGAAAGCGAGGAGGAACTGTCGGATATGTGCGACGAACTCGGTGACCGTTACGGCAGTCTGCCGGCAAGTGCCGCCAATCTTTTAAATATTGCACTGGTTAAGTCTATGGCACACAAAATCGGCATTACCGAGATTCAGGGCGGAACGGACGAAACACCGGGTGCATCGCAGTGGCGGACGGTCATGAAGATTTATCCGAAAGCGGACATTCAGGGGGATAAAATCGAGAATTTCGTAGCCGGATACGGCGGTGCGGTGCGGTTTATCAGCAGTCCGGAACCGAAATTTGTCTGGAGGGTGACAAAGAAGAAATTCAGCAATGCACAGGAATATCTGGCAGGATTAAAAGCCCTGGTAAAGGATATGCAGCAGCTGACGTAAATCGGTTATAAAGCATTTTGGAAAGGATTCTTCTGAAAGGGGTTTGCATTTTGAAAAAAGTGTGCTATAATACGTTAAAGTTTAACGCTTTAAAGTGAAAAATAAAACAAAAGCAGATATTGGAGGAAAAGGAAATGGAACAGAAGGGCGAATTAATTTCTTACAGACCGGATATTAAGGTCGTTGATTGTACAATCAGAGACGGAGGATTGGTCAACAATTTTTATTTTGACGATGAATTTGTAAGAAATTTATATACCGCCAACGTGGCAGCAGGTGTAGAATACATGGAGTTCGGTTATAAGGCTTCAAAGGAAATTTTTGACGTTAAGGAATTCGGCAAGTGGAAGTTTTGTGATGAGCAGGATATCCGTGATATTGTCGGTGATAACAACACCGATTTAAAGATTTCCGTTATGGCAGATGTCGGACGTACCGATTATAAAAAAGATATTATTCCAAAGACAGACAGCGTGATTGACATGATTCGTATTGCTACTTATATTAATACAATTCCGGCGGCAATCGAGATGATTCATTACTGTGCGGAGATGGGCTATGAAACCACGATTAATATTATGGCAGTTTCCACAGCGGCAGAATCTGAGCTGGATCTGGCACTGGATTTACTGGCACAGAGCGAGGTCGGCACGATTTATCTGGTTGACAGCTATGGTTCTTTATATCCGGAACAGATCCGCAGACTGGCGGATAAGTATTTGAAGGTTGCAGAAAAATACGGCAAGAAGGTCGGTATCCATGCACACAACAACCAGCAGCTTGCATTTGCAAATACGATTGAAGCCTGCACCGTAGGTGTCAGCTATCTGGATGCAACGATGAGCGGCATGGGACGCGGTGCAGGAAACTGCAACATGGAACTGCTGTTAGGCTTCCTTAGAAATCCGAAGTACAGTTTGAATCCGGTATTAAAATTTTTACAGAACCAGATGCTTCCGTTAAAGAAGACAGGGCTTGTATGGGGCTGTGATGTACAGTATATGCTGACAGGACAGCAGAACCAGCACCCAAGAACTGCCATTGCGTTTACGGCAGAACAACGTGAAGATTATGCGGCATTTTATCAGTCATTATTAGATCGGGAATAAAATGATGAAACTTCCTAAAAATGCAGAAACTGGGATATTGACTTTCACAAGGTATCGCAGTAAAATAACTGTTAAGAATTGCGTGGAATGAAGTAAAAGATATCATTTCGTAACAATCCGACTAGACGCGAAAGGGAGTAATGAAGATGGAAAAGAAAAATCTTGACTGGGCAAATCTTGGATTCGGTTATGTAAAGACAGATAAAAGATTTGTAGCAAATTATAAAGACGGAGCGTGGGATGACGGAGTCATTACAGATGATGATAAGGTCGTGTTAAATGAGTGTGCAGGTGTACTTCAGTATGCACAGACTTGTTTTGAAGGTTTAAAGGCTTATACAACAGAAGACGGTCATATTGTTATGTTCCGTCCGGACCTCAATGCACAGAGAATGCATGATTCCTGCGAAAGACTGGAAATGCCGCCATTCCCTGTAGACAAGTTTGTACAGGCTGTTACAGATACAGTAAAGGCAAATGCAGCATGGGTACCGCCATTTGGTTCAGGCGCTACATTATACATCCGTCCATATATGTTCGGCAGCAATCCGGTTATCGGTGTAAAGCCGGCTGATGAATATCAGTTCAGAATTCTTACAACACCGGTTGGTCCGTATTTCAAGGGCGGCGCAAAGCCTCTTACAATTAAGGTATCTGATTTCGATAGAGCAGCACCTCACGGAACAGGTCATATCAAGGCCGGTTTAAATTATGCCATGAGCTTACATGCAATCGTAACAGCACATAAAGAAGGCTACGCAGAAAATATGTACTTAGACCCGGCAACAAGAACAAAGGTAGAAGAAACAGGCGGTGCAAACTTCCTGTTCGTTACAAAAGACGGTACAGTTGTAACACCAAAGTCAAGCAGTATTCTTCCTTCAATTACACGTCGTTCACTCGTATATGTTGCGAAGGAAATCTTAGGACTGAAGGTTGAAGAACGTGAAGTTACACTTGAAGAAGTAAAGGATTTCGCAGAATGTGGTCTTTGCGGTACAGCAGCTGTTATCTCACCGGTTGGTAAGATTGTTGACCACGGCAAGGAAATCTGCATGCCAAGCGGTATGGAAAAGATGGGTCCTACAATCCAGAAGCTGTACGATACTTTAACAGGTATCCAGATGGGCAAGCTTGAAGCACCTAAGGGCTGGATTTATACAGTAGAATAATTCGTCTAATGATTTTATCATGAATTTTGTTGATACGGTTTTGTGATAAAGTGTTAAAAAGCGGATAGAGAGCAGATACAGAAGGAATTTTTGTGTCTGCTCTTTTTGTATTAAAGGGACTTTGTCAGGACGGAGGAAAATGGTTTTAAATGCTATTTGTATAGTGTAAAAAATATATTGACAAGGTTTATTATATGAAGTATATTATATACATCAACAATATTTATAAATATTGTTGAATGATGAATAAAATGCGAAAGAAAGGGGCGATGCGATTGCCAAAAAGCACAACAAAATTAAAACAGTATTTTCCGATGATTCGTGAGCGGGAGGATATTGAAAGAGAAATCCGCGAGAATCCAAAACTTTTAGAAAAATATCGGGAATGGGACGAAGAACAGCAGGAAGAATTTTTAGATTACTGCACAGGGGTCAAAGGCGTGAAAGTTTTATATGATGCCTTCTTTAAAGAAATAATGAATCCCGAAAACACACCGGAGCGGCTCAACGAATTACTATCCCTTTTATTGGGGCAGAGTGTTACGATAAAAAGAGTGCTTCCGGGAGATTCTACAAGGCTAGCCGATGAACAGTCGCTGTTGATTATGGACATCTTAGTGGAACTTGCTGATACCAGTCTTGCAAATGTCGAAGTCCAGAAAATCGGATACAGCTTTCCGGGACAGCGGAGCGCGTGCTATTCCTCGGATTTACTGCTCAGACAGTATAAAAGGGTCAAAGGCGAAAAGAAAAAAGCCTTCAGTTATAAGGATATAAAATCCGTCTATACGATTGTATTCTTTGAAACAAGTATCAAAGAATTTCACGAATATCCCCAAAATTACATTCACAAATTTAAACAGCAGTCAGACACAGGATTAGGACTGGAATTACTGCAAAAATATGTGTTCATACCGCTTGACATTTTCCGTGGAATCACCCACAATAATCTTAGGAATAAGACAGAAGCGTGGCTCACATTTCTAAGTACAGATGAACCGGAGATTATCATTGAACTAATCAGTCAGTACCCGGAGTTTAAAGAAATGTACGAAGAAATCTATGTCATGTGCCAGAATGTGGAAAAGGTGATGGAAATGTTTTCAAAGGAATTGATTCAACTGGATAGAAATACGGTGCAGTACATGATAGATGAAATGCAGGATACGATTGATGTTCAGAAGGAAAAGATTGACACGCAGAAGGAAGAATTGGAAGCAAAGCAGGAAACGATTGATTCACAGAAAGCAACCATTGACACACAAAAAGAAGAACTGGAAGCAGCCAGACGCCGGTTACGGGAAATGGCGGAAAAGCTGGAACAGCTTGAGCAGAATCAAAAGTAAAAAATGAGTTAAAACACAGTCCGTCAGATAATCATGAAATGTCCGGCGGGCTGTGTTTTCCGCTGTATGCCTGCTCCAGAGAGATTATCAAGCGGTATACACCATTTCTTGAAAAAATAGATTTAACCTATACACAGTACATCGCCATGATGGTGCTGTGGGGAAAAAAGCAAATCAGTGTCAAGGAACTGGGCAAATGCCTGTTTTTAGATTCCGGAACACTCACGCCGCTCTTAAAAAAATTAGAGCAGAAAGGCTATGTGACACGTACCAGAAGCGAAGAAGACGAGCGGGTGTTAATTGCCGCCATTACGCCAAAGGGAGAAGACTTAAAAGACGAAGCGGTGCTGATTCCGCAGAAAATGATGGCATGCGCGGCACTTCCGCAGGAAAAAGCTGCACAGTTGTATACGCTTCTGTATGAACTGTTAAATACACTGGGAAAATAGAAAAGCAAATTAAAAAAGGGCGGGAAGCCGTATTGCTACAGCTTTTCCCGTCCGTAATTGTGCAGGAGTTCCTGCTTTAAATCATAAAGCTTCTGTGATAAATCGACATGAACAACCTGAGGATTAATCAGCCGCTTGGATTCATCCCAAAGCGTTGCCTGCTCCTGTTTGCAGTATTTCTGAATGTCCATGACATTTGGCGAATCGTAAACACACTCGCCCTTATCAAATACTTTCACCATAATCTCACGCATAGAATACTCGCCCGGTTCCATCAGTGTCTTTTTCCACGTTTCCACAGGGTCAAATAAAAGCAGAGGCTGTGATTCATCATACGTTTCATCGGCCAGCGCGATTAAATCCGCCTTAATCATGCCGTCGGCATCGTAGACACGGTAAACCGTCTTGTTGCCCGGATTTGTGATTTTCTCTGAATTTTCGGACAGCTTGATTTTCGGAATAAATGTGCCGTCATCGCCCATCACTGCGGCAAGCTTATAAACACCGCCGAATGCCGGGTTGTCCTTAGAAGTAATCAGATTGGTTCCGACACCCCATGAAGTAATCGCCGCACCCTGTGTCTTTAAGGAGTCAATCAGATATTCGTCTAAGTCGCTGGAAGCGGAAATAATGGCATCTTCAAATCCGGCATCGTCTAACATTTTACGCGCTTTCTTTGTCAGATAAGCTAAATCGCCGGAATCCAGACGGATACCGTAGCCCTTTAAATCAATGCCTTTTTCACGCATTTCCTTAAATACGCGAATCGCATTCGGTACACCGGAACGCAGGGTGTCATACGTATCGACAAGCAGGATACACGCATCCGGATACAAATCGGCATAGGTTTTAAATGCAGTATATTCATCCGGAAAGCTCATAATCCAGCTGTGGGCGTGTGTTCCCTTTACCGGCACACCAAACATCTGACCGGTCAGGACATTGCTCGTACCGACACAGCCTGCAATAACAGCAGCTCTTGCACCGTAAATACCGGCGTCCGGTCCCTGTGCGCGGCGCAGACCGAATTCCATAATACCGTCACCCTTTGCGGCGTAGCAGACACGGGCGGCTTTTGTGGCAATTAAACTCTGGTGGTTGATAATATTTAAAATAGCCGTTTCAACAAGCTGTGCTTCCATAATCGGTGCGATGACCTTGACAATCGGTTCACGCGGGAAAATGACCGTACCTTCCGGAATGGCATAAATATCACCTGTGAAGTGGAAGTTACTTAAATATTCCAGAAAGTCTTCATCAAAGATAGACAGACTACGCAGGTATGCAATATCATCTTCTGTAAAATGAAGATTCTTAATGTAGTCAATGACCTGTTCTAAGCCGCAGGAAATCGCATAAGCGCCGTCACATGGATTTTTTCTGTGAAAGGCATCGAAAATAACCGTGCGGTTATTTTCGGTTTTAAAATATCCCTGCATCATAGTCAGTTCATATAAATCTGTTAAAAGTGTGAGATTACGCATAAATCCTCCATTCTTATGTATCATCGGATACATGGCACTCAATTAGATGAAAGGGCTGTGCAAAAAATAGGAATACTTTCTGCAACAGCCCTTATGTAAATCAATTATTTGTTCTTACTGAAAAATTTTTTAAGTCCTTTTTTCTTCGGAGCCGGTTCTGCAACGACTTTACCGCCGCGTACAGATTTGATTCCTGTAATGTAAATACCGCTGACTTCAGCTTTGACTTCGGCCTTAACCGGAAGCTGGTCAAAAACCTTCGGGTCTGCCATAAGTGTCATGATTCTCGGTCCGATTTTAGCTTTTACAATAGGCATCTTACTGCCGCGCAGATACTTTGGTGTCTGCTCTAAAACCATCTTTGGAAGATTGGCATCTTTAAGCTTCATCTTCTTTTTATCAATGATTAACATGGACATCACCTGCTTTGCCGCATCAATCTGCGCCTGCTGTTCGTCCTGCTGTTTACGGAGCTTGTTTCCAAAAATCATTAAACCGATAAATACGGCAAGTAAAATGACGAAAATTACTAATAAAACGATTCCCCAGACTGGCATAGTATCGTCCTCCTAAATTATTAAAATATCTATAAAAGTATAGCATATATGCCCGTATTTGAAAAGAAAAAAGTTATTCTTTTTCATACATTTCTACAATGACATCATGCGTATAGGCAGCAATTTTTTTGCGTTCTTCCTTTGGGAAAGAATTAATATCAATCGGTTTGCCGAAGGCGAGCGTGGTGTGTGTTGCCTTTAAGCGCGGAAACTGACGTTCAAAAATGCAGTCGGTATTGGTCTGTACCATCGGAATAATCTTACAGCCTGTTTTTTCTGCAAATTTAAAGCTTCCGGCGTGGAAATCCTGAACACCTTCGCCTTTATTGCGTGTGCCTTCCGGAAAAATAACAATGGATTTGCCGTCTTTAATGTAGTCAATTCCCTTTAAAATGGTTTTTAAGCCTTCCTTCATATTTTCACGGTCTAAGAACAGACAGAATAAATTGTCCATCCAGCGGCGGATAATCAGTGCCTTTTTCATTTCCTTTTTGGCAACAAATCCGGTCGGACGTTTCATATACGTGTAAGAAATAATCACATCAAAAAATCCGCGGTGGTTTCCGATAAATAAAACCGGCTCATCGTCCGGGATATTTTCCAGTCCGGTCACAGTTGTATGCACACCGGCTAAAAATAAAATGATGTGAAAAGCGCCCTGCACAATCCGCAGGGAAGAAACTGCCTTTACATCGGGATTGAATTTTCCGATAACCCATTCAACCGGCAGCGCAATCAGGCTGAAGATAAAGAACAGGATCAGGAACACAATAACAAGAAAAGAACGAATCATATAATCCTCCATGTTTTCCGAAGGAAAATCCTATGTGAGTTTACTCACATTTCTCCTAAAGCGAGGAGAGGATTTTTCCTCCAAATTTTTATTTGCGGTATCACTCATTCAGATACCGGCTCATGCCGCTGGAATAGTAAATGCTTCCATCCGTGGTGACAAAGACGGCTTCGATATTGTCCAGCGATTCAATGAGTGCCAGACCGTCGTCTAACCCCAGTGCAAAACACGTGGTGCTTAAACAGTCGCCGTCCAGCGAAACGGCAGAGAGTATGGTGACATCTGTCAGCCGGTTGTCGTAAGGATAACCGGTTGCGGGATTTAAAATGTGATGATAAAAGGTATCATTTTCATAGAAATACCGTTCATACGTGCCGGAAGACACCACAGAGCAGTCCCGCAGATTTAACGTCAGCAAAAGTTCATTGCTTTGTGTAAATGGTTTTTTTACACCGACCGTAAAATCCTTCGAGTCACTTTTTCCGCCGACACACAGCACATTGCCGCCCAGATTAATCATGGCACTTGTAATATCATGTGCTAACAGATAATCTTTGATCTTATCCGCAATATAGCCCTTTGCAATCGCACCAAGATCCAATATCGTACCCTCTGGCATGGTAATGCGGTAATTGCCGTTTTCAAGCGGTGTAAGTTCCACTTTTGTATAATCGACATATTGCAATGCATTGGCAATGGCGGCAGCATCCGGAACGGCCGGCTGTTCTGCGGTAAAATCCCAGAGTTGTGAGACACTTCCGATAGTGATATCAAACGCACCGCCGGAAATGCGGCAGTAGTCTAAGCCGGTGGCAATCAGCTCACCAAGCTCTGCCGGAATTTCATCGGTCTGGTGGTGGTTCACGGCATAAAGCGTACTGCTCTCTAAAGTACGGGAGCAGAGCTGTTCATACGTATCGCACAAATCCAGACAGCCGTTTAAAACGGATTTGGATACATTTATATAGGAAGAAATCTGTACATAAGTATTGAGCTTATATCCGGTGACGGTGACCGGGTCAGAGAGCCGTGTCTGGCAGCCGCAGGTCGAAAGCATGCAGAGTATCAGCAGCGGTGTAAAAAAAGCCGTTTTCATTTTTCTAAAAAATATTTTCATAACAAAATGATTATAGCGGATATTTCGTATAAAATCTATAAAAATTAAGAAGAATTGCGCCGGAATCATGAAAAAAATGTGAAACGGCTTTTTTTTTATCATGATTTATGCTATAACAATATAGTCATGTAAAATTGTGACACATCAAAATATAGGAATGATGAAACGAAAGGAAATTTGATTTATGAAAAAAAGATTTTTCGGTGTTATGCTTGCCGCATCTTTAGCAGTGTCCCTGACAGCCTGCGGAGGCAAGAAGACATCACAGGATAATGCGGCATCTACAGTAAATAAAGAGGTTACAGCAGAAGAATATGCAGGAACAATTACATCCAATGCAGATGTTTACAAGCAGTATGTAACACTGCCGGATTACAAGGGCGTTGAAGTATCTGTAGACCGTTCATCTCTTACGGTATCTGATGATGACGTAGAAAGCTACATTTCAAAGTTATTATCACAGACAGCTACAACAGAAACGGTTACAGAAGGCGTGACGGCTTCCGGCGATACGGTAAAGCTTGATTACAGCGGTCTGTTAAACGGAGAAGCGTTCTCAGGCGGTACAGCAACGGATGCCAGCTATACCATCGGTTCAGGCAAGTTTATTACCGATTTAGACCAGGGACTTATCGGTCTGACAGTCGGTCAGGAATATAATATTCCGTGTACGTTCCCTTCAGACTACTCAAGCTCTGACCTTGCGGGAAAAGATGTTATTTTCGTTGTAACCGTAAAGTCTATCCAGAAAAGCACTGTGCCGGATTTGACAGATGCATGGGTTGCTGAAAATGCGTCTACACTCGGCGTAGAAGCAACAACAGTTGCTGAATTAAGAAGCTATGTAAAGGATTACCTGACATCACAGGCAGAATCTACATTTGCAAGTGACAAATATCAGGCAGTTTATTCCAAGATCAGCGAAAATCTGACACCAAGCGGTTATCCGCAGGAAGAATTAGACAACCTTGTAAATACATTAAAGTCTAATGTTGAATCAGAGTTTAATTCATACGGTTCATCTTACGGCATTTCTGATTTAGATTCATATCTTTCACAGGTATACGGATTTGAATCACAGGACGCTTTTAATGATTATGCAGTAGAATATGCACAGCAGTACCTTCTTGAAAAAATGGTGCTGACACTGATTGCATCGAATGAAAAAATCACGGTTTCTGCCGATGAAATTAACGACATGGGTGCACAGCTTGCAGATTACTACGGATACACAAATTATCAGGAAATCTTAGACAACTACGGCAATGAAATGAATTCAGAAGTCGGTTACGAAGTGCTGTATCAGAAGGTACAGAATTTCTTAAATGATAATGCGGTAGAATCTGAGTCATAAACAGCTCGCAGTGCATTTGTATTGGTTTATAAACACATAAAGCCATAGTATATAAGACAGGACTTATAAGGTATGACATATAAAGCGGGTCGGAATGACCGTTTCCCAAAAGGTTTATCCTTTGAGGGACGGCACATTCCGGCCTGCTTTTTTTGCTTGCAAATTTATGCAGGTGTGCTATAATAGAAACGTTTTTTGTTTATAAAATTTTTACATTAAATTTATAATTGGACATGCCTGTAAGAGGAAATGCTGTCACGCGTGGATGTGGTGTATAACAGCGTGTTTCAAAGAAAAGAAAGAGAAAGGTTAGAAAAATGAATCAGTTTGTACCAAAGTTGTTTGACTGCATGAAAGGATATTCAAAAGAGCAGTTTGTAAAAGACGTGATTGCCGGTATTATTGTGGCGATTATTGCGCTTCCGCTGTCGATTGCGTTAGCCCTTGCTTCCGGTGTTGGACCGGAACAGGGTATTTACACGGCAATTTTTGCCGGATTTGTCATTTCGTTTCTGGGCGGAAGCCGTGTGCAGATTGCAGGACCGACCGCCGCATTTGCAACGATTGTAGCCGGAATTGTCGCAGAACACCAGATGGAAGGTCTTGTTGTGGCAACCGTTATGGCGGGAATCCTTCTTATTATAATGGGACTTTTAAAGTTCGGAAATTTAATCCGCTTCATTCCGTATACGATTACATCGGGCTTTACCTTTGGTATTGCCGTAACGATTGTTATCGGACAGGTCAAGGACTTTTTGGGACTGACATTTACATATTCACCGGTGGAAACCATAGACAAGGTTAAAGAATGTGTTACGTGTATCGGAACAATTCAGGTGCAGGCATTAATTGTCGGACTGGTATCCCTTGCGATTCTGATTGTGTTTCCAAAGGTCACGGAAAAAATTCCACCGTCATTGATTGCAGTTATCGTAGCAATTTTAATGGTAAAGCTGCTTCACATGAATGTAAAGACGATTGGCGATTTGTATACAATATCCAATAAAGTACCGGGCATTTCCATGCCGAAAATAAGTCTTGGCATGATTCGTGATTTATTCCCGGATGCACTGACAATTGCGGTGCTTGCAGGAATTGAATCCCTGTTATCCTGTGTCGTATCCGACGGTATGATTGGCAGCCGCCACAAGCCGAATATGGAACTGGTTGCGCAGGGCGCCGGAAACATTGTATCAGCGCTGTTTGGCGGTATCCCGGCGACAGGTGCGATTGCAAGAACCGCAGCCAATGTAAAAAACGGTGGACGAACACCGGTTGCGGGAATGGTTCATTCCGTGACATTGCTTTTAGTACTTGTTGTATTAATGCCGTATGCCGCATGGATTCCAATGCCTGCGATTGCCGCCATTTTGTTTATGGTTGCATATAACATGAGCGGCTGGAGAGAATTTGTTAAATTAGTGCGCAAATCCCCAAAGAGTGATGTTGCCGTGCTACTTGTTACCTTTGTACTGACTGTTGTATTTGACCTTGTTGTGGCAATCGAAGTCGGTATCGTACTGGCAGCGCTTTTATTCTTAAAGAGAATGTCCGATGTTACAGCGGTAAAGAGCTGGAAGTACCTTGGAAGTGAGATTGATGAAAATAATGACCCGGATAAGATTTCTTTAAAGGTTGTGCCAAAGCATACACTGGTTTACGAAATTATCGGACCGATGTTCTTTGCCGCCGCAGATAAATTTCTGGAAATTTCGGCAGAACCGGGCATTAAGGTAGTTATTATCCGTATGCGCGGTGTACCGGCAATGGACGTAACCGCATTGCGCTCATTAACGAATATTCATGAAATCTGCAAAAAGAAGGGCATTACGCTGGTGCTTTCCCATGTACAGGAACAGCCGCGTGCGATGATGGAAAAAGCAGGCTTTGTGGAACTGGTCGGAGAAGAAAACTTCTGTGCCAATATTGATGCGGCACTTGCACACGCAGCGGAAATTGACCGGTAAAAATCCGCAAAATACGAAAATTCAACAAAAGTCAGACCAAAATGCCGAGTATCTCTACAATAAGAGATATTCGGTGTTTTTATTTATAGATTCAGATAAATACAGCGGCTGTTCCTTTAAAAAGCAACAGCCGCTGTAAATCATAGGCAAAGACCTATAGTATTTAATTGAAGTTTCAGATTAAAGCTGAGGACCGGCAGCTACTAAAGCCTTACCAGCTTCGTTGCCTGTGTACTTAACGAAGTTCTTGTTGAATCTTTCAGCTAAATCCTTAGCCTTTGTTTCCCATTCAGAAGCATCAGCGTATGTATCTCTAGGATCAAGGATACCTGAGTCAACGCCCGGAAGTTCTGTAGGTACTTCAAAGTTGAACATTGGAATCTGCTTTGTAGGAGCTGTCTTAATAGCACCTGAAAGGATAGCGTCGATGATACCACGAGTATCCTTAATAGAGATTCTCTTACCTGTTCCGTTCCAACCTGTATTAACTAAGTAAGCCTTAGCTCCGCTCTTTTCCATCTTCTTAACAAGTTCAGCAGCATACTTTGTAGGATGTAACTCAAGGAATGCCTGTCCGAAGCAAGCTGAGAATGTAGGGGTAGGTTCTGTGATACCACGTTCTGTACCTGCAAGCTTAGCTGTAAATCCTGAAAGGAAGTAGTACTGTGTCTGTTCCGGTGTCAGGATAGATACTGGAGGCAGTACACCGAAAGCATCAGCTGAAAGGAAGATAACGTTCTTAGCAGCAGGAGCTGAAGAAATCGGACGTACAATATTCTTAATGTGGTCGATTGGGTAAGAAACACGGGTGTTTTCTGTTACGCTCTTATCAGCGAAGTCAATCTTACCGTCTGCATCAAGAGTAACGTTTTCAAGGAGAGCGTTTCTCTTAATTGCGTTGTAGATATCCGGTTCAGATTCCTTATCAAGGTTGATAACCTTAGCGTAGCAGCCGCCTTCAAAGTTGAATACACCGTTGTCATCCCAGCCGTGTTCGTCATCACCGATGAGAAGTCTCTTAGGGTCTGTTGAAAGTGTAGTCTTACCTGTACCTGAAAGACCGAAGAAGATTGCTGTGTTTTCACCGTTCATATCTGTGTTAGCTGAGCAGTGCATTGAAGCCATACCCTTTAATGGAAGGTAGTAGTTCATCATAGAGAACATACCCTTCTTCATTTCTCCGCCGTACCATGTATTGATGATAACCTGTTCGTGGCTTGTGATGTTGAATGCTACACAAGTTTCAGAATTTAAACCTAATTCTGCATAATTAGAAACTTTAGCCTTAGAAGCGTTGTATACAACGAAATCAGGCTCGAAGTTTTCAAGTTCTTCTGCTGTAGGCTTGATGAACATATTTGTTACGAAATGTGCCTGCCAAGCTACTTCAACGATGAAACGGACAGCCATTCTTGTATCCTTATTGGCACCGCAGAATGCATCAACTACGAAAAGTCTCTTGTTAGAAAGTTCGCTCTTTGCAATATCCTTAACCTTAGCCCATACATCTTCTGACATTGGGTGGTTATCGTTCTTGTATTCGTCAGATGTCCACCATACAGTGTCCTTAGAATTTTCATCAACAACGATATACTTATCCTTAGGAGAACGTCCTGTATAGATACCTGTCATAACGTTTACTGCGCCAAGTTCGCTTTCCTTACCGACTTCATAACCTTCGTTTTTAGAAGATGTTTCTTCTTCGAATAATAATTCGTAAGAAGGGTTATGAATGATTTCAGTTGAACCTGTAATACCATACTTGCTTAAATCAATTCCTGCCATCTTGAATTTAACCTCTTTCCTTCATAATTGTAATATGTAAGAAGCCGCAAAGTGCGGAACTTACAATATTCATATGCAATAAGTGAAAAATTTCACATGCCTTACCATAATTATACATAATTCACTGGCAAAATCAATAAAAAAACATTAAATTTTGTAATTTCATTTCAGATCTCAATATGTTATAACGAGGTTAGACAAAACTGACCCGGAAAACTTCCGGTATATGAAAATGTGCCGGGACTGCATGCAGGTTTGTATTTGGAACAGGACATTTGCAATGTGAAGAGAAGTACGGTATAGTAGAAATAATAGAAACAGAGGGGATAGTTTACACGGCAGATACAGCCTGTGTCTGGTGTTATTTGGAGATTTTTTCAGAGTGGAAAGGGTACATGTATGCAGTATACAAAAAAGCATTTAAAAGAACAGCTTTATCAAATGGGGCTTAACGGAACGGAAACCATACTGATTCATTCGTCCATGAAAGCAATCGGCGATGTAGAGGGCGGTGCGGAAACCGTGCTGGATGCGTGGATGGAGTATTTTAAGGAAGGTCTGTTATTGCTTCCGACGCATACATGGAAAACGGTTAATGAAAGCCACCCGGTTTTTGACAGCCAAAAAGAGCCGTCCTGCGTCGGCGTTTTAACCAATCTGTTTATGAAGCGGGAAGGTGTTGTGCGCTCCCTGCACCCGACCCACAGCATGGCGGGCTTTGGTAAACATGCGGCAGAATACCTTGCAGGAGAAGAATACCGCAATACACCGTGTACGCCGGGCGGTTGTTACGACAGGTTAAAAGACGCAGGCGGAAAAATTCTGCTTGTCGGGGTGGGACATGAACGAAATACGTATATTCACAGTGTGGAAGAAGTGCTGAATGTGCCAAACCGCCTGTCAGATAAGCCTGTGAAGCTGACGGTGGTTTGGCCGCAGGGGCAGAGGGACGTTTATATGAGAAAGCATTATAATCCCGACCAGCCGCATATTTCAGAGGATTTTGTGAAATTAACGCAGGCATTTACAGACTGCGGCGCGGCAAAAAACACGGTGCTTGGCAGTGCGGACTGCATTTTGTGTGATGCGGCAAAGGTGTTTGATGTCACGCGCCATGTGCTTGCGCCGGAGCCGGAGTGTCTGGTGACGCGGGAGCGGATTGAGAAGGAACGGTGGGCGGCTTATATATAATACTCCGGCTGGCTGACGTCTTCCACGCGGCAGCAGCTGCTTCTAAGCAGCAGTTTTCCTTCCAGTTCAATGCGAATCACTTCTTTATGTCCGCCGCGGATTCTGTCGAGCAGGACAAATAATGCGAAACGCGCCATATTTTCTTTCGGAAGCTGGACGGTTGAAAGCATCGGCTTGATAAACTGTCCTTCTTCAATATCATCACAGGAAATAATCGAAGGGCGGTATAAAATGCTGCTGTACCGGTTCAGGCATTTTAACATGCCGATTGCGGTAATGTCATTGGCACAGTAAATGCCGGTCGGCGGTTCTTTTAATTTCAAAAACTTCTGCATGGTCTGAAACCCTTCTTTTTCGGTCTGATATGTTTCAATCACATATTCCGGGTAAAAAAAATCCATTGCCGCCCTCCATATTTTATCGCGCAGTCCCGGTACGGCACATTTATAAGAAGGATTATTTAAAACCCGCGAAACGGTTGCGGGGGAAGTTCCGGTTATTTCTGCAATTTTTTTAATAGACATAAGCAGCTCCTTTCTGAAAATCTTTGAAAATTCCTGAAAATCAAAGTTAATAGTCTAGTAAGTCTATCGGCATTGTATCACATTTGCCGCAAATGCAGAAGAATAAAAAGTGAAAACGATTTCACGATAAGTTGTATAAAACGGCTTGATTTATAAAAAACAGTCTTTTTTTCTAAAAAATCCCCCTATATTCCATGAAAACAGTGAAAAATCCCACAGGAATGAAAACGGTTTCACAGATTAGACTGGAAAAATGCGGCATTAATTCATATAATCCATATAACAAAAGTATGAAATGCAAAGCGCAAAAGAAAGGACTGGGAAAATGAGAGAAGAAAAGCAGGCTATTATTCGGATAGAACATTTAAACAAACAATACATTGTCGATAAGAAACCGGTAGATGTATTAAAGGATATATCGCTTGAAATCAAGGAAGGCGAGTTCGTTACAATTGTGGGACACAGCGGCTGCGGAAAAAGCACACTGCTTCGTATTATATCGGGGCTGGAAGAATATGAGGACGGCATTGTGGAGCGCAACGGACATAAGGTTGAAGGACCGGGACCGCAGTGCGGCAATCGCAAGAGGGCTTGTCAACAATCCGAAGATTCTTTTATTGGATGAACCGTTCGGAGCGCTGGATGCCCTGACAAGAATCCAGATGCAGAAAGAAATTCAACATTCTCAACATGCCAAACGTTCTCAATCGTGCGGAATGTCGTGGAAACGACCGTCTAATTCTTCTGTTTTTACCACATTGATAAACGCATGCTCATCAATCGAGCGGATGAGCGGAAGCAGTTCCCGCTTGGCTTCGGAATTAATAACCGAGTAAATCAGTGTCTTTTCCTTTCCTTCATAACAGCCAATCCCCTTAAACAGTGTGGCATCGTGATTTGTCATTTCACGGATAGCGTGATAAACCTCATCGGATTTATCGGAAATAATAAATAGTGTTTCTTTTTTGTATCGTTTATACAGTACCTGAATAACCTGTGTGCTGCAAAACTGGAAAATAATCGAATACAGCGCACTCGACCAGCCAAACAGCGCACCCGCAATGACAAGCATAATCACATTTCCGATTAAAATATAATTCCATGCATCAATGCCCTTTTCATGTGCAAAGAAAATGCTGATAAAGTCCGTTCCGCCGGTTGTCGTTCCGACATTTAAGCATAGACTGGTGGCAAAGCCGTTTAAAATACCGCCGAACACGCTCAGCAGTAAAATGTCGTCCGTAAACATATACGGTGGCAGAATATCGACAAAAATACTCGACAGTACAATGACAACAATCGAATACAGCGTAAACCGTTTTCCGATGTATTTATAAGCGATATAGGTCGGAAACAGGTTTAACAGGACGTTTAATAAGGTATATGGAATACTAATCCCGAAAAAGGCCAGTCCGATTTCCTGTAACAACAGGGAAAGTCCCGAAAATCCCCCCGGAAACAGTCCGGCAGTCTTAGCAAAGCAGCGTAAATTCCAAGCATAAAAAATCGATGCGGCAATCACCACAAAAAACCGAAACACCTGATAAAACTTCGGGTGTTTTGCCTCTAAAGATTGAAACATACAATTCTCCTTTCTGATAAGCGACTTTGTCGCAAGTGTTTTATTTATCATAATTCCGATAGCTTCTTATTAATAACGGCAGTTCCGCAATCAGCATGCCAATCCAGCCAGCAAGGTACGAATACGGCAGGGCTTCAATCTGCAGTGAAAATGCAAATACAAGAATGGCGGCGGCAATGACACGCACGCCCATGTTGACAAAACTGCTGATTAAAGTGATTTTTAAATCGCCGATACCGCGGAAATATCCCTGAATACCGTTGGTTGCCGCAGGCAGCAGATACATAATGGAAATCAGCCGCAGGTAGGTGACACCGTGGCGGCAGACATCTGTATCACTTGTAAACAGCCGCATCAGCGGATTGGCAAATACAAAGCAGATGATAAAAATGATGACACCGTACACCATTTCAATGCGCATGCCGCACCGGAAAGCTTCTTTTAAACGGCTCTTTTTTCCGGCACCCTTGCTTTGAGCCATAAGCGCCGTCATAGCGTGTCCGATATTCTGCTCCGGTGTATAGGCAAAGTCGTCAATACGGTTTACAACGGCAAATGCGGCGGCAATGGCAACACCCATGGAATTGACAATTGCCTGAATCCCAAGCTTTCCAAGCTGGACGGTTGCCTGCTGCATGGCAGATGCCCAGCCGTAGGAAATCGTTTTGCCAAGCAGAGCCTTATCAAATACCAGCCATTTTTTCCCTAACTGCAAAATCGGCACTTTTTTCTGAATATAAATAATACACAGCAGGCAGGAAAGTGCTTCACTTAAAACGGTAGAAACCGCACAGCCCTCACTGCCCATATTTAAAAATAGGACAAAAAACAAATCGCCGAGAATATTGATAACGGCACTGGTAATCAGAAAGTACAGCGGCGACTGGCTGTCACCGAGCGCGCGCAGGGTGCTTGCAAAGCAGTTATACATAAAGGTAAATAAAAGTCCTGCAAATATAATGCGCAGATAATTGATTGTCATACCCATGATAGACGCGTCGACCTGCATTAAAAGCAGAATCGGGCGGGCAAAGACAATGCACAGCACCGACAAAATCAGTGAAAATGCAATACCGGACAGCATGGTGGTACTAATCTGGCGGTGCAGGCGGTCATAATCCTTTGCACCGAACTGGTTGCCCATTAAAATACTGGCGCCCATACACAGTCCGTTTAAAAACAGTATAAATAAAGTCGATATCGGGTTACAGATACCCACGGCGGCAAGCGCCTCTTTTCCGACGTACCGTCCGACAATAATACTGTCAACGGCATTGTAGGTGAGCTGAAAGAGATTTCCCAGCACAAGCGGTATTGTAAAGCCGATAAGCTGTGGTGTTATTTTTCCGGTCGTTAAATCCTTTTCCATAAAAAACTCCATTTCAATAAGCAGTATCTTTTTGCAGGGCTATTTTAGCACACTTTCTTTTATTTGATAAGAGTTCCGGAGCAAGTTTTGTGTCAAAAAATGCATTAAAAATGTAGAAACAAACAGGAGTGGAAAAACGGCGGGATACAGGGTATAATGAACTTATAAAAATGAGAGCGAGGGTTGATATGAGTGAGTTGAAAAATAAAATTAATTTCACAGTTGCCTGTGTAGATGAATTTGCTCAAAAAAATAATCTCAGCGTAAAAGAAGCATTTCAGTATTTATTTCAGTTTAAAGGCATTGAATTTATAAAGGAAAATTATGAAGCAGAGCATACATTGTCGTTTGATACGGTATTAGAGGACTTAGGAATTTTGTGTAGGAGAAACGGGGGAAAATTATGAGATTATATCATGGAAGCAATACAGGTATCAACAGTATTAATCTTGCAATGTGCAGACCGTATAAAGATTTCGGAATAGGATTTTATCTGACGGATATAAGAGAGCAGGCAGAAAGAATGGCAGTGAGGGTAGCTAAAATTTATGGTGGTAGTCCGGTTTTAAATGTTTTTGATATACAAGATGATTTTAGAGAACTGCCGGGGATTAAAATAAAAGATTTTGGGGAACAGACAACAGAGGAATGGGCAAGATTTGTTATGAATAACAGAAATCATTCCTTTGACAACATAGAGGATATATTATGCAATCAGGATAATAAATATGATATTGTTATCGGACCGGTAGCAGACGATAACATGGCATTGTTATTTCGTCAGTATGAAAATGAAATAATAGATTTTCAAACATTATTAAAAGGCATGGTATATAAGAAAACATCTTCACAATATTCGTTTCATACAGAAAAAAGTATCAGACTTTTAAGAAAGGTGGAAGATTGAGTTGAGTTTACAACAGCAGTTAATGGAGTATATCATTCAGGACATTATTGAAATGCTTACTGTCCAGCAGGAAATGGAATATGATGAAGCAATGAATAAGTTTTATAATTCAGAAGTATTTGAAAAGCTCCAGGATGAAGAAACCGGTTTATATAAGGAAAGTTCAGCATATGTATATGACCTTTTTAAAGATGAAATGAACTTCGGACACATCATACAGGCAGAAATATAGAAAGTAAAAAATCTTTACAACAGTAAAGCAGAAAGGAAAAACATGAGCAGTAATACAAATATCAGAAAAATGACCAAACAGGACAAGCAAGCCGTGATTGAAATGATGCGGGTGTTTTATACATCTCCGGCAGTATTTAGCAACGGTTCAGAAAATATATTTTTACAGGACATAGAGGCGTGTACGGGAGAAAATCCGTATCTGGACGGATACATATTTGCCGCACCGGATTCAGGCGAAATACAGGGCTATGGCATGGTGGCAAAAAGCTTTTCAACGGAATTTGGCAAGCCGTGTGCATGGATTGAAGACATTTATATCAAAGATTCCTACAGAGGACTTGGAATCGGAAGCCGCTTTATAGAGCATGTCAAAAAGACCTATGCAGGCTGTGTCATTCGTCTGGAAGTGGAAGAAGAAAATGAACGGGCAGTAAAAGTTTATGAAAAGAACGGATTTCACGTATTGCCTTACATGGAAATGATAACCAACGAATAGAAAATTTGTAAAAGAAGTTTTGACAGCCGTAGACAATGTAATACAGATAAATAAGAAAATCAGGGGAAAGAAGTTTCTGACGAAGTCTTTCCCCTGATTTTTAATTTACAGCAGCATTATTTTCAAGCTGTTTTAATTCCCGCAGCTCCCGCACGGTAAAATAACCGCAGACAACCGCTGCCGCCCCGTCCGCAATCGGACCGGCATACATCACACCGTCAATTCCCATAAAAATCGGGAAAATAACAATCAGCGGAAGCAGGAACAAAATCTGTCTTGTCAGTGACATAAAGACACCCAGCCGCGATTTGCCGATAGAGTTGAAAAAGTTTGACGTTACCGGCTGGATTCCGTTGATAATCGTAAGGAACATATAAATTCTAAAGTAACGCTCCGAAAACTGGAAATACAGCTCGCTTCCGTTTCCGAAAGCGCTGATAATCTGTCGCGGAAAAACCTGAAAACAGATAAATGCAATCACGGACAACACCGAAGCGGCACTAAGTGCCAGCAGGTAGGTATTGCTTACGCGGCGGTATTTTTTAGCACCGTAATTAAAACCGATAACCGGCTGTGTTCCCTGTGAAATGCCGATGACAAAGGACATGAAAATCATATTGACCTTTGTAATAATGCCGGAGCAGGCAAGCGGAATATCACCGCCGTACACGGACTGCGCGCCGTAGTGTGCAAGCGTGTTATTCATGACAATCTGTACAACGGTCATGGCAATCTGGTTAAAGCAGGCACTCGCACCCAGCATGAAAATATTGCGGCAGTGTCTTCCGGTAACATGAAAGCTGTCTTTTGTCAGCCGTATTGTTTTAAAATGAAACATATAGCGCAGGCTGATGCAAAATGAAATCATCTGTCCGATAATCGTTGCAAGCGCCGCACCGGTCATGCCCATATTCAGGACAAAAATAAAAACAGGGTCTAAAATCGTATTCACGACAGCGCCAATCAGCATGGAAATCATAGAGTAGCGCGGACTGCCGTCAGCTAAAATCAATTTGCTCATGCCGGTGTTGGCAATCAGAAACGGAAAGCCGATTGCCGTAATGCGCGTATAAGCTTCTGCATACGGAAGCACGTCTGTGGTTGCGCCGAAAAATTTCAGCATCGGTGTCAGAAAAATCGTTGTCAGAAGGAAAAGGCTGATTCCGAAAACTGCCATAAGGCACATGCCATTTCCTGCGTATTTTGCGGATTCGTCTTTTTCACCGGCACCGAGGTGGAGTGAAAAGTTGGTGGCACTGCCGATTCCGAGTAAAAGGGAAATCGCCGTGCAGGTGGTCGAAAGCGGAAAGGCAATATTGGTTGCCGCATTTCCGAGCATTCCGACACCCTGTCCGATAAAAATCTGGTCGACAATGTTGTAAAGTGCCGTTACCAGCATGGAAATAATGCACGGAATCGCAAATCCGACTAAAAGCTTGGATTCTTTTTCATATCCCAAGGGATTGTCCTGTGAACGTGTCTGAACATTTTCCTTTGAATTTCCGGGAGAATTTTGTGTTGTATCTGATGATTTCATAAATCGGTATCCTTTCAAATTACTTGTATACTCATATGGGGCGGGTTTAAAGGTCTTTCATAGATAAATGATCCAAGACATTATTAGAATTCATTATCTGCGCAAGAAGTATAGTATAAATAAAGATAAAAGTCAAAATTTCTTGTCTATTATGATGAAAAATGGGACTGTAAACTGTTTCTGAATTATAAGACAATGGATAGGGATAATGAAAATTCTATTCTGGATAGAGTTGCCGCAGATTTGGCATTGAATAGGGAAGAAATGGAACACGATGAGAATATTGAAAAAAAGAATATGGAAGTAGTTGATTTTGTAAAAGAATCAATTCAATAAAAAGTACAGCAGGTATAAATGTTTGTACCGACCCCAAAAGTTAAACGAAAAATTTAACGATTGGAGGTCGGTATTTTTTTATATAATGGGAAATTCCTTTGGAATTCCCTATTATATAAAAGGAACTTCGGGCCATTGATGCGCACTCGCGCATCAATGAAGTTTGTCGCAAGCGACCGCGCTCGGCGCGAGAATGTGCTTTGGCACATTTTTTTATCATGAATATATTGACAACAATTTCCCGGCAGAGTAAAATAACTATGTTATTTAATAACGCTGTTATTTTAAATGAGGTAATCATATATGAGACCAATCAACGAAAAGCTGGCTGCGGATTTATTGCAGGCAGGAAAACAGGAATTTTTAGAAAAAGGATTTCAGGGAGCGTCTATGCGCGGGATAGCTGCCAGAATGGGTGTGACAACAGGGGCATTGTACCGCTATTACACCGATAAAGAATCCTTATTTGATGCACTGGTGGAAGAACCGGCGGGTGGACTGGAAAAGCGATACCGTGAAATACAGCAGCAATTTGCACAGGAAACGGTAGAAAAGCAGTTACAGAGTCTGCCGGAAGTGTCTGACACAGGGCACGCGTGGATGGTGGAATACATTTATGACCATTATGACGCATTTAAGCTGATTGTGTGCTGTTCAAACGGAACAAAATATGAGCATTATCTGGATATTTTAACGGATATCGAGGTCAATGCCAGTCTGTGTCTGATTGAGCGTATGCAGGAGCAGTCCAGAACGGTAGCGATTGATGAAGAACTGATTCATATGGTGGCAAGCAGTATGTTTAACGGTATGTTTGAAACAGTACGCCACGATATGCCGCGGGAAAAGGCGGTTGCTTATATGAATAGTCTGAGAGAATTTTATTCTGCCGGCTGGTTTAAGTTACTGGGGATTTCGTAAGAAATGTGGGAAATCCTCATTTCTTTTAAGAATGAGTTAGTTAAAACTCACTGTAATTATGTAATACAAACACACAGGAATTTGTTTCTGAGTGAAGACAAATTCCCTTGATGGCAGATGAAAAACCGCATATGCGGGTGGTTTACTGCATTTTTGCAGTGAATCACTAAAAAATCTGTTTGTACATTATCGCAAATAAAAAGGAGTAGCGTATGAAAAGTAATAAAGAACCTTCGCCGATTGCCGTTGTATGGGAATGGGCAGGGGCATATCATGCAAAATTTTATGCAGCGGTGCTGCTTGCGGTACTGGGGGTGGCAGGAACCATGCTGTCCTATTTTAGTATTGCGCAGATTATCCGCTTACTGTTAGAAGAACAGTCTATGTCACTTTGCTGGAAATGGTGCATTGCGCTGGCTGGCGGATATCTGGTGAAATCCGTATGCTCATCGATGTCTACAGCGCTGTCCCATACCGCAACCTATCACACACTGCGGGATATCCGCAAAAAAATGCTTTCCAAGCTTTCAAGGCTGCCAATGGGAATGATTGTTGATACACCGTCAGGTCAGTACAAAACGACAATTGTAGACCGTGTGGAAGGCATGGAACCGACACTGGCACATCTGATTCCGGAGATGACGGCAAATGTACTTGTGCCGGCGGCGATAGCCGTATACATATTTATACTGGACTGGAGAATGGGCATTGCTTCTTTACTGACTACGATTGTGGGCATGGCATTTATGTCACAGAGCGGAAAAACATATGCCGTCCGCTGGGAAGGCGCAGTAGCAGTTGGCAAGCGCATGGCAAATGCAATCGTAGAATACATTGGCGGTATTCAGGTTGTCAAAGCGTTCAGCCAGTCAGCCGGTTCTTATAAGAAGTATTCCGGTGCGGTCAATGAAAATGCACAGTATTATGTGGACTGGATGCACGACAATCAGAAATATATGTCCGTCATGCAGACATTGACACCGTCCGTATTGATTGCCGTGCTTCCGGCAGGCGTACTGTTATGGTCACACGGCAGTCTGTCAGCAGCGGATTTCTTTACCATCATTGTGCTTGCCCTCGGATTTACGGGACCGTTCCTTGCGGCAATGTCTTTTGTCGATGAAATTGCAGTCGTAGGAACGAATGTTAAAGAAATCAACGGAATCCTTGAAAGCCCTGAACTGGAGCGCCCAAGCAAAGAAGCCGTGCTTTCGGGAGAAGAAATTGAGTTAAAAAATGTTACATTTACGTATGGAAAAACAAAAGAAGATATTATAAAGAATATCAGCTTTACCATAAAACCGCATACCGTCACAGCTTTTGTAGGACCGTCCGGTTCGGGAAAGTCCACGATTGCAAAGCTGATAGCAGGATTCTGGGACGTAACCGGCGGTGTCATCACACTGGGCGGAAAAAATATCAAAGAAATTCCGTTAGAGCAGTTAAATAGACAGATTGCCTATGTTTCGCAGGACAATTACCTGTTTGATAGAACCATTCGTGAAAATATCCGCATGGGCAGACTCAATGCTTCTGATGAGGAAGTGGAAGCAGTGGCAAAGGCAGCAGGGTGTGACGATTTTATCCGCAGATTAGATGCCGGATACGATACCGTGTGCGGCGAAGGCGGCGGACACTTATCCGGCGGTGAAAAACAGCGGATTTCCATTGCGCGCGCAATGTTAAAAAATGCGCCGGTTGTTATTTTAGACGAAGCAACAGCCAGCATTGACCCGGAAAATGAAGCTGTTATCCAGAAAGCCATTTCAGCATTGACAAAGGGCAAAACACTCATTGTTATTGCACACCGTCTGGGAACGATTCAGAATGCCGACAATATTGTCGTTGTTGAAAACGGCAGAATTGCGGCACAGGGAAAAAATGAACAATTAATCAAAAACTGCCCGCTGTATGCAAAAATGTGGCAGGCGTACTTAGGTGTACGTGATAATGCCTAGAAAAGGAGGGGAAAATTCATGTTTAGAATTATGAAACAAATCGTTGCGTTTTCAGGAGAAAAAAAGCCGGTTCTGACAAAAGCCATTATCGTTTCTTTTATCGGTGCAGTCTTTGGTGCATTACAGTTTCTGGCACTGCTTCTGACACTGGAAATGATTATTGGCGGAAAGACAGCAAATGAGCTGGAAGTGCTGCTTGTCATGGCGTTTTCCGTTGCCGGGAGAATTGCCTGCTTTTATTATTCAACCAATGCGGAAACCGAAACCGGTTATTTTATGGTTGCACAGAAGCGTGTGGCAATCGGTGACAGACTGCGGTACATTCCAATGGGGTATTTTAACAAAAACAGCCTTGGCAGTATTACAGGTCTGGTAACCACAACGTTAAGTGATGTTGAAAATACGGCAGCAAGATGCCTTGTCATCGTAGTTGGCGGATTTTTAAATACGTTTGTCCTCAGTCTAGCCATGCTGGCAATTGATGTAAGAATCGGACTACTTGCATTGCTTGGCATTGTTGTCTATCTGGGTGCAACCGAGCTGTCAACGCACGCAACCATAAAGACCGGTCCGAAAAGACAGCAGGCACAGCAGTCACTGGTTAAGGCTGTTCTTGAATATGTACAGGGCATGAGTGTCGTAAAATCTTACGGACTGGAAAAAGACAACAACCAGACTGTCACAAAAGCTGTGGATTCAAGCTGTGAAAAAGCAGTTGCCCTGACCGTTTCCGTGACACCGTGGATTGCCGTAAGACAGCTTGCAGCACACGGTTTCGGTGCGGTGATTGCAGTGTGCGCGCTGTATTTCTACGGCAGTGGGCAGCTTTCCCTTGTAAAGTGTATTCTTGTTCTGATTGCTTCCTTTATGCTTTATGAGCAGCTTGAAAATGCGGGAAATATGTCAGACAACCTGCAGATGCTCGGAGAATCCATGCGTATGACGGACAGTATCAATGATATGCCGGTAATGGATATTGACGGTAAAGAAATTACACCAAAAGAAACCTCTGTTGATTTTAAAAATGTAACATTTGCCTATGAAAACCGTAACATTTTAAATAATGTAAGTGTACACATTCCGGCAGGAAAGACAACAGCCATTGTCGGACCGTCCGGCGGCGGTAAAACAACCATGTGCAGCCTGATTGCAAGATTTTTTGACGTACAGAGTGGACAGATTCTGCTCGGCGGACATGATGTCAAAGAATATAAGTTAGACAGTCTGATGAAAAATATTTCCATGGTATTTCAGGACGTCTATCTGTTTCAGGATACAATTGAAAATAATATTAGATTCGGAAAGCCCGATGCCACGCATGAACAGGTGGTGGCAGCAGCCAAAGCAGCCTGCTGTCATGACTTTATCGAAGCCTTGCCGGACAGTTATGAAACGATCCTTGGTGAGGGCGGTGCGACACTCTCCGGCGGTGAAAAGCAGAGAATTTCCATTGCGCGTGCCATGTTAAAAGATGCACCATTGATTATCTTAGATGAAGCGACCGCAAGCGTGGACCCGGAAAATGAAGAACAGCTTCAGCAGGCAATTAACGCGCTGACACAGGATAAGACGATTATCATGATTGCACACCGGTTAAAGACCGTGCGCAATGCCGATCAGATTCTTGTATTAAACGGTGGAAAAATCACCCAGCAGGGTACACATGAAGAACTGGCTTACCAGCAGGGACTTTATGCAGATTTCCTTCATGCAAGACAGGACGCGGCAGATTGGAAACTGGCATAACTGGTAAAATGTCAAAAATAAACTATTGTGAAAAAAAACGCATTGTGCTACAATAGCACTCAGAAAAACAAAAAACTATATTGAAAAAGCGATGACAGAAACAGTAGTGTATCCGGAACATACAGAGAGAACAGCATTTGGTGGAAGCTGTTTATGCAAAAGGTACATGAAGACCATTCCCGAGCTGTGCGTAGAAGAAATCAAGGTTTTGAAGCGTTACCGTGTAGCTGCGTTATAAGCAAAGAGTGAAATGTAAGGTGGAACCGTGTGTAAGCACCCTTAGATATTGTTACAGTATCTAAGGGTGCTTTTTTTCAATATAAATCAAGAAAAGGAGAAATCACAATGGTAAATTTTAAAGAAGATGAACAGTTAAGCACATTAAACCATTCCTGCGCACATTTAATGGCACAGGCAATCAAGCATCTTTTCCCACAGGCAAAGTTCTGGGTAGGACCGGTTGTAGCAGAAGGCTTCTACTATGATGTCGATCTGGGAGATGACGTAATCCGTGACGAGGATATTACAGCAATCGAAAAGGAAATGAAAAAGATTGCAAAATCCGGCAAGAAGATTATCAGAAAAGAAATTTCCAAAGAAGAAGCTATGGAAATGTTCAAAAATGATGAATATAAATTAGACCTCATTTCCAATCTGGAAGACGGTACAATTTCATGCTACGAGCAGGGTGATTTTACAGACCTCTGCCGCGGACCGCACGTAGACAACGTAAAATTATGCCGCAACTTTAAGTTAATCAGACATTCCGGCGCATACTGGAAGGGCGACAGCAAGAATAAAGTATTACAGAGAATCTACGGCGTATGTTTCCCGACACCGGAAGAACTCGAAGACCATTTAAGACTGCTTGAAGAAGCAAAGGAAAGAGATCACAGAAAAATCGGTAAAGACATGGGACTGTTCATGGTGGACGACCTTATCGGACGCGGACTTCCGATGTTCTTACCAAAGGGTTACACAATCTGGCAGGAACTGGAAAACTACATTAAAGATAAGGAAAGAAAACTCGGCTACCTTCATGTCATGACACCTTGTGTCGGTACAGTAAACCTCTACAAGACATCCGGTCACTGGGACCACTACAAGGAAAATATGTTCCCGGCAATGGAAGTAGAAGGCGAATCTTTCGTATTAAGACCGATGAACTGCCCGCACCACATGATGATTTATGCAAACAGAATGCACTCTTACAAGGATTTACCAATCCGTATCGGTGAAATCGCACACGATTTCCGTTTTGAAGCCAGCGGAACATTAAAGGGTATCGAAAGAGGAAGACATTTCTGTCAGAACGATGCGCATCTGTTTGTTACACCGGAACAGATTAAGGATGAATTTACAAAGGTTGTAGATTTGATTTTCAGTACATACAAGGATTTCGGTATTACAGATTACCGCTGTGTACTGTCCTTACGTGACCCTGAAAATAAGGAAAAGTACCACGATGATGATGAAATGTGGAACAAGGCAGAAAATGGATTAAGAGAAGTTATGAACGACCTCGGTATCGAATATACAGAAGAAATCGGCGAAGCCGCTTTCTACGGTCCGAAGCTTGATGTGAATGTAAAACCGGCTGTCGGCAATGAATACACTTTATCAACATGCCAGCTTGACTTCTGTCTTCCAGCAAAATTCAACCTGTCATACATTGATAAGGACGGCGAAAAGAAGACACCGGTTGTTCTTCACAGAGCAATCCTTGGTTCACTCGACAGATTTATGGCTTACATCTTAGAGGAAACAAAGGGAAATCTTCCGACATGGCTCGCACCGGTTCAGGTCAAGGTAATGCCGGTTAAGACCGATAACGAAGAAATTATGGCATACGCACACGAAATCTGTGACACACTTGAAGAAAAGAACGTCAGAGTGGAATTAGACGACCGTGCCGAAAAGCTCGGCTACCGTATGCGTGAAGGTCAGATTCAGAAAGTACCGTATCTGCTCGTCATCGGTTTCAACGAACAGGAAAACAAGACCGTATCCTACAGACTTCACGGCGAAGCCGACACAACAGTCCTGCCGCTGAATGAATTTGTAGAAAAGATTGAAAATGAAATCAAGAATAAGTTAAGATAATTCCATTGGGCTTTGTGATGGGATAATAACGGCAGACAGCCGGCAGACCTGATAAAACGGGACTGCCGGCTGTTTTGTATTTTCGTTCATACTAACACCATAACTATGTGAAAAAAATAACTTTGCTTTATTTTTAGTAAATTATTGTGTAAAATATTGCGTAATAATGTTTTGCGGTGAAATGTATGACTATATTAATACGACACATAATATAAATAAATGTTTCACACGCAGGAATGGAGCAGATTTTGAGCAGATTAACAATTATAACAAAGGATAAGGCTCAGGTAACAATGGAGTCTTTGTATCAGGATCTGGAACGCAGAATTGTCGCAAGTCCGCCGGGATTGTGTACGATTGACCTTACCAGATCATTTATAAAAATGTGTCTTGCACAGTCATGTGGCAAATGTGTCCCATGCCGTGTGGGTTTAAGACAGCTTGCCAGACTTTTTGATGATGTGCTGGACGGCAATGCAACACAGGAAACGCTTGATGTCATCAGGCTTACGGCAGAGGGCATCTATTACTCAGCGGACTGTGCGATTGGATATGAGGCGGCAAAGCTGGTATTAAAATGTATTGATGGCTGTGAAGATGATTTTAAATCCCATATTGAGAGAGGTTTTTGTTCATGTAACAGCAGCCAGCCGGTGTCCTGTGTGAAGTCTTGTCCGGCAGGTGTGGATATTCCGGGATATATTGCACTTGTGCATGAAAAAAGATATGCCGATGCAGTGCGCTTAATCAGAAGGGATAATCCGCTGCCGACAACCTGTGCTTATATTTGTGAACATCCATGTGAAAACAGATGTAAGAGAACACTGATTGACGCACCTGTCAATATCAGAGGTTTGAAGAAAATGGCTGTGGATAATGCAGGAAATGTTCCGGTGCCGGAATGTGGTGAAGCCACCGGAAAGAAGGTTGCAATTATCGGCGGCGGTCCGGGCGGACTGAGTGCTGGATATTATCTGGCACTGATGGGACATAAGGTTACAATCTTTGAACAGAGAAAACAGCTTGGCGGTATGTTAAGATACGGAATCCCGAATTACAGACTGCCGCGAAAGAAGTTAGATGATGAGATTGCCTCCATTCTTTCTACAGGCATTGAGGTTCGGAAAAATGTCAGTGTCGGTGTCGATGTGACAATTGAGGAGTTACATAAAGAATACGATGCGATGTACATTTCAATCGGTGCCCATGCAGACAAAAAAATGGGCATTGAAGGTGAGGACGCAAAAGAAGGTGTGACTTCAGCAGTTGAAATGCTTCGTGTCATCGGCGATGATGAAATGCCGGATTATACAGGCAAGAAAGTCGTTGTTATCGGCGGCGGTAATGTAGCAATGGACGTTGCCCGTTCTTCTGTCAGACTGGGGGCAGAAAAGGTAAGCATTGTATACAGAAGACGTAAGGCAGACATGACGGCACTTGAAGAAGAAGTTGAGGGCGCAGAAGCAGAAGGCTGCGATATCCTTGAACTGATGTCACCGGTAAGAATAGAAAAAGACGAGCATGACAGAGCTGTTGGTCTTTGGGTACAGCCGCAGATGATCAGTAAAATAAGAGGTGGCAGACCAGCCCCGAAGACAGCACAAAAGGCTGAGGTGCTGATTCCGTGCGACCTGATTGTTGTGGCAATCGGACAGGGTATCGAAACAAGATATTTTGAGGAGCATGGTGTTACGGTGAAGCGTGGTACGATTGAGGCACTTGATACCAGTGAAATCAAGGATCACAAAGGAATATTTGCAGGCGGAGACTGCGTTACCGGCCCGGCAACCGTTATCAGGGCAATTGCGGCAGGAAAGGTGGCAGCAGCCAATATTGATGAATATTTAGGCTTCCACCATCAGATTACAAGTGATGTCGAGATACCTTATGCCGGTTATGAAGACAAAGAGCCTTGCGGACGGGTTGAGGTAGCATTCCGTGATGCCGCAGACAGAAAGAAAGACTTTAAGCCAATCGAATATGGTTTTTCATGTGAAGAAGCGTGTCAGGAATCAGGGCGCTGTTTACGATGTGACCATTTTGGTTTCGGTTCATTCAGAGGAGGCAGAGAAGAAAAATGGTAAATTTAAAGATTAATGGACGTGATGTATCCGTAAAAGAAGGTACGACAATCCTTGATGCTGCCAAATCCATTGGTGAAACGATACCAACCTTGTGTTATCTGAAAGACATCAATGAGATTGGTGCGTGCAGAGTCTGTGTTGTAGAGGTTGAGGGTACAGAACGCTGTGTTACAGCCTGTAATAATTTCGTTGAGGAGGGCATGGTAGTATACACAAACTCCAGGAAGGTGCGTACAACCAGAAAGACCAATGTAAAGCTGATACTTTCCCAGCATGATTATAAATGCGGTACCTGTATCAGAAGCGGAAATTGTACATTGCAGTCACTGGCAAATGAACTGAACATTTCAGAAATGCCGTATGATTCAATATTAGAAAAGGACAACTGGGATAAAACATTTCCACTAATCCGTGATGCAAGAAAATGTATCAAGTGTATGCGCTGTGTGCAGGTATGCGACAATATTCAGGGTATGCACGTGTGGGACGTTGTAAATACAGGTTCCCGTACAACTGTAAATGTGCGTGGAAACCACAAAATCCATGAAACTGCCTGCACATTGTGCGGACAATGTGTGAGCAGTTGCCCTGTCGGTGCGCTGACAGAGCGTGACGATGTAGGTATCGTGCTTGATGCTGTGGAAAATGAGGATATCATAACGGTGGTACAGGTAGCACCTGCCGTAAGAACAGCATGGGGCGAAAGCTTCGGACTTTCAAAAGATTTTGCAACAGCACAAAGACTGGTTGCAGGACTTAGAAGAATTGGTTTTGACTACATATTTGACACAACCTTTGCCGCCGATATGACCATCATGGAAGAAGGAAGCGAGTTCCTTGAACGGCTTCCGGAGATTAAGGAGTCGGGGCTTCCGATGTTTACCTCCTGCTGTCCGGGCTGGGTAAAGTTCATAAAGAGCCAGTTCCCGGATATGGCAGGCAGACTTTCAAGCGCAAAGTCACCACAGCAGATGTTTGGTGCGGTAACAAAGTCTTATTATGCCGAAAAACTCGGTGTGGACCCGGAAAAGATATTCTGCGTATCAATTATGCCGTGTATCGCGAAAAAAGATGAATGTACATGGGACGGCGGAAAAGATGTTGATGCAGTGCTTACAACAAGAGAAGTTGAGCGAATGTTTAAAGCATTTTTCATCAAACCGGAGGAACTGGGTGAGGACGAATTTGACGACCCATTAGGCAGTGGTACCGGTGCAGGTGTTATATTTGGTGCAACAGGCGGTGTTATGGAGGCTGCGCTTAGAAGCGCTTATTTTCTGGTAACCGGTAAAAATCCGGAGGCAGATGCATTCCAGTCCGTGCGTGGTCTGGACGGCTGGAAAGAAGCGAAGTTTAATCTTGCGGGAACGGATATCCGTGTGGCGGTTGCCAGCGGACTTGGCAACGCACGCCGCCTGATGAATGCCATCAGAAACAAAGAAGTGCATTACGATTTTGTGGAAATCATGTCCTGTCCGGGCGGCTGTATCAATGGCGGCGGACAGCCCTACAAAGAAGATGCCTCAGACGTTGAAGCCCGCAAAAATGTGCTTTATGGTCTTGACCGTCATAACAGTATCAGATTTTCACACGAAAATCCTTCCGTTCAGGCCTGCTACAAGGAATATTTTGAAAAACCATTATCACATCGCGCACACGAGCTGCTGCACGTAGAGGAATAAGTGGCGGCACTTAACACAAATGAATAATTTATAATGGAAAAGGAAACTCCCCGGCATTTTGTGCCGGGGAGTTTTTGGCATATTGTCGGATTAAATAGGTAAAAGGCTTATATGCTTAGAAAATTAAAATGCCATATCGTTGACAATTCTAATATAGGGTGATATATATAATATATAGAAATTGCAATGATTGCAAAGTAAGAATGAATATGAAGGAGATAGAATTATGGGAATTAATATTGGGTTGGACATTGGTATTGCATCAGTAGGTTTAGCTGTAGTTGATTCAGATACAGGAAACGTACTGGAAACAGTGGCAGATTTATTTAATTGCGCAGAGGTGTCGGAGAATGTTAAAAGACGTGAATTTCGTCAGGCTCGAAGATTGAAAAGAAGACAACATACAAGACTTGAAGATTTTAAAAAGTTATGGGGTGCTGAAGGATTTATAATACCGAAAAATATTAATCTTTATTCTTTAGAATTAAAAGTACGTGCGTTACAAGAGAAAATTACAATGGACGAGTTATATGTTGTACTTTATAACAGTTTAAAACACAGAGGGATTTCTTATCTTGATGATTTTGAAGAAAGCACGGAAGGCGGCAGTGAGTATCAGAAAGGAATTCAGATTAATCAGCAGGAGTTAGAAACAAAGTATCCGTGTCAGATTCAGTTAGAGCGATTTAAAAAATATGGTGCGTACCGTGGACAAATTATAGTAGAAGAAAATGGTGACAAAACAGTACTTAGCAATGTTTATGCATTTAGTGCATACAAGAAAGAAATTGATACAATTTTAGAAGCACAATCAAAATATTATCCTGAACTAACGAATGATTTTATAGAAAAATATCAAAGAATATTTAGCAGAAAACGCAAATATTACGAAGGTCCAGGAACTGAAAAATCAAGAACAGATTATGGTATATATACAACACGAATTGATAAATCGACGGGAAATTATATAACAGAAGAAAACATTTTTGAGAAATTAATTGGAAAATGCTCGGTGTTTCCGGAAGAAATGAGAGCGGCTGCAGCATCCTATTCGGCACAGGAATTTAATTTATTAAATGATCTTAATAATCTGACGATTGGTGGACGTAAGCTGGAAGAAGAAGAAAAGCGTCAGATTGTTGAAACTATCAAAAATTCACAGCGTGTAAATGTAGAAAAAATCATATGTACGGTATCCGGAGAAAATGCAGAGACAATAGAAGGTGCCAGAATAAAGGGCGACAAGCATATTTATCATTCATTTGAGGCATATCGGAAGATGAAAAAGGCATTATCTGAAGCCGGAAAAAACATAGAAGAATATGAGCGGGCAGAACTCGATGAAATTGGTCGAATTCTTACACTAAATACAGAGCATGAATCCATTGAGAAGGAATTAATTGATTCCGGTATTGGAATGAGTAAAGAGGAAATTGACAGTTTAATTAATTTAAGAAAAGAAGATGGCAAACCATTTAGTAAGTGGCATTCTTTTTCATTGAAATTGTTAAATATTCTGATACCTGAAATGTATGAACAACCTAAAGAACAGATGACGTTATTGAGTGAAATGAAGCTGTTAAAGTCGTCAGATGAACTTTATAAAGGATTAAAATATATTCCGCAGGAGGCAATGACGAATGAAATATATAATCCCGTAGTAGTTCGTTCTGCGCGTATTGCTGTTAAAGCATTAAATGCAGTAATAAAAAAATATGGAAATCCGGAATTAGTTGTTATTGAAATGCCGAGGGATAAAAATGACGAGGAACAAAAACAGCGTATTAAGCAGGAACAAAGCAGAAATGAAAAGGAATTAAAAGAAATTATTGACAAGATAAAATCGGAATATGGCATACAAGTTACATCGGCACATTTCAGAAATCATAAGCAACTGGCATTAAAACTTAAATTGTGGAATGAACAAGAAGGAATATGCCTTTATTCAGGAAAACAAATTGATATTAATCAATTACTGACAGCTTCTGACATGTATGAAATAGACCATATTATACCGTTATCTATTTCGTTTAATGATAGTAGAAATAATAAGGTATTAGTTTATGCAACTGAAAATCAGGAGAAAGGACAGACAACGCCGTATAAGTATTTAACAATGTTACATAGGGGGTGGGGCTGGAATGAGTATGTAGCTAAGGTTAATGAACTTCATCGGAAGAAAAATATTAATTATAAAAAGGTCGAAAATCTATTATTTATGAAAGATATCACAAAGATTGATGTTTTAAAGGGCTTTATTAACAGGAATCTTAATGATACCAGATATGCCTCAAGAGTTGTGTTAAATACGTTGCAGAGTTTTTTCAGAGCAAATGAAACAGGGACGAAAGTATCTGTTATCTGCGGTGCTTATACAAGTCAGATGCGAAAAAATATGAGATTAGATAAGAATCGGGAGGAATCTTTTGCACATCATGCGGTAGATGCTTTGTTAATTGTATATTCTCAAATGGGATATAATACGTTTAGAAAATTGCAGGGAGAATTTATCGACTTTGAAACGGGAGAAATTCTGAATCCTGAGATGTGGAAAGAAAATATGACAGATGAAGTATACGAGAAGTGTTTGTATGGACAAGAAGGGCAAAAATGGCTAGAAATACGAAACAATATTAAAGAAGCAGAAAAGCATGTAAAATATTGGCATAAGGTTGATAAAAAATGCAACCGTGCACTATGCAATCAAACTATTTACGGAACAAGAAATTTGGATGGTGGGGTATATAAGATTAGTAAAATTAAAGATATTCGAAGTATAGACGGATATAAGAAATTTGCTGAAATGATAAAGAAAGGAAAACAGAATAGCTTTTTAATGGCAAGGAATGACCCTAAGACATTTGCCTCTTTATTAGAGATATGTGAGCGGTATAAAGATGCCAAGAATCCTTTTGTGCAGTATGAAAAAGAAACAGGGGACTGGGTGCGTAGATATGCGAAAAAAAATAATGGACCGAAGATTGTCAGCTTAAAATATGTAGACGGTGAAGTGAATTCATGTATAGACGTTTCACATAAATATGGATATGAAAGAAACAGCAGAAAGGTTATTTTAGCAAGTTTAAATCCATATAGAATGGATGTATATTACAATAAAAATGACAGTAAGTATTATCTGATTGGAATAAAGCAGTCTGATGTAAAATTTGAAGCAGGAAAATCGGTAATTGATGAGGAAGCATATACGCGGATTTTACAACAGGAAAAAATGTTACAGGAAGGACAAGGCAGAGCAGACTTGGAAAAACTGGGCTATGAATTCAGACTGTCATTTTATAGAAATAATATTATTCAGTATGAAAAAGGAGGAGAGATTTTTACAGAGAGATTTCAGTCGAGGACAATGCCGACTCAGAGAAATTATATTGAAACAAAACCTGTTGACAGAGCAAAGTTTAATAGACAGAATTTAGTGGGGCTGGGAAAGACAACGTCCATAAAAAAAGTTCATGTGGATATTTTGGGTAATCAATATATTACAGAAAAAGAAATATTCTCATTTGAATGTTGACAAAACACACTATTAGATGTACCATATAGCAATGGAAAATTATTTACACTAACTCAAGTTTTCCAGAGCTACTAAAACAAGGCTTTATGCCGAAACGAAGGAACATCGACGGATGTTCCTTTTTTTTATACAAAAATAGGAGGGGAAAATGGCGTATCGTGTAATTATGATTGAAAATGAGGTTTCTATAAAAGTTAAATTAAACAATTTGATTATATCAAAGGGGTTAGAAAAAGATGTGTGGATTCCATTGGAAGATATTTCGGTAATTGTTATGGATAACTTAACGACAACAATTACAGTAAGAACTTTAACGACATTTGCTGAATATGGAATTGAACTTGTTATATCTGATACAAGTCATCAGCCGGTAGGAATTTATGGAGCATTGGCAAATCACAGCAGGGCAACAAAGGTACAATTAAAGCAGATTGATTATTTTACAGAGAAAAATAAGGATAATTTATGGATAGAAATTGTCCGGCAAAAAATTGCAAATCAATGTCAGGTTCTGGAATTGTTGGAGAAAAACAAAACTGCATTTGAAAAAATGTATGATTATAGAGAACAGGTGCAGCCGGGAGATATTACAAATAGAGAGGCGCATGCTGCAAAGGTTTATTTTAATACATTAATGGGGACAACATTTTCAAGGGGAAATGAAGATATCTTATTAAATTCGGGGCTGGATTACGGTTATGCCATTATTCGTTCTTATTTGTCCAGAGTATGTGTGGGATATGGACTGAATCCCCAGATTGGCATACATCATAAAAATGAATATAACAGGTTTAATTTATGCGATGATTTGATTGAACCAATTCGTCCGGTTGTGGATTATTATGTATACCGGTTGTTACAGGAAGAGGAATATTTTTCATCAGAACATCGAAGAAAAATAGTAAATTTGTTAAATCATAAAATACAGTATCAAAATAAGAAAATGTATGTCTGTAATATGTTAGAAACATATGTGGAACAGGTAGCATCATTGGTTATGGGGAAACGTGACACAATCTGTTTTCCGTCTGTAGCAGATTACATAGGTGAAGAGGATGAAATATAAAGTAATGAGAATGTTGTGTATGTTTGATTTGCCTGTGGAAACAGGAGAAGAACAACGGGCGTATAGACAATTTAGAAAAAATATAATGAAAGAGGGATTTATAATGATGCAGTATTCCGTATATGTAAGGACATGTCCGAGTAAGGAATTTGCAGAGCGTATTGAAAAAAGAATTAAAAGAATTGTTCCGGCAAAGGGAAATGTACGATTAATCTCAATTACGGAAAAACAGTATCAGGATATGAAGATTATGAAGAAAAAAACAGGGGAATCATACGGTTAGACGGAGAAGAAATTGGAAGAAAATACTTTCGATTAATAAAATATGCCGATAGAGCAAGTATGATAGAAACAATAAAAATCGGTAAAACCAATCTGCTTACACAGTGCATACGATATTTTTTAAATGATTTTGACTGCCAGCAGCAGATGAGTTATATTGACGAGAATTTAACAAAAATCTATCTCATGCTGAATAAAATGCTAGAAAGAAATATTGTAAATCTTCAATTAGATTATCAGTATTCGGATTTGTGGGACATTGTTCAAAAATCTGAAGTGTATTTATCGGACAGCCGGCATATTGAGGAAGCATCGGATTTTGAGCTGGTAAATCTATGTATTGACATTATAAAACAATTATTAGAAATTAATCCGGAAAAAACAATGATACTATGGGAAAATATAGACCATTTATTGACAACGGAAGAATATGAATATGTAGTTAAGGCATGTGAAGATATTACGAAAAAGTATGATATTTATTTTATATTTACAACAAGCCTGCAACAATATGTTTATGTTACTGAATCTACAATAGAGGGTATTCATGTATATAATGCAGAAAACTTTATTTTTCCGGAGATTGAAAAAGTACAAAATTTTGTAAATAATCATTACCCTTACTATAAAGAGTGGAGTAAAGAAGAACTCTATAAGGTAATAAAGAATAATGTGCACAAAATTGGAATGAAAGGATATTTGGAAGAAGACAAAAATATAGTTGTTTTGAAATTAATCAATGATACATTCATCGAAAAAGAGGTAAAAAAGGAGCAGGCACATTTAGAAGAAAGTTCTTTTTTACTGCACGGGAATATGTTATAATTATTATGTTAGTAGTTACTGTAGTCTTTTGTGGAAGACGTTTCATAAGGGCAATTTGACATTTTAGTAACTGGAAGATTTGAGTTAGTGTAAAACGGGCAAAAGCGGCGGCAGTAAGAGCAATTAATTTTAGTAACTGGAAGATTTGAGTTAGTGTAAAACCTTTTGCGATAATGATTGTGTCGCACGCCAATTTTAGTAACTGGAAGATTTGAGTTAGTGTAAAACAACAGGAAACTTGCCTGCTATTTGATACGGATTTTAGTAACTGGAAGATTTGAGTTAGTGTAAAACTCGGCGGGTTTGAGGTAGAAGCGGCACTAAATTTTAGTAACTGGAAGATTTGAGTTAGTGTAAAACTGTTTATGCCAAATACACTCATCCATTTATATTTTAGTAACTGGAAGATTTGAGTTAGTGTAAAACAATACTATACAGAGCGGAACACGAACCGCCATTTTAGTAACTGGAAGATTTGAGTTAGTGTAAAACATGAACAGCAGATAGATGAAACACAGACTGATCTTAGTAACTGGAAGATTTGAGTCAGCATAAAGCTTGCTATCACACCTGTAAAAATGTATAATTATTTTAATAACTGGCAAACATAGGCTGGTATAAAATTGAATATGCCTATATCGTTTAGGGTGATATATTTTAGTAACTGGAAGATTTGAGTTAGTGTAAAATAAGGTGTAAGCTATTAATATATCAATACGAAGCTAAAATAATTATTCGAATTTCATGATTTTTCTATAACAAAAGGGATATAAAGATTAAGTGTCTTCCCCAAAACAAAACATTTACAATTTCCCACACTTTGTTATAATAAACATTGATTTGTTCAAAAACATGCAGAGCAGATATTGCTGAAAATCAGAACAAAAAGGTAGGAATGAACACAAATGGATATTATAGAAAAATTTGGAAATGTGGTGGGAAACGAAGCGTTAAAAGACCCTGACAAAGCCCGCCGTCTTCTGCTTGCCGGATACCGGCTTCAGGAGAAAAAACTACAGCTTTTTCCGGACCGGGAGCTTCCGCTGTCCGGGCAGTATGCGGCACAGGTGGTTATGAAAAATATAATTCAGGCACTTGCAAAACCGCAAAATTCGGCAATGATGAGCATTTTCGTTCCGGGAGAGCTTTTAACGGCGGCAGGACTGACACCGTATTCCGTGGAAGCGCTGTCCTGTTTTATAGCAGGTACAAAATGTGAGCAGATATTTTTACGCAAAACCGAGGAAGAAGGATTTCCGGAAACCATGTGCTCATATCACAGAGTTTTTCTGGGCGCGGCGCTGACCGGCATTTTACCGGCGCCGAAATGTATGATTTATACCAATCTTGCCTGTGACGGAAATATGATGACATTTCCTTATTTAAAGGGAAAATACAGCTGTCCGGGCTTCTATATTGATGTTCCATATGAAAAAACGCAGTCTTCAATCAAATATGTTGCAAATCAGTTAAAAGAACTGAAACATTTTTTGGAAGACATTACCGAAAAGAAAATTACAGAAGAAGCGGTGGAAAATGCCGTTATAAACAGCAGAAAAGCAGCGGCACATTTTAAGAGCCAGCTTGATTTGCGCAAAAACCATGACCCGGTGACATCGCTCACCAATGAATTATATGCGATTTTTATGTGTCATCTGCTGGCGGGGTCGGAAACATCGCTTAAATACACCGAGCTGCTTCTTGAAGATGTAAAAAATGCACCGAAGGGAGACGGGCTTCATGTCCTTTGGATGCACATTATGCCGTTTTTACAGCAGCCGGTGAAAGAGACATTTAATTACAGCAAAACCATGCACATTAGCGCCTGCGATTTTGTAGCAGACGGATTCCGCGAAATGCAGGCAGCCGATCCGTATGAGGCAATGGCAGAGAAAATGGTTCACTGTATTTATAACGGAAGTGTTAAAGAAAGAATCCAGATGGCGGAAAAACTTGCAAAACAGACAGATGCAGATGGTGGAATCCTGTTTGCACACTGGGGCTGTAAAGGGACAATCGGCGCATCCGGACTGATTAAAAATGTTTTGGAAACGGCAGGTCTTCCGACAATGATTCTGGACGGTGACGGCTGTAATCCGGCAAATACCAGTGATGGACAGGTGTCCACCAGACTTCAGGCATTTGCGGAAATGCTGGAAAAGAACAAGGAGGAAAAACATTCATGATTCATTATGTCTGTAAATATACCCCGACAGAACTGTTTCAGGGATTTGGAGAAAAATGTGCGGTTTTGGAGGAAATGCCGGAAAATTTTGAAATGTCGGACCAGATTGCCCATGCAAATCTGTGCGGTTTCGGAAAATCCGTGATTCAGGCGGTGCTGGAAGGAAAAGCAGAGGAACTGGTGCTTGTCAACTGTTGTGATTCCATGCGGCGCGTGTATGATATTGTAGAAAGCACCGGAAAATGTAAATTCCTTTATATGCTGGATATTCCGCATGACGATGAGGAGTGTGAAAAAGTAAAATTTGCCGCTTCAATCTGTCGATTGAAAGAAGATTATGAAGAATATTCCGGAAAAAAATTTGATAAATCACTGTTTTTGAAAGCATTTGAACAAAAGGATACTGAAAACAAACCGTATATCGGTGTGTTGGGTGTGCGCGTGAGCGGCGTGTTAGAGCAGATGATTCGTGAAAACATCCGGATGAATGTAGAAAATCTGACCTGCACAGGCGGCCGCAGGCTGGCAGTCATTCCGGAAGATATGCATAAAATGGAGGAAGAAGCAATGTTTCTTGCGTATGCAGATGCACTGCTTTGCCAGATGCCGTGTTTCAGAATGAACAACAGCACCCGCAGAAACCGGCTGTATCTGGACCCGCATTTAAAAGGAATCATTTATCATACAATCAAGTTTTGTGATTATTATGGATTTGAATATGCAAGCATTAAAAAGAATATCAAAGTTCCGATGCTTAAAATAGAAACGGATTTTACAAGTCAGAGCGCAGGACAGTTACTGACGAGAATCCAGGCATTTTCAGAAACGATAGAAGGTGCGGACGATACCAATCCGGGAAAGGAAATCAGCGAGGAGGCAAAGAAAAGAATGGAATCAGGAGTTTACTATACAGCCGGAATTGACAGCGGTTCAACCAGTACAGATGTGGTCATTTTGGATCAGAACGGAAAAATTAAGTCGACAATGATTATTCCGACTGGTGGCGGGGCAATGATGAGTGCGGAAAAGAGTCTGGAACTGGCGGTGGAAAAAGCCGGTATTCAAAAGGAAGAAATCGTTAGAATCGTGACAACGGGATACGGACGTGCCTATATTGACAGCGGCGATGACAGCATCACAGAGATTACCTGTCACGCAAAAGGGGCGCATTATCTGAATCCGCGGGTGCGTACGGTCATTGATATCGGCGGACAGGACATTAAGGCAATCAGCATTGACGAAAACGGCGCTGTAAAGAATTTCCTGATGAATGATAAGTGCGCGGCGGGAACGGGACGTTTTCTTGAAATGATGGCAAGAACGCTCGGACTTTCACTGGAGGAAATGAGCACAAAGGGACTGGAGTGGAAGGAAAATGTTGTAATTTCCAGCATGTGCACGGTTTTTGCGGAATCGGAAGTGGTATCCCTCGTTGCCCAGAATAAAAATGTGGCAGACATTATCCACGGCTTAAATGTTTCTGTCGCTTCAAAAGTAGGGGCGCTTGCCGCCCGCCTCGGAAAGAACAATCCGGGAGAATATATGATGACCGGCGGCGTTGCCAAAAACAAAGGAATCACCAATGCCCTCGAAGAAAAGCTCGGCGCAAAGCTGTATATCTGCGATGAGGCACAGCTTTGCGGTGCGCTGGGAGCGGCGCTGTTTGCGTATGAGAAGTGCAAGAAGGGGGAATAGGCGGATATTGTTGTGAATTTCAATACACATATCTTTTCTATTAAGATAGATCGAGAAACTGCCACAGATACAATTGGTTTTATTCCTCGATTTAAAACACCTATTTTGGTAAATATGCTGCTGGATGGAGAATATATTGGTATGGATAATGATTTAGAAATTAGTGACAAGGAAATTCTAATAAAAAAGATAATTACAAAGTTATTGAAAATATTATTTGCAGAAATACAATATACTCTATGACTGTAATATATGTGACAAAATCGAGAGGAAGGTATCCTTTAAAAGTTCATAATTTAGCATATAGATTACGTGGCATTGCTCATGTTTTAATAGAAGAAGATGCTGATGTCTGTAAATTTCTAAAAGAAAGTTGCGGTGGAATGAATTCTCATCATGGAAGTATTGGTATTTATTATCCGGGTAGCTCCGCACCATATAAAATAATCACAACAAGAAGATACGAAGGACAAGCTTAGAAAATATGCAGAATTTCAGGATATGGAGATTGTAGGAGAATATTCTGATGAAGGACATTCCGGTAAGAATATAAAAGATCATCAGGAATTTATGAGGCTGCTGAATGATATTGAAGATGGCAGATAACGCTCTTTCAAGGTATATAGCACAAAAGGGAAAATGTGCGGTTACGCATAATGCCCTAACTGTTGCGGATATGGTGTGTGAACACATTAAGCCTTGTAAAGGAGAGCGTAACGATACCTACAGGAATTTAATCATTCTTTCAAAAGAGGTATCGGATTTGGTAGAAGCTGTAAACAGCGACAAAATAAGTAAGACACTTGGAGATAATTAGTTGAGCAGAAGATTTTCCATGCAGGATGAGGCAGAGCAGAAAGCAAAGATTGACAGAAAACAGGCAAATGAGCTTGAGTATGTCGATGAATCGCAGAAAGCAGATAGTACAGCAAATGCCAGTAATTCTAGTGGGAATGCCGGTGGTAAGCCTGTAAGAAATCCTGAAAGGGAAAAGCCTAAGTGGGAAGATACCATCACAAACAGAATGATGCACTGGTCATATACACCGGAACATAAAGAAGAACTAAAGAAAGCGCTTGCCGCAGGAATTCATAGAGCAACGATTCTGACTTACTTTTATCCGGAGGTTACTGTGGAGAAGATGAGTTTTTATCGAAAGAAGCAGTGGGATATCGCATAGGCACAGTGGATATGATATACTGTGTCTATGCGATATAAAAGAAAAGTACAAATGTGAATTTATGGAGAGATTATGATGAAAAAATCATTATGCTATTCTGCAATAACGCTTGCAGTAACTCTTGTTATTGGTCAGATATTACTTATTTTGTTTTCTGAAGGAAATTCAATTGGTTCATCTGTCTTGTTTATTTTAATGAACTTAACGCCAATGTTTGTTGCGATTGCTTTTGCAAAATCCGATGGGCAGAAAGCAGTGTTCAAAGATATGTTTTTGCAGAGAGAGTCCATCTATTCATATATCTTGGCAATCGGTAGTGTATGCGTATATTATGGTGTTTCATTTATAATGGGAAATATATCGTTGACAAGCGGAACAATTATTTCAGTATTGGTATATATGCCATGGACAATCCTGCAAGGTGGATTAGAAGAATGTGGTTGGAGATGGTATTTGCAACCAAAGTTTAATATAAAGTCATATGTATTAAAAATGTTCTTAATATCAATCGTGTGGTTTTTATGGCACATTCCAATTTATAGATTACCTTGGATTACAGCTGGATCTAGTAATTATCTAATATTCTATCTAATGATATTAGGAAATACATTTATGTTTGGAACAATAAAAGAATATTCCAAAGGTGTGTTGCCCTGCGTAATCGCACATATTTTAATAGATTCGCTAGCTGCAGCGATGCTTGTAGGAAGCAATATTGTTAAAATTGGAATATTGGTAGCGTTTGAAATGGCGATATCTATTTTTATAGTTAAAGTAAGAAATAGAAAGTGATAATTTCCAATCTGGCAGTGAGATTGGAACTCAGCGATAACTCGCAATTTGTAGAAATCAAAAAAACGGATTTTTTGTGAGAGGACCATTGAGTCTGAAAGCATACATTTATTTAAAGTTGATAGCCAGTATAGATGATAAAATAGAATTAAAAATATTGGAGGATAATGATAATGAGTAACAGAAGAGATCCTAGATGGTCTAAACAGTTTGGCGATTTTGGGGAACAATTAGTAATGTATTTGATTGGAAGACAAAAAAATATGAAAGTTGCGTTAGTCGATCATGCTGGTGCAGATTTGATTGCCTCTGATTTGGGTAATAAAGAAAATAGATATGCTATCTCAGTTAAGAGTCATACGCTAAATATTAAGATAAGCGAAAACGATGTAAACGTTGAAAGTAAATTATATAATTTTGATGAGCATAATATAAAACAGCTGAAAAGTTTTGCTGAGAATTTTGCACTTAAACCAGTAGTTTCAATTGTAATCGTTCAACCAGAAATTCCACAAGATCACCCATGTTGGAAAGCTAAACTAGAAAAAAACAAAAATAACTATTTTGAGAAACATGACAAGTTGGTAATAGATGTTTTTACATTTTTATTAAAAGATGCTGAAAAGATGATGAATGAAGGAAGAAGATATTGCACACCTAAAAATACAAGTCCCGGAGGATTTAATTTCAAATTTCAAAATTTATATTTTGAGGAATTACTTGCTGATAAAAGAATTGATCATACGAGGTTGAGTTTTGATTCAATTGATTATATAAGACTGTGGGATGTTGAAAATCCGATGGACTTAAATGCGACAGAAGAACAATCTTGGGAAGATTACGAAAGTTAAAAGGCATATACAAATCAGAAAAAAAGAGTTCAGCAATTTCCGGTTTGTAGGGGTAGAAAAATCAGGAGTTGTGGAGGTAATTTTATGCGAGTATACGAAAATAAAGAAGAACTCAAAACTGAAATAAATAAAACATTTGAGAAGTATATTGCAGAATTTAATAATATTCCAGAAAGCTTAAAAGATAAAAGAATTGATGAAGTTGACATAACGCCGGCAGAAAATCTTGCCTATCAGGTGTGATGGACAACTTTAGTTCTTAAATGGGAAGACGATGAAAGAAATGGGCTTCAAGTAAAGACACCATCGGATGAATTCAAATGGAATCAACTTGGTGAATTATATAAATGGTTCACAGATACTTACGCTTATTTATCATTGCAGGAGTTAAAATCTACATTAAATGAAAATATTAATTCTATATATGTAATGATTGATTCATTAAGTGATGAAGAATTATTTAAACCACATATGAGAAAATGGGCTGATGATGCGACTAAAACAGCAGTGTGGGAAGTTTATAAGTTTATTCATGTGAATACTGTAGCTCCTTTTAAAACTTTCAGGAACAAAATTAGAAAATGGAAGGAAATAGTATTATAAATTACAGACAGTAAAGTTAAAAATTTCATAAATGGGTTATCAAAGGCGATAGAAAAACTATCGTCTTTTTATTTGAAAAAAGAAAGGAGTGTGTGATGGTATGTATTTATTTGATGAACAACCTATAGTCGCGAATAAAACTCTTGCAAGAGAATTAGGATTAATCGAAGCGGTTGTACTACAGCAGATCAATTATAGGATAATACTTATATTATTATACCACAGTTTGGAAAAATAAAAAATTATATTTCATCAACGTTTCATAAAAGGTGTGTAGAATGTTATTGAAATCAGCTATGAAATGCTAAAAAAATAGAAAGGAGTAGTTAGGAAAGTGATAAAAAATGCTATAGCATATATTACAAGAAAGAGAAATAGAACTTTAATAATTTTTATTATATTAACTATAGTTCTATCTTGTTTGTATTCTTGTTTAACAATAATGAAATCAAGCAATGAAATAGAAAAGACTTTATATGAAAGTTCTAATTCTTCAATTTCAATAACAAAAAAAGATGGTAAATATTTTAATGTTAATCAATTTAAAGATATTGAAAAATTAAAAGAAGTTGAAAAAATAATAATTCAATATGATGGATTAGCAAAACTAAAAGATGCTAAAGTAGTTAGCGGAGAACAAAGAATAAATAGAGAAGATTTATCTGACGAATTTAAGAATGTTGTTTCATTCGAAGCTACAAATAATACTAAAAGAAATATTTTGTTTAGTAGTAGAGTGTTTACAATTAAAGAAGGAAAAAATATAGAAGAAAATGATAAGAATTCAATTATTGTTCATGAAGAATTTGCTAAACAAAATAATCTAAAATCAGGTGATGAAGTTGATCTAGAATTACTTGACATTGAAGAAAGTGGAAAAATAAAAAGTCATAAATTTAAAATTATAGGAATCTTTTCTGGTAAAAAACAAGAAACATATACAGGATTATCTTCTGATTTTAGTGAAAATATGGTATTTGTAGATTATTCAACAAGCCAAGAGATATTAAATAAATCAGAAAATAATAAAATCGCAAATA
>ULQX01061273.1_pt1 | contig 52629 bp, 40 predicted proteins | sample 1954941 | NCBI WGS metagenome assembly ULQX01 (sample SAMEA4835667, study PRJEB28245) | human gut metagenome | biome: gut microbiome; material: fecal sample | place: Denmark | collected 2008
GAAGATCGGGGTCGGGAATTTCGCATCCAGCGTGAATTCCGGCGACTGCTGGACGGGTTCGCTCTCCTTGTCGGTGAACAGCGCCGTCCGGTATTTGTGCGTCGCTTCGGCGGGTTCGTCCCACCCGAAGGTCAGCACCGAGGCCGATGCGTCGATCAGCGTAAGGCCGACGGGCGACGGGGCGTATTGGATCTCCTCGCCGCTCTGCGTCACGCCGAGCGTTGCGATCACCTCGCCGTCGATGAGGAATTCGACCGTCGCGGGGCGTTCGGCTCCGGTCTGGTTGCGTTCGGCGGTGATCGTCACCGTCGAGGTCCCCGCATCGCCGCCTTCGGGCGCGAACGACAGCCAGCCGGCTTCGCTGCGGACGCTCCATGCGGCGTTGGCCGTCACTTTCACCGGCTTGTCTTCGCCTGCGGTGATGAATTCGAGCGATTCGGGGTCGGTCGTGAGCTCGGGTTCGAAGTCGCTGGGCTTCTCGGTGACGTGGATCAGCCGGAAGCGGTCGATGAACCAGCGGTTGTTGGCCTCGATCGTCGAACCGATGTAGATCTGCGTTGCGGCGGTGGCCCCGAAAATCTCGAATTCGTGGACGGTCCATTCGTTCCAGCTGCCGATGCTGAAGACCTGTTCGGTGTTCGATGCGTTGCCGATGGTGCCGCCTCCGACGACGCGGATGCACAGTTGGTCGTTGTCGGGTTTGTTGTTCAGCGTCCAGCCGGCCAGCGTCAGTTCGACGGTGATGTCCTTGGCTTCGCTGCCGATGGCTTCGAGTTTGGGCGAGAAGAGCCCCGCGCCGCCGTCGGCCCAGCCGCTCTTGAGGTATCCGGTGCTGCTGGCCGAACCCGCCGAGCGCGGATAGGAGGTCGCACGGCCCGATTCGATCGTCCAGCCGTTGGTCGTGCCGGGGTAGCCCGTCCAGCGGTCGATGCGCGTGCCGTCGGAGCCCGTCCAGGCGTCGCTCTTCACATAGGCGGCGTTATTGGCCCACGAGAAGTCATCCTCCCAGAGCACCGTCTTGATGTAGTTGACGACATCTTCGAGGAACGTGATCGTCTCGCCCGTTCCGTCGCCCTCTTCGAGCGCGGGATCGTCGATGCGGTAGCCTGCCGAGGCGCTTTCGAAGCGGAAGAAGACCGCCGGGCACCCCTCCTTGATGAAGAACGGGATGCGCACCGTGCTCCATTTGCCGGCCTCCGCCGAGGCGGGCAGCGTGTATTCCACGGGGGTCCATTGTACGCGGTCCTGGCTGATGCAGAGTTTGAGATCGCCGGCGGAAGGCGCTTTCGTGTCGTTGCTTACGCCGAACGAGAAGATGAAGTTGTAGTCGCCCTTGGTGGCGATGCCGCCCAGCGTGAGCCAGCCGCCCTCGCCGAAGAGGACGTTGTTGCCGCCCGACGCCCCGTCGTAGGTCGCCGAGGGCGATCCGGCGTCGAGGGTGGCGTTCTGACCGTCGTAGTAGGTCTCGTCGATGCCCATGCCGCGCAGGTTCCAGCCCCCGAACTCCGTGACGGAAGAGCCTGCGCCCCCGTCGCCGAAGTCGTCGCCGTAGAAGTAGACCCGTTCGCCGATGCCGGCCTGCGAGAGCGTCACGGTCGTCGTGACGTTGCGGTTGGTGACGAGTTTCAGTTCGGCCGAGCGGGCGTTGCCGTCGTTGCGCTGCACCGTCACCGCGAGGTCCGCGCTGCCGTTGCCGCCCTCCCGCGCAAGGGTGAACCAGGGCTCCTCGAGCCCGGTTCCCTTGTCGTAGGTGACCATCCAGTAGGTGTTCGACTTGATGCGGATGACCACCTCCTCGCCGTTGTAGGTCAGACCGCGCGCGTTGGCGCTGTAATAGGAGGCGTCGGTTTCCAGATAGACATCGTTGAGCGTCTTGTCGTCGTCGGTGCAGGCGCCGAGTGCCGCCAGCAGCAGCACGGCGGCGATGCCCGACAGGTATGTTTGCAGTTTTTTCATCGTTTACTCGCTTTTACAGGTTCTCGATCTGCGCGGCGAACTCCTTGGGACGCGACATCGTCTCGGTGTACTTGTTGCCGAAACGGTCGGTCACCTCGATCGTGAGCGTCGAGGTGGCGCTCGAAGCGTTCGCTGCGAAGAGGTGATAGTTGTTGCTCGAAGTCAGCACCTCGGTGTAGGTGTTGTTCGAGTTTTTGTAGACGCGCGTGGCGTCGTAGGCGTAGGTGTGCAGCGGGTCTTTCATGTAGACGCGCGTGGGGTTGAGCTCCACGCCGTTCTCCTTCACCGAGACCTTCCATTCGGGGTCCCAGCCCCAGACGTTGATGTAGACCACGTTGTTGCCCACGTTGGCGTAGTCGTTGCGGTCGGGGTAGTAGCGGATCATGTTGCGGATGACCGAGTTGTTGGCGAAGAAGGTCTTGACGTTGTTCATGTCGTAGGTCCGCAGCTGGAAATCGCGCGGTTCGCCGTAGCCCTTGTAGTACCATTCGAGGTCGGTGTCCCGGAACTCGTAGACCCCCATGCCGCCCGGCGCGCCGTCCTTGCAGATGTGGCCGTTGCTGTAATAGCCCGTCCACCACCACGTCGCGCACGAACCGCCCGTGTTGTGCTCCATCAGGCCGTTGCGGATCTTCATCGTCGTGTTGTTGTGGGTGTGTCCCGAGATGATGTGCACGTCCGTGAAGTCGGCGAGCAGCTGGTCGAGCACCGTCGAGTGTCCGTAGGCCATCGACGGGGTGATGTCGAGCGACGAGTTGTAGTAGAACACTTGGCAGTGGGTGCCGATCACCAGCGGGGCGTTCTTGTCCTTGACGGTCGCCAGGTCGGCTTTCAGCCACGCGAGCTCCATCTCCGTGAAGGCGGAGTTGTAGGAGTGGTCGCCCGGAGTCCGGGTCGAGGCGTCGGCCCCGGCGTTGAGGTAGACCGTGTTGTCGAGCATGATGAAGTGCGCCTTGCCGATGTTGAACGAATAGTAGGTCGGCCCGAGATTGTCCTTGTAGGGCTGTTCGGCCGTGTAGTCGTCGTTGGCGTATTCGTCGTTGTCGTGGTTGCCCGGGACGTGGTAGATCAGGGCCGGGATGGCCGAGTCCTTGAGCGTGTTGGTGTAGTCGCCCAGGTTGTACTTGTTCGAATTCCAGTAGAGGTCGAAGGTCATGTCGCCGACGTTCATGATGTAGACCTTTCTCGGCGAAGCGGCGATGTAGTTCTTCACCTCGGGAAGCATCAGCTCCTTGTACTGGGCTATGTCGCCCAGACGGTTGGCCAGGTGGATGTCGGCCAGCACCAGCAGGTCGAAATCATCTTGTCCCGGGGCCTCGACCAGCTCGAAATCGACCTGTTCGCACGCCTCCTCGCCGGGGGTCACCGGACCCCAGATCAGGGGCACGGAGTTTTCCGACTGGGGTTCGTAGCCCGAAGGCACGCTCATGAAGACGTAGCCGTGGTGTTTCTTCGAGGCGAGGTAGTAGCAGCCCGCGTCGTCGGTCGTGGTGACGACCTCGCCGTCGGAGACGACCACGCCCGCGACGGGCAGCGAGCCGCAGAAGACCACGCCCTTGACGTTCATGCCCTCCTTGTCGGGGATTTCGATGTCGAGGCTGCGGCGGAATTTGAGGATGCCCAGCACCTGGCTCTCCCGCCCGCGGTGCACGACGAGGCGGTAGGAGCCCGTCGGGATCTCCTGCGGTACGGCGAAGGTGACGTAGGCGTGGTCGATCGCTTTGAGCGTGAGCGGAATCTCCGCTCCCGTGGCAACGTCGGCCAGCGCGAGCGCATCCCCTTCGGCGAAGCCCTTGCCCTGAATGGTCAGCTCCTTGGTGGTCGAGGTGTAGAAGGTCGATCCGGGGACCAGCAGATCGGTGACGAGCCGGTCCCTTTGGGCGGTGTTCTCCGTCGTGTCGTCGCTGCATCCGGCCGTCAGGAGCGCCAGCACGGAGAGGAGCGTTGCGATCCGGTATCTGAATTTACGGTTGTTCATGGTTCATTGCGTTTTTTTGAGGTTCTTATATCTCGGCGATCTGCCAGAAGCTGATGCGCGGGGCGCCGCCCTTGGCGACGGTCGTGCTCTCCGTCGAACTGCCGTTCACCATGCCGTTGCCGGCGTTCCAGTTGCGGGTGACGCGGAAGCGGATCGTGAACTTCTGCTTGCTCTTCATCTCGTCGGGGAGTTTGAGGATGAACTGCTGCAACTGGTGGCACGAGTACCAGTCGGGCGAGATGATTTCGCCGATCTTGGTGTACGCTGACAGCGGGCCGTTCTCCTCCTCGCCCCACTCGATGTCGAAATACATCGGGCCGGTCTGCGAGCTGGCCAGGGCGAAGGTGAGGTAGAGGTCTTTCGACGCGTCGGGCGTGAAGTCGTTCACGTGGAAGACCCAGCACTCGCCCTTGTAGCCCTCGGGGGCGTCGGTGCGGTTCATCGTCGAGGCGGTGCAGTCCCAGAAATACTGGCACGAGACGCAGGCGAGGACGTTGAAGTTCGTGTAGCTGTTCGACAGCGCCGGGGAGATGCTCTGCGAACCGTCGCTCTTGACCGTCACCGTGGCCGGGGCCATGCGGGCGTAGCTCCAGCCCCAGTCCATCGAGATGCCGCCGGCGCCGGCCTGCACGGCCGACCACATGGTCGTCGTGAGCTGTCCGCTGCCCACGCGCGGCGTCAGTTTGTCGTAGGTGTTCGTGTCGTCGAAGGGCCCGAACTGGATCAGCGTCTTCGACATGCGCGTCGAAGCGTCGGACGACACCCGGTTGTCTTCGTGCCGGCGCAGGCGGATGATGTAGACCTCGCCTGTCGATTGCTTGTAATACTTGGTGACGATGCCCGTCAGCGGTCCCGAACCCTCGGGAACGAGCGCGGCGAAACGGTCGAGGAACCACGTCGTCGTGTAGAGCTTGCAGGTGTTGCCCTCCTCGTCGCGCAGCAGGTGGCCGTAGAAGTCGTTGCCGTCGCAGAAGGGCATCGCCGTGGCGTTGTAGGCGATCGTCGCGTAGGAGGGAGTCGATTGCGTGTAGCGTTCGTCGATGTTGCAGTAGGTGCCGGCGGGCTGGACGAACTCGACCTTTTTGAGCGTCACGAGCGTGTTCTCGTAGTTCGGAAGCTCGGCGATGCTCTCCAGTTCGACGGGGGCGATGCCCGTTCCCGCCTCGTCGCGTTCGAAGACCGAATTCGAGGTGAAGGCCGCCACCTTCAATGAACGGGTCGTCGCGTCGGTGACCAGCTGCTGGCCCAGCAGATGAACTTTCAGACGCTCGTTCATGCGGAACGTGTTGTCGTTCGTCGAGGCGAACTCGAAGAGCAGGCCGCGGCGGCTGTCGTCCTGAAGCGTCATGACGTTGAGGTCGAAGTTGCGTTTCTCGCGGTCGCTCGTCACATAGCCCTCGACCCATACGTTGTCGGTGATCTTGCCTGCGTCGGCGTAGCGGGCCACGGCCTCGGCGACGGTCAGCTTCTCGCCGTTGTTGGGGTCCTGCGCCGTGTCGAACTGCACGATCGTCAGGTCGGCGTAGAGCTTCTCCATGTTGGTGCCGATGGCCTGGAAGCGCACGACGCCCGTGCGTTCGCCGCCCGTGTTCGGAGCGACGATTAGCTCCTGGGCAGCATCGGCCGATTCGCCGAAGGAGATCCATCCGGCGGCGCTCTCCAGCGCCACGGGTTTCCAGCCGACGTTGGTTTTCAGCGGAACGGTGATCGTGCCGCCTTTCGAGGCGGTCATGATATGGTCGGAGCCCATGTCGAGGGCGATCGACGGATCGACGCCCGACTGCATGACCTCGAAGGACTTGACGACCCGGCCGCCGATGACGACGTTGACCGTGCTGTAACGTGTGTAGGCTCCGTCGTTGGCCGCGACGGTGACCGTGAAGCGGCCGCTGTCGTCGCCCTCGTCGGGCCAGATGTCGATCCACTCCTCGTCGCCCGTGTAGGCGGGTTCGATGACCCACGGGCCCATGTTCGAATACATCTCGACGGTCAGCGAACCTCCGTTGACCGTGTAGGAGAGCGATTCGATCTCCTCGCCGAAGTAGAGGTACGGGGCGTCGGTGTCCTCGTCCGCGGTGCATCCCGCGGCCAGCAGCGCAACGGACGCCAGAAGCCCGGCGAGACGGTATTTCGTATGCGATATGATTCGTTCGGTATTCATTGTTCGGTGTTTTTCGGGATTACTGCTTGCGCGCCCACCAGAGTCGGGTCTTCATGTTGTCGGGACCCTGGTTGGCGATCGCCTTGAGGTAGTTTTCGTGGTTGGTGTCCACCGTGGTCACCGGGTAGATGAAGCGCGTGGGAAGCACGCCGTCGTTGGCCGTGCCCTTGCCGATCTTGAAGTTGGGATAACCCGTCCGGCGGTACTCGTGCCACGCCTCGTAGCCCTCCCAGAAAAGGGCGATGTACTTCTGGTTGAGAATCTGTTCCAGCGTGTTGTCGAAGGCGACGATCTGCATGAAGGCGTTCTTCTGCGCCTGCGTGATCTCGTAGGTGGGCGAGGGGTTGATCTCGTCCCAGTAGTCGATCGACGCCAGCACCGCCTGCTCGTAATACTGCTGCGCCGCGGCGCTGCCTCCCGGGATCATGCCGCGGAACGCCGCCTCGGAGAGGATGAACAGCACCTCGTCGTAGCGCATGAACGTATAGGGCGAGGTGTAGTCGCCCAGCACGTCCTTGTTCAGGTAGGCGCAGTTGGTGGCGTTGGTCTCCGTGGTGGGGTAGCCGCTGACCAGCCCTGTCCATTCGTTGTTCTGCTGCACGGCGTAGATGCCCAGCCGCGGGTCGTTGGTGTTGTTCATCAGGTTGACCAGGTGTTCGGCCATGCGGTGCGAGTTCGAGGTGAAACTTTGCAGCGTCGTGGTGCCGAAATGCCCGATGAAGGGATCGACGTTGGTGTAGAAGAGCGCCGCGTTGTCGGCGTTCGACGCCATGACCGGGTAGCGCGCGGGGTTCGAGACGATCTCGCGGAGCTTCTCGCTCACGCCCATCTCCTCGTCGCGGTTCTGCAACCGCATCAGCAGCCGCATGTGGAGCGAGTTGGTGAACTTGCGCCATTTGGCGATGTCGCCCTTGTACATCAGGTCCTTGTTCGGGTAGCGCAGCGCCCGCGACGGATCGTAGAGCGAGTTGGCGCGTTCGAGGTCGGCGAAAAGCTGCGTGTAGACCTCCTTTTGGGTGTCGAACTTGGGTTTGAGGACGTTGTTGCGCCCCTGGAAAGCCTCGCTGAAGGGGATGTCGCCGTAGATGTCCGTCCAGTTCGAGACGAACAGCGCCCGCATCGTCAGGGCGATGGCCTCCGAGTTGGCATCCCCGTTCTTCACGGCCTGTTCGATCATGTGGTCGGAGTTGGCCGCCCAGCGGGCGAGGTGGTTCCACGTGCCGCTGTTGTAGCTGTCGCGGATCATGTAGCGGTGGACGTTCTCGGTGTACATCTGCACGGTGTACTGGATCAGCTCGTTGTTGAGCAGCCACGTGCGGTAGACCATGCCGTCGGCTCCCGTGAAGAGAATGTGCTCCAGCAGGTTCAGCGGGTGTACGTCGCCCATCTCCATCTGGTTCTGGTTGGTGTTGTACTCGTCGAAATTCGAGGTGCAGGCGACCGGGAGAAGGCCCGCCGTGCAGATCGCCAGCGTGTATCGTAGTATGTTTTTCATAGTGCGGAGTCGGTTTTTAGAAGTCCAGTTTCAGGTTTATGCCGTAGGTCCGGGTCATCGGGTAGGCACCGGCTTCGATACCGCGCGAAATGGACGATCCCACGGCGTAGCCCGCTTCGGGGTCGTATAGCGGGAAGTTCGTCCAGCAGAAGAGGTTGGTGGCGTAGACGCCGACGGTGATGCCCTGGAAAACCCGCGTTTTGGAGCAGAGGTGCCGCGGCAGCGAATATTCCAGACGCAGCTCCTTGAGCTTGAGGAACGAGGTGTCGAAGACGTTCTCTTCGGCGTTCTCGCGGGCGTAGACGTAGTTGGTGTAGTGATCGACGATGTCGGTCGTGATGGTGGTGTTCTTCGAGTAGGTGCCGTTCTCGTTGAGGTTCACGCCCGGGACGATCATGCCGGCGTAACGCCCTTTGAGCGAGTTCTTCAGCTTGCCCTGATAGGCCAGCGCGAAGTGGGTCATCGAATAGGTCTTGCCGCCCCACTGGGCGCTGAACGACAGCCCCAGCCGGAAACCCTTGTACGACAGCGAGTGGCTCATGCCGGCCGTCCAGTCGGGGTAGATGCTCCCCAGGTCGAGCAGTTCGTCTTCGGTCGAGGTGAGCCGGGCGCTGCCGGTCTCGGCGTCCACGACGATCTGGTTCGAGCAATCGACGTAGGAGCCGTCGGCATCGACGTAGAACGCCCCTTCGGGAGCCCGTTCGTAGCCGCGGCCGTAGAGGCGTCCCAGCTCGGTGCCGGGGTAGGCGCGGATGTAGATATTGCCGCCGACGGTGATGTTGGGGTTGAGGTTCCACATCGCCACGCCGTCGGCCAGCTCGACCAGCTTGTTCCAGTTTTTGGACCAGTTGGCGCTGATCGTCCATTCGAACTCCTTGGTCTTGACGGGCTGGAAGCGCGCCGAGATCTCGACGCCGCGGTTGCGGACGCAGCCGGCGTTGACGACGACCGACGTGGCGCCGACGGCCTGGTCGATCGGCACGGTGATGATCTGGTCGGTGGTTTCGCTGTGGTAGTAGGCCACGTCGAAATTGAGGCGGCTCTTGAAGAGCTTGCCTTCGAGGCCCACCTCCCAGCTCTCGACGTTCTCGGGTTTGAGGTAGTAGTTCTGGATCTCGCTGCTCAGGTAGTACGAGCTGGGGAAACCGCCGTTGGAGTAGACCGACACCAGTTTGTTGGGCGAGGTGTCGTTACCCACGTTGGCCCACGAGCCGCGGACTTTCAGCAGATCGACCCACGGAGCGTGTTCTTTGAAATTGAACACCTGGTCGAGCAGCACGCTGGCCGAGACCGAGGGGTAGAAATAGGAGTTGTTGCCCGGGGCGAGCGTCGATGACCAGTCGTTGCGGCCCGTGATGTCGAGGTAGACCATGTCGCGCCACCCCAGCGACAGGAAGCCGTAGAACGAGTTGATCGACTTGGTGTAGCGGTAGGAGCGGTAGACGGGCGAACTGATCGAGTTGGCCATCTTGTAGACGTTCTTTTCCAGCAGTCCGTCGGCTGTCTGGGAGTAGATGTTGCGGCGTTTCCAGAGCATGTTGTTGCCGCCGAACGAGGCCCGCATGTCGAAGTCGCCCATTTTGCGCGTGTAGGAGAGCAGGAAATCGCTGTTGACTTCGAGCGACGTGACCGTCTGCTCCTTGTAGTAGCCGTAGGGGTAGCCGTTCGAATACCACGGCTTGCGCTGCGTGCGGAACTCGTTGTTGAAGTCCATGCCGGTCCGCAGGTCGAGCGTCAGCCCCTTCGCAAGGTTGATGTTCAGGGCCATGTTGCCGAACACGCGGTCGCGGTCGAGGGTGTTGAGCTGTTCGTAGACCTGCATGTAGACGTTGTCCGCATAGGTCGAGTTGATGAGCAGCTGGGGCGTGCCCTCCTCGTACATCCGGTCGATGCGGCCGTAGGCGTATTCGCGGTAGTAGGACGAGACATCCACCACGTTGGGGTTCCAGATCAGGGTGTAGAGCGGCGATGCGGCGCTGTAACCCGACATGGGCATGTTGTCCGAATTCTTGCGGTAGTAGGTCACCTTGCCCGTCATGCGCAGCCACTTGTTGAGCTGGCTGGTGATCGACATGTTGAAATTCTGGCTGTCGTAGCCCGTGTTGGGGACGATCCAGTCGTTGCGCGAGTCCTTCACCGAGAAGCGCGCCGAGGTGCCTTTGCCGTTGTTGTAGGAGAAGGCGATGCTGTTGTTCCAGGTCACGCCCGTGTCGAAGAAGCCTTTGTACCAGTCGCGGTAGACCCACGGCAGGCGCCGGTACATGTCGGTGTCCCAGTTGCGCGACTCGTACTGGTAGAACTGCTGTCCGTCGAATTTGGCGCCGAAGGCCACGCGCGAATAGATGCGCCCGGTGCTGGCGATGCCGTCCTCGGCATTGGCCGCCGGAACGCTCCAGTAGTTGTAGTTGCGCTGCTGGTCGAGGTTCGAGCTGTTGCCGTTGCCGGCGCCGTATTCGCTCTGGAAGTCGGGCCAGAAGCCGGCCTTTTCGAAGGTCACCGACGAGTTGAACGAGATGCCCAGTCCCGGGGTCTGGCGTCCCGACTTGGTGGTGATGACGATGGCGCCGTTGGCCGCGCGCGAGCCGTAGAGGGCCGTCGCCGCGGGGCCTTTGAGCACCGAGACCGACTCGATGTCCTCGGGGTTGAGGTCGCTGGCGCCGTTGCCGTAGTCGATCGGGGCCGTGGTGTTGAAGGCTTGCGAACCCGAGTTCGACGACTCCATGTCGCTCGAAATGGGCACGCCGTCGATGACGAACAGCGCCGTGTTGTTGTCGTGCGTGAGCGACGACTCGCCGCGCAGCGTCACGCGGATCGAACCGCCGGGACCCTGTCCCGCCTGGTCGAAATTCAGTCCGGCGACCTTGCCCGCCATGCCGTTGAGCCAGTTGCTCGAAACGGTGTTGTTCAGGGCGTCGCTGCCGAGCTTGGTGACGGCGTAGCCCAGCGACTTTTCCTTGCGGGTGAGGCCGAGGGCCGTGACGACAACCTCGTCGATCTGCTCGGCGGATTCGCGGAGCGTGATGTCGAAGGTCGTCCGCGAACCGATCTTGACGGAGGCCGGTTCGTAGCCGATGAAGTTGACGAGCAGTTCGTCCGTCTCGGCGGGCGCGGGGATTTGCAGCGAGAAGGCGCCGTCGATGCCCGTGCTGGTGCCGAGCGTCGTGCCCCGGACGACCACCGAAGCCCCGACGACGGGTTCGCCCCGCGCGTCGATCACCTTGCCGCTGATCCGCACCGGTTTGGAGGCGTCGCGCTTGACGACCGAAAGGTAGATGTTCTGCTGATAGACCCTGTAACGGGTGTCCGTCCCGGCGACCAGCTGGTCCAGCACCGCGGTCAGCGGTTTGTCGGTGACATCGATCGTGAGGGTGCGTTTGATATCGACCCCTTTGTCTACGATGAAATAGTAATTGATCTGTTTCTCGATCTCATTCATAATCTGCTCCATGCCGGCATCGCGGAACTTCAGCGTCAGCTTGGGGTTCTGGGCGTGCAGTTCCCCCCCCCAGGTGGAAAGACAGAAGCAGCTTATGAATAAAATTATAAACAGGCATTTAATTTGCTGAATAAAATTTTTATTCATAAATTTGTCAGTTAGTGGTTGTTAGGATTGGTTCGAATTCTATTGGCCGCGGTGCCTGCGGGTGGTTGCAACGCCTGCGGGCTTTTTTATGCGGCATACCGTGGGTCAGCTGTCGTTCATGGGCTATCTTGTTTTAAGGTTTTGTTCGGGATCGTTTCGGTTCACCGGATGGTGATCGTGCCGTTGTCCGCCGATTCGTATTCGAACGGAGTGATCTTTTGGAGCGCCCGCAGGGCGTAGTCCAGCCCCATGGCGACGGGAATCTTGCCGCGGATGATGTTCAGCTCGGGACTCGCCGTCTTTTCGATGGCGATCGTCACGTCGTAGAGGCTTTCGAGCCGCGCGATGATCTCTCCGAAGTTATGCCCCGCCAGGTTGAATATGCCCTCCGGCCAGAGGTAGTCGTCGGTGTTCTCGATGCTCCGCAGGGCGAGGCGGCCGCCGCTGAGGCTGACGAAATCGTTCGTGTTCATCACGATCTCGTCGTCCCGGGTGAGCTTGTTCGTTACGCGGAGCCGGCCCCGCAGCAGGGCCGTGGAGAATTCGCGGGCGGCTTCGTCGGCCGCGACGTTGAATTTCGTTCCCAGCACCTCGACGTTGCAGGCGAAGGTCTCCACGACGAACGGGCACGCCGCGTCGTGGTCCACGTCGAACATCGCTTCGCCGGAGAGTTTCACCCGCCGGGTCTTGCCGAACCGCAGCGGGTATTCCAGCCGTGCCCCGGCGTTCAGGCAGACGGTCGTGCCGTCCTGCAACGTGATGTCCACGCGCTGTCCCGCGGGGGCGGCGATCGAGAGATACTGGTTGGCCGTCTTCTCGATGACGACGCTCCGGGAGGCGTACCACGTTCCCGCGAGCAGCAGCAGGGCGGCAGCGGCCTGCATGCAGCGGCGCACGGCCGGCAGGCGGAGCCATTGCAGACGTGCGGCGGGCATCGGCCGGCAGGCGGGACGGGGTGCGTTGACGAGGGTGGTATTGTGGACGAACCACAGGGCGTTCAGCTCCTGCTGGTGTTCGGGATCGGCCCGCAGCCAATCCACGACGGCCTGCTCCTCCGCTTCCGAGGTCCGGCCGTCGATGTATTTGTACAACAATTCTTTTTCCATACATCCATAAGGTGCGTGGGCGCGGCGGATGGACACGGAAAAAGGGCGGATCGGGCTAAATAAATTTTATTAAAAACGCATCTCGCTGAGCAGCAGCGAAATCAGCCAGGCCGGAAGATAGTCTTTCAGCGCTTCGCGCATGATGCCCAGCGCCCGCTGGATGGCGGCTTTCACGTTGCGGACGCTGATGCCCGTCGTGTCGGCGATCTCCTGATAGGTCTTGCCGTCGAAACGGCTGGCGACGAATATGCTCCGCATCGGCTCGGGCATGCGGGCGATCTCCTCCTGCACGATCGCGGCGACCTCCGAGGCGAAGAGCTGGCCGGGGTCGCAGGCTTCCAACGCCGTGATGCGGGCTTGAATGCTGTGATAGGCCGTGGTGTGGATTTGCTGCCGGATATTCAGCCGGTTCTTCTCGTTGCGCAGCCATTCCAGACAGCCGTGTTTCACGGCGCCCAGCACGTAGGCGGGGAGGCTCGCGGTGATCGTCAGCTCCGCGCGGTGCTCCCAGAGGTAGAGGAAACTGTCGGTCACGATGTCCTCGGCGACCATGCCGTTGCGGACGTACGACTGTGCGATCCGGACGAAACGCGGCTTGTAATCGGCGTACAAGGCGTCGAAAGATTCGCGGGAGATATGTCCGTTCGGGCGGTTCATGGAGAGGTATGATTATCCAAAGATATAATTTTTATCCGCATGAAAAAAATCATTTTGCAAAGTGCGAAGATAAAAACCCTCTGTTACGGAACCTTTACGGAACGATGAATCCGGATGTTACGATTGCAGCGGCAGGATGCCCGACCGGCGTGCCGCCCGGCGGATCAGGCCGTGCGGGATCAGCCCGATGAGCGGCAATGCCAGGCGGTTCAGCAGACCGGGAACCAGCACGGCTTTGCCGCGGAACAACGCACGCACCGCCTTGCGGGCGAGTTTCCCGGGCGGCAGCATAATGCCCGACCGCACCAGGCGCCGCCGCAGTTTTTCGTTCAGATTGTAGAGGTCGGTATCCACCGCACCCGGACAGACCGCCGTCACGTACACGCCGTAGTCGCGCAGTTCCGTGTGCAGGCCCCGCGAGAAATTTTTCAGATAGCGTTTCGTCGCCCCGTAGACATTGATTCCCGGATAGGCCAGCCATGCCGTCACGGAGGACATGTTCAGGATATATCCGTGTCGCTGCCGGCGCATATCCTGCCCGAAAAGGAGGCAGAGACGCGTCGGAGTGAGGACGTGCAGGGCGAGCATCTTCGTCGTGAAGCCGTTGTCGATGTCGAGCGTTTCGCCGAAACGATACATGCCGGCGTTGTTGACCAGCACGTCGATCCGGATGTTCCGTTCGCAGCATGCCTCATAAAGCCTGTCGGCGGCATCTGCCGTCGCCAGATCCATCGGAATCGGACATATTTCCACGCCGTATTGCCGGGCCAGTCTGTCGGCGGCTTTGCACAGCGCCGCCTCTTCGTTGCTGACGATGACCAGCGGATAGCCGCGCGAAGCCAGTTCTTCGGCGTAGCAGTATCCGATGCCGGAACTGGCTCCGGTAATCAATGCCCACATGCGTTCCATGTCTGAAAAAGAAAAAAATCCCCGTAATCAACCGATCACGAGGATTAACCAGTGCCCAGGACAGGGATATCGGGTGAAAATATCGGAAAGTAAAAGAATGTATCTGATTGATTTTTTGATATTTGATATTTTTCGGATTTCCTGTGTTTTCTCCTGTTATCCTATATTATCACAATCAGTACACCTTTAGTACACCCTGGATATGGCATTGGTTCCCGTGATTATGTTGGGACTGGGGGTATTATTCAAATAATTTATTGGGGTTAATGCTTAAAAATTCTTCAGGGCTCATGCCGCTTCTACCTACTATTAACGCTGCATAGGGATTGTACATATTACGGATAGCCGCCAATCCACTATTGTATCGTTCGGCATTACTTTTGACTTCGATAGCAATGATCCGACTTTTTTTCTGGAGAATAAAATCTACCTCTTTATCTCCCTCCCGCCAATAGAAGACTTCATATCCTCCGATAAAAGCGTTACTGATGATGTGTGCTCCTATTGCAGATTCGAAAATATGTCCCCATGCCTGGCTATTGCGTATGGCTTCTGTGAAAGAGAGATTGCAGTAGATATTTTTCAGTGCATTGTTGTACACCTGGAATTTTGGAGCGCTGGCTCTCCGGCGAGAGCGGTCCATTGTGAATTTTTGCAATCCGGCTACCAGTCCGCTGTCGCTGAGCAGGTTCAAATATCCCGCTAATGTGGTAGTATTACCGGCATCCTGTAACGCTCCGATCATCTTGGTCAAGGATACAATTTGGCCCGAGTAAGATGATCCAAGTTCGAAGGTTTGTCGGAATAAAGCCGGTTTCCCGACTGGCGAATCGTACAATATGTCCTTATTGATCGTAGCATCAACGATAGCTCCGCTGATATATTGATTCCATCGCTCCTCATCTTTGATCAATGGAGCAGCTCCCGGATAACCTCCGAAAAACAGGTATTGTTCCAAAGATAGTCCGAATGCTTCATGCATTTCCGGATACGACCAATGCGTCATTCGAATCTCTTCGAATCTCCCCATCATTGAATCGGACAATCCTTTCTCTAAAAGTACGCGTGAAGATCCGAGCAGGATGACCTTGATATTGATATCATTGAATGTATCTGCATCCCATTCTTTTTTTACAGCCTCGCTCCAGTTTTTTATCTTTTGGATTTCATCGATAACTAATATAAATTCCGGATATCCTTCAACTCTTAATTGGGTGCGTACAGTATTCCAGCAATCCGCAATCCAGGCAGTTTGTGTTGCCGGGACATTATCCGCAGAGAAAAATTGGTAAGGAAGGTCCAAATCTTTTAGGACTTGCTTTACCACCGTTGTTTTTCCGATTTGGCGAGGCCCAAGGACGACTTGCAGGAACCGTCGGGGCTCCTCCATACGGGATTTAATAGTCTGATATTGTTCGCGTTTGTACATTGTACTTAATTTTACTCAATTCAATGAGTAGATTTGATAGGTATATTATGCAAATATATGAATTAAGTTTGATAAGCAACTTTGCAACTCTTTATTTCCATTTTAACTATACATTCATTATAATATGTCGTCAACTGATTATTCCAGACTTTGTTCCAGCTCTTTCTCAATTTCTTCAATCGTCGGCAGACTACCACGGAAATTTTTTGGTAGGGCTTGTCCCAGTTCATAATCGGATATTCCAATAGGTTTTTGAATGTCTCGCAAAGCATATTCGGCCTTGATCTTGTCTTTCGTTTTGCAGAGCAACAGCCCAATAGTACGGTTGTCGCCTTTCCGGCAAAGAGCGTCATCAACCGCAGAACAATAGAAATTGAGCTTGCCTATGTATTCGGGCCTGAACTCGGTGTCTTTCAACTCGATTACCAAATATCTGTGTAGAAATGTATTGTACATTAGTATGTCAATGTAGTAGTCATCGTCCGACACTTCTATGTGGTATTGTCTGCCCATAAAGGCAAAACCGGCTCCCATTTCTACGAGAAATTTCTCAATATGTTTAACCAGCCCTATTTCCACATCACGTTCGTTATACTGGTCGGTGAAAGTCAGCATATCGAATATGTACGGGTCTTTTAGTAATGATTTTACTTCGTCCGCTTCCGGTGCAGGCAAAGTTTCCGTGAAATTATTCGCCAATGCACCGTGCTTGCCGTAGTAATTAAGCCGGATAGCTTCTTGTAAATAGCGTGTTTTCCAGTGGGATGCGATGCTTTGTACCATGTACCAATATCGGGCGCGTATGTCCTTGACCTGTTGCATTAGTATAAGGTTGTGCGTCCATCCCAAATGCTTGATGGGAAGGGTGAAATTATATTCTTCCAATGACGCAATCACTGGTTGCGTAATTGGAGCGGAAGATTTTTCTAATTGCGCAATCATTGATTGCGTAATTGTGGAGGCAGCACCTTTTACCATTGTAAGTTCCTGATTGTATTCGTCGAAGAACTGCATCATGCACTGCATATTGCGTACTGAAAACCCCTTTATTTCAGGGTAATCGTTTTTTAAGTCCACGGATAACCGTTGCAAAGTTTTCCTGCCCCAACCGTCGGCCTGTTGGCTTTGTTGTAACATTTTACCGATATCCCAATACATCCGCAGCATTTCCTCATTGGCAGCAAAGATTGCCCGTTGCTGGGCAAGCAATACCCTTTGCCTGATTTGGCGCAACAGCGCAGCATAGTTCCGAAAACCCTCTGCTGATCTGTCATTTGTTGCTGATTGTATGCTTGTATCTTTAGCCATATATCCTTTCCCTTGATTTACTTACAAAAGTACGTTTTTAATAAACAAAAATAGAACAAAATTGTATATTTCAATATACGCCTGCGTTATTTTCTTATAACAATGGAGATCCTTGAAATTGATCGCTCCTATTTTTTGACTTTCTCCTGTTAAATAGTTCTTCAAATCGAATGAATAATTATTAATAATCTTTATCTTTGTGCTGTAAGTCAATGTTTTAAGGTATATGGGAAAGTTGGACGTCAAGAGCAAACAGAATCCCCGCTTATTGCAGAAGACTTTGGCCGACGGCCGCAAAAGTCTTTATCTGGAGTACTACTATCAACACCGCGAATATTACGATGAAGAGCTTGGTCGACACGTTGTCAAACACGATCGCCGCAAAGAGTTTCTGAGCTTGTATATCCTACCTAATCCCCGTACTCCTCGTGAGCGGGAGCAAAATCGCATCACTCTGGAGGAGGCTCAGGTGATCCGTGCCCGTAAGGAGGAGGAGTTCAGGTCAACCTGTATGGGCTATAAACTGAAGACTACCCGTTATAAGAATTTTTTCGATTGGTTCGATATCTATATTTCGAATTATTCGAAAGCCGATATAGTCCATATTACCCGTTCGAAGATTCAATTTCAGGAGTTCTTGCGAGAGAAATATCCGTTTTTTGGCCATTCTATCAAACCGGAGCAGATCACCAAGGATATGATCCGAGAGTTTGTGACCTATCTGCAAGGCAAATTCAAGGGAGAAGGTCCTCATACGGTTTTTCAACGTTTCAAAAAGGTGATTAAGGCCGCTGTTGACGAGAATGTTATGGCTAAAAATCCATGCCTGAACGTTATTTGTAAAATCGATACCCACACCCTTCGGAAAGAGGTCCTTAGCAAAGAAGAGATCCAGCAGTTGCTGTCCACGGATTATTCGGGTCTGAATGCGGAGGTTTGCCGGGCATTCATTTTTTCGCTGTATACGGGTGTTCGTTATTGCGATGTCTGCCAGCTTCGTTTCAGCAACATCGACTATGCGAATAAGCTGTTGCTTTTCGAGCAGATGAAGACAAAAGGCCGCAGTTCGAACAGCCATGTCGAGATTCCTTTGAGCGATGGTTTGTTGTCGCTTATCGGGGTTCGTCCCAGGACGGATGAGTTTATTTTCAACCTTCCGAGTAATACGATGTGTTTGCAAGTCCTCCGTCACTGGGTTGAACGGGCCGGTATTGATAAGCATATTACCTGGCATTGCGCCCGTCATTCTTTTGCTACGCTGATGCTGGCCAATGGGGTCGATGTAAAGACTACCGCGAGTCTTTTGGGCCATTCAGGCTTGAAGCATATCGATAAATATGTGCGGGCCGTCGATCATCTGAAACGGGCTGCTATCACCAATCTACCAACTTTAAAACTTTGATATTATGGACACGGTACAAGTTTCTGCAGTAAAGGCTGCGATTCAGTTTTGTGAAGATGGAAATACTATCCGTAAACTGAATTTGCGGCGAGCCCAAAAGGAAATAGGTATTGCAGAGCCTGATTTTCAAGATACTATTCGACAAATTTTGTGTCTTATTCGAGATTGTCTGAAACATAAATTAACGAATGATTATTATAGCGAACCGCGGATCGTGAGTTTCGATGCGTGGTCTAAGAATCCAGACAATCGTTATGATGTATGCATGCAGAGCATTATAGATGGTCTGGATGATGTTTGTGAATTAGGGCTTGCCGGGTATTCTTATCCTCGGATTTGTGACGATATTGATTGTTTCGATGAGCTATATCCCAGTACGTATTTTCAAGATATTGATCTGACTTCTGAGCAGTTGGATCGTCTTTGTCAAGCTTTGATAGAGAAGAAATATATTGCCTCGTCTACCCGGAGTGAAGATTTTCGTTGGTTGTTCCAGGGAGGTGTTAAGCCAGAGGGTTGGGAACGAGTACGGTGGATCAAGAAGAGTGCGCCTAAGGGAGATGACCCTTATCAGCTAAATAAAAAAGCGCTTCTGGATTTGTTTAAGTTGTTGAATAATAATGATAAATATACTCCGAACAAGGAATTGCTGAGATCATTGTTCGCAAAAGAAGATGGCAGCCCTCTGGTATTTTTCGCAGGGAATTATCAAAATCTCAGGACAAACGGTTGTTGCTATAATGAATTAGAAAAGATTGTCGACAATTTGAAATCTTCTATGTAATAGCTTACACTTTTGGCTGAAAATAATAAGCCTTATATCCAATTGAATTTTTTTAATTCTTACAGACCTTTGTGCCACGAGACATAAGGGTCTTTTTTATTTATGGAAAGTTCGATTAATAGTTTTCAGGACGGCAAGGTTATGCTGACGTTGGCGGAGGCCGCTTCCTATATGAGTTTGTCGAAGAGCTACCTATATAAGTTGGTATGCTGGGGCGAAATTGCCTATTATAAGCCGGGTGGCAAGCGGGTCTATTTTCATATCGATGATGTTGTGGCGTGGCTTCAACGGAATCGTATTCCGTCTCGTGATGAACTTGAACGCCGAGCTGAGTGCTACGTGTCCCAGTCCAAAATTAAATGATCCGGAAACAACCTAAAACAACATGACAATGATATTGAACCTGTATTTGAACCGGACATTGAATCGGATATTAAACCTGAATTTGTCCGAGAAAAAGAAAAAATTATGGATGGAAGGGGTGATGAAGGATATAGTTTTCCCAAATTTTAAATAGTTGACTTATGAATGTTTTCTCAGAAAAAGTGTCGGTTTTTCGTACGTGTTATGAAACGACCCCATTTAGTACGGTCCTTTTGAAAGATTGGTTGCAAACCAAACTGTATGAAAAGGTAATTTGTGCACTGCGACACTTGGATCGAGCGCCAGAGCTCCAAATTCAAGATAAGAAGGCTCTGCCCGCGATTACGCCTTTAGGTGTTTTTTCGCAGCGTAGTGCCTCGGGTTTATTGGAGTACAGCGGTTTTGTCTGTATCGATGTCGATGGAAAGGATAACCCTCATGTTCGGGATTGGGATGTCCTCAAGGAGCAGCTGGGGCGGCAATTCCCGAGTTTGTACTATGCTGGTCTTTCCTGCAGTGGACGTGGAATTTTCCTGATCTTTAGGGTCAGGACTCCGGATCGGTATTCGGAACATCTGAATAGTTTGTTCCATGCCTTGCAGGAGTGTGGTGTCAAGGCCGATCTTCAATGTCGTGATGTCGCCCGATTGCGTTTTGCCAGTTACGATGCGCATCCATATGAGAATTATGATGCGCTCCCTTATGATCAATATCGGGAAAAATTACAACCTGCGTCGAAACGATCGGATTCTTTGTTGTATTGGACCAAGAATCGAGACCATTATGTAGAGCTGTTGGTTTCAGAGATCGAGCGCCGAGGTATTGATATTACCAAGGGATATTCAGCCTGGTATGCTATCGGTAGTTCACTTGCGGGGCATCTGGGTGAGGAGGGCCGGTCTTATTTTCATCGGGTCAGTCGTTTCAATGAGACTTATCTTCCGGAGGATTGTGATCGGCAGTATGACGCGTGCCTCCGGTATTTATCCAAATATACAATTCGAACGTTTCTGTATTATTGTAAACAATACGAGGTTATCTTAAAAAAATTAATCAACTACCATGGAAAATAGAAAAAACAAGGCAAAACAATCGTTTCTCCTGTATCATGATTCACGCGATTTGTTTGCGAAGCTGTCACCGGAAGATTGCCAGACGCTCATTTTGGGCCTCTTTGATTACAGTATGGAACAGGATGTCGCCTTTCCACCTGGGAGTGCCGTCGACATCGCTTTTACGGTAATTCGGACTTATATGGATAAAAATGCGCTTAAATACGAGGAGCAGTGCCGTATCAACCGTCAGAATGGCGCCAAGGGCGGAGCTCCCCGGGGGAATAAAAACGCGGAAAAGAAACCGAAGCCGGATACTCCTGCGGTTGCTTTTACGAAGGAGGAAAAACAGTTGTGTCGGACCATTGCCCGTAATTTCAATCGAATTTGTGAAGGTCGTTTTTCTCGGGTTAAAGTAGTGACCGATAATCGGAAATCACGGATTTTAGCTGTGGTTCGAAGCATTGAACGAAGTCAACAAGATCCTTTGGCAACGCTTGAACAAGTTTTTATGAAAATGATCAGTTCGGAGTTTTTGAGTCCCAGTTCGAATAATCCTACTTGGCGTGCTAACTTCGATTGGCTCTTCAAAAATCCGGATACCTGGATCAAAATCTTGGAGGGACAATATGATGAGTTGTTTATTAAAGGACGCCGTTAACTTGTATGATCTGTCTTGTGATGTAGCTGTTTGTGGCCGACGGCTTCTATGGCGTCAAATCTCCCGACAGGCGCGTCATCTCCGGAGCCTATTGACGAGGGCCTGCCCTGGACCTGAGAGGGCGAGAAACGGGCTGAAATGCCTGCGTGTATTCTTGTATAGTAAGGTATGTAGGGGAGGAGTGGCAGCATCGTGCCACTCCTCCTCTTTTTCGATTGGCTGAATATGGAAAGTTCTTTCTTGTATAAGGACCAAGTCACCGGTTTTGCAGTTAAGCGACGGAACTATTTTAAGGTATCATGTGGTGTAAGATTTGGATAGTCGGATATTTATTTCGATATTTGCGTTACGATGGTGTCGCAATGGATAAAATGGAATAACATGAAGCCGAACAATCCGTTTCTTATCTCGGGTTATTACAGCCCGGAATACTTTTGCAACCGTGAACAGGAGACGCAGACGATTACCGATGCCCTTTACAACGGACGCAACCTCACTTTGATCGCTCCGCGGCGTATGGGGAAGACGGGGCTTATCAAACATGTTTTCCATCGGCTCAAGGAGCAGCAGGCAGATATCGTCACGCTTTACATGGACATCTACTCGACGCAGAACCTCGGAGATTTCGTACGGCTCCTCGCCAATACTGTACTGGGACAGTTGGATTCTGCGCCGCAGAAGGCATTGAGCCGAGTGTCGCAGTTCATCAAAAGCTGCCGTCCGGTCTTTACGTTCGACGAGTTGACCGGCGTGCCGAAAGTGATTATCGAGATTGCTCCGGCAGCGGAAGAGACGACCCTCAAGGAGATTTTCGACTACCTGAAATCGTCGGACAAGCGTTGTTATATTGCCATCGACGAGTTCCAGCAAATCGCCGACTATCCCGAAAAGGGCGTCGAGGCGTTGTTGCGTTCATACATCCAGTTTCTTCCGAATGTTAACTTCATCTTTGCGGGAAGCAAACAGCACGTCATGCAGGAGATGTTCCTCTCGGCCAAAAGGCCCTTTTACCAAAGTACGCAGACGCTCTCAATCGACCGGATAGAGCGTGATGCCTATTACGACTTTGCCGCGAAATTCTTTGCCTCGCAACGACGCGAATTTCCTCGGGCGACTTTCGATACCATCTACAACCGTTTCGACGGACATACCTGGTATATTCAAAGCATTCTGAACCGACTGTACAGTTACTCCGCACCCATCGATGAAAAGCTGGTAACCTATGCCGTAGCGGAGATCGTCGCAGAATCGACCTATGCCTATGAGAACCTGCTCAACGCCTATCCCTCGGGTAGCGTCCGTCTGCTCAAGGCCATCGCCTCGGAAAGGTGCGTGAAAGAGGTTCTGTCCGGCGATTTCATCTCCCAGCACAAACTCAAAGCGGCCAGCAGCGTAAACAGCGCCATCAAGAAACTGGTCGGCAATGAGCTGGTCTACAGGACAGAAGAAGGGTATATTGTCTACGATCGTTTTATGGGCGAATGGCTTCGGAATCGGGGATTCTGACAGGCCTTATAAGACCTTGCAACACAAAGTATCCGGACCCTAAGGCCCGGATGTCTTGCTAATAAGGTTATGCTATATACCGAGGGCCTTGAGAGCAATCTATATCTTATTTCCCGCAAAGCTATTGCTTTTTATCCGACTCTAAAAGACGTATTTTACCGAACGCTTATGGTGGTATTGCAGGCGTGAAGAATTTGTTCTATGGCAAAGATGCCTTGCTGGTGCGTTGTGAAAGTTGGATTTACAACGTGGCAAAAGAACCGAGGATTTACTATAAAGCGCATTGAGAATGAAGCCGGCCTTGTTATTGTGGGCAATAATACTCCTTCCTCAAAGCCGAAGATAATTGTGGCTTCGGCTACTGCGAAATATCCGACCACAAGCGTAGTTGTCGGGACAAATGCGAGCTCGGATTCTATCAGATGAAGGGCTGCTTTGCAGAACGTATCCTGCATCATTACCAGAAATGGAGACGAGGAGCAAAGTGCGGTCAGCTCCATCCGTTCGCTATCGGCAAAGCGATGGACGTGACAATAGCTGCATTTCGTAAAAACAGAGAAAAGCGCACGTGGTTTCATAATCCGGAACTATATTTTGCAAAATGAAATCATTTGTATATTATTGTACTATAATTGATGTACAATCCAAATAGACATGAGGATTTTCACCGAGCAGGCAGTCAGGGAATACGCTGAGAAGCATCCGGAATCAAAGGTTGCTTTGCAGGATTGGGTACAGAAGGTAAAGAAAAGCGAATGGAGTTGCTTCGCAGATATAAAAAAGACTTTCAATAGCGTTGATAATGTAGGTAATCAGCGTTATGTATTCAATATTAAAGGAAATGATTTTTGTCTGGTTTCCGTGATTAAGTTCACAATTCGGTTTGTATATATCCGATTCATAGGGACGCATAAGGAATACTACAGGATAGATTGTCGGAACATATAAAGGTAGGGCAAGTATGACAAAGATTGAGAACAAAACCCAATACGATTGGGCAGTTAATCGAGTTGAAGAGTTGCTTCCGCTGGTAGACGACAATACGCCGAAAAATGACAAAAATCTCATCGAGCTTGAGCTGTTGTCGAACCTCGTGGCTGACTACTCCGAGGAACATTTCGCTATTGGTACTCCATCGCTCGCCGATGTGATGAAATTGCGAATGTATGAAATGCACTTGACTCAGCGAGATCTTGCGGCAATACTTAATATTAGTCCGTCGCGTGTCAGTGCCATTGTATCGGGAAAAACGGAGCCAACGTACAAAGTAGCACGGGACATTAGCCGAAAACTTAATATTGACGCAAGTATAGTGCTGGGTGTTTGTTGATGTAATATAAACGGATCGATCTTTGGATGCGTATTAAAACAAACGGGATTTTGTTGACGGATTCATTTTGTCTGCGTATTTTTATTCGGCGAATCCCATGCAAATTCTGACCGCTTATGAAAACGGTAGGAAAAGAGATCATCGATGGGCTTAATCGGGGCAGCGAACCGGCGTTTGCGGCCCTGTACGATGCCTATTTCTCCTACTTGTGTGCCTGTGCGGCGACTTATGTTCCTGATCCGGTGTGTGCCGAAGAACTTGTCAACGATGTCTTTGTCAATATCTGGGAACACCGTGGCCGTTATCGGACTCCTCTACACGGCTATCTGGTCAACAGCGTCCGGAATGCCTGCATAAGCCACATTCGCTCACAATTGTTCCGCCGCCGGCTGCGGGAAGGCTACGAACGTGAACTGCTACTGTTCGCCGAACAGCAATGTCTCACCGATGCCCACCCGCTGGAAGTGCTGTCCGCCCAAGAGGTGGAGACCCGTATCCGGGCCGTCGTCGAGACCCTTCCCGAACGCTGCCGGGCCGTCTTCGAGCAATATTTTTACCGGGGAGAATCCGCTCAGGAAATTGCCGAGAATCTGCAAATCAACCCCGTCACGGTACGCGTCCACATCAAAAATGCCCTCGACCGGCTCCGTGTCGAACTGGGACCGTTACTGACGGTCTATCTTTTCACTACCTTCTTCAAATCCTGACTACCGTTCCCGAACGAAAAAACGGCGGGTTCTGCTAAACGACGCAGGACCCGCATGCGTATTTATTATGGATGCAAACCCGAACAAGATGGAAAAATATTTTGAAGAACTGATTGTCGACTACCTGACCGGAAATCTGTCGGAACCGGATGCCGCCCGATTTCTCGAATTCGTACAAAGCGACGAACAGCACCGCAGACGCTTCGAGGAGCTGGGCCGTCTTTACGCCCAATCGCTTATTCCCCGTTTTGAAGCCGACAAGAAGTCCCGATACCGGGAGGTGGAGCAGCGGATCGCCGTATCCCGCCGCACGCCGTCGCCTTGGCGGATTGCCAGCTGGGTACGTGTTGCAGCAGCTCTTGTAGTTGGTGTTGTATTGGGAGCAGCCTCACTCTTCGTGTTCCGTCCCGCCACGGAGCCCGGCTTGTGCGAAGTGACCGCCCCGGCAGGTGCCCGTTCGCAAGTCATGCTGCCCGACAGTTCGTTGGTATGGCTCAATGCCGGTTCGAAACTGGTATATGCCGGTGATTTCGGTCGGAAAAGCCGCCGCGTCCGACTGGAGGGCGAAGGCTATTTCGAGGTTGTCTGCAATGCCGGACGTCCTTTCACGGTCGAGACCGACGTGCTGAATGTCACGGTACTGGGAACCTCCTTTAACGTACAGGCCTATGCCGAAGCTCGTGCAGTCGAGGTCGACCTGCTCAAGGGCCGTGTAGAGGTGGCAACTTCCGACGGACGCCGTCTTTCGCTCCTTCCCGACCAACAAGCGCGATTCGACCGGGCATCGGGACTGTTCGAATCCCATCCGGCCGTGACTACGCTGGCTGCGGACTGGGTCAACGGGCGCTTGTCGTTCATTAACATGCCGTTCCCCGAGATACTGGACAAGCTCCAGCGCCATTTCAATGTGCGGATCGAGGTCCTAAGCGAAACAGCTGCCCGGGAATCTTTCTCGGGCAGCATCGACCTGCGCCTCTCGCTCGACGAAATTCTCCGCTATATCGACGTGGACCGAAAATATAGCTGGTCGACGACCGACGGGACACTGCGACTCACGGACCGGAACCGATAACGTATCACAACCTAAAAACCAACCTTAATACAATGAACAAACTCTACCTGAACCTGAGAAACTCCCTGTTCCGGCATCTGCTGCTGGTCGGGTGCCTACTGTTCTGGGGGCTGCCGACCGCGGCGCAATCCCGGTCCGACGCCCGGATTACGATTCATGCCGAGGAGCAGCCGGTTGTCCGGATACTCAATCGGATCGGCGAACAGAGCGGCTGTTCGATTATCCTGCGCGACAACGACGTTGATCCGGACCTGAAGATCTCCCTGCACGTCGACAATGTGACGCTCGAAACGGCCTTGCGGCAGTTGCTGTCAGGGACCGACCTGACTTACCAGATCGACGGACGGAAGATTTCCGTCTTCCGCCCCCGGCGATCCGTTCCCGCTCCCTCCGGAACGCGGAAAGTTCAGGGTGTCGTAGTTGATGAACAGAAAAGGCCCGTCACCGGAGCGACGATTGTGCTGCCGCAATTTCCGACAGTGGGAACCACCTCTGCCTCGGACGGCAGTTTTTACCTGCAATTGCCCGTCGGCGCCGACCGGCTCGAGGTCTCCTATATGGGCTATGAAAAACAGCAGGTGACTCTCCCGGCCGATTCGGACCGGACGTTGGAGATCGTCTTGAAAGACGATGTCCAGACGTTGGAAAATGTGGTGGTGGTCGGCTACGGCGTTCAGCGTAAAAGCGTCGTTACGGCAGCCATCAGCAGCGTGAAGGGCGACGACCTGAAGCGCGTGACAGGTACGCGTATCGACAACGTGCTGAAAGGCATGGTGTCGGGCGTGAACATCACGCAGAGCTCCGGCCAGCCCGGCTCCGGGGTCCGCGTGCGCATCCGCGGCGTGGGAACTATCAACGACAGCAACCCGCTCTACATTGTCGACGGCATGCCCGTCAGCAGCAATATCGACTACCTTAATCCGGCCGACATTCTCTCTGTCGAGGTCCTCAAGGATGCTGCTTCGGCCGCCATCTACGGTGCCCGCGGTGCGAACGGTGTCATCCTGGTCACGACCCGTCAGGGCAACAAGGGTCGCACGTCGGTCGATTACTCGTTCTCCTACGGATGGCAGAGCCCCTGGCGCACGAAAGACGTGCTCAACGCCCATGAATACGCCGTCATGATGAACGAGATGAATATGAACAGCGGTTTGTCCCCGATTTACGAGAACCCGGCGGCACTGGGAAAGGGCACGAACTGGCAGAAGGAGCTCTTCAACAACAATGCGCCTGTCGTGGAGCATCAGGCCAGCGTCAGCGGCGGCAACGACAAGGTGAACTACTACCTGTCGTTCGGCTATCTGTATAACGAAGGTATCATCGGCGGCGATGTCAATCGGTCGAACTACGACCGTTACAGCGTCCGGGCCAATACGAACTATACGCTTTTCGAGAAACCCGAACAGCGCTTCTTCCGTTCGGCGCGCGCCGGTGTCAACATGGCCTATTCACGCACCGTATCGCGCAGCATCGGTGAGAACAGCGAACGCGGCAGTGTGCTGGGCAGTGCCGTTTCGATGTCCCCGATCATGGGAGTCTATGCCGGCAATCCCGAGGAGGTGCTCAACGAACATCCCACGGCCGTGACTGACTTTTCGGGCCGGGTTTTCGCCATCGCAGGCGATAATTTCGGCAACATGGTCAACCCGATCGCCCAACTGCACCTGCCGGGCGACAAGTCAGCAGCCGACAAACTGATCGGTAATATCTGGGGCGAGATTGAGCTTTATAAAGGACTGAAATTTAAATCATCCTACGGTACGGAGTTGGTCTTCAGCAGCAACGATGGCTATCAGATGCCCTATTACCTGGGGCGTTACACCTATGCCGACCGCTCGTCGGTCTGGTCGAGTATGGAGCGGCTCTTCACGTGGCAGGTCGAGAACACGCTGACCTATGACTGTACGCTGGGCGACCGACATCGGCTTACAGTTCTGCTGGGACAGTCGGCACAGTCTTCGCACTCGCAGAACGTCGGCGGTTCGAGCTACGACATCAGCGATCCCTCGCAGCCGTGGATCGACACGACCGAGTCCGATGACAATTCACGCAGCGCCTGGGGAGCACCTTCGCCCGACCACCGGCTGCTGTCTTATTTCGGCCGTGTAAGCTATAATTACGATGAACGTTACATGGCCGAGTTCACACTTCGCCGCGACGGGTCATCGAATTTCGGTCCGGCGCACAAGTGGGCTACCTTCCCGTCGGTTTCTGTGGGATGGAACCTCACCAACGAACCTTTCATGGCAAACCGCCCGAAGGCTCTCTCTTTGCTGAAACTCCGTGCCAGTTGGGGCCTGAACGGCAACGAGTCGATCGGTTCTTTCCATTATATCTCAACCGTGACCGGTGGTGCGGATTACATACTCGGTCCCGAAGGGCTGAATACATTGGCACCTGGTGCTACGCCGAGCGGCTATCCGAATGACGGTCTGAAATGGGAAGAATCCGAGCAGTTCGACGTAGGTATCGACGCTTCGCTCTTCGGAAACCGACTTTCGCTGACGGTGGATTATTTCAACAAGCGCACCAATGGTATGCTGATGACCGTTCCGTTGCCGCAGTATATCGGTAATTCCCGACCTTACGGCAACGTGGGCGACATGAAGAACAGCGGTGTGGAGATCGACCTCCGTTACCGCTTCCAAGTGTCGAAAGTTTCGTTCGACATCGGCGGCAATGCCACCTATATCCGCAACCGGCTGATCCGTCTGGGCAACCAAAACGGCTGGGCCAATTACGACACCGTACTGGGTAATATCGGCACCATCACCCGCGCTGAGAACGGAGAGCCGTTCCCCTTCTTCTACGGTATGCGCACGGCGGGTATTTTCCAAACGGCCGACGAGGTCGCCGACTATGTCAATTCCCGGGGCGAAATGCTCCAGCCCGATGCGCGCCCGGGCGACGTGAGGTTCGTCGACTGCAACGGCGACGGCACGATCGACGATGCCGATCGTGTGAAGATTGGCAAAGGTGCACCCGACTGGACTTTCGGTTTCAATCTCGCAGTGGCTTGGAAGGGTATCGACCTCGGAGCCTTTTTCAACGCCACGATCGGCAACGATATCTTCGACGCCTCCTATCGGTCGGACTATCCTTACCTCAACATGCCGCGTTACATGCTCGATCGTTGGACAGGGCCCGGTTCCTCGAACCGTATTCCGCGCCTATCCCGCAATGTCGACGCCACCAACTGGCAATCGTCGGACCTTTATGTGCACGACGGTTCCTTCCTTCGCCTGCGCAGTCTCCAACTGGGCTATTCGTTCCCTTCGACGTTGCTCCGCAAGGTCCATATCGAGCGGCTGCGCCTCTGGGTCGGGGCCGAGAATCTCTGGACCCTGACGTCGTACGAAGGCTTCGATCCCGAAATTTCTTCCGGTGGGACCTCGCTGGGTGTTGACCGCGGCGTTTATCCTACGGCGCGCATCTTTACCATTGGAGCCAACATCACCTTCTAACCTCAAAACGACGATGAACATGAAACGCATACAGATTATATTGGCGGCACTGGTCCTTTCGGTGTCTGTCTCCTGTACAGCGGATTTCCTCGACGTGGACCCCACGACGGAAATTCCCGAAAAAGATTATTACGATGATTATGAAACACTGCTGAAAGGACTGATGGCAGCCTATGCGCCCCTTCAGTGGCCGGATTTCGTCTTCGGCGAATATGGTCCGCTGACTTTCGTCTCCGATGTCATGTCGGACGACGTGCGCGTCGGCGGGGCCAACGAGACCGACATTCCCTACCTGCAGCTCATGCGCAAATTCTCCGCGACGCCCAACTATACGCCGTCGGTCCTCTGGGTCGTCTTCTATTCGGGCGTCTACCGTGCTAATACCGTACTGCAATACGTCGATACGGCGGAAGGCATATCGGGATCGATTCGCAGCCGGATCAAGGCCGAGGCTTACGCCCTGCGTGCCTACTATTATGCCTGGTTATGGAAGCTTTTCGGTAATGTCCCGTACTACGACCGCAATCCGACGGGGCCCGATTATTTGATCGACCAACTTTCGGCCGATGAGGTCTACGCCCGGATTGTGGGCGACCTCGACGCCGCACTGACGGGCAGCGGGCTTCCCAAGGTCGTGAAGTCTGCCGAATTGGGCCGTTTTACACGCGCTACCGCACAGATGCTTCGTGCCAATGTAGTCATGTACCAGCAGGATGCATCCCGCTACGGAGCGGTGCTGGCCGATATGCGCGAGATCATCGGTTCGGGGCTCTACTCGCTCCGGAGCGATTTCGCCAGCATCTGGTCTGACAACGGCGAATGGGGTTCGGAGTCGATCTTCGAGGTCAACTACACCGACTCGCCCAGCAGCCGCACCTGGGAGAGCCCGACGAAAGCCGGCGGTACGGTCTTCCCGACGCTCATCGGGATCAACGGCTATTCGGGTCCCGAATGGGATACGGGTGGCTACGGTTTTGAACCCGTCGAGGAGGCGCTCTACAATTCTTATGAGGGCGACGATACGCGCCGGGATGCTACTATCCTGAACTTCGCCAAATACCAGCAGCAACACCCCGAAGCGACCTACACGCCCCGTTACGACGATACGGGTTATTTTAACCGCAAATACCTGGGACGGGCTGACGGCCACGACAAATATACGGGCAACGCTCCGGAACTGAATTTCCGTAATAACTACCGCGTATGGCGTTATGCCGAAACGCTGTTGATCGCGTCGGAACTGATCGTGCGCACGAACGGCGACCAGGATGAGGCTGACGATTATCTCAATCAGGTCCGCGCGCGGGCCTTCGGCATGAAGCCCGACGATGCGGCCTTTGCGGCCAAACGGCGCACGGCAACGCTCGACAACCTGCTGTTGGAGAACCGGCTGGAGTTCGCACTCGAAGGCCACCGTTTCTGGGACCTCGTGCGCTACGGAAAAGCCGGGGAAGTGCTCGGCAGCCGCGGCTACACCGATGCCAAGAAACACCTGCCGATCCCGCAGTCGGAGATCGACCAGGCACATGGCACCCTGAAACAAAATCCCTATTAACCGACTACAACCATGAAAAAACTACTGATATTACTGTCGTTCACCGCCCTGTGTCTGGCGTGCAGTAAGGAGGAATACAGTTTGGGAGATATTCCCTCGAACGAGAACACCGATTATTCGGTCACCCCGGAGAAAGAGCATCCTAATATCATCCGGTTCCGGTTCAACGAACAAGGGGTCTCGCCTTTCTGGAAGATCCGCAAGCCCGACGGTTCCTATGTCGAGTCGAGCAGCCGTGATTTCACCCTTCGTTATTACATGAAAGGCGAATACGACGGAACGCTGCAGGTCTACGGCGGCGGAGGTGCCAGCGAACCCGTCGCCTTCACGTTCCGCGTGACGGAGAACGATCCGGTCGTCGCCCTGCTGACGGGTACGGGGCAACAGAAAGTCTGGGAGTGGAACTACTCCGTCGACAACCATTTCGGCGAAGGTTCCAGCTCGACCCGCGTTCCGGATTGGTGGCCTGTGAAAGCCAACGAACTGAAAGAAATGAAAATGTACGATGACGAATTGTCGTTCGTCACCGATACCTGGCAGTATGTGCTCGATGCCAAGGGTTATGTCTATGCCGATGGTTCGGTTCTTTCCGAACTCGATCCGCAAAACTACCCCGAAGGGGGTACCTACAGTTCCGCAACGATCGCTTACACCCAGCCCGAAGGTCAGAAATGGGCTCTTTACGCCGATGAGGCCGGGACGCTGTGGCTGAGTTTTACCGAAGGCGGATTCCCTTCGTACGCACCTTATCCGGACGGGCTGGGAGGCGCTTACGAGGTGATGGAGCTGACTGAGGAGACACTGGCGTTGCGCTTCGATACCGGATCGGACAAATACGGTGCCTGGTATTACCGGTTTGTGGTGAAAGGTTCGCAGCCCGATGCCGACCTGCTGGCACTCGAACAACTGCTGACGGCGAAGAGCGATGGAACACAGAAGATATGGACCTGGGATTATACCCGGGACGGGCATTTCGGCGAGGGCGATCTGGCTTCCCGCGAGCCCGATTGGTGGCCGGCCGGCGCCAACGAAATGCGCAACTACTCGATGTACGACGACGAACTTTCGTTTTTAGCCGCCGGCAAGGTGTACGAACTGGCAGCGAACGGTTATGTCTACTGCGATGCCGGTGCGCGTGCCGCCATGGGTCTCGAAGAGGGTCCTACGGGCGATGTCGCCTACACCCAGCCCGAAGGCCAGACCTGGAAGATCGAAATGCGCGAGGGCGTACCCTACTTGAAATTCTCGGAGATGGCGTTCCCGAGTGCCGTCTGCCATCCGTCGGCATTGGGCGGCAGTTTCGAGATTCTCTCACTGACGGCCGATGAACTCTACCTGCGCTTGGCGACCGATGTGGATGCGTGGTATTTCCGTTTCGTTCCCAAACCCGAAGCGGAACCCGAGCCTGAACCCTCTGAACTGGAAAAACTGCTGACGACCTCGGCGGACGGTTCGCAAAAGGTGTGGGTCTGGGACTATACCCGGGACGGTTATTTCGGCGAAGGCGACCTGTCGGCCCGTGATCCAAACTGGTGGGCTCCTCCCATGGACGAGATGAGTATTTATTCAATGTTTGACGATGAACTGACTTTCCGCTTCGAAGGCAATGCCTACGAACTGTCGGCGAATGGAGCGGTCTATTGCGATGCGAGTGCCCGCGAGGCTATGGGACTCGAAGCGGGCAAAACGGGCGACATTGATTACACCCAACCCGAGGGACAAACCTGGAAGATTGAGGACCGCAGCGGTACATCCTACCTGGTATTTTCCGAGATGGCATTTCCCAGCGCTATCTGTCATCCATCGGCGTTGGGCGGCAGCTTCGAGATCATGGCCTTGACGGCCGACGAACTCTATTTGCGCTTAGCGACCGATGTGGATGCTTGGTATTTCCGCTTCACTGTGAAAAAATAACAGATAACGACCTGAAACAATGAAAAAGATGATTTGGATGATAAGTCTGCTGTGCATGGCCGGGATAACGGGCTGCATGCAGGACGACCCGAACTATTTCCAGAAACCCGACTGGTGGATCGATGGCAAACAAGACGAGGAGGGCGACGGCGAATACCGTCTGGTCTGGTCCGAGGAGTTCGAAGAGGAGCCAGCCGCCGGGGCGGAGTATACCCAACCGGGAGAGAAATGGAGGTTCGAAACCGGAGGCTCGGGCTGGGGCAACAATGAGGCACAATATTACGTAGACCGCGTACACGGAGACTATGCCGTGACTAAGGTCCGCGACGGAATGCTGACCATCACGGCTTACAAGCCGGAAACGCCAGTCGGTGGCAAGAAGTATATCTCGGCCCGTATGAGTAGCCGCCAGTCGTGGACTTATGGTAAATTCGAGATGCGGGCTAAACTCCCGGCGGGCCGGGGTGTATGGCCGGCATTCTGGATGCTTCCGGTCTCCCATTCCGACGACAATCTGCTCGACGGTGAGATCGACATTATGGAATATGTGGGTTATGAACCCGGTATTGTGTGGTTCTCGGTGCATAACAAAAAGGATCGCACAGAGGACGGTAAGAATAAGTTGACGACGAATTATGTACTGAAAAATCCTGAAACGGAATTCCATGTCTACGGCATGGAGTGGACGCCGGATTATATTCAGGCCTACATCGACGGTGTTCCGTACTACACGTTCCGTAATGATGGCTCGGGCAGTGCCGAAAGCTGGCCTTTTGACAAGGCATTCTACCTGAAGCTCAATATTGCCGTCGGCGGTGACTGGGGTGGCTACGAGGGGGTCGACGATACGATCTTCCCGGCGGAATATGTCATCGATTATGTACGGGTTTATCAACGGTAAGCGATGAAAAAGAGTTTGTTATTCAGCCTATCGGGGCTTCTCTGCCTGCTGATCCAGAGCAGTTGCGCACCGGCCATGCCGGAAAATCGGCGATTGCTACGGTGGACCGTAGCTCCCGGCAGCGACGGGTGGGAGCATACGCTCACACTCGTGAATCGCGGGAATAAACCGCTCGAAGGTGCGTGGAGTATCTACTACGGCTCCATCGCCCCTGTGCTCCGGGCACCGGAAGGAACTCCGGTCGGCGTGGAGCAGGTCTGCGGGTCTCACCATAGGTTGTTCGCTACGGAACCTTATGTTACTATTGCTCCCGGTGACTCCCTGCGGGTCACGCTGTCGGGCGATTATATCGACATGCACTCGTTCTATCCCGAGAGAGCCTATATCGTTTGCCGGGCTGCAGACGGAAGCGAAATGCAGCCCTGTGATGTCGATTTGCAGTTCGTGCCTTATCATGACCGCCGGGCGCAGGCTGCAGACGGAGCCTATCCCACGGCGGAACGGCTTTATGCGGCCAATGCGTACCTTTCCGATCCCGGACCGCTCGGGCCCTATGATATTATCCCCTCGCTGAAATCCGTAATCCTTCGCAGCGGAGGCTGTACGGTGGGCCCTACCGTGGCGATCGCGGCGGATGAAGGGCTTGATGGCGAAGCGGCCCTGCTGTACGAACTTTTGCGGGAGTGTTGCCGTTGTGATTCGGCTGCCGGCGGGACCCCGGTTCGGTTGGAGCTTGATCCGTCGATCGAGGGCCCCGGGGAGGCTTACCGGATGGAATTTTCGGAGGAGGGTATCGTGCTGACTGGAAAAAGTCCGCACGGAGTGCACAATGCCGTGCAGAGTTTGCTGGCCATTTTGGCAAACAAAGAACTGCCGATGACGCTCCCTGCCGCTTCGGTCATGGACTATCCTGATCTGGAATACCGGGGATTGCATTTTGACGTGGCGCGTAATTTCACTCCCAAGGAGGATATTTTTCGCTTGATAGACCTGCTGTCGCTTTATAAGATGAACGTCCTGCACCTGCACCTGACCGATGACGAAGGTTGGCGGCTGGAAATTCCGGGGCTCGAAGAACTGACCGAGATCGGGGCGCGGCGCGGGCATACGCTGACAGAGAGCGACCGCCTCTATCCGCTCTATGGCAGCGGCTGGAACCCCGATGCCGGAGCTCCCGGCAGTGGTTACTATACCTGTGAAGATTTCGGGGAGATTCTGCACTATGCCGCCCGGCACCACATCCGTGTCATCCCCGAGATCGACATTCCGGGCCATTCGCGGGCGGCCATCAAGGCGATGAACGCCCGTTATGCCCGCTATATTTCCACTGATCCCGACCGGGCACGGGAGTACTTGCTGACCGACTCATGCGACACCTCCGTCTATCGTTCGGCACAGGAGTATACCGATAATGTAATGAATATCGCCATGCCTTCGGCTTACCGTTTCGTCCGCAAGGTCTTCGGCGAACTGCACCGGATGTACGAGAAGGCCGGAGTCGAACTTTCCGTCGTGCACATCGGTGGTGACGAGGTCCCCCGGGGAGCCTGGAGCGGTTCGCCGATATGCCGGGAGTTCATGGCCCGGAACGGACTTGTCGATACCCACGCCCTGAAAGACCATTTCGTGCGCTGGCTTTACGGAGAACTCAATGCCAAAGGTATCCGACTGGCGGGTTGGCAAGAGATCGTCATGCTGCCTGACGGACGGCATGTGAACCGGGAACTGCCGGGACGACGGATTCTGAGTTACGGCTGGAACACACAACTGGGCGAGGGTTTCGATGAGGTACCCTATGCGCTGGCCAATGCCGGTTATCCGGTGATCCTCTGCAACGTCACGAACCTTTACCTCGATTTGGCCTACAACAAGCATCATATGGAACCTGGCCACCGTTGGGGTGGTTATGTCGATGCCCGCTCGACTTTCGATATGCTGCCATATGATATATACAGATCGGTGCGCACACATCCGAACGGTTCGCCGGTCGATCTGGCCTCTGCGTCGTCCGGTAAGGAGGCCCTCTCGCCGGATGCCCGCCGCAATATCGTCGGCATTCAGGGACAACTCTGGGCCGAAACGATCCGCAATTTCGGCATGGCCGAATACCTGCTCTTCCCGAAGATGTGCGGGCTGTCCGAGCGAGCCTGGAACGCGAGTCCCGCCTGGGGTACGGACCCTGATGGTTCGGGGTATCGGCAGGCGCTCCGGCGTTACAATGCCCGGATCGCTTCGGTCGAGATGCCGCGGCTGGCCGCCCTGGGCGTGAATTTCCGGGTTTCGCCGCCGGGACTGAAACTGCAGGACGGGATGCTGCGGGCCAATTCGGCCGAGCCCGGTGCAACGATCCGCTATACGCTCGACGGCAGCGAACCGACCGAGGCTTCCGCCCGATGGACCGCTCCCGTTGCCTGTAAGACCTCCGGAGTGAAGGCTCGGGCCTATTATTGTGGCCGTGCAAGCGTCACATCGGAACTGTCGAATGATTAAGATCCAACTATGAAATACTTTTTTATTGCGACTGCAATTTTGTTTTGTACCTTACTGTCTGCAATCTGTGGAGATCGGCAGCCTCAAAACGATGTCGCCGTCTATCTTGACGAATCGCAGCCCCTTGAAAAACGGGTGGAGGACGCCCTCTCGCGCATGACTCTCGAAGAGAAGGTCGCCATTCTGCATGCGCAGTCGAAATTCTCGTCGGCGGGGGTTCCGCGCCTCGGGATTCCCGAGGTGTGGTGCACCGACGGTCCCCACGGCATCCGCCCCGAGGTGCTGTGGGACGAGTGGGAGCAGGCCGGGTGGACGAATGACTCCTGCACGTCCTTCCCGGCGCTGACGTGTCTCGCCGCGACGTGGAATCCCGAGATGTCGGCCCTCTACGGCAAATCCATCGGCGAGGAGGCGCGCTACCGTGAGAAGGACATCCTGTTGGGTCCCGGCGTGAACATCTATCGCACGCCGCTGAACGGCCGCAATTTCGAGTATATGGGTGAGGACCCCTTCCTCTCCGCGCGGATGGTGGTTCCCTATATCCGGGAGGTGCAGAAGAACGGCGTGGCCGCCTGCGTCAAGCATTTCGCGCTGAACAACCAAGAGCAGAACCGATTGTATCACGACGTCGTGGTCGACGACCGGGCATTGCATGAGATTTACCTCCCAGCTTTCAAGGCGGCCGTCGAGGAGGGCGGCGCCTGGGCGATCATGGGTTCCTACAATAAATATAAGGGCCAGCATTGCTGCCACAACCAGTATCTGCTGAACGACATTCTCAAACGCGACTGGGCGTTCGCCGGCGTGGTCGTCTCCGATTGGGGCGGCGTCCACGACACGAAACAAGCTGCCGGGAACGGACTGGATTTGGAATTTGGTTCCTGGACGAACGGGGTCGACTGGTCGCTGGACATTAGCAATGTATATGACAATTATTTTCTGGCAGGACCTTATCTGGAAATGCTCCGTCAGGGAAAAGCATCCGTCAAACAGCTCGACGACAAGGCGCGCCGGGTTTTGAGGCTGATTTTCCGCACGGCGATGAACACCCGCAAACCTTTCGGGTCGCTGAATTCCCCCGAGCATCTGGCCGCCGCGCGCCGCATTGCAGGCGAGGGCATGGTGTTGCTGAAGAACGACGGCGGAGTACTGCCGATCGACCTTGCGAAAGCCAAAACCATTGCCGTGATGGGTGAGAATGCGATCAAGATGATGACCGTCGGCGGCGGTTCCTCGTCGCTCAAGGTCCGGCACGAATATACGCCTTTGGAGGGCATCCGCGCCGCCGCGGACGGCAAGGCCGAAGTGATCTACGAACGCGGCTATGTCGGCGATGTGACGGGCGACTACAACGGCGTGAAGACGGGTCAGGACCTTTCGGAGAAGCGTTCCGAGGCTCAGCTCATTGCTGATGCCGTGGCTGCGGCGCGCAAAGCCGACGCCGTGATCTTCGTCGGCGGGCTGAACAAGAGTCGACATCAGGATAGCGAACAGGTGGATCGGTTGGAATATGGGTTGCCTTACAGCCAAGACAAGGTGATCAAGGCATTGGCCGACACCAATCCGAATCTGGCGGTGGTGATCGTCTCGGGCAACGCCGTGGCGATGCCGTGGATCGACCGCGTTCCGGCGGTTCTGGAGGCGTGGTTCTCGGGTTCCGAAGCCGGCAATGCGCTGGCCGACGTGGTGTTCGGCGCCGTCAATCCCTCGGGCAAACTGCCTTTCACCTTCCCGGTGCGCCTGGAGGACAACAGCGCCCATGCGCTGGGCGAATACCCCGGTACGGACAAGGTTACTTACAACGAGGGCATCTTCGTGGGCTACCGCTGGCACGACAAGGAACAGCTCAAACCGCTGTTCGCCTTCGGCCACGGCCTGAGCTACACGACGTTCGATATTACCAATGTGCAGGCCGACCGCACGACGCTTGCGGCGAACGGCCGCATCCGGGTTTCGGCCGACGTGACCAACACGGGTTCGCGTCCGGGTGCCGAGGTGGTGCAGCTCTATATCGGCGACGAGGAGTCGTCGCTGCCACGCCCGGTGAAGGAGCTGAAAGGATTTCAGAAAATAGCTTTGGACCCCGGGCAAACGCAAACTGTTACTTTCGAGATCACGCCCGATATGCTGCAGTATTACGACGATGCCAAGGGCGCGTGGGTTGCCGAACCGGGCACGTTCACGGCCTATGTGGGCGCCGCGTCGGATGATATTCACGGCATAGCAAGATTCGAGTTGAAATAGCTTTTAACTTTATCCCTAAAAGACAATCATATATTATTCAAGGATGAAATAACACCGATTTCCGATAGAAAATATACAGGAGAGGAGAGTGGTGGGCAACGTATTACAAAATCAATATCCGAATTTCTGAATATCACCTCGACGATCATACGAAAAATATGCGATCAAACCAATCAAGACGCCAGAGAACGACATTGTTAATAAAGCCAAAAACAAATACAAAAATTGTTTTCTGATTCTATAGATTCAAGCAATAAAAAACGGAAAAGAAGAGCAACAATCGTATAAAATATTATGTAGATCCACGACAATTTTGGAGATTTTATTAAAACAATTTCTCCAACCATCGTTAGTAGAGTTGGAGGAATTTTTTGGCGATTTACAGCAACAACCACAAGTTATACGGGAGTATCTACAAGAATTTGTACAAACAATTAACGAGTCGACATCATTAGTCTATTAATATATAAGCAGTTATGACACATTTATTGAATCCGTTTCACCATATGACTTGATTTCATAGGCATCCATTATCACACGATGTTGGGAGCATAGTTCCGATTTATTCAGAAATAGAAAAGCCGTGCGGGCTGAATAAATGAAGCCTCCAACCACTTTTGTCCGACTATTCCTCTATTTTTTGCAATAAAAGATGAAAAAACGATTGCATCACTTAAATCTATTGCAAAATGAACAAGCACGGGACGCAGGAATACAGGAATGCAGAACACAGGGTATGTGAACATAGAGCGCAGAACGCGAAACAGAGAATGTGGCGGGATATAGAATCAGGGTGTAAACCTTACAACACAAAGTATCCGGGTCCTAAGGCCCGGATACTTTACTTCGTAGGTTATGCTATATGCCGGGGTATATAGCCCTTGAGAGCAATTCTATCTCCCTTTTTTGAACGTTTGGAGAGAGGACCGGGATTTTATCTTTTTGTCATCCCATATGTGTTCGATGGAGATAATCCAAATACCACATAGCCTCTTCGTGTCTTATGACGGCATACAGGCAGCAGAAGGCCTGCTCTGGCGGCGTCAGCACTACTCCGTCGGGATATACTTCCATCCCGATGCTTTCCTTCGCCGAAGCCTCGAAGAGTCGGGATATGAGCTTTCCGTCCTGCTCGCATGCAATCTCGGCCTCTATCCAGTTGTCTATGTCCGGTTCCAGGAATAGCCTGATTTTCTGCCGGGATTTCTGGGGTTGCAACTGCCGCATACGCTCGTAGAGCGACTTGATGTACTTGATTTCTATAATATCTTCCTCCGATCGCAAATCGAGCATCCGGTATTGCGGTATAACGGCTTCGATCTGTTCCCAGGAGCATTGTTCGAGGAGTTGTTTCAGTGTCATTTTGTTCTTGTTTTAATCATTTTTACTTGCGATAATTCTAACGTTCATTGCCTTTCCCGCATAGATAGACTTCTCCATATGGAAATGCCATTTGATCTGAGGATTATGGGGCATAATCTCCCGGATAGCCGTTTCTGCTGCCTGCTGCTCCTCAATGGTCGCGGGATGCTCCAGTGTCGTATCCATTGAGACCACACACCGTTCATACGGAGCCAGAGTTCCGTCCAACAGAGCTATAGCTTTTTTCAATCGTTCCGCCCTGCTCTTGTCCGTTCTGCTGCTCAGCTTTATGGAAGCTACACAATGCTGTTTTGCGGTTTCGACTTCATCGACCGATACGGGAGAATGCACCCACAGACATTTCTCGATCAGCCGTTGATCGATGGGCTGTTCGCTTTCGAGCCTTTGAATCTCTATACTCCAATCCTCGTCCAGGATTACCACCTCTTCGTCATCATCGCCCTTGCGACGGCCATGCTTCTCTTTGGCCTCCTGCCAGGTGTATCCGAATTCGGACATGGCACACATGTATGCCGCGACCTTTGCCGCCGCAGAGAGACTGTCGGGCTCCACCGCCATCCCCAGATGGCGGTCCCAGTCGAGCGCCATGCCGCGGAATCCCCGGCAGCGGGTCTCGTCCAGGATAACGGGCCATGTCAGCTCCTCGGAATAGGCCAGCCACTCGGGATTGGTGGGCTTCCGGAACCAAACCCGTTGATCGGATGCGACAGGCTCGATCCGTTGCAGGTCGTCGTATAACCGGCGCATGCCTTTCATCTTGTGCTTTCCGTAATCCCAGTTCGGAAATTGTTGCAGATAGGGTTCCACCTCTACCCAGGTGCATTCCTTGAATAGTTCAACTAGTTTCATCTCTTTGTTCTTTAATGCTTGTCTTTTATCTCTATTTTCCGGCTAAGATTGTCAGTCGGACGCGTTTGGGGAATACTCTCCTATCCCATTCAATCTGACTTACCTGTGCGAGAGTGAGTATCTCTGCCTGTGGAGTCAGCCGCTTTTCAACCCCGGTCTGAAGCGGGCGCTGAATGCTTTCCCACAATGCCAGGTCCGTATATATAGCGAAGATCCAAAATTTCCGATATTCGCAGAGTTGCTTCGGAATCATCTCCAGTCGTTTTGAGAATATGTCTTGGGCCTCCCGGGATGAATGCGAGAACGAGATTCTGCAGATACAGGACAGGTCCAGAAACTCGTCCCATGTCGGGAGATCAAATCCTGCGCACGGACTCCGCAGCCATTGCATCAACTGCCTTTTAATTGAAGCGGAGGGGGTGTTGTAAACCTCTATATCCAAATTATATCTGGCAACCAACCGGCGGCTGACTTCAGGCTCGGCGATCCGCCTGCAAGTCTCCCGACACTCCTGCTCGGTATATCCGAGTTCGGACATGGCGCACATGCAGGCCGCTACGATGGCTGCCGGAGGGAGTTCCATCCCTTTGGGCGGGACGACCTCCTGCCCGAGGTACTCGGCCCAACTACATGCAGACAGATACCCGGAATTGGCTGCTGGTCTGGTGAACAGCGCGGGATAATCGCAGCCTTTTTCCTTGGGCTTTCGGAGCTGAATCTTCTGTTCCGAGGCTTGGGGTGTCATCCGGCGCAACTCGTCGTACATGCGTCGGAAACCCTCCATTTTCTGACGTCCCCAGCCCCTCCCCTCATCGGGAAATTCATAGAGAAAATCTTCCAGGTCCTCCCAGCGGCACTGATTAAGCAGTTCTTTGAATGTCATAAATAATACGTATATGCAAGATTAATTACTCATTGAACAATCACCTTCCGCTTTTCTACTGTTTTACTCCCGCTCCCCTGAATCCTATGGGTCGCTGTGAGGCCGTGTGAGGGCGTTCATCGATACGCTCCGCCCGGCATAGTCCCAGGATGCCTTCGAGCGTCAGCGGCGTTCCGTGCAGAATATGCTCGACGGTATAACGCCTTGCGACATTCTCGATCTGCCCGCCGCTGAGATCGCACCTTTCCGCCAGGTGTTCGGCCACCTCATCGGGGAGCTCCGGCATCATTGCCTGCCAGATGGCTTTCCGCACGGAAGATTCCGGTTTGCAGAATTCGATTTTATACAGGAACCGCCGCTCGAAAGCCTTGTCGAGATTGTGCGTGAGGTTTGTCGTAGCGATCAGTATGCCCTCGAGGTTTTCCATTTCTTGCAGGAGAATATTCTGCATGGCATTCAGGGTCTGGACAGGTTGATGGCTGTCAACCTGCTGTCGTTTACTGAACACGGCGTCGGCTTCGTTGAAGAGCAGGATCGGCGTCGAATCACAGCGTTTCATCATTTCGCGGTAGTTGTCGAAAATCCTCTGGATGCATTTTTCGCTCTCCCCGAGCCACATGCTTTTGGTTTCGGCGATATTGACTTTCAGGATGTCGCGGCCGCTTTGCCGGGCCAGTTGATAGACCGTTTCGGTCTTGCCGGTCCCGGGAGCTCCGTAGAAGAGCGCCGCAAAACCGCTGCGCAGACCTTTCTCTTGTAAGCGGCCGCAGATTTCGGCAAAACGGACCTCAGACAACAAGTCGGCCAGGGTGTCGATCTGCCGGGATTCTGCGGCATTGTAGAAAAGTGCCTTGGGGCGGATATCCTGATGTGTGAGCAATTCTTTGAGAGTGACGGGGATTTCTTCTTCCAGGGATACTTCAAGTTCCGTGAAGAGACTCTTGCAGGCGGCATGGGTCAGACGGAGGTACGTGCGGTCAGCCAAGCCCTGGGACGTGCTGTATTCAATGATCCTCCGCTTGTGAAGCAGCGAACGGCCTGTCCGAATCCCATGCTGGAATCTGGAGAATCCTTCAGCTCCGGAGAACGTATTGAAGAAGTCTGAGACGGAAACCTGACGGAGGCCCCAGTTGACCAGCGGCGCGGCCAGACATATCAGTGCGGCTTCCAGCAGGGAATCTTGCAACCCATAGCCCCTTAAAACCCGGCAGAATGACAGATGCCGATTCCCCTCAATCAGGATATGCAGAATCCTGACCAGTTCTTTGGAGGAGAGTTCCCGGCTGCGGCGGGAAAAGAATTGTGCGTCTACCTGTTTGAAAAACTCATCGATGGAGAGTCCTTTCAGCGGAGCGGGTGTAAAACCCTGCCCTTGTTTGACGGCGTTGAGAACCTGACCGGGGACCCGGTAGCTGGGTGTCGCCGCCTCCCGTTTCCAAATCAACTGACGCTCCAGCAAGACTTCGAGTTCTTCGGCCATTGCTACCAGGTCGATATACTGACATTCGACATATTCGCAAAGGTCCCTGAGGCCGACTTCCTGATCGTAAGACATCTCCACGAAAAGGGTGAAGAGCAGAGATTGTCCCGGGGTAAGATCCATAATCCTGCCGATGGCCGCCAAGTCCGGAGACATGCGAGAGAGGCTTTCCGGAGCCAGGTGAGATTTGGCAGCGACCTGAATCACGCGGCGCATGGCCTGCATCAGCGGGTTCCGGGAGAGTTCCAGCAGGGAGGTATCGGTAGTATCCATAGTTTGACGGGATTCAAAGATTTTCAGAATTGCATTCGATTCTCGGAAACCGCAGGGTTTTGCACCGAGTGCTTCAAATGGAATGGCAGAGGAACCCCTCCCCGGTAAAGAAACCGAGTAGGCCAGGTAGGGTATACATGAGGTTTGTAAGCGGTGGATAAACAACTATTATTCAAAGCTTTATTCTTCATCTTTCCTTGTTTTGTTCGGGGCAAAGATGGATATTAACTATGCAAAAAGCCAGCATAGTTGCAGAAACTTTTAACTTTTTCATACAAACTCTCAAACACTCTAAAACAAACCGGCACGAACCCTGAATGTCCGTGCCGGTTTGCCGCCAAATATACACAATCCGAATGGCAGCAGTATATGCCTCATTGTTTCATTATTTTTCGAGAGGGACCGAGTCCTTGTGCGGCACGGTATCGTACATGGGCTTTGAGAAGTTCGCGGGATGGACCGAGATGTTCACCCCGGATTGCCCGGCCATACCAAAAGATCGCCTGGGAGTGATTCCGGGGAACCGGCATGCCCGGTTCATAACATCGGCCCAATGCCGTTTCTGCAAACAGAGCGTTTAATCGCGCGGCCTGCTGCTGCCGGCGAACGGCTTTCCGGCAGCTTTGCGGGACATGTGTCCCTGCAAGGTACGACCCGGAAATGCAGCCGATGCTTCCGGGCATCCTGCATATCCGGCCTTGTGGAGCAGGATAAGGGCAGGTTGTTTATCCGTCACTCTGCCGCCATGCTGTTCGGCCATCCCGGGTTCGCAGCCATCGTACATATTCCTTGTCGGGCCTGATATCTTCGCTTAGGGTGATGACACGGGATTCGGATCGGGCTTGCAGCCTTTTTCGGGGAAAACCGTCTCAAAAGCCTTTGACAATCCCGGTCCGGAAGCGGCACGACCGTCCCGATGGGCTGCCTGAGTCAGATTCCGGGATACAGGGAATCCGAACTCATGACAATATGCCAAGGTTGTTGCTGCATTGCCATGACCCTCTTCTGCGTGTTGCTGCTAAGACCGAAACAGTCTCCTCCAAAAGAGTTCATCGGCAGTCATCCCTTCCCTTTGCAGCCGCTCTTCTTCTGCTAATTCCTGTTCTATTCGGTCGATAGCCGACAGGATTATCTGCCCGAACCTCTTTTTAGGTGGTTGGGGAGATGGAGTCGTCTTGACCGTAACAGGGAGCTTTCCGGGAAGAGCTGCTATGCGGATGACCCGCTGCGCAGTCTGTTCCGAACTGTCGGTTACCCACCAGCGGACCTCGCAGCGGGGTAGAATGTCCAGAATAGATGCTATTGTTTCGCAATCCATCGCTCCCGGAGGCGACAGAAACTCCAAATAGAATTTTACATAGGATCGCGGGAACAATCGCCGCAGCAATTCCGACAAGTCTTGCATAACGGTATCGAATGGTGTGTCCGACACGATTTCGGCATAGTCTGTTTCATAGACGTTGTCCAATGTCGCGTGCTGCTCCGCAAAATGCATGCGGCAGGCGATGGTTGGGAGAACCAAACAGTTGGTTACTGTCAGCATCTGGTAGCGGAGAGTCGGGGTAAGAGAAATGTATGGCATAAGTTTATTCGATATTTGTTCGGGACAAAGATGGATATTAACTATGCAAAAAACCAGCACAGTGGCAGAAACTTTTGACTTTTTTCTCACAAACGCCCCAACACCCCAAAACAAACCGGCACGAACTCTGAATGTCCGTGCCGGTTCATCGTCAGATACAAGAAAAGAGCAATTCTATATCCGGAAAATTTATTCCTTGAATGTCTCGTTGTAGATGTCTAATAAATTCCGGTCGTTGTAAAACCAGTATCCCGTAGGGCGGACGATGTATCCGACCAGTTTTTTAGTCAGATTGGAAAGAGTTGTCTGCTCTCCCTGGTAGAGTACGTGATTGATCGAGTCGGCAACCTCTACCTCTATGTTGCTGTCTCGGGTGAACCGCAGACGGGCCCCGACCGGAATACCCATGACTGCGAAATTAAGCCGGGAGGAGCGGTCCTGTGCCTGTTCCAGGCTATAGGAGGCTTTCTTGTCCACGTCGGGCGTCTCCTTCTCAATCTCTGTTTGTACCTCCTCGGTTATATCGATGGAATCCTTTTGATCGAGTAACTCCAATATGCCCAATACTTGTTCCGGTTCAATCCTGAAAAACTCCCGGGACGGATTGATACGATTAGGTGCAAAAGCCTGATGAAGCGCCTTTTCCACCTGGGCACAGTTTGCAACCCGACAGGCTTTTACGCATTCGAAGCGGGTCGGGACTCCTGTAGTATAGAGCTCGTTCATGCGGGCCGCAATGTCGCTGCGCGTGGTTGTCCCGATTTTGTAGATGCCTGGCATTGCCGGATTGGACAACAGATAAACGAGTCCAAAATTTTGGGTAGTTTCCATAAAAATATTATTAATTAAGGTTTATAAAATGATTAATAGTATTCCGTTACAGTTTGGATGGTGGAATTAGCATTCGGAATATTATAGTATGTTGTAGTTCTTGTCGAAATGACTTTTTTGCCGGAGTATTTATAAGTGTAAACTATCTTATAATCTGATGATTGGAATGTGTACTGTTGCACACGGCCTTGATTGTCATATACATATATTGTTTCAGTTCCCGTTTTACCATTTGAATCAAAGTCTGTGCTTTTTATAGGTTTAGAGGAAACAAATCCATTTCGATTAAAATAAAGTCCGTCAATAGGGATTTCATCGTTAGATCCACCGGATCCGTTTCCGGTCCCATGTGTTTCGGTTTCCATTTTCGATTCACCGCAGGAGTTGTTGATGGAGACTCCAACGAAAAAGGCGGCAACTATGGCAAAAAGTTTCAATATATTGCGTTTCATTTTGATAAAGTTTGGATTTTAGAGTAAAACAAATTATGTGTCAGAAATTTACCTTCTCTTTATGAAATAGATCGGTTGCTGAGGTTATTCCCCAGGGCGGTATCATCCGCTCCGCAGGAAACGCATAGCAGAAGTGCGGCCCAATAAAAACTCTTTTTCATAAAATGACGTTTTTAGGGTTATTTTACAATTTGTGTGTAATGAATGGTCGGCTGGTTCGAATAATAGGCTTTGGCAATATCCCGAATGGCCGTGATACGTTGCTTTTCCAATCCGACCAGTGAGTCGAATACCCGGAACTGCCGGTCGATCGCCTCTGCTTCCTCCTTATCGACTTGGCGTTTGATGGTGTCCAGCAGCCGGGAACATTCGGTTTTGCACTGACTTTCGGGATCGATTTCGGCGAGGTATGCAACGGCTCCGGAGTAATCTTTCAAGGCTATACACCCTTTGGCTTGTTGGATCAACTGCTCGCATCGCGTATTCTGGTAGCGTTTGTAGATGGCGGTCATTACCGGAACCACTTTCGCATAGGAGGGCAGCGATGCCGGGAAGCAGGCCAGTTCGGCCAGCGCTGCTTCGTACTGCTGCTGTGCTGCCAGAGCCTCCGCTTTCTGAAGCAGTTTGGAGCAGTTCGTTTCATAGTACGAATAGATGCGCTCCTTGCTCGCAGAGAGGAATTTTGCATACGCGGGAGAGTGGATGTCGATTTTCGACAGGGCGTCTGTCAAAGCCTCGGAACGGTTGAATCCGCTTCCGGAAAGAGGTACTGACACGGAATTTATCCGTATGCCAGAGGATATCTGCACGACGGAAAGTACCATTTCAGCCTTTACTACGGTAATGTTTTTCATCCCGCTTTCCACGGTTCGCACCTCGAACAGGTCGAGGACGGGATACATCACGAATGTTCCGTCGGAGTAGGTCGCCACACTGTTTGCCGTAGCGATTTGTTCGATCTTGTGCCGTAACCGGGCAAGGCCGGCCGTTGACAGATCGTCCGTTTGCTCCGGACATACGACTCCGATATTGACATCGCTCTCCGCCGGCTGCGCTTCGGCATGGCTTATCGCCAATACAGCACATGAGCATAATAAGAATATCCTTTTCATACGAAATCCGGTTTATTGGATGGTAATATAGATCGTGCTGCCCTTGATGTCGCGCGTGATTTTCAGCCCGAGGCTGCGCATGAACTTGAATATCTCCAGGGCAAACTTGTTCGTGTTGTAGTTATTGCCTGTATTCAGGTCTTTCAGGGGAATGCGCACATCGTCGAAGATCATCTGCTTGTCGGTCGTACCTTGAATGTGGTAGTTGTTCTTGTAGGCGTGTTCCTCCATCCACAGTTCCAGTTCGTCCGAGAGTTGCAGCCCTTGTGTACCTACCTCAGAGGACATGGCGTATGGGGAGGTTTCGGCAAAACCGAAATTGACAATAATGGATTTCCCATTGTTCACAATATCCGTGAATTTGACCTGCATGACATTCAGAAAGTCTCCGGCACAGCTTTCGATGGCTTTGCTGGCCAGTTTGCCGATGTCATCCGTGTAGAATTTGCCGCTCTCGCCGATTTTGTTGGACAGCGAGTTCCCGGTCGATATTTCATAAGCTGTAATGATAATCTTCACGGAGTTCCCAGTCGGAGACAGCAATACATCGGTTTCCGCTTCGACGTAGACGTCCGCTCCCGACATCTGGATGATTTGGCTTTTCAGGTCGGTCTGGTTGTCGGCGGCAAAGACGGCATTATCTCCGGCAGCTTTGAGACGTGCCGTAAAATCCACCGTCGTAAAGCCTCGGGAGTCGAAAGCCTCCTTGATTTTTGTCAGGACGATCCGCTTGTTGACGTCGGCTTCGAGAACGGTGCGGATATCCTCACCCTCCTTGGTGTAGGGGATGACCATGATTTTGGGCTGGACAGTCGTAACGGCAGAGGCCGGGGCGTCCATTTGTGCAAAGGAGTGGTTTCCGGCCAGCAACATGCAGAGAATCGCTGTAAGGTATTTGTTCATACGGTTTTAGTTTTTAGTATCCGAATTTTCGAATGACGCCTTGGGTCTCCAGATCGGAACGCAGGGCCGGTAGATTGATTCGTACATCGACCGTAATATTCCGCCTTGTTTGGTCATGTTTGACGAAATTGCTGACTGGCACGGAAGAAAGAATAAAGGTCTTATGACGTTCTTCGTCGAGTAGTTCTTCGAAATAGCGTTTGTAGCGGGACCTGGCCGACGATTCGTCAATCGAGACCAGCGGCATGGCCTGTTGTGATCCTGGAACGCCTCGGAACAATAGCAGTTCGATGGCATTCCGCTCGGCCGCGTCGATCGCTTCTCCTTTGTTTTTTCCATAGCCTGTGCTGCGAACCGTGACCGTTCCGTCCTGTTCTGCGACGACACCGACGGATTGTACCGGATGCGACTGGCGCGAGCATGCGCCACAACAGAATAATAATACGAGTAGAGAAAATATAAATCCTTTCATCCTATCATTTAATTATCAGGTTGCAGGTTAATTTTTCGGCGGCTTGAAACCGGGCCAGTAATTCCGCCCCAATTTTTTTCGGAACGCTGCACTCCGCAAAATCATCCCCTGAGAGCTTCGTTACGGTAATTTCTCCGATTGTCGAAGGATACGGTTTGCCGTCCAGCATTTCGATACGCTCTACTTGAAATTTGTTGTTGGCCTTGACACCTTGGTTCTTGCCGACATTGAGCAGAATCGTGACGGCCACATCTTTTTTGCTCTCCAGAATCTTCAAGATTTTCCCCTGCAGTGGGAAATTCTTGCGGAAATACTCCTCCAGTTCGCCTTGTAGGGAGAACATGGATTGTGTTACGGCACTTTCGGGAGACATCATCATCTCGCTCGTCTGTCCCTGAAAACTTGTTGCTTCGGTGCTTATTCCGGTTTCCACATCCACAACCTTCATTTGGAATGCGACGCTTGCCTTGTATCCCTTGACGGAGCCGTTGGGGTTTTTCATCGCATAGACAGGTATCTTGGCGATATGTCCTGTAATGATCTTTTCAGCGGCAACGGCAACGCCTTGAGCAGCCGCATTTTCACTGTCGATAAATGCCTCGCTTTTCTGCAATTCGAGTTCTGCATGTACTTTATCGTAACTGGTACGGTCTACGACCTGAAAACGATGTGTATTGGTCAGCATTTCGACGACTTTTTCCGTGACAAGCCCCGCATATTTGCTGCTTCCGTCACAAGTAAATTGCGCCACTCCGACGACCGGACGGGTATCGCTTTGTGCATAGCCTGTAAGGCTATGCACTGCGATACACATTAAAAGAAATAGAATTGAGCGTTTCATATGCCGATTACAAATTGTCATCGGACGAGGCTGTCTTGATCATCTCGGCAATGGCTTTTGTTTGGAATGCGCTCTCCTCCCCGACAATGGCCAAAACGTCTTTCGAATATTTCAGAGCTTTTGTTGCTCCTTTTAATTTCAAAGGATTTTTGACTGTCGAGAGTTCATTCCCTGCTTCGGGAACAAGTTTGACCGCTGCGGCTACAGCTACAGCTTGCAATCCGATACGAGCACTTAACTCTTTGAGTTCGTCAAGTGTCGGCTTTTTGACCGTAACATCCGTAACCCCGTCCTCGGTTTGGCCGATCGAACGGTAATACATGCCTTGCAGTAGCGGAGTAATCTGAATTGACTCCGCAGCAACAAGTCCTGCTGCTGATGTCAATCCATCAATTTTTGCAAGTCCACAGTTTTTGGGTTGTACCAGTTTTTCGAGTTTGGCAGTCCGGTCTTTTGCTGCCTGAATTTCCTCGGCCGTCTGAGCCGAAACGCTAATGGCGCACATAAGGGCCATCGCACAAAATAAAACCTTCTTCATTGGTTTGATTTTTATGGTGCTATCCGTACCTCGATAGCGTTTATACCAAAAAGAAAGCGTGGTACTGAAAACTTATTTTAGTTAAGTAGGTCGTAGGAAACCTTGATGATAAAATAAGCAACAGCCCCACGCCTATATCCAATAATGGATACGACGCGAGAAGATGTTTACCTATTCTCTCATCAATTGAATTTCCTACGTTCACTTAACGAGAATAAGTCTACACTTTCCGTGTAAAAAGTATGTCAGCGCCTTGGCGCCGTACAAATATATGAAATTTTTTCACACATCGGTGCAATCTCCTCCTTTTGGGGCTGTTGCAGATTCTTCAAAGACCGCTTTCCGGGGACAAACATAGAGCCTCACTATGCAGAATCCGGGCACAGTGGGGCTTGGATATGAAAAAAATCGCTATTTATGTAGTTCGAGCATCCTACGAAGGATTTCGGCATACTCCTGCCGTACCTCTTCGGGTGCGACAATCTCCATGAACTCCCGGTGTGAAAGGATTTTGCGGAAAAATTCATTGGTCGGGGCCAGGTAATAGGCGAACAGCGACCAACCCTCGTGTTGCTCGATTTCTTCCTGCGATGTATGCAGGGGCAGGGCCCGCAGGTATTGCGGCTGCTCGCCGGTGCATTTGATTACGATGCGGCGCGGCGGAATATCGGGATAGGTAGTAATGCCGATGGAGGTTGCCAGATGATCCTCGGCCGAAAACCCTTTGGGCAGGCGAAACGATTGTTTGGAGATCGAGAGGTTTTGAATCCGATCCAATGCATAGACTTTGATTTGCGGATTATCCACGGTGGGCCCATATACATACCAGCGCCGTTCGTAGAGCTTCACGAAATAGGGACGCAGCTGGATATGCTGGGGCTCTTTCAGATAGAACGGGTGGTATTCGATCTCCAGTATGCGTAGTTCCCGGATGGCTTCGAGAATAGGTTCCAGATAACGCAGGGCCGAAGGTACGTCTTCGACGAGAATCCGGTTTCGGATGCTTTTATTCTCCAAAACCATATTGCTGGCCGAAAAACTGTTGAGTAGCCATTGGGAGAGATTGTTCTCAACCAGTTCGGCTTTGTTCTCGATATAATATTCGTTGGTGGGCTTGTAGCAGGCGATACGTATGTCGAAGAACTCTTCGACGGCTTCGCGGTGCTTGTGGAAGGTCCGCAGCGGAATGGGCTTGCCTTCGGACAGGTTGTTAAGCAGCCACCGGCGGTTGATTTCGGCAAAGGTGATGCGTCCGGCACGATAGATCGTATCGGCCAGCCAGATATATCGGTGGAAGAGATTGGATGACATAGGAATCAATTTGCGGTAAAGATACAAAAAAACTCTGCCGTCGTTGGGCAGAGCCTTTGCAAGGATGCAATTCTATATCCGGATTTTCCATCTCTGAAATACCTCCCGGAAAACGGGTGGTGACGATTAGTACACCTTTAGTACACCCTATGGAAATAAAAAATCCTCGTAATCAGTCGATTACGAGGATTAACCAGTGCCCAGGACAGGAATCGAACCTGCACGCCTTGCGGCACACGCACCTGAAACGTGCGCGTCTACCTATTCCGCCACCTGGGCATTTCTGGAATTGCGGTGTGCAAAAGTAATACTTTTTTCTGAATCGACAACTCTTTTTTCGAAAAAAATCTACTTGCTGAAAAATTTGTACTGAAACAGAAGTAGATAGACTACGGCTACGGAAATGTAGGCGTCGGCCAGATTGAAGATGGCGCCGAAAAAGTAGTTGTTGCTGTCTACCAGGAAGCGCAGCAGGCGCGGCACGCCATTCCACTGGAACAGCGGAAAATAGAACATGTCAACCACCTTGCCCATCATGAATCCGGCGTAATGGCCCCCGAACTGCGCCACGGTGTAGGGCGTCGATTCGGAGAAGATCACTCCGTAGAAGGCGCTGTCGAGGATGTTGCCCATGGCTCCGGCGAAGATCAGCGCGAGACCCGCGATCACCCCCTTGGGCGTATCCTTGCGCTTGCAGGCGAGGTGGTACATCAGCCAGCCGATGAACCCGACCATCACGATCCGGAAGATGCCCAGCAGCAGCTTGCCCCAATCGAAGCCGCCGCGCGAGGCGATGTGCATGCCGAAGGCCGCGCCGTTGTTTTCGATGAACCGCAGCTGGAACCAGTCGGGCACGACCATGATCGATTCGTCGAGGTGCATGTGGGTCTTGACCCAGATTTTGAGAGCCTGGTCTGCGACGAGCAGCAACAGGATGAACAGCGATATTTTCTTGAAATTCATAATTACGTGGTATTCCGCGCCGTATGGATCGTTTATGCCGCCTCCGTGACCGAACGCTGACCGGGTTTTGCCGGGAACCGCCTTCCGGAGCCGGGGTTTGTCGTGGACAAAAGTAGTAAAAAATCTTATTTTTAACGGCTCCGGTATAATCGGCATTTCGAAAATTCCACTTTAAAATAATCGGATTTCAAACTCCGATCTTGAAATATCGACATAAAAACAAAATTTAAGGGACGTTTAAAACATACTTAAACGTCCCTTAAATTTGGATTACCAACGACCTCTATTTATAATTGTAGTAAATTGGGGTATTGTTGGCCTTATCCTTAGACGCCGCCCCCTCGAGCCTCCAGTTCGTTGATCTCGGTGCGGGCGGCCTCCCGTGCTTGCAGGACCTCGGGATAAGTCTCAGCCATCGACACTCCCGTTTCGAGGCACTTCACGATGCACCAGTCTGTCGTGGTGAGGTAACCTTTCAGTTCTGCGATGCGCATTGTGTCGATCTCCTCCGGGGTCGGCCCGGCAGGTGTTCGCAACTGCGGAACGCCCGAGGCATCCTCGTAAATTTCCATGCCGGAGGCCTGCCCGTCGAGCAGTTCATGCCACCGTTCCTCGGTGATCTCCACAGCCCCATCGATGGGGGCGTCATAAAATCCTTGCTTCCAGTATTTCATAGCTTATGTATTTATTTCCAGCGGCCGATTGCCAAATATTGAAAGGTACAACCCG
>ULQX01061513.1_pt1 | contig 52207 bp, 48 predicted proteins | sample 1954941 | NCBI WGS metagenome assembly ULQX01 (sample SAMEA4835667, study PRJEB28245) | human gut metagenome | biome: gut microbiome; material: fecal sample | place: Denmark | collected 2008
TCTCATTAGCTTCCTCTTAACATTTCATAAAATCCCGATTTTCACGTTAGGTTTCATCCAAATATATTTCTATTTTGCTGAATACCTTATCTTTACAGAAATTAAACTCCGGAGTCTTTTTGATATAGCTGAATATATCTTCTTCAATATCCTCATTCCATATAGTTCGTTGAAAATCTTTATTTTCTTCCGTTGGAATATATAACACATCCACATGAATTTGATAATACTCTTCCTCATCATTAGGAAATTGTCTAACCAAAGAAAAGTTAAACATAGGTTTCCCTGTAAAAGAATAGGTTCCTGTTTCAAATAAAATCATATCTTCTTTAAGTGGCATATTACACATCTCTTCGAACACGCTTACTATGTGTTCCAGGCTAGAATTATCTGAAATGCTATTTTGCAAATATCCTAATAAACTTTCCTTTGATGTCTTCTTAAATCTATCAAATAATCCCATTTGAACCCTCCTGTAATTTGTACTTATGCTTCTGATTTTTGCAACAAATGATTGATTTAACGATAAATCTTGCCCCTACTTTAGTATATTGTCCTATACAAATCCAAAAACCTAATTGATTATATCATTTACCTTTTGCATAATTGCTTACAAAAAGCAAATTCAACTATTAACATAATGAAAGCTAATAAAACATATTTCATGGTGGCACCGATGAGGTCAATGATATAATAACCACCTGAAACTATCCGCACTTCCTGATTTTGACCAAATACTCTCCCAAGTTTCAACCTTCCAGTCACTATTTTTTTGATATGTTACTAAAAAGGAAAGTTCACCTTTACATACATAAAGCACTTTAGCTTTTTGTTTGTCATACTCTAACACATTGCAATATGAAATATCTTCAATCATTTCAAAGCTCTCTAAATCAAATTCTGTTCCATATTTTAGCGTCAATACTTCCGCTTTAACATAAGGATATCCAGAAACAATCAATATAATAAATAACATACATATTATTATATATTTCTTTTTCATACTTCACCTACTATTTATCCATCATAGCAACTCATAAATTCCGAAAAGTTCAAAGGGTACATAGATACCTCATCCCCTCTGCCGCCAAATTCAGTAGCTATATCTCTGGGTAAAAACTTTGCATTACTTCCCGTTACAAACACGTCGCAATTCTTCTTATCCGCTAAACCGTTAAGCACACTCACAAACTCATCCACAAACTGCACTTCATCTAAAAGAAAGTAGTATTTTTCATTATCATGAAGTTGTTCCTTTGCCCAAGGGTAAAAGATTTTCGGATCTCGATATTCTATATTATCGAATAAATCAAACGCCATTTCAATGATGTGTTTTCATCCACTTCATTTTCAAGCAAATGATTTTTAAACAGCGTTCACAATAAATATGATTTTCCACATTCATATATAATATAAACACCCAAAACGGCAGACCGTCTGTTATATGACCACCTGCCTGTTACCTGCTCTAATAGTATTTTCCGTGTATCACCAGTCCGTCAAACTTGAATTTGACCAATATCATTTTGCGTTCTTATACGAAAGCAGAATATGGCTTGGCGCAAACAATATTGCTGCGATAAGCAATAGAATTGATCTGCTCATAATTCCACTAAACAAGAACAAAACTGAGGGAATAACAGATAGCGTCAGTGCTCTGAATATGCTGCTCTTCTTAAAGCAAATTATCCAAATTGCACAATACAACACCACTAATATTGTGTCTACAATAAGGTATATGGCAAATGCTTCGTCAGACCACCACCCGAACCATGTTCCAGGAATGTTAATTATCATAAAACCAAAGCAGCCAAACCTTCCTATCTGTTCTGCAACCTCAACAAATTTATTGCTCCATTTGTTTTGAAATCCATCTTTGCATCTAACTGCAAAAATAATATTGGGTATCATAATAACTGCAATCATTATCAGTCCGAATATATTTAACCAGTCCATACCTTCCTCCATAAATTCACATCACCACATGCCCTTGTCTGGGCGCACCACTGGATTTTAACTGATATTATCATAAAATCTCTGCAACACGATCGCCAACTCTTCCGGAGCTTCTATGTTTGCTTCATGACCTGTTTTCACAAGTTCATGGAAACAGGCGTTGTTCAAATATTGGCAAAGTTCTTTCGAAGTTTTTTTGTTTGCAGTGTCCTTTTCCCCACAAATGAGCAATACCGGACAAGACACCTTATGCAGGGAGTCACTGAAATCCAATTCAGCCATCGTCCCGCACAGGCTGATAACATCCGCTTTTTTGAAACCCATTTTACTGAATGCCGAATTCGGCATAAGATGAAACAACATATTCTGAACTTTCAATAATTTTTGAGGCATTTTATACTGTGCTGCAATTAATACGAGCGACTTTACTTTATCTGGGTGGTCTATCGCATAATTAAGTGCCAAAACAGCGCCTAGAGAAAGCCCACATAAGACAATTTCATCGTTCACCTTGTCACATTCTGATGAGAATGCCGAATATAATTCCTTATATGTAGCAGATTTTCCTTCTAACATCTCTGCCAAACTCAATTTGACACTACTTTCCGATACCTTCGTTTCTTTTATTACTCTATTCCAACTGTCTGGTTTTTGTCCTAGTCCATGCAAATATAAATACTTCATATATTGTCGCTCCTTCAAACCAAAATTTACAAATTACATACCGCATATAGTGGTATATTTACCATCCATTCCTGATCCATATACTTTAGAGTTGAAAAACGTACAGCTTTCTCAGGATGGAATTTATCGCAATATGCTTTTAGACTCTGCGACCTTATATTCGTTTCTGCCTTTACTTCAATAGGTATAATTGCAGCCTCTTTTTGGATCAAAAAATCCTGTTCAAACGTAGCTTTTTCTGTCCCATAGTAATATGGTGTGTACGGCGTATCTGAAATCAACTGCTGCAACACATATTGCTCTGTAAGCGCACCCTTAAATTCTATAAAAATATCATTTCCTTCCAATATGGATGTCGCTGGCAACTCACTTAATGCCCCCAGCAATCCGACATCCAGCATAAACAATTTATACGCATTCATGCTTTGATATGCTTTTAGAGGCATATGAGGTTCATTTACACGATTAACTTTATAAATCAGTCCACAGTCAAGCAGCCATTGAATTGCTATTTCAAACTCGCTGCTACGAGCCCCCTTTTTTATCTGACCAAAAAAGAATTTTTTGTTTTCTTTTGCCAACTGCATTGGGATAGAATTCCACACCATTCTGATTCTTGGAAGCACCCTGCTTTCAATATGCTTTCCAAAATCCCCTTCATACTGTCTTAATATATCGCTTTGAATCTGCCTTACTTCTGTATAATCTTTGTCTAGTCGAAAAGCATCAACTACCGCAGGCATTCCTCCCGTGTAATAATAGTTTTTTAACCAGAAAAGGTATTTGTCAGAGAAATTATCAATAATGGAATAGTCCTTTGTTTTTAATTCATCTGCCAGTTTTTTCTCGCCCATAGCATATAAAAACTCTCTAAAGTTAAGCGGATATAGATCCAACAAGTCAACTTTACCAACCGGATACGACACTCCCTCATGAATTGCCACTCCCAGCAGTGACCCTGCTGCTATAATATGGTATTCTGGTGCTTCTTCGCAGAAATATTTCAAGGATTCTAAAGCTTTTGGTGTGTTCTGGATCTCATCAAAAATAATCAATGTATTCCCTGGAGTAATTGTTACTCCTGACTCAATATTTAAATTCATTATGATTCGTTCAATATCAAAATCATTTTCAAAAACCGCATTCATACGTTGGTTGTTATAAAAAGAAATGTATGCTGTTTTCTCATAACAGTTCTTTCCAAATTCCTTCATCAACCAGGTCTTTCCCACCTGTCTGGCTCCCATTATAATTAAAGGTTTTCTATTTTTCTTCCCTTTCCACTGTAACAGATCATTCATTGCAAATCGATACATTATCACACCGTCCTTTCTCTGATAGTATACCACATTTTTTATGGTCTATTCTAGCATTGTTTCAGCACTTTTTCCGACCTTGTTGGCTTTGTCTTTGCATTTTTTCCGACCTTGTATCGCTGTGATATCACATTTTTCCATTACTGGTCATAAATTTGTTACGTTTTTAATAGCCACACATGTCGATTCTATCAAAATAAGAAGAAGTCCGGGTGTTCCCGGACTTCTATCGCACAATTCTACATTATTTAAAAAACCAGAAAAGCTTCCCTCCATATGGATTTTTCTTACTGATCAACAGCGCAGAAACTGCATGTAATAATAAAAATGCACCGCTTATAATCGTCATTACCAGTTCAAACTGTGATAAGACCGACATGGAATTATCATTATAGCCTATATAAACGTTCTTGCTGCCCAGAATGATGCAATTTCCCTCATACCAGAACACATCGTCACCATTGACTGGCGAATCCGCCTTAATCTGCAACACCGTATAAGTTGGCCGAATGCCTTTCCCATAAATTGATTTGTAATTTCTGACAGCATTTCCGCTATATACCTTGACATGATTGGAGCTCTGCCGGGAGCTTTGATATGTTACAGTTCCTGTTGTATGATTCTTCGTGCAGGCATATCCGACCACCTGCGTCATACCCGCCACAAAGAAAATCAAAGCAACTACAAGTGCCAAAATCTCAGCCGTATAGAATGCATTCACCGATTTGTTCTTCGCATCTATCTCCTCATCACGACTCCATGGTTTACTACGGAAATTGCGAATCGCTGATGGTAACAGGCTGATTGCGCCAACCAACCCCAGCAAGGATAAAATCAAACATATAAGTACCGGTGTCTTTGTTCCGATAATCAGGTCTGCGTTCACTCCCTGTTCTGTCGATTCATCCATAAATGTGATGTTACCACTTACCAGCACCTTTTCATCCTGTTTTAGATGTGACTTGTTCCCAGAATAATAATAGTGGAAGAATATCGTTCCTCCATCCTCTCTGGCTCCGTCTACCTTCAATACTGCATAGCCGCTTGTCCCATGCATGTCTGCACTCACAACCGTTGCTGACAATGCATTCGATGAAAGCAAAGAAAATCTCGGCACACAATAAAACGCAGTCACAACAAACAAAACGACACACACGATGGCAATCACCATATTTGAAACATTCTTTTTATAAGTCATATATAATCCTCCATTCATTATCTTTATGTGCCGATTTCTCAAACTGTTCAACTTTATTCAAACTTAAATATATTAAACCCTGTTCAGATGTCCGCCAAAAACTTCACCTTCTCATTTCCAGCACTCATATGGAAATGTGCATAATATTCTCCGTCCATTGTACTGATTGTTCCTGTAAGCGATGTGATTCATAATATCCTTTAAAGCTGTTGGAGTAATATTTCTTTTCATATATCTTATATACTCCGACTGTAAAATCGTTGATAGCTCCAAGAGCATTGATACTTGCAAGCTTTCTGCCGGCAGTCTGTGGTCCGTCACCGCCATTTACAAATCCTAGTGTCGCTGCCAGAACGAACAAGATACCCATGCCCAGGAGTATGACTCCCATCCATACTTTTCCACCTATATATGCGATCTCCGGGTGCTCCGGATTGTATCTGATATCCACTGTCTTTCCCATAGAAGGACGAGCGCTGGACGATGTATCATCTGCAAATGTATATTTGATATCGTCCACATAATATGTATATACAGCCACATACATATCATCGCCATCGCTGTCCGTATGATGCGATATATCAGTTATCTTTCCTGTGGCAGTGCCATAATAACTGTCCTTATGTTTTCTATCCACTGTCATCACCATACCGCCTATCGCCATGGCAAATCCGATGACCATAAATATCACCAATACCGCTATTCCGTTATTGATTCCTTTCTTAGTCCCCTTTGACATCCTGTAACCCTTTCAAAATGACTGTTCCTGACGAAATCACAGTGCTGTTTTTCGCGATTATATTCCCCTTCACTATATCACATATTCATTATCAATAGAATTCCAGCCTGTGCTCCACCAGCTCGCTTCCCTCATATACGAGCTTGAGTGAGAAAAATCTCTCCTCCCCTTCAAGCAACAGCTTCAGAAATATCGCATCCCCGCTCCACGTCGGAAGTGTTGGCACGATCTCTTTATTTATCCATTGAAGATCACCCTCATCGCATATCTGAACTTCCCCATCAAATCCATCTGCGGTGAACAGGCACATAAGCTCATTCTCACACTCATTGCTTATAAATGTCACCAGACCTCTGAATCGATATGATGTAAGCGTAAGTCCCGTCTCCTCCTTTATCTCCCTGAGAAGGCAGTCTTCAGGACTCTCACCCTCCTCAGCATGTCCACCCACACCGATCCATTTGCCCTTATTGATGTCCTTCTCCTTCTTTGTCCTGTGGAGCATCAGGTATCTTCCATCTTTCTCTATGTAACAAAGTGTTGTCATCTTCATCGCAGTCCTCCCGGGGACGTTCCTTTTGTAACAAGGAGTGTCCCTCTGTCCTATTTTTATCATTACACGGGGACACTCCTCGTTACAGAAGGAACGTCCCTACTTATTTATTCACTATGTATATTCCTGCGCACACCAAAACCAGCGACACCAGGCTTATCGGGCCAAGCGCCTGCGCGCCCTCGCGGAGCAGCCATGCCGACAGTATCACGCCGAACACCGGATTCATAAATCCAAATACTGCAACCCTGGATATGGGATTGTACTTGAGCAGCATTCCCCACAGAGAATATGCCACCGCCGATACAAGAGCCAGATATATGAGCATCAAAACTCCACCTGTGGATACGGTGCTGAGTCTGCCTCCCATGGCAAAACCGGCAACCGACAGGATAATTCCGCCAACTATAAACTGGTAGCCGCTTAGCATGACAGGATTGTGTTTTGCAGAATATCTCTTCAAAAATACCGATGAAAATGCATATGCCACTGTCGACAGAAAGATTGCGCCCTCTCCAGACAGACTCATCTGGAAGTTCATTCCGTTCATATTTATAAGGACAACTCCCGCAAATCCAACCAGACAGCCAAGCATCTTCTTCGCAGTGACATTTTCCTGATGGAATATGAATCCTGACACTATGATTGCGACGAATACATTTACCGCCTCTATGATGGATGCCTTGACTCCGCTTGTGTGGGCGAGTCCTATATAAAAGAATAAATACTGTATGACAGTCTGCAGCATAGCCAGCCAGGCGATCTTACCCGCACATCCCTTCTCTGGTTTTATGAACTTTCCTTCCAGCAGACTTCCCAATATCACGGCAAGTATTCCCGCAAGCACAAAACGCATACCAGCAAACAGTATCTGAGCTGCCGTATCCGCACTCTCTACATTCCACATTCCGTAGCCTATCTTTATACAGGGAAATGCGCTTCCCCACAGCAGACAGCACAGCATGGCACCGAGCCACACAACACTTGTTTTCTGCATCCATTTGTCGTTTATCTCTATCTTCTCCATGTTTACTTCTCTCTATCTTTTGTTCATAGACCGGTATCAGCGTTTATAGCTGCCAGTCTATATTCTTCGCATTCTCAGCAAGCAGCAGCCTGGTTGCAAGTTCTCCATCATCCAGCTCTATATAGTCACCATTTGCATAATACCGCCACTCGGCAGTCATCTTTTTGCCTGTAAAGTTCTTCTCCCTTATAACCCAGAACTGTTTTGGAGAAAGCCTTTCATGATTGTTCCTCATCAGATTATAACACTCTGTATATTTGCATTTTCTCACAATTTGCTTGACATCTATAAATGTCTCACGATTCTGGACCTGACAAATAAGCAGACAGCAATTCCTCTTCGGCTTTCTCTGCACTCTCTCGATTGATATATCAAACCACGAACACAGAATCATATAGACCAGTATGTACACAAACAGATAAGCTATGGAGAATACAACATCACCTCTCGAGCCGATGATCTTATTCAAAAACCACTTATTGAAATAAAAAAGTATCACGCCCGTCAGAAACGAACACAGGACCAGATCAGTGAACCACTGCCCTGCCACGATCAATACATGTGTATTCCTCGAATCCGAAAAAAATCTCAGTATCCAGAGAAGCAACATTGTGATGACCGCCAACACAAGTGTAGCTATACCAAGGTGTACTCCAGTTTCAAATATCCAATGCCAGTTAAGTGGCAATTTTATGTGTTTTATGTCATGCAGGAGATTACGCACATCAGTATTCCACACCGTATTGCCCCAATATATAAACCCCCACACTGCACCTATCACAAATAGTATAATTTCCTTTTTCCATCTTTCCCGCACAATCATCCCTCCATCCATCCTAGAACATAGGCTCTTTTCTTCTATAAAAAGTATATTTTTATACACGAAAAAAGTCAATTTCATTTCCTATCGGTGAAGTATGTTTTTAGCAAAGGTTCCCATAATCTGTTTCCCATTCCTCCAATAACATATTCTTAAACTTTGCAAAATAACTGTTTTTATCAATCACATTAATGATACCACATCCCTTCCACATCCAAATTCATGTCTGTATACTATTATCTGCCCTCCGTTGCCGAGCCAGCATAACACTTGTTGGGTTAATTTATTCCAACAACTCTGTCAATCACATAATCATCATTTATAAACATTTCTTCAATTATTGCTTCGTATATGATATGCTCTTCCCGGCTGTCAGCATAGTATACATACCGACAGCACTGCTCATGCTAACCAACCTTATCACACTGCTGGCCGGCAAGACTATCATGAAAATGGGGTCTGACCCCAAAGAGCCTCATAAAAAGTCCCATGCATCTGCACTGTACAGACACATGGGACTTTTACAACATATATATGATTAACTCTATTCTACAGCATACCCTCTTTGATGATGCCGTGGTCTCTCAGTACCTTCTCAATCACCGTGCCCTGGATCTTCCTAAGTATAGGTCTTTTGAGCTTGTTAAGTGGTCCGAGATTTATCTCAAGCGGAGATTTGCCATCCATGAGCTTCACGCTGCTGTCCAGCAGTTCACGGATATCGTACACACTTCCCCACACCTCAGGAACACCTCTGTCCACACCGAGGAGTCCATACACCGCCTCCATGGCAGTTCTGACAGAATACTCCGTGGTGAACACTGTGTCGCGAGGGGTGTCTGCGAACTGTCCGAGGAATGCAAAGTTGGTACATCCGTCCGGAATTACGTCTGGTCTGTCGCCCTTTGCCCTTGGCATGAAGAATGCAGTGATATATGGCATCATAGTTGGCACACAAACTGCGCTGTTTGTGGCCAGCTCCTCGATCTCATCCTCCGGCACTCCCAGATGGTAGAGCCACTCCTCTGTGATCTCCTTACCTGTGCAGTCCTTCATAGGCTTCTTGATATAATCGCCCGGAACATCTGTGAACAGGCCATATACCCATACACACACCTTATCCTTGTCCTGGGTCTTGAACTGTCCCTGTCTGTTGATGGTCCAGCTCATCAGCCAGCTTGAATCCTGACAGCTCACGATACCACCAGTGACAACCTTTCCTGTTCTCGGATCTCGCTTACAGATATCAACGATGTAAGGGATGATCTTGTCGTCAAGCGTTGTAACTGTGGCTGACTCCCAGTTTGTCTTAGATATATCAGAGCAGAACTTCTCAGGATGTCCAAATGAAGGATCCTGTGCAGCTATGTTCTTCCACAGACTCCAGCAGCCGCTTGTTCTCACCTCTGCGTCACCATTTGGCGCATGATTCTGATCACCGTAGATAGTTCCCTCCGTGCAGCTTCCATTTGTGACAAATACAAGATCGTTCTCAGTGAGCGGGATCCCCTTCTCAGTTCCGTTTACCCTGCACTCGATGGTCTTTGCTATCTTCTTGCCGTCTCTCATGTCAAATATGACATTTGTGACCTCCGTGTTGTACTGAAATGTCACGCCCGCAGCCTCAAGATACTTCACCATCGGAAGGATAAGCGACTCATACTGGTTGTACTTTGTGAACTTGAGGGCCGAGAAATCTGGAAGTCCTGAGATGTGATGTATGAATCTCTGGAAGTAAAGTTTCATCTCCAGCGCGCTGTGCCAGTTCTCAAATGCGAACATCGTCCTCCAGTACAGCCAGAATGTCGAATCAAATACCTCATCGTCGAATACATCTTCTATTGTCTTGTCATACAGATCCTCGTCCCTTGTCATGAAGAGCTTCATGATCTCCATGCAGCCCTTCTGGCTCAGATTGAATTTGCCATCTGTGTGGGCATCCTTGCCTCTGTTCACTGTTGCTCTGCACAGTGAATAATTTGGATCCTCCTTGTTCAGCCAGTAATACTCGTCAAGAACCGATACCCCCGGTGTCTCTATGGAAGGTATACTTCTGAACAGATCCCACAGGCACTCGAAATGGTTCTCCATCTCACGTCCACCTCTCATGACGTAGCCTCTGGCAGGATCAAATATTCCATCGCACGCACCGCCCGCTATATCCATGGCCTCAAGAATATGGATATGTGAGCCCGGCATCTGTCCATCACGTACAAGGAAACAAGCTGCTGCCAGTGATGCAAGACCACTTCCCACTATATATGCGTTCTTGTCATCCACGCCCTCCGGCTTTCTCGGTCTGGCAAATGCCTCATAGTTACCATTTGTATAATAGATTCCCTTACTGTTCTTCTCATGCTTTCCGCGCTCCGTATTGCGGTACTCAGCATGTTCAGCCGCAGCCTTCTCCTTCTGAACTTTTGTCTTATTATGATTTTTAACTGTAAGCGCTGCTGCTCCTGCGCCGGCTGCTGCCACCGCTGCGATTCCGATTCCCAATTTCTTCTTTGACATAAGCAATTCTCCTTTCTTGTATCGCCCCCTCCCTTGCGGTCGGCGGCAGTTCGTCGGTGCATTACAATATGTGCCCGCAGGGCACATAGCACCTCCTCTTTCTTGTATCGCCACCTCCCTTACGGTCGGCGGCAGTTCGTCGGTGCATTCCAATATGTGCCCACAGGGCACATAGCACCTCCTCTTTCACATCAAAATATAAGCATATGTGACAGCTCCGAATGTGATCTATCGCATATAATATATTTGTCTATTTCCATCTCATGTCCCTATAATAGCTTGCCCAATTTTTATTTCATATTTACAAAAAAAGTGGAATGATAAAAATTTTATCATTCCACTCATTTTGTATAAATCTATATTGCATATGTACTCTAATGATACCTTCTGTCGGCACCCTTCTGCCTGTAATATGCCGCCTTATTCTCGTACATTCTCTCATCTGCAGTCTTTACTAGCTCGTCAAATGACTCCCAGTCCTTCTCATCACTTGACACATAGCCACATGATATCGATACGGATTTCACCAGCTGTCCAGACCATCCACGCACAACGTCATCAAACTCCTGCTGCACTCTCTTCAGCCTTCTGATATTTACAAAGATGATGGCTGCAAATTCATCACCGCCCATCCTGTACACCTTACCATAGTTTCCAAAACACTGCTCCATACACTCGGCAGCACCCTGAAGCAGTTCATCTCCAGCCGCATGTCCCAGGGTATCATTCACTGGCTTAAGCCCATTTACATCCATGGACACATACACATATACAGAATCCCCCGGAAGCTCCCTGACATCATCTATATATGCGCTCCTGTTATAACATTTTGTGAGCTCATCTGTATAAGACCGTCTTATCAGCTTCTGCTCCCGTTTCTTATCTTCATCTATGTTTCTGGTAGTAAATATGACTTTTAAAGGACGTCCGTCCTCGTCAACATCTATCGATATAAATGACAGTCTGAACCATCCAAGATCCTTCACCATGAACTCACCTGACACGATCTTTTTCTTGATCAGCCTGTCCCCCAGACTATTCAGATCCATGAATTCCTGAGCACTGGCCTGATGTTCATCCACAACCACCTTATGAACGATCTTCCTCATAAGTTCCTTCGCCCCTGCTGCCCGCTCACCAGCCCTCAATATCAGGTCTCCTGCGCTATAGAGTGCAAATGTATCATGCCTAAGATCAAGCATATGCATGCTGTAATACATCCCCGACATGGATGTCAATATTGACAGCTGTTCATTTCTCTCCCGGTTCGCACGGATCACCTTCATCACCATGTTTACCACCAGACCAGCAGCAAAGCACAGATACAGTGCCATGATAATCATGATTGCCGTATTACTCCGGCTGTTCACATCCATTCTATATACAACCCCGATCACATACTTTCCGGATCTTCGGAATACACATCTGTTTCTAAAGCCATTGATCTTTCTTGTGACAGTAAAACTATTCTCACCATCCGGCAGCATATCATCAGTCATCGAAATGCCGATCTTATCAAGAGTAAGCCCTATTACCGGCTCATATGAACATCCATATATTTCTCCCGATTCGCCATCTGCCACTAAAACACTCAGTCCATCATACATAGGCATATTTGCAACCACCGTGGATATCTCATTCTGTTTTACCTCATCCAGAAGTCTTCTCGGCTCGATTCCAACCTGTATCATCTTGGTGCCATCGTCGTTCCACGTTATGGCATACATCATATTCTTACCCTTCGATGTGTTCGGAGTGACATCCTGACACATGGTGAGAGTCTTATCATCCAGCATAGGCTTAAAATACGCCATCTGCTCCCCGGAGTCAAAGCTATATCCAAAATATTCGGGATTGGTACCGGCATATATCACTCCATCCGTATCAAACAAATGCACCTCATCAACAGATATAAGTGCAGCGATCTTGCGGAGCTCCTCCACATCATCCGCTACCTCCGGCTTTGCATCAACTATGTAAGCCACAGCCTTAGCCCTGACCATATAATCTTCCTTGAGGGAGTCTATCAGATCATCCTCACTTGCCTTATTCTTCTCGATTACATTATCGACCTGATCCAGCAGCACCTGCGAGGTCCTGTCAAAATTCCTTTTATTGATAAAGCTCAGTATGACCGCCTGGATGACCAGCGCAACCAGCACGATTCCTCCCGTTATCAGTATTATCCCCGGCAATTTCCTTTTCTTATCTATCATTCGCCTCATAAGCACTCCCCGTATATCCACGTAGTAACAGTTTTCTTTATCCTGATCAGCCTTCTGCTTTTACATCTCGATTTCAAAATTATGAATAGAATTTGCTATATTTCCACGAAGCGTGGTGCTAAGCTGCTCCACTATTTTATGATAATCGTCCTTCATCCCCTTGTCTACCCAGTCAAGCATAATCCCCACAAATCCATACTTGTAAAAGTCTGCTATGAACTGCTTATCAGCCTCCGAAAGATTGTCCCCTGCGCATTTCTCATCCACCACATCCGCTATGAGCTGATACGACAGCTTATACAGATAGTTTTCTATCTTAGCCTTATCCACCGACCTGTATATATTTGCGATAAATGGCTTGTTCTCCAGCACAGCCTCAAACACCTGTATCATGCCCTCCTGCCAGGTATCGTAGGTCTTCTTATCCTTCAGCGCCTGCTTTCCATCCTCTATACAAACCCACTCGGCAAGCTCATATATATCCTGAAAATGATAATAGAATGTCATCCTGCTTATCCCGCAGTCTCCAGTGAGATCCGCTATTGTTATCTTGTCAAATGGCTTTTCCTTGAGCAGTTTCTTAAGCGAGACTTCAAGCGCCTTCTTCGTTGTATTCGCCATCTCACACCTCCTCACAATCTTTTCTCGGAGACGGAGGTACCTGTCCCCCTCTGGGGGCGGAGATACCTGTCCCTTTTTTTCATATTGTCCTCATAAACAAACATACTCATAAAAAACAATATTGCTTCTTATGAGTATATCTTTATGTTTATTATATTCTTTTTTCGACAATTCTCTACTTAAAAATGTTATATTTCCTTATCTTTCTTCTGATCTTACGTCTGTTCTTCTCGTCTCCAAAGAAGCTGCTGAGCTTCTCAACAAACAATGTCAGATACCTGAACATGGATTCCGCCGCAAATGCAAATACAACCATGAGCAGGAAACATATGTTGGATATCGACTCTATGGCAAACAGCCTGCCGAGGAAAAGGCCACAGAACAGCAGTCCGATTATGTTGATAAGAAGTACACCATACTTCATCTTGTTGAACGGATGGCTGATCTTGATTATTATCATGAATCCGACAACCGCAAGAAGCATTGTTCCGGCTGTGGCTATATCCTCACTCGGTAGATTGAATACCTGTCCGCAGATTACAAGTGCTCCGACCGACAACACATCCGTGAGTCCCGCAGGCAATGCCTTTAACATGACATTTGCCATAAAGTTTCCCTCTATACGATTCCTGTTCGGCTCAAGTGCCAGCAGGAATCCCGGCAATCCTATGGTGAACATGCTTATGAGTGATATATGTGATGGCTCCAGAGGATACGTGATTGCAAACACCGCTGAGAATATCGCCATCAGCAGTGAGAATATGTTCTTAACAAGGAAGAGACTTGCTGATCTCTGTATATTGTTGACCACCTGTCTTCCCTCAAACACCACATATGGCATACGTCCGAAATCCGAATCCAGAAGCACAGTCTGTGCCGCCTGCGCAGCCGCTTCACTTCCAGATGCCATTGCAATACTGCAATCAGCATCCTTCATTGCGAGTATATCATTTACACCATCACCAGTCATGGCAACCGTGTGTTTCTGTTTCTGGAGCGCTCTGACTATGAGCTGCTTCTGTTTAGGCGTAACTCTTCCAAATACTGTATATTTATCCACAGCCTCAGTTATATCCTTCTCAGACGCCAAAGTGGAAGCATCCACATAATTCTCCGCTCCATCTATGCCTGCCCGCTTTGCCACCTCTGATACTGTGGCAGGGTTATCTCCGGATATGACTTTTATGGCAACGCCCTGCTCTTTGAAATATGTAAATGTGCTCTCGGCATTTTCCCTTATTGGATTTGAAAGCACTATATAACCAATAGGAGATATGCCTCCGAACGTTCTTCCCGAACCACTGGAATCCTCTCCCGACTCCGCCATCAGAAGGACTCTGTATCCCTTGCTCTGGTACTCCTCTATCTCTTCGGATATCTCATCATACCTATCCTTCATGATAAATTCCGGAGCCCCCAGCATATAGTCTCCCTCGACAAATGACACCTTACTGTATTTGTTCGCCGATGTGAAAGGCTGTGTCTTGAGCAGTGTCCTGCTGCCCTTCTCTATCTCATTCTTAGCCACATAGGCTCTGATCGCCTCCATTGTGGCGTTGTTGTCCTCAATGACCGCCGAGTAATCTGCCAGCAAGTGCGCAAATGCTCTCTTGTCCATCTCGGCATCGCCGCATCTGCCGCTTATCACCAGCTCTGTAACCTGCATACCCGGCTCAGTGATGGTTCCGGTCTTATCCACACAGAGTACATCGACTCTCGCGAGTGTCTCTATACTCTTCATGTCATGCAGTAACACTTGTTTCTTCGCAAGTCTTATTGTGCTGAGCGCAAGCGCAACAGTTGTGAGCAGATAAAGTCCTTCAGGGATCATTCCGAGAACCGCCGCAACCATCGATACAACACTCTTCTTGAATGTCTCTCCATTCATGATATACGCCTGGCAGAACAATATGATTCCAACTGGTATGATGATGATTCCAACCCATTTGACAAGCTTGTTGATATACCTGATCATCTCTGACTGTTCGCCATCACCCATGGCCTTCGCCTGGGCTGTGAGCTTTGATATGTATGACTCGTTTCCAACCTTGTCAAGCTTGGCATAGCACTGTCCGGACACAACAAAGCTTCCGGACATGAGTCCATCACCAGACCTCTTCATGATCTCGTCTGACTCACCGGTGAGCAGAGCTTCATTTACCGATATACTGCCGCTGAGCACCGTAGCGTCCGCACATATTTGATTGCCTGCCGACAAAATGATGATATCGTCCTTGACCAGTTCCTCTGATTGTATCTGCTGTTGTTCTCCGTCTCTCACAACTATCGAATGCGGCGCATTTAACATGCTCATCTTGTCAAGAGTCTTTTTTGCACGCAGCTCCTGAAATATTCCTATAACCGTATTGCCTATGATGACCGGCAGGAAAGTCAAATTCCTAAATGAACCAACGATACATAACAACACCGTAAGTATGAGGAATATAAGATTGAAGTATGTAAGCAGATTGGACTTGACGATCTGCCCCACTGTCTTCTGCGTACTTATATCCGTGTGATTGGTAAGTCCCTTGTCGATCCGTTCCCTTACTTCCTCCGATGTAAGGCCAATGATCGGGACTCCCCGTGTATCCAGATTGTTTTCTGAGTTTGTATCCAAATAAAACACCTCTTCCTGTGTATATGTTCGACAAATGTTATACATCATGCAGCATTTTGCATCGACTGCCCATGACATTTCATTATTTCTTTAACAAAGTTCTATTATAAGTACCCCAAGTAAGGTTATTCAAGGATGATGGCAGATATTTCATATTTTTTTAAGAAACCTTGTGTCTCATTAATGACAAACAGGCGGTCATCTGGTTTGAGATGAGTATATATTTAAAATCAGTTTAAAGTAAGTTATTTGAGATAATTCACAGCATATTATATTGTAATATTACATTTTGTTAATATATTTTTTATATTATAATGTGGATGGTCATCAAACTGGGGAGGATGACAAGTTTTATTTTTAAGGGGGATTATTCTAATGACGAGAATTGTGAAAGACTACCGGAGAAACCCGGAAAACAAAAAGGCACTATACCTGGCGATCGTTTTTTTGATACTGGGTGGGCTTGGCTGCTTGAAGTATATCGTACCGGATATCATTGCATGGACTCAAAGTATTGGCTGTGAACAGACAACCGGATATGTAAAGTATTCTGAACAGTATGATTATTATTCCGGTCGTTACAGAAAAGCCAGCAACCATACAGTAACCTTTGATACAATCGTCGAATACACCATTGATGACCAGACATATACCCAGACCGTATACACTGGTACTAATTACTTTAACATGGGAGAATCCGTCAAGGTATACTACAAAAAAGACAATCCGGAAAATGCCGTGCCTGACATTGCCATGAAGAGAACACCTACATTCACTTCCGTTTTCATGTTCGGTCTAGGTGCCGCCTTACTCATATTGTACTTACTTCCTTTCAAGATAGTTGATGACTGAGTCGGCTAAACAAAATGAGCATAACACATTTCCCATCTGGGTATTATTGTGTTACGCTCATTTTTTATGCAAGCTGCGGACCAGGATCCGCATCTACATCATATTCTATTATCACAGCATAAGCCATATTTGATATATTGACTGCACTATGGTCTCTGTCCCATTGCGCCCTCAAGTGTGATGGTCTCACCGCTCATGTACTTGAAATCCGGAGACGCAAGTGCCACGCATGCACGTCCGATCTCCTTCTCTACGTCTCCAAAGTGTCCCATCGGCGGCATCTTTACATTTGCCTTGAATGCGTCCGGATATGCCTTCTCGAAGTTCTCAAGCTGAGATGTCCATGCGAGAGGACATACTATATTGACATTTATTCCGTCAGCTGCCCACTCGGTGGCTGCAACTCTTGTGAGTCCCCTGATGCCTTCCTTTGCAGCCGCATATGCGCACTGTCCGTAATTTCCAAAGAGGCCTGCACCTGATGCAAAGTTAATGACTGAACCCTTTGTCTCCTTCAGATATGGATAGCATGCCTGCATATAGTAAAATGCAGCGTAAAGACCTGAATATATTGCAAGGTCAAACTGTGCTGTTGTGTGATCTGCGATGGTAACACCTGATGCGGATGCCTGTGCATTGTTGATGAGCACATCTATTCTTCCAAATTCCTTAACCGCCTGCTCCACAACGTTCTTGACAACGCTCTCATTGTCCGCACCTGCGTTTACATCAGCCTGGACTGCAAGAACCTTGATTCCATATTTGCTCTCAAGCTCTGCCTTTGCATCCTCAAGCTTCTGGACATTACGACCTGTAAGCACCAGATTGGCACCTTCCTTGGCATATGCTGTCGCTATTCCGTATCCGATGGAGCCACAGCTTCCATCGCTGAGAACTGCACGTCCGCCTCCTGTTATTATCGCTGTCTTACCTGTTAAAAACCCCATAAGTGTATACTCCTTTCCTGGCCATGACTACTTTCTTCACACCGCATAGATTTCAGTCATCCATAACATATATCTATAAATTCATAGCCCATGTCTATTATTATAGCCACACGGCCACCCCAAAACAACTCCTTCACATATCTTTAAATGAAAATATTTGTGCATATCTTTACTTAACCCACTATCCTGTCCTCTTATTAAAATTTATATAAACTTGCTTGACTAAATCCGATTTCGGATTTATATTGGATAGTGGTGCTTTCCCGATCAAATATCATATATTTTAAGAAAATACTTTCTCATTGCTATGAGTTTAAATTTGCACCCCAATAATAACTAAAGGAGTTTTTTCATATTTTATGATCGCATATAAAGACAGTCATTTACAAGAACAGCTACGCATATTTAACACCCTCTGGAAAGCTCAGGACGATATCTGGCAGGAGGCGGCAAGAAACTCCGGGCTGCCTGAAACTGCTTTCTGGATAATTTATATATTGACCATTGAGAATAAAGCTGAACTTACTCAGGCAGAGCTATGCGACACATGGTTCATACCCAGACAGACATGCAACTCTGCTGTCAAAAAACTGGAAGGCAAGGGGCTCATTTCTCTGACAACACACAAAGGTGCAGGGAACATCAAATATTTATCACTCACGAAAAATGGAGTCTCATTCGCCAACAAATATATTACGCCACTGACAAATGCTGATATTTCATCATTTTCGAGTTTTACGGATGAGGAAAGAGAACTTCTGCTCTCACTCATGCAGCGTCAGCTCGATTACCTTAAGAAAGGAACTGAAGGATTATGGAAATAAGACTTTCTGATTCATTTACATATAAAAAGCTTATAAGATATGTGCTGCCGTGCATTGCCATGATGATCATGACATCCATCTACAGCATTGTGGACGGCTACTTTGTCTCCAACATCATAGGCAAGAATCCATTTGCAGCGGTCAATCTGGTCATGCCTGTGCTGATGGCGATATCCGCCATAGGATTCATGATCGGTACGGGAGGCAGCGCACTGACCTCATATTATATGGGGCTCGGGGAAAAGAAAAAGGCAAATGAAGTATTCTCGATGCTGGTGTGGCTTATCATCATCTCGTCCTGCATTGTGGCAGTCATAGGATTTGTCTTCATGCCCCAGATAGTCGAGCTCCTCGGAGCCAGCGATACTATACGCTCAGACGCCATATTATACGGAAGAATACTCATTCTGTCAGAGCCGTTTTTTATGCTTCAGAACAGTTTTCAGAGTTTTCTTACAACGGCAGAGAAACAAAACCTTGGTCTGCTGGTTTCAGTACTTGCGGGTATCACCAACATGGTACTTGATTTTCTTCTCATGTTTGTGTTCCGCCTCGGCATAGCCGGAGCTGCGGCTGCCACAGTGTGCGGACAGATTATAGGAAGTGTAGTACCGCTCATATATTTTGCGACCAACACTACAGGATCGTTAAAACTGACGAAAGCAAAGTTTGACTGGAAGTGTATCTGGAAAGCCTGTGGAAACGGCTCTTCTGAGATGCTTACCAACCTGTCCACATCCATTGTGTCTGTGGTCTATAACCTGCAGCTTATGAAACTTGCGAATGAAAATGGTATAGCAGCATATGGTGTGATAATGTATGTGTCATTCATATTCATGGCAATATTCTTCGGTTATGCCATCGGAGTCACACCTATCATCGGTTATAACTATGGTGCCGGTAACAAAAAACAGCTGCACAGCCTGCTTAAAAAAAGCCTTGTGATCACCGCCGTCACAGCTATAACAATGACGGTTTTGTCCGAGGTTCTGGCACTCCCTATCGCAAGAATATTTGTTGGCTATGATGATACGCTATGCCGTATGACCCAGACCGGTATGATGCTTTTTTCCATATCATTCCTGTTCTGCGGATTCAACGTATTTGGCTCAGGTTTCTTCACAGGTCTAGGCAACGGGCTTGTATCCGCAACCATATCTTTCCTCAGAACACTGGTGATACAGCTTGCAGCGGTGTTGATGCTGCCTATGGTGTTTGGCATCAATGGAATCTGGTGTGCTGTGGCCGTAGCGGAGGCTGTGACCCTTGTCATAACTATCACCTTCCTTGTAAAAAATAAAAAGAAATACGGATATTAAACAAAATAAGCCGGAGCATGTGATTTTTAATTATCACGCACTCCGGCATTTTTACATCGCCCTATTCACTATGTTCTTAAGTTCCGGATAGCTGGACACAGCCAGTACATCCTCGTCCGTCTTGTTCTGCAACGACAGATACCACACCGGTGTCATTCCGGCATTTTTCGCTCCCATGACATCCTTCTTGTAGCTATCGCCCACATAGATGACCTCATCGTTCTTTACGCCCAGCTTTGTAGCTATCATATCAAACATCCTGCGGTTCGGCTTTTCTATACCAGCCTCCTCGCTTGTTATCATTGCGTCAAGTCTGCCCGTAAGTCCAAGTCTGTCTATCTTCCTGAACTGGATATGAGCAGTCATATCTGTACAGATACCTATCTTTATCCCTCTGGCTTTCATATCATCTATAAACTCCAATGCCCCGGGGAATATGGATATCCTGTTCAGGAAATTGTTCCAGAAATAGTTGTACACCTGCAGGTCATATCTAAATGGTGATACCCCCAGGATCTCCAGCATCTTCTGGAAGTACAGCACCCTATTGTGCTGCGCCGCCATATCCCAGGCAGAGAGCTGATCCTTTACCATGTCTCTGCCTTCTTCAAAGGCTTTCATCACTGTCACTTCATCTATATGAAGAAGTTCATTTGCCACATATCTCACAGTGTCATCCACTGCCTTATCATTCTCGTGAAGGCAGTCGTATAATGTATCATCTAAATCAAATACTATTGCTCTTATCATATCTACCGACACTCCCTTCGAACTTCCTTGGTGATCGTTGTTCCACCAGTCTTGTACCAATTGTCCACGAAACTGTCAAATTCATCCAGATCTGCTTCACCTGTAACTATCTTCAGATACGTGTCGCTCTCCAGATTCTCAAGGTACCACCAGTCTGACACCATGGTCTCGGTCTCCCCGAAGTACAAAGATTGGACTTTATTTGTACGCGCATCATTGAGGATCTTGCACGCAGTTATACGTGATGTATATGCCGCCCAGTCCTCAGATGACGCATTATCTTCATTCTTAAGATATGAATCACATGCTTCATAATAAGATTGTTCCAGCAGATTCAGATCATCTGGCTGCCTTACGCCAGAGAACACATGGTTCAGCTCGCCATAACATATCTGAAGTGCATTGTTGTAATCCACGTTCATCGCAAGTGGTCTTGCGGTAGGATCCACATTGAGTTTGTAGTAATCCTTTATAGCCTGATTGTCTTTATCCTCATATCTTACATAGTCAAACAGCACACTTATTATCTTGCACACTATCTCCGGGTGCTCGTATCCCTTTCTGACAACCACAAAATTGCCATACGGAACCTGGGTGTGATAACTCGTTGAACCATTTTCCTCTGTGGCAAGCAGATATGGTTCCCACTTTGCTGTTGGATCGGCCGCTACAGCGTCCATAAGAGGATTATTTGGAGCCCACCATGGTCCGAAGAACGAACCACACTGTCCATTCACTATGAGTTCTATTATGTTGCTGCTTGTCCGCATGAGGAAATTCTGATCCAGAATCCCTTCCTCGTACATCTCATGTATATGCTCCAGAGCCTTCTTTGCCTCCGGCTGTACAGAACCATACACAACTTTTCCGTCCTCATCCTTTATCCACTGTTTTGGAAATGCCCCATATGCGGCAAATACAATGTCGAGCGTGTACTCGCTGCTATAACCACAACCGCCGCAGAGACTTGTGTCTGCCACCAGCCCTACGGTATTTCCTTCACCATTATTTCCCGGATCTTTCTCAATAAACTGCCTGATGATCTCCTCCGCATCCGAAAGTGTTCTCGGAGCCTCAAGTCCCAGCTTATCCATCCAGTCTTTTCTAAGCCATATCAGATTTGGTCCATCTGATATATTTGTCTCAGGTATGGCCATGATACGGTCATCAAATGTGACCACATCCATGATACTGCTGCCATAACTCTTATATATGTTCTTTATCGTTTCACTCATACAGTTATTATAACTGTCTGTGAGATCCTCGATCATGTCATTTTCCACCAGATACTGCAGCTCATCCATATCCTGGACGATCATCACATCCGGAAGATCCTTCTGTGCTATCACCATGGACACATTATCATCATACTGATCATCAGCAGCCTCAAATATATCCTGGTTCTGCACATTTAAGATTTCATTTAATATCTGTGTGTATGCGTTATTTTCATACGTTTCTCCCTGTGGGAGATTTGAATTATTTGCACCGGACAGCTTTCCCAGGGTATAGGTTAGCTGTTCCGGATACCTTCCAAGCGGCGTTGTCTCCGCAATATGCATGGCAGACTCATATTCTGCATCTGTGGTCGCCTTAGACGGGTTGGAGGGGGGGTTATTGTCCTGGCAGCCACATATTATTATAAGGGTAATTGTTAGCACACATGTTATTATTTTTTTCAGATACTTCATTGCTGGCATATGCTTTCCTCATTCCACTTAGGTTTTGCAAATAATTTCATATATTATCCTTAACCCTTTACGCCTCCAGACATGCTATCCTTGTAGCACTTCTGCATTACCATAAAGAGAATGATAATCGGTACGGATATCAGCACTGCGCCAGCCGCAAATGAGTTGAACCAGTTGTACACATACTCTTTCTCGAGCATGTTCCAAAGTCCGATGGATACTGTATAGTAGGCCTTGTTGGCTCTGCATATAACCTTGGCAAACACGAAATCAATCCATGGTGCAAGGAACGAATTCAGAACCGTATAAACTATGATCGGACGGCTGAGTGGTATGATGATCCTTGTAAATGACTGCCATCTTGTAGCACCGTCAAGGTATGCCGCTTCTTCCAGCGACTTTGGTATAGTATCAAAGAATCCTTTGGCGATATAGAATCCAAGTCCTGAACCGCCTGAATATACGAGTACCAAAGCAACCCTGATGAGTGAGCCTTCTGAAAGTCCCAGAACCTTAAGGATATAATACACAGCTATCATAGCCATGAATCCCGGGAACATTCCAAGGATAAGTGCCACATTCATAAATGGCTTTCTCAGTCTAAAACGCATTCTTGACATACAGTATGAAACTGCAAGCACGAACGCTGTTGATATTATACATGAGAAAATTGCTATTATCAAAGTATTCTTGAACATCTGCATGAAGTTCAGGATACCTGTGTCTGTAAAAAGCTTTGTATAGTTCGCCAGAGTCAGAGACTTTGGCAGCAGAGTTGAAACATACTGTCCTTTCTCTCCTCTGAAACTTATCATGATTATCCATGCAATCGGCAGTACCCAGATAACCGAAAGGATTGCCAGTATGATATGGACCACGATGTCTCCCAGTGTCCATTTTCTTCTAACTTTAATCTCGTTATTTGATTTAGCCATTACTGAAATCCCTCCTCATCTTTATATGATGCGGTGTTGTGGTAAGTTACCAATGACACAACAGCGAGAACTATGAATGTCATGATACCTATAACAGCACCTAAGTTATAGTACTGGTTATCAACCGTCAGCTTGTAGAGCCATGTGACAAGAAGATCTGTCTTTCCGGCTGTCTTTCCAACCGGGGTAGGCGCTCCATTTGACAGAAGGTAGATAACGTTGAAGTTGTTTATATTTCCTGCAAATGTTGTTATCAGATACGGTGCTGTGACAAACAACATATATGGAAGAGTGATCTTGAAGAAGATCTTTACCGGGCCTGCGCCGTCAACTCTCGCAGCCTCGTATATCTCCTCCGGTATGCTCTGGAGGATTCCTGTGACCTGCATGACGGTGAATGGAATTCCTATCCAGATATTGATGACAATTACCATGACTCTGGCAAGTGTTGCATTGCTCCAGAATGGAATAGCATTGTCGATTATTCCGTTATTTATAAGTAATGTATTGACGATACCGTTCTGACTGAAGATCGTTCTCATCAGAAGAAGTGATACGAACTGCGGAACCGCTGCTGAGAGCATGAAGATTGCTCTCCACATACCTTTTGCCCTGGTTCCCCTTCTGTTGATCACCATTGCGAGTATCATTCCAAGGAAGTAGTTACTGAATGTGGCTGCCACAGCCCAAACAAGTGTCCAGCCAAGCACTGACCAGAATGTACTTCCTATTGCATCACTAAAGTTCAATATCTTTGCAAAATTCTTCAGTCCAACCCAGTTGAATATAACTGTATGTGAATCAAGCTTGCTGTAATTTGTAAATGCCATAAATATCATGAAAACCAATGGCAATATCGTAAATACAACGACTCCAAGTACAGGAAGAGGAAGAAGAAAAGCATGAAGATTGCTGTCAAACAGACTCTTCACATCGTCCTTGAACTTTGGAACCTTTTTGCCTTTACCCCACAGGCAATACGCTTTGTATGCGCTCTCTATACTTACTACCCAAAGGCAGATGAATGCGAAAATTATAAACAGTGTTGCCACACCGTACAGGAGCATGAGCAGAGAGTTGTCACCCTGGGTATATTCAAATACACCCTTTGCATCATTCCAGACCTTCTGCTGTTCCTGACCACCCAGATGGAAGATATCCACCAGGAGTGATGCTCCGTGCTTTATCATAAACCATATAAACAGTACCTCAAGTACCAGATACGAAAATCCCTTTACAAACTGTTTTCTGACTATACTTCCAAACCCCAAGATTAGAAATGAAATTCTGGTAGCTATGTCTCCATTTGCCGCTGCCTGTGCAACGGTATATGGGTAATCAGATCTTCGTATTTTCTTTATTTTGCCTTTTTTATTTGTTATAGCCTGAGCCATCCTAACACCTCCGTCTCAAAGTAAATCATTATCTCTTCTTATTACAAGTGCTCCATCACCTGTAGATGAATGGAGCACCTGTTTTAGAAATATATAACTAGTATTTTTACTGTGCTACATCAGTGTTAAGTGATGTGTTGAATGACTCTGTCATATCTGCTGCGTTGTCATGTGTAACCTCACCATTTACGAGAGACTTACCAAAGTTCTCTGCTGGTGTCCAGTAGTTGCCCATCTTAGGAACAAATGGCTGGATGAATGCTGTTGTATCGAATGTTGCATTCTGAACTGTAACAAGTGCATCGCCCTTAACTGTATCGCTCTCAAGAAGGCTTGTGTTACATGGAACGATGTTTCTTGCTGTGTAGTGTGACTCCTGTGATGCCTCATTTCCAAGGTAGAGTGCAAGTGCAACTGCAACCTGTGGATACTCACAGTTAGGATTTACAGCGATTGCCTTTGATCCTGCAAATGAGAGAAGCTGCTTGTCCTCACCGCCGATCTTGGCTGTTGGCATAACTGCGATTCCGAGATCATCTCCAAGTGCATCGTGTAATGCTGCGTAGTCCCATGAGCCTGAGAACATTGCTGATATTGAACCATCTGTCATACCTGAGATACCAACACCTGACTCATCGTTTACAAAGTTCTTGTTGTTTACAAGATCTACCAGGTAGTCTGTAACAGCCTTGCCGTTATCGCCACCGAAGTTGATTCCTGCATCATTGTCTGTACCATCACCGAATAATGTTCCGCCATTTGCAAGGTAGAATGCTGCGATGTACCATGAGTTTGAGAGTGGGAATGAAACCTTACCCTTCTCAAGCATTGTGTCAAGGCTCTTTACATCATCCTCTGTAAATGTCTTTTTGTTGTAGTACATAAACCATGTATTTGTTGTAAATGGCACACCATAGATACCTCCATCAACTGTGATAGAATCTACGATCGCCTGTGAATTTGTTGACTTAACATAATCTGCTGTGCTTCCTCCAAGCTCTGAGATAGCACCTGCATCGATCAGAGTCTGTAACTGGTCATTTGCGAACATGTATACATCTGCTGACGCTGAAACATCCTGTGTTACAGTCTTTCCTGCATCACCCTCACTACATGTACCATACTCAAATGTAATATCCCAGTTTGGATGCTCTTTCTTGAATGCCTCACATGTTGTCTGTAACCACTCGCCGTAATCAGGTGACTGATCCTCAGCTGGTCCCCATACTGTAAGTGTTGTCTTGATCGCCTCTTCCTCTGAAGCTGCCTCTGTGGCATCTGTAGCCTCTGATGCATCACTCTTTGCTGCTGCTGTTGTTGACTCGTCCTTTCCTGAATCTCCACATCCTGCCAGCATTGACATTCCCATTACACCCGCAAGTGCAACTGCTGCAAATCTCTTAACTCTCATAACCGTTCCTCCTTAAAAAATATAGTTTTGATTGAATGTTTTTAATACCTTTGCAGTACCTTTACCTTATGTCATTATTATAAGAAAACGTTTCCAATCCGTATATATCAATGATTTTAGAAACATGTTGGATTTTTTAGATATGTTGAATTTTTGATATTTTGTTTTTGTGATCCTATAACCACCGGTCTGGAATTTTTTGAGATCACCAGCTTGACGGGATACTCTGTATAAAACAAAATTCGCCTCCACTGCATTTGTGTAACGCAATGGAAGCGAATTATTATATTATTATATTGTTTTATCAACTGCTTTTTTATTCTGCTCTCTTTGGGAAGTGCAGCATTACTTTTGTGCCAACGCCCGGGGTACTGTCAATTTTTACTGCATACTGCTCACCATAGTAAAGCTTGATCCTCTCGTTTACATTCGACACACCGTAACCATTTGACGACTTTGACAGGATCATGGCGGCCTGAGTCTTTGTCATGCCAACACCATTATCCGACACAGTAAAGTCAAGGAAATCTCCGTTCTCCTTTCCCTCTATGCGTATCTCTCCTCTGCCGTCAGTCTTGACATCAATCCCGTGCCCTATCGCATTTTCAAGCAGAGGCTGAAGTATCAGATTCAAAGTTTCATACTTCAGAATGCTGTCATCTATGTCATACACCACATCGAAACTGTTGTCATGCATGGCCAGCTGGATATCAAGATACGACTTGATATTTGCTATTTCATCTTTGACCAGCAAAATGTTCTTGCCCTTGTTGAGTGCCGTTCTGTAAAATGTTGAGAGTGCCAGTGTTATATGGCTTATGTCCTCCTGGTCAGCCTCCAGAGCCTTCCAGTTGATCATAGACAACGAGTTATACAGAAAATGAGGATTGATCTGGGCCTGCAGTGCCCTCATCTCATATTCTTTCTCCTTGATCTTGCTCTGGTATACCTCATTTACTGTCTCATCAAGCCGCTTACTCATGCTGTTGTATCCATTTATGAGATCACCTATCTCATCTGCACTGTCATTTTCTATAACCATACCCAGATTTCCGGTCTCGGTGGCCTTCATCGTCTTCTGAAGTTTCTTTATTCGCTTTGTTATGAACTCCGAAATTATATGTATACATGTTATTCCCGCAAACATACTCACCAAAATGGCAACCCCTGCTATTATAAGTATCGGCTGTACAGATGAGATTATAAGCCTATCCGGTTTGTATACGCATATGTTCCAGCCAGTCGCATTTGATGTCCGATCTATAAACTGATACCCTGAATTCTCCATCTCTCTCAGGGCTTTAAACTGGTCTACGTTCAATTCATACGCAGTCTTGTCATCGGCAAATGTATTCTTGGCAAATATCGTATTTCCATACTCATCCTCTATGACAAGCCCATAATTATCAAACATAGTCTCCGTATAGAATGGCTGGAATACACTGTCATAGTCCACACTGACATATAAAACTCCCTTAGCCCCTCTCTGTTCCAGCATAGCCATCCGGCTGACCGAAAATGCTGTATGGTTTTCCATATCAATACGCCAGTGTATATTGTTGTCAAGATCATCGTACGCATGAGTTCCATCTGGCAGATCTTTAAGAGGCGCAACCGTGGAACCATGTTTTACATCACTTGCATCAGTATATATCGTGACCTGATTCACATTCTCATGAAAATACATAATTGAGGACAGCAGCGGATCAATCACCGTGCTGAACTGCTCATAGTTCTGATACGCAGACTGGTCTGCGCTCAGTATCTTTGCAATAGACTGATTGTACGAGATATATTTGGACAGATTATTATATATCTCCAGCTCATTATCCATGGCATCCGTCGTCTGTCTGACGTAGGACTGCAGAATAGTTGTCTCCCGGTCCCACAGTATCTTCTTCATCTCCATGTATGTTATACTCAGGATTATTATAACAGGCACAAAACCCGCCAGCAGATAAATAACAACCAGTTTGCCGGTAAGCCTCATATCTCGGAATTTTCTTTTCAAGCTGTTTTTTCCCATGCATCTACCTCCGCACTGCGGTACCAACTTCTCCGCCGTATTGGCAAATTATTGCTCTACTCATCTCCCAGGCCACCATTCTCCCTGAATTTCTGTGGACTAACTCCATAAAACTCACGAAAGCTCGAACAGAAATAGGATACATTCTGATAACCACACATATTACCTATATCAACTATCTTAGCCATACTATTCTCAAGCATATCTTTTGCCCGCTCCATTCTGTATGACTTGATAAATTTGCTAAGGTTCTGACCCGTCTCCTTTTTGAACACAGTGCTCAGATAGCTCGGGGCAAGGTATACCATCTCAGCGAGCATATCTATTCCAAGCTCACTGCCATAATTTCTGTAAATATACTGCTTTACTATATCAACCTCTTTATGTCCTGTCTGGCTCTTATCCTCAAAGCATGCCGCCAATCTGTCTATCGCAGCATCCACCAACCCCGTGAGACTCTGAAAATCCGTTGTCAGATACAGTTTCTCCACATCCTTGTTGAGGTCCACCTCACTGGTTCCATCTATGCTTCCATATATATCCTTTAACAGATTTGAATACAGAAATTTGATATATATCTGTGAACATTCATTCTTATGTCTGTATTTCTCACAAAATTTGGCAAAATGCTCCCTGAGTGCCTCAACATCATTCATCTTGATATCCTGCTTCATCTGCTTCATAAGTGTATCATCATCAAATTGGATCATGCCCGATGAGTCACTCTCCATATTTGGATAGAACACCTTTATCTCCGGATGATAGAACTTATTGTCCATAAGTTCATCCAATTCATCGGCCATCTGTTTCATATTCTCTGGTCTGTCTACTTCTGACGAAACAGCTATATAACAGTCCTCATCATAATCGCTCTTAATGATCTTCACAAGCTCCTGCGCCACAGTCACCGCATCAACGCCATCCCCCAGAAATATCATTTCCTGCTGCTGATTCAGATTGAGGTATCTCTCTATTCCAAGTGACGCTATCTTCTCATTCTTCTTGAAATCGACATCTCTCCTGCCAAAGAAATCCTGATTGAACTCAACAAGAAGTATTCTCTTGAATTTTGCAAAATCAAGCTCAAGTCCATTGTATTCTTTTCTGATGCTGTCTATGTCTTCGCCATTTACAAGCATATACAGTGCATGCTCATAAAGGAATTCCATACTCTTGCTCCTCAGCTCATCCGACGCCTTGGCCTCCTCCAGCTCATCGACCACCTTCTCAAGAGTTGCCTTGAATTCCTTCGGATCTACCGGTTTCAATATGTAATCCACCACTCCAAGCCTTATGGCACGCTTTGCATAATCAAATTCATTACAGCCGCTGAATATCACGCAGCGCAGCCGTCTCTTCTCATTTACAACATTTTCAATAAGCTCTATCCCATCCATGAAAGGCATCTTTACATCTGTGAGAAGAATGTCATAATCCTGCTGCCTGATCTTTTCCAGTGCATCAAGCCCATTCACCGCCTCATCGATGTCAAATTCCATATTCAGTTTTTTCAGAAGGAATCTGATTCCATTTCTCTCTATTCTCTCGTCATCAACTATCAGTATTCTATACATTCCCCGCAGCCTTTCCTTTTTCTGAAATGTCACATAGACATCTGTTCTTCATTCCACCGTAGCTACAACTAATTATAACCGACTTACCTCTCATATGCCACCCAAACCATCTGAAGATTTTTCAACAACCAATGGGGACGGATGGGGCCTGGCACCTTCGCCCCAAAAAATGTTGAAAATACACCATTTTTCAAACTTCCCCAATAAAAATAGGACGGAGGGGCCTGACCCCATCCGTCCCCGGACATTGCTTTATCTATGAATGCAATTATAAGCGCCAAATGTCCTTGTTGTACTCAGCTATTGTTCTGTCTGATGAGAAAAATCCAGCCTTGCTGATGTTGACAAGTGCCTTCTTTGCCCAGGTCTTGCGATCCTCGTAGTCTGCAAGTACGCCTTCCTTGGTCTTGATATAATCTTCAACATCGAGGAGGGTCATGAACCAGTCCTTGACGATCAGCTCGTTGTGAAGTCTCTCAAGGCTTTCCTTCTGTCCGATCTCAAGGAGCTCATCGCTCACAATGAAATCAACAAGCTTCTTGATCTCAGGCTGCTCGTAGTAATCCTTTGACACATAATCAGCCTTTGCATAGTGGTCGATAACTGCCTCGCTTGACTCACCGAAGAAGTAAATGTTGTCCTCTCCTACAAGCTCTCCAATCTCAACATTTGCACCATCTCTTGTACCAAGTGTAAGTGCACCGTTCAGCATGAACTTCATGTTTCCGGTTCCTGATGCCTCCTTTGAAGCAAGTGAGATCTGCTCTGAAATGTCACATGCAGGTATGATCTTTGCTGCCTTTGACACATTGTAGTTCTCGATCATGACAACCTTGAGGTATGGGCTCACATCTGGGTCATTATCGATGAGCTGCTGCAGGCAGAGGATAAGATGAATGATATCCTTTGCGATGGTGTATGCTGGAGCTGCCTTTGCGCCAAATATTACAGTCACAGGAGTCTTTGGAAGATTTCCTGCCTTGATATCGAAGTACTTATGGATAACCCAGAGTGCGTTCATCTGCTGACGCTTGTACTCATGAAGTCTCTTAACCTGTATGTCAAAGATAGAATTCTCATCTATATCAATGTTCTGTGTCTCCTTAAGGTAATCCTTGAGAACGAGCTTGTTCTGCTTCTTGATATCCATGATCTTGCCAAGGACAGCCTCGTCATCATAAAACTTTGCGAGATCTCCCAGCTTCTCTGCATCCTTCTTGTAGCCGTCGCCGATGAGCTCTGTGATATAAGCTGCAAGCTGCTCGTTGCAGTGGAGAAGCCATCTTCTGAATGTGATACCATTTGTCTTGTTGTTGAACTTCTCAGGATAGATCTTGTAGAAGTTGTTCAGCTCAGAATCCTTGAGGATCTCTGTGTGAAGGTATGCAACACCGTTTACACTATGGCTGTAGTGTATATCAATGTGTGCCATGTGCACTCTCTCATCCTTGTCGATGATGTATACGCTCTCATCCTTGTATCTGTTGCGAACCTTCTCATCCAGCTTCTTGATGATAGGAACAAGCTGTGGAACAACCTTCTCAAGGTAAGCAAGCGGCCATTTCTCAAGAGCCTCTGCGAGGATAGTGTGGTTAGTGTATGCGCATACCTCTGTCACGATCTCTGTAGCCTCGTCAAATGATATTCCCTCAGCGGTAAGAAGTCTGATGAACTCAGGGATCACCATTGAAGGGTGTGTATCATTGATCTGAACTGCTGCATAATCAGCCAGGTCGTGAAGATTTGAACCCTTTGCCTTAGCCTCATCAAGAATGAGTTTTGCACCATTTGCCACCATGAAATACTGCTGGTAGATACGGAGAAGATTTCCAGCCTCATCGCTGTCGTCCGGGTACAGGCAGAGTGTCAGGTTCTTTGCAATGTCTGTCTTGTCGAAGTTAATTCCGTCCGGCTCCATGATGGACTCGTCAACGCTCTCGATATCGAAGAGGTGGAGCTTATTTGTTCTGTTCTCGTATCCGGTTACATCTATATCGTACATTCTTGACTGAACCTTCAGATTGCCAAATGTGATCGTGTTGGTAACATCTGTCTTCTCAAGCCAGCTATCTGCCTCAATCCAAGGATTTGCAGTTTCCTTCTGGTAATTGTTCTCAAATACCTGCTTGAACAGACCCATGTGGTAGTTAAGTCCAATTCCATCTCCGTGAAGTCCGAGGGTTGCCATGGAATCAAGGAAGCATGCTGCAAGTCTTCCAAGTCCGCCATTTCCAAGTGATGGTTCCGGCTCAACCTCCTCTATGTCATAGATGCTCTTGCCATTCTCAGCAAGCACCTGTTTAACCTCGTCAAATACACCAAGGTTGATGAGATTGTTCGAGAGAAGCTTTCCAATGAGGAACTCTGCTGAGATGTAATAAACCTTCTTCTGTCCCTCCTCTGAAACCTTTCCGTCTGCGAGCTTCTTTGTCATATCAAGGAGTGCGAAGTATATCTCCTCATTTGTACAATCCTTGATCTCCTTGTTGTATTTCTTCATGCAAATATCCTTTAACATAATATCCTCCTTACAAATATACGTCTTCACCCTGTTTGCTTGAACATCAGCTCATTCTGAGTCGCCTTCGGCGAGAGCTGATGCTACATGTCAAGTTTTCACAGAAAACTTGACACATTATCTTCCATATAGTCTGGTGAGATCCCTTAATTTATCTATATGTTCCTGTGTAAATTCCCATGTTGCTCCCTGAACCGCATCGCTCCTGTTTTCATTTTCATTTGCTGCAGCTCTTTGCTTTGTAAGCCGCCACTTCCAGTTGCCGCCAAGCGTTGATGGATAGTTCATTCTGGCACTGTTGTCCTTGCCCAGAATATCCTGCATCTGAAGTATGACCGTGTCCGCTGAACTCATGTAAAGCGCATGTATCATCTTCTCTGCCACATCATCCAGGCTGTTCGCCATGAGGTACTTCATCATATATTCCTGAAGCTCCTCACTCTGTCCGCTGATATAGCTTTTCAGCATATCATTGTCGTGGGTTCCGATATACGCTACGTAGTTCTTTGCGTGATTGTGCGGCAGATATTCATTTGCCGTATTGCCGTCAAATGCAAATTCCAACACCTTCATGCCCGGATAACCGGATTCCTTCACCAGCTTCTGAACCTCTGGCACGACCACACCGAGATCCTCCGCTATAACCTTGGATGAACCTATGGCGCTGTCTATCGCATCGATGAGTTTCTTTCCCGGTCCCTGTCTGTAGTAACCGTCCTTCGGCTCGCCATTTGCCGGGATGCTGTAGTATCTGACTATCCCGATAAAGTGATCTATACGGATCACGTCGTAGAGCTTTGCAGATGCAGCAATTCTCTTCTTCCACCACGCGAAATCATCCTTCTCCATGACATCCCAGTCATAGATCGGGTTACCCCACTTCTGTCCGTAGCTTGAGAACATGTCCGGCGGGCACCCTGCCACAACCGATGGGGTCAGGCCCCTCGACAGCTGAAACTGATCCGTGTTCGCCCACACATCTGCACTGTCTAACGCTACATAGATCGGAATGTCACCGATAATGCTTATTCCATTTCTGTTGGCGTACTCTTTTAATGGCATCCACTGCTGGTAGAACTTGAACTGAAGGAATTTGTAGAATTCCACGTCTTCACCAAGCTTTTCTCTGTAAGCCGCCATAGCCTCCGGCTTTCTCTTCTTGATCGCCGGCTCCCACGCAAGCCACTCTCTGTTGTTATGATCAGCTTTGATCGCCATATACAGCGCATAGTCATCTATCCACTGTTCATTTTCCTTTATGAAATCTGCGTAACCCCTGCTGCCCTTGTGCTCTGATCTGCCAAATGCTTTTCTGAGAACTTCAAATCTCTGTCTGTATATTCTGGCGTAGTCGATCTCGTCATCATTGTCAGCCCATTTGTAGGATTCCACCTCCTCTTTCTTGAGAAGCCCTTCAACTATCAATGTATCCAGATCGATAAAATACGGATTGCCCGCAAATGCTGAAAACGACTGATAAGGACTGTCACCGAAGCTTGTTGGTCCTATCGGAAGCACCTGCCAATACTTCTGCCCTGCTCTTTTCAACATATCAACAAAATCATAAGCATCTCTTCCCATGGCTCCAATTCCATACGGTGATGGGAGGCTGCTTATCGGCAGGAGTATTCCTGCGCCACGTTCCAACGCTTTACTCATCTCTGATACCTCTTATAATTTCCTATTGTGTCTTTGCCAGCAGGCGACCATATGAAAGCGCCAGACAAAGGTGAAGGAAACAACTAAGGGGTCAACTAAGGGGTCAACTAAGGGGTCAGGCACTATATGTAATCGCTCTGTTGTGCTTTGTATTTTATTAGCATTTTCTTTCAAATGCTTGCATTATATGACCGTTTTATTGTACAATCCTATCATAGTAAATATTAATCCTAGGTGATGGGGTCAGGCCCCTTGAATATGCACCATTAAAATTCTTCCTAACAATAGTGCCTGACCCCATCGGAGGTCCACCGAAGACCCCATTATACCAATAGTGCCTGACCCCATCGGGGCTCGACAAGAAGAACGATAAAAACACAGCAATATCGAAGGAACCTGCCATATGAACAGTATTGAATATAAAGAATTATTAGAAAATAAAACACACGCAGATCCCATGTTCCCATACAACACTTATCTGTGTTCTATTCCGCTGGATTTCAGCACAGTATCGCTTCACTGGCATAAATTTATGGAGATCATATACATCAAAAAGGGAAAAGGAAATGTGACTCTGGACTTCACCTCACACTACGTAGAAGAGGGTGATATCGTTATTATCCTGCCAGGACACATCCACGGAATATCCCAGCACGAAGGTTACTCCATGGAATATGAAAATATCCTGTTCTCCGTCGACATGTTCAGATCAAAGAATCACGACTCACTGGACAGCGAATTTTTCTTACCACTCCTGGCGGGAGATGTGGACATAAAGAGCATCTACGACAAGGATGATCCATTGTACCCACAGCTTTCCTCATGCCTGAACCGGGTGGATAAGCTTTGCTCTGAAACTCCCAAAGGATATCATCTGGCTCTAAAGGGATGTTACTTTGAATTTTTCTACATTCTGTTCACCAACTCCACGGTCAGGGATGAGGCAGACAGAAAGAACCGCGCCAGAGATCTTGAAAGGACCAAGCTCATCCTCTCATATATAGATGAAAACTACAAAGAGGCCATATCCATCACAGATATAGCCTCCTACTGCGGATTCTCAGAATCCCATTTTATGCGATTTTTCAAAAATACCATGGGCGTGTCATTTGTGACATACCTGAACGACTTCAGACTAAACGTAGCAGCAAGACTACTCTCCACAAATGACGAGAGTGTGCTATCAGTGGCCGAAAACTGCGGATTCTTCAACCTGTCATATTTCAACAGAATGTTCAAGAAAAAATATGGTGTGACACCGAGCCGATACAGAGAAACCCACAACTGACAGCATGGCGTATATCCACAGCTGAAAATTCACCACTCAAACTGTGCCACGCAAACTTCAACTACGCATCCGATCTGGAGTATGAGTTTTTCATCTGATTGCTCAACTCGTAAAGCACCTTTCCAAGAGTGTCGCCTGCCGCATGCATTGCCATGTCCGCCATCTCCTGATTGGCCTGCTGCCTGAGTTTCTGCCCCAACTTACTGACAGCATCTATCTGCACATCCCTATCAGCTTCCAGAAGATCATCATACCTGTATATAATCTCATGCGCCTTAGACATGACCTTCTCGTCATATCTCTCAATATGGAACACCGACTTCGCATACGATGCATCCGCCATTGCCGCGATCAAACGGCTGGTCCAATAGAAGTTGTCCGTGGACACTTCCGCGGATGTATTTGCCAGATACTCTGGAACCTCGTCAACATTTGTGTAAAATGGCACCATGACATTGAATGCATTTGATGCAAATGCCAGCCACTGAATGGCTCTGCTGTCCTCATCCGCATACGGCCTGATCTGGATCGCCGACATAAAATCCGTTCTGTTTACTCCGATTGACCTGTATGCACCTCGAAGGCTTTTGTCGCCGTAATTTCCATATGGATCATACGGAGTGCCCTGATAATGTGAGGACAGGACATACTTCACGTCCTCCATAGTTATCTTCTTCTCCGGTATCATACACCACGGAATATCGTCCGACACCGGAGTAAAGTCTGCGTCCGGGCCATCCCAGACAGCGGAATTCGGATTAAGTGTCCTCTCCATGAACCACGCTCTCGGAGTATTATACACATGATCAGCATCGTCATGGCTGCCAAATATATCCCTCGGGCAGATTATACTTGTATATGTGCCATCCGACGAATCAGTCTCATTGTTGGTGCTGTCGACTTCTTGTCCACAATCATCGTTCTCATCTTTATCCTGCAGCTCTCCGGTCTGTGATATATTCCGCAGCATCACGAACTCCATATTCTCCACGTTCAGATGATATTTCTCTATAAATTCCGGAAGATCCGCTGAACACATAAATTCGTTCTGTGCCCCAATGGCATCTGCCAGGTCAAATTCATCCATACCGAACTGGTTTGGCATGACAACATACACGTCATCTGGAACCTTTCTCGCGATCCAGTGATGTCCGCCGATGGTCTCAAGCCACCAGATCTCATCCACGTCCTGAAATGCTATTCCATTCATCTCATAAGTTCCGTACTGTTCAAGCAGACTTCCAAGGCGAATTACACCCTCTCTGGCACTTTTTATATATGGAAGAGTGATGGACACGATGTCCTCCTCACCTATTCCACCTGCCTTCTCCAGCTTATCTCCGTCTGCTGGCTCATAACACACAAGAGGGTCCGCCCCGAGCACCCTCGGATTCGAGGTTATAGTCTCAGTTGCAGTCATCGCCACATTTGCTGCATTTACTCCGCTGGCCGCCCAGATTCCCTCACCGCTTAGAGCGTTCGGCACACAGGTGTATCTCATCGGATTGTCCGGAAGCTCTATCTCCACATGGGAAATAACAGACTTGTAAATGCGCGGCTGCTCCTCAGGATGCACCACAGCATACTTCTTCGGAGTGTACGAACCAGCCCCCGAATCATCATTTCTCGCTATTATCGTTGAACCGTCATATGAGGCGGCCTTACCCACTAAAATTGTTGTGCACGGCATGTGCGTTCCTCCTTTTTATTCCATAAATTCTACTTCTATCTTCAGATTATCTATGTCAAAATTTAATTTTTCAACCATGTTTCATATTTTTAACTCTGCCGATTTCTCAGCATCAATGCAGTATTTCTGGTTACTTCTCATCCTATTTTCAAGTTTTTCCTTGGCATTATTTGTCTGTTTCATACCTTTGCTGCTCCCTTCATTTTATCACCAACCGAATTGAATATTAAAATGTGGACCATTTTACGATTCTATCTTTTTCCTGCAAACATAATTTTTGTCAAAGCAAATATCGCATATCCCACCAGTGCCCCCAACGTGTTCATCACCACATCATCCAGCTGGCAATATCCGCGCTCCGTTATAAGCTGCACTGTCTCTATCCCAGCGCTTATGAGGAATCCCCACAGCACTGTGAATTTCTCCCAGCCTATTTTCTTCCTGCGATCCGGCTTTCTGTCCGTCGCCGAAACCGCCAGCGGATACAATATTCCAAACGGGACAAACAACAGTATATTCTCTATGACAAATGCATGCGCCTGCGATGTCTCGCCCCAGGTTCCGAACAACGTCATGTCTATCCCCTGCCTGGAACCCGGTTCTCTGGACAGAAAAACCGTCACAAACATAACTGCAAGATACACTCCGAGCAGAAACCACACCATAGAATTCCATATGTGAGTTCCCGCTGAGGTCACAGCCGGAATATCATTATCATCTATTTCACTGCTGCCATCCGACAAATGAATATCCAAATGTCTTTTTCTCCCTGCATGCCACACGCACACGAGATATATAGCAACCGCAAGGATTCCGCACAGAATTCCTATGGGCAGGTATCCCACCACTTCCATAACATCTTTAACTATATAATCAAACATATTTGCCCCTCATCAACTTATTATCTTCTGCATCATAACATATTTCTCTGTAATTAAACATACGGAAATAGAATGCATTACCGATAATTTCTTGGGGACAGAGGGGTCAGGTACCTCCGTCCCCAAGTAGTAATTTTTGGCGTATTTCCGTAAGATTTCACAAAAGGGGTCAGGCACCTCCGTCACCTCCGTCACAATTTGTGTTATTGTGAAAAATATTTTTCGTTGTTTGAATAAGACGTGTCTGCTATAATTTTGTTTAGTACACAAATATCTCGATATTGTTTACTTATTATTTGATAGGAGAGGACCTGTTATTTGAAATCCGCAAAAAAATCTAACACTAAACCAATAATCAAAATTCTTAAGATAGTAGGTGCTGCTCTTGGAATTATCATTTTGATTGCTGCTATCTTTGTCGGCGTACTCACTGTAACCGAATACAAACCTCAAGACTCTGAAGATCTGACGGTAACTTACAACGACCAGCCAGCTACTCAGGATGGTTCATTTCCCACTGATACAAACAAGCTCTCCCAGCGGAAGGAATTATCAATCGGCGATAACATTTCCGTTGTTACGTGGAACATCGGCTACGGTTCCCTCGGAGCAAATGCTGACTTTTTCATGGATGGCGGTAATAGTGTGTACACATCCACCAAAGAGCAGGTGCTGACCAACATGTCTGCCATCACAGAAGAATTGAATAGTTTATCGCCTGATATTATCCTGCTTCAGGAAGTCGATGAGAAATCCTCCCGAAGTCACAAAATAAATGAAGAGTCCATAATTAAAGATGAACTGTCCTCATACAACAGTTCCTACGCTTACAACTACAAAACGCTCATGGTACCCTACCCAATTCCACCCATCGGGCAAGTCGCTTCCGGTATAATGACTCTCAGCACTTATCCGATATCGACCGCTTGCAGAATCAAGCTTCCTTGCCCATTTTCTTATCCTATCAGGCTGTGCAATCTGAAACGATGTCTGATTGTATCTAGAGTTCCTATTGATGGTACGGATAAAGAGCTTGTCATTGTAAATCTACACCTTGAAGCCTATGATTCCGGTGAGGGCAAGACTGCCCAGACGAAAATGCTTGCAGGCATACTGCAAACCGAAACCGATAAAGGCAATTACGTGATAGCCGGGGGCGATTTCAACCAGACATTTTCAAATACCGACATATCAGCCTATCCCCAGCAATCCGATGAACTGTGGGCTCCTGGTCTCATAGATATTTCTGAATTTGGAAATGATTTTACATGTATAACTGATTCGTCAGTTCCTACATGCCGTTCGCTGGACAAGTCTTACAACAACGAGGATGATAAATTTCAGTTTTATGTAATTGACGGTTTTATTGTTTCATCAAACATTTCTATCAAGTCTATTGAAACAGTTAATCTGGATTTTCAAAACTCAGATCACAATCCAATAAAACTTGATGTAATACTTAATTAATTTAATTACGCACAAATGCCGCTCCCTTTTTATCGGGAACGGCATTTTTTCTGTCACGCAGCCTTCCCCCAGGTTGGACTGGGCATCAAAACAATCTGTCCGTTTTGTCAATCATCGATATTATATTCTCCGGATTCATATAATAGTGATGTGCTACTCCCGGGAGATTTCATCGTTTTCGGCAAAAGGGGGCAGGCACCTCCGTCCCCTCCGTCCTCTCCGTCCCCACGGCCGGACATGCAAACAGGCGGAGTTCCAGTTGAATCCAACCAGAACGCCACCTGTTTACGGTGATATCTATTTGATTGTGTTTATCTCACACTTATGCATTAGCCTGTGCCTTCAGCTCTTCTAGCATCTGCGGAAGCTTAGTATCCATCTCCTCATTCTTGAACTGGCACGTGCCGACCTTCTTGTGTCCGCCTCCGCCATACTTGAGCATCAGGCTTCCCACATCCATCGTAGCTGTACGGTTAAGGATGCTGTATCCGCATGCGGCTGAACAACCCTGTCCACCACGGCCACTGACTATCCAAGCTGACACATTCTGCTCAGGATACATGCTATAGATCATAAAACGATTGCCTGTATATATAGGATCAACACCGCGGAGATCACTGATTATCACGTTACCGTCAACTACTGTGTGTGCTTTAACCATCTCCTTAAACTTCTCTGTCTGCTCATTGTATAGCACGATTCTCTCCTGAATATCTGGCATGGCAAGTATCTCATCAGTAGTCATGCTTCGACACGCATCAATAAGCTTTTCCATCAGCTGATAGTTAGATATGGTAAAATTTCTGAATCTTCCAAGTCCAGTTCTTGGATCCATGAGGAACCCTATGAGAATCCATCCTTTCGGATTTTGAACCTCATCTATAGTAAGATTTCCCGAATCAACCTTATCAACAGCCTCCATCATATCGTCAAACTGAGGGAATCGCTCCCTTCCGCCATAATATTCATAAATAATTCTCGCACAGGATGGAGTTATGCGACTCTCTCCTTTATATTTGCCCTCAAGAGCCAGTCTCTCATGCTCGCTTGAATGGTGATCAAACCAAAGACCACAGCCCTCGACAAATGGTACATTTGCAAGGCAGTCATCCTCATTAACCTCAATCAATCCATCCTGAAGATCCTTTGGATGCGCAAATTTCCAATGGTCTATTATTCCAGCCTCCTTCAGAAGTGCTCCACATGCAAGTCCGTCAAAATCTGATCTTGTAACCAACCTCATAATACATTCCTCCCTGAAGTTTTTCCCATTTACAACATATACATAATTATATAAAAACACAATTTGTTATTCAAGATATTCTTTCTTATCGTAAAGAATGACAATATCCTTGCACAACATTTATTATGTTTTAACAAATTACATATTTTTATGTTTACCAATCACAAATCATATATTATACTTTCATTATGGAAGAGAAAAAAACACTAAAATACCTCGAAGAACCAGAGCGTTCTGTATATATTGCAGAAATCATCACTTTAACTGCCATAGCTGTACTTTCAATTATATTAACACTTATCAGAGACAATGTTTGCATATTTGAAGATATCCTTACTTGCAAATTTAGACAGGTAACCGGAATTCCGTGTCCAAGCTGCGGAGGAACAAGAGCCGTACTCCAGTTATTACATGGTCATATACTTGCAAGTCTGTATTATCACGCAACTGCAACCTACATATCAATTCTGTGTATAGTATTTTTTATTTCTCAGACAATGAGACAGCTTTCGAGGGGGAAATTAGCCGCAGTAAAATGGCACAGTTGGTATTGGAAAATCGGCATCATCATATACATTTGCCAGTACATTATGAAACTCGCCATCCCAGGCTACACAATCTAATATTTTAAAAGAAAGGAAAATTATGGATAACTCAACAAACAACAACTCATATGGACAGAATGATTATGATCAGAACCCATACAGCCAGAATCAGTACAGCCAGGATCAGTACAGTCAGAATCAGTACAGCCAGGATCAGTACAGTCAGAATCAGTACAGTCAGAATCAGTACAGCCAGAATCAGTACTCACAAAATTCATACAACAATCAGTACTACAATCCATATCCTTCCGGATACAACGGACAGGGTTATGGAAAACCTCCTGTTGACCCTGGTCAAGGCAAGGGTATCGCATCCATGGTTCTCGGAATATGCAGTATCCTGTTCTGTGGTGCATATGGGCTAGTTGGTCTTACATGTGGAATCATCGGTCTTATCCTGACGAAACAGTCGACCGAACTAAGCGGTGGCGTTCCAAACGGTTTTGCCAAAGCTGGCAAAGTATGTGGAATCATCGGAACAATTTTATCTGGACTCATGCTGTTATATGTAATATTTTTTGTCTGTATATTTGCCGGAACATACTCCAGCTTTTATTCATTCTAAACAGCCAAAGGGCTGAAGATCTACAAATCTTCAGCCCTTTGCTTTACCCTAATATGCATATTTTCTTTTAATATAGAATAACATTCAAACTACTCAATCGGAATCCATCCTCTTCCCATTGCACGCTCTATATTACTCTCCGGAGTCAAATTGATAGCACCGTTTTGATTTACCTTTTGCATATCTTCTTCCATAATCATTGTCAATAATGCCGCGCCTTACAGAGGGAGAATTTTTTAACTATATCTTTGCAGGACAGCCTCTATATCCATTTCCAGGTAACCTTACCGTTTTCAATCATCAGCTGAGCTGTACTATCCACAGGACTTTCTCCAGGGAAATATTTAGCCCGATCCTCACCATAATACTCTTCTCTCTGCAGACAGGCATCATATACCAGCCAGCTATTTGTCGCATCGTCCCACAATTCCGTCCAACTGTGATCTGTAAGCCCATCACCATAATATGCCGGCATCTGCCCACATATGACTCTTGCATCATGGCCGAGAACTGTGGCTACACAGGCAAATGCTGCTGCATATTTATAACAATTTGCAACCTCATTGGTCATTGCGTAAACAGCAAACTCGGAAAACTGCGCCGCACTATCCACTGTGGCATAATCCCTCTCGTATTCATAACTCCTTATCTTGTCAAAACAAGTATGAAGCTTCTCATCATCACTCATTGAAGAATCCGTATTCTCCATGACCAGCTCAACTGCCATCTGGATCTCCTCGGATGTCGTCTTGCAGCCAGTTGAATCGACAAAATAATATCCGTTCTTGTCGTCCCCTGCAATCTGGCTTCTGATCAGATTACCATCCGTATCAAAGCAATATGTATTTGTATCTATCTCATATGTAGGCTCAGTGGCAACAACCCATTTTCCCGCATCAGTACTGTACTGATAGAGATGTCCTGCCTTTGAATCATACTTTGTTACTGCATGTCCGTCGGAATCCACCTCCACCTTAAGGGTATCTGACATATCGTACCAGCCTGCATTTAACACCTTATTTCCTGATCTGTAATAATAATATGCCTGCCCATCGGCACTGGCATAGATTCCGTCTGCATCCTCCGGTATAGCCGCTACAGCCTGCTGTGTAGTGCCTGAAATCTCAGTCGTCTCCCCCTTAACCACACTCTTGTCCTCATTTGTGGCCGCCAGTTTTATAATGACAATAGCTGCTGCCACTGCCAATATCAGGGATAATACTATGATTAGTTTTGCAGATCTTTTTTTCATGGTGTGTCGCCTTTCTGGATATTAATATTTCTTAACATTATGTAATAATAACATTATGTGTCAGGGAATTCAAGGTAAAAGCCGATCCTGTGATCAGCTTTTCGACGACCGGTCTTTCCTTATTTCTTACAATTTAGATATTTATCCAAAACAGGGAAATTTTCTAATAAAAAAGAAATCGGGAGCATCGACAACTGATGTTGTATGCTCCCTTTAAGAATTTAATTTCATGTTTGCAGACTATTCTTTATTTCAGATACCTTCTGATATTACTGCTATTTAATGTATGCATCTTTTTTGAAACATTATATTTGTTAATGTGTGACTTTACTCTTCTGAACTCTTTTATACTTATGTTCTTCGATCGATTGCCAACAATTGATTTACAGGTCTGGCTTATCTTTCCATTTTTATATCTTATATTCCTATCCATATCATAGTATGTAGTTGTTTTCCTATATTCATAATGCTTCGTAATCCTGCCATGTTTATCAAACTTATATAACGTCAATGTTTTATAGTACTCTGCTCCAGCTCCAGTATAATCATCCTCAACTGTATATATTCCCTGTGAGGACACTCCGTACAGACTTCCTTTAACCGGAATCACTCTATACTTACCATCAACATACATATAAATTTCCGAATATGACATACTTCTGAGTCCTAATAATCCCGTTACAATGACGTCTTTGTGTCCATCTCCATTAATGTCATAGACGTAGAACTTCGGCCCAAACATTATTCCCTGTCTTTTGCTATTATAATATGTGCCATACTCCGATTTTTTAATTCCGCTGATCATCCATCTGGTATAAACCTTCTTTTCTGACTGCGTCAGCTTCGCTGTGGCTGCTTCACTCTGAGTTACAGATGTAAACAGCAATATGCAGGTCATGAATAACACACCTATCATCTTTCTTATTTTTTTCATTCTTTTTGTCCCCTTTCTGTTGTCCTTACTTATCTTCAGGCTATTATGCTTTATATTATACCACACTGTTATGTTATCTGTCACATTTTAAATATAACAACCTATAATTCTAATTATTTCAATAATTTTTCAGTTGTCATTCTAATTTTCCACATTCACTTTTAATATTTTACTTCTTTTTATGTTTGTGCAACCAAGTGAAAAAATATTAAACAACTCAAAAAAGGAACTCAAAATTTGGGTTCCTTTAATTTGAGTTCCTTTTTTAATTGCTACTGCTGTTTTCGGTTTTCCATATATTTTTGTCTAAGAATCAAAAGACCCAACGTGGTCCGCATCGTTGAGAGGCGTGTCGGGTTCTGTTGATATTAGTATATACTATATTGCTCTAAAAACAATGCTTTTTTAGTATTTATTTTTTCAAATGGTTCCCCTTACATCTTATAATTCTCTCCTATAATTTTCTATACCTCTAATAAATCACTCCAATCATCATCATCAAATATTACTGGTAAAGCAGGTGTATAACTATTCACTTGCTGGTCAGTCGCTTGTAAATCTGTTTTAGCACTTACCATAGTTTTTTTATAAAAACTAAACTCAGATTTAAACAGCTTTTCATAAAAGCCCTTATTACCACGTATGTTTAATTTTTTAAAAAATAGTCCTCTCTTTTCTTTAAATCTCAATGCTATCTGATACAACATCAACCAGCAATTTGACTTATTCCAACATTCATCGGCTAACTGATCATCAAATAATTCGCTTTGTTCTTCTAAGAGAATAATGATTGCCAGTTCATTTTTTGTCTCCAGAAACTGTATTACATCTTCCCTGCCAAATTCATATCCCATATTGACAAGAACATATACAAGCCATACAACCCCAAGATTGTTTCCATTTTTAATATTGTATTTCAACTGCTTATACAAAACATCATTAATACCTTCTGCAGACTCCACCTGTCCTTTGCTAAATTCATCTAACAATATCTTACAGGCAAGCGACATATTTTTCTCATCATTGCATATTACATTTATCAAATAATCTACATATAATCTTTTGTTACTTACAACATACTTATTTGAATATGATTTAAGCAGATATCTGACAGCACCCTTCTCGCCATTTTTCTCCATATCTAAAAAGCAATTAAACAATTCTATTATCTCAGGTGATTCCATTTTGCCATTTTTATATTGTACCTTCTCAATCACCTTCTCGTAATTGCTAAATATGTAAAATGGGTATTCTTCATAAAATGTCTTTTCAGTATTAATTCTAAAATAATACCTGTCAAATACCGAAGTAACCAGATGCAAAATATCATCTTTTTGCTCACCTTGTCCCACAGCAATCTCATAGTCATCGGCATATCTGGTAAATATTAAATTATGTTCTCTAAGTTCCTCATCAACTACAGCCAATAACGACTCTGCAAGGATTCTAGATATATATGGTCCTACTAGTAATCCATTTGTTCTTGCGCCATTCAAGCTTCTAACCATTTTATCTAACTTATTGAATAATGTATAATTACTACTGCTATCACGTTTTATAAAAGCATCTTTAACGCCATCTATACCCAATTTTATACACCCCAATATATGTGTATAAATATTTCTGTAAAACTCAGAAATATCTATATGTAATATACCAGCAGCACCTCTCGTCTTCTGAATTTTATAGATCATATTATTGATATAAACAGATCTCTCTTTTTCATACTCATTACTTTCCCTACTATCATCTAATGTCAATATGAATACAGCATCTCCATATGTGGAATCAAAATCTATCAGTTCTCCACTATCATTAATAAATCTTGAAAATGAATTCTCATCCTTCTGGGAGCATTCAATACATGCCCTGAGAATTAAATCCTTCTTATCGTTCAAAAAATTCACAAGAGCAACATACGCTCCAAACTCTGGTATACTTATCATTCTCTTATCACCCGTTTTATTAAAACGGCTCATATAGTATGAATAAGGTTCCACACGATCTTTATATGATGCTTTTTGCTCATCTTGACCATCTTGACAATACACATCAATATTAGATGCTTCTACATTAAAATTATCAGGAAGGTACTCTGAAAAAATTGCTTTTTCTTTCAGCTTCTTTATTAATTCATCTTCTATTGCACCTGATGTATCCGACATTAACCCTTTCTCCTTTTCTTCTCATAGTAACTATTCAGGGATATACCTCCCCAGTCTCCCCCACAACATATCCCTCTCCGACAACACCAAAGGAGCCCCGTCGCCAAGCTTGTATCCATCAGCAGAAGCATTACCAGGATATTCGCCACACACCCCAGGCCATACCACCTGCCATATGTAGCAGATCCACGGCGAAGATCAACAACCGCATCAAACACTTCTCCACAGATAGTTCGTACAAGCTTGCATTGCGGGTGATTGATCTGGAAATGCAGACCACGCACAGGCCTTCCATTCCCCCAACATTTCTTCAGATCTGATACTCGCCGCTGATTATAGTCTCCCACCACTCACGGTTCTCCAGATACCACTTTATCGTCTTCTTTATTCCGTCCTCAAACTTTGTCTCCGGCAGCCAGCCAAGTTCATCATGGATCTTTGTCGGATCAATGGCGTATCTCGTATCGTGTCCCTTGCGGTCAGTGACATATGTTATCAGGCTCTCCGATTTGCCGAGCTCCCTGCAAATGAGTTTTACAATGTCAATATTTCTCTTCTCATTGTGTCCGCCCACATTGTAGACCTCTCCCATGCGGCCTTTGTGTATGATAAGGTCAATAGCCTTGCAATGATCCTCCACATACAGCCAATCACGGACATTCAATCCCTCACCATATACGGGAAGAGGCTTGTCAGCCAAGGCATTTGCAATCATGAGCGGTATCAGCTTCTCCGGAAAATGATACGGTCCATAGTTATTTGAACACCTGCTTATAGTCACTGGGAGTCCATATGTCCTATGATATGCCTGAACCAGCAGATCTGCCCCCGCCTTTGAACTGCTGTACGGAGAACTCGTGTGAACAGGCGTCTCCTCCGTAAAGAACAGATCCGGTCTGTCAAGCGGCAGATCACCGTACACCTCATCCGTGGAAACCTGGTGGTATCTCTGTATTCCATATTTGCGGCAGGCATCCATAAGTGTTGCCGTTCCTATGATATTGGTCTGCAGGAACACCTCCGGATTCTCTATGGACCTGTCCACATGGCTCTCGGCGGCAAAATTCACCACCATATCCGGATGTTCTTCCTCAAACAACTGATATACGCCGTCCCTGTCGCAAATATCCATCTTCACAAATCTAAAATTCTCTCTGTCCATGACTGGCTGCAGAGTAGACAAATTCCCCGCATACGTCAGCTTATCCAGACAAATGATCCTGTACTCAGAATGTTCCTTTAACATATAAAATATAAAATTACTTCCAATAAAACCGGCACCGCCGGTAACTATGATCGTCATATCCTATTTCTCCTGTTCTCACCCTGATCCCGGCTCTAATCCACACCCCAAATAATGATTCCACATTTATCCTGGTTGGACAAACTAGACAAGGAGTCATACAATTGCTTTGGGCATCATTTTCCACACTTTTTATCTCCAGTGTAGAGGCTCCACATTTTATTTTCTGCAAGAAATCAAAAAGCAGCTTGCCAATCTCTTTATTATCTTCTACCACAATAATATCTAACATGTCTTCTCCTCTTTATAGAACAAACAAACTTTCCCATAAAATAAAAAAAGATTTCAAAATATACTATCTCAATGATAGCATACTTTGAAACCAAGACAAATGAAAATCTCTATCTTCCTCCCCATTGACTATCCCTCCCACCAAGTGTTATCTTGTCATCATAAACATCGGCATTTCAGCTAACTCCATGTTGTCAACGCAGTAATTGTCATTCAGAATTACAAGCCAGTAACATGTCAACCGTGAACTAACATCAACCAGCTAAAAGAGAGGACTCTACATATGAAGAAACTATCCACAACAAAGATGGTCGATACCATCACAACAAAGAGAAAAAACAAGAATCTCTCACAGGCACAGCTTGCCGATATAACAGGGATTAACAGAGGAATGATCAGCAGACTTGAGAGCAGTGACTATACACCTACCATAGACCAGCTTCAGGCACTTGCTGAAGCCTTAGACTTCGAAGTCGTTGACCTATTCGAAGAAGAGAAAAAGACAGCAAATGCATCTGTACTCAACAAAAAATATAATATAGCAGTAGCAGGAACCGGATATGTAGGACTGTCAATAGCAACCCTTCTTGCACAGCACAATCACGTGACTGCAGTTGACATCATTCCAGAAAAAGTTGAACTCATAAATAATAAGAAATCTCCTATTCAGGATGACTACATCGAAATGTATCTTGCGGAGAAGGATCTTGACCTCACAGCAACATTAGATGGCGAAACAGCATACAAGAATGCTGATTTCGTGGTGATCGCTGCACCTACCAATTATGACAGTAAGAAAAACTTCTTCGATTGCTCAGCAGTAGAGGCCGTAATTGAGCTTGTGCTTAAGGTCAATCCAGATGCCACTATGGTTATCAAATCAACTATTCCTGTCGGCTACACTGCATCCGTCAGGGAAAAATACAATACACATAACATAATATTCAGTCCGGAATTCCTCCGTGAGTCAAAGGCTTTGTATGACAATCTCTATCCATCACGAATTATCGTGTCGTGCGATGAAGAATCTACTGACAAGGCGCATACATTTGCTGCACTACTTCAGCAGGGTGCCATAAAAGAAAATATAGATACTCTGTTCATGGGATTCACAGAGGCCGAGGCAGTAAAACTCTTCGCAAATACCTATCTTGCTCTCCGTGTGTCATATTTCAACGAGCTTGATACATATGCAGAAACTAAAGGACTTAATACTAAGGAGATCATCGATGGAGTATGTCTCGATCCTCGTATCGGCAGCCACTACAACAATCCAAGCTTCGGTTATGGCGGATACTGCCTGCCAAAAGACACCAAGCAGCTCCTGGCAAACTTCAACGACGTTCCTCAGAATATAATATCTGCAATAGTAGAATGCAACAGAACTAGAAAAGACTTTATCGCAGACCGGGTTCTTCACATGGCCGGTTACTATGATCGCAGTGATTTTTTCCCTGAACAGGAGAAGGAATGTGTCATAGGTGTATATCGTCTGACAATGAAGAGCAACTCAGATAACTTCCGCCAGTCATCCGTCCAAGGCGTCATAAAAAGAATCAAAGCAAAGGGTGCAAAGGTCATAATCTATGAGCCAACACTAAAAAATGGAGAGACATTCTTCGGTTCAGAGGTTGTAAATGACCTTAAGAAGTTCAAGAAAAAAAGTCATGCTATCATTGCCAATAGATATGATTCATGTCTCGATGATGTAAGTGATAAAGTTTATACAAGAGATATTTTTAAGCGGGATTAATATTTTTTTAATTCTGAAATTTATAAACCCTCCTACTCCGCAAATATAAGATCCAGCTCGTCCATTCCAGACAAACAGCCTGAATACGATTCCACATCATCATAATAATCATAGATATCCCGCTCCCCAGGATCTGCCAGAGTTTCATCCACGTATTGGTCAATCTCACTTGAATCAACCCACACATCATAGGACGATATATCAATTTTATCAGAGATGAGCCGTGGAAATACAGACAACTTATCCATTATGTCCTCGTATATATCCTCCTGTACACGCTCGGCAACTATCTTAACAACCTTGTCTGTATCCACCTCCTGATATTCGCCATTGAATATCATATTGTCATTGAACAGCTCATACATATCATATTCCATGTAATATTCTTCACGGTCATATTCATCTATGTACCCACGTATTGCCCTGTCCAGCTGCGATACGAAAAAATCTATATTCACCTTCGAATGCAGATCAATCCTGTTCTCATTCAAGCCATCCTGCAAAATACAAAAATCATCAAAATCCATCTTCATGAGCAGTCTGGCAAATGTCTCGGCTGAAATCAGCTCATACGAATCATAATATCCCACTATAGGCTCCCTAAACAACATCGGAAGTATTGTAAATGTGTTTATCTTCTTTTCATAATAAAAAAATGGCAGCTTACGAACAAATTCCCCAACTATGTCCCTGTACGCATCATTACATATGCCAAGCTCACATATATATGTCAAAATAACAGCATATTTTTCTCTGTCGTCCCCATAGTTATAACTTAACGCATTCCCGCCCAGCATAACATCCTTCATATCAGGGCCAAATCCGCGAACTATCTGTCGGTATTCCGTGGACTTCTTCTTTATCTCATTCACTTCCAGCTCATTTCCATCCAGATGATGTTTCAGAAAATCATTTACAGATGGATTGAGCATACCTATCTCACGGACGCCATTGTGCGCGATGATCTTCACAAATGTTCCTTCCATCCTCGTCAAAACGCCAAGCCACACATTCTTTGTCGTGTCTATGGAACTAAGCGAGGCAAAACTCACAAAGTTCATTCAAGAACGATAAGTGTAAATGAAGCATACCATGAGGAACCGTTGTATCTTCATTCGGTTCCTGTATATAGGTATGATACAAGCCGTACTGCCACTCCTGAAGTAGGTGATTACTCTACAGTCAGGTTTGAAAAGAATAACTATTCAGTGCCGGTAAGATATCTACGTCGCACAGTAACCGTAAAAGGATACGCAGATAAAGTTCTCATCATGTATAATGGCAAACTTATTGCAACACATGACAGGCTCTTTGGTTCAAGTAAAACCTCATACCGGCTTGAACATTACATTGATCTGCTGGAACGCAAGCCAAGAAGCGTATTTCAGGCAAAGCCAGTACGTGATACGGTTGCTGAAGAACTTATCGACTGGGGCAAAAAGCTTCCCGGTGGTAATTCCGAAATGGTTAAGCTTCTCAGACTGTGTGTGGATCATGGTGAAGAAAAAATCCTTGCGGTCAAACACAGCCTTCCATCAGGAATTATACCTACGGTTGACATCATCCGCACCCATCTTCATAAACCGGCGGAAACCAATCTCATTCACATGAGCAATGACATTGAAGTAGCTGACCCTGATCTCGTCAGATTTGATAAGAAATGTGGGGTGAGCTGATGGATGAATTAAAACAGCAGACAATAGAGTTCTATTCCAAACTCTTAAAACTGCCAACTTTCAAGCATTGCAACGATATAATACAGCATCTGGATGATGGTGGCGGTTATGCAGATTTCCTGATCGAACTCATGAAAAATGAGTATGATACCAGACAGGCTGCAACAAGACAAAGACACATAAAAGCGGCTCATTTTCCATATCTAAAAACTTTTGATGAGCTTGATTTGCACAGATTTGAACACCTGGATGAAGCTTATCTTAACGAACTGGCAACATGTGACTTTATCAAAAAAAGTAAAAACATAGTTATGATCGGGAATCCCGGTACCGGCAAAACACATCTGTCCATTGCACTCGGCATCAAGGCCTGCAACCTGGGCATGAAGGTTAAATTCTACACTGCAGCAAATCTTGCCAACTCGCTGATTGAAGCTCAGGACAATCGAAGCCTCATGAAGATTGAGCGACAGCTGGATAAGGCCGAACTTCTTATAATTGACGAGCTCAGCTATCTGACATTCAACCTTCATCAGTCTGAGCTGTTATTCAAAATCATATCTGACCAGGCAGAGAGACAGAGCGTTATAGTATCAACTAATCTCAAGTTCTCTGAATGGACAACTATGTTTGAAAATAAAACAATGGTAGCGGCTCTGGTTGGTCGTCTGACATTTATGTCTCACGTACTCAACATGAACTCATCTAACCCTTATCGTGATGAGCATGCTGCTGTGATCACTTCAGGAAAGGAGGCCGCCTCATATGAATGAGTACCACTTTCTTGATGAAAACACAGAACTGACGAAGTCAGATCTGATCAGAAAATACAACAGTCTCATAGAAGATATCTGGCTCCTACAGCATACCGTAAGAGAACTGGATGGCAACTATGAACTTATGCTTAATGCTTACAAGGATGTAGCTGATAAGCTTTACGGGAGCATCCCAAAGTTTGTGTAAACCTCCAAACTGATGTAA
>ULQX01012321.1_pt1 | contig 51104 bp, 35 predicted proteins | sample 1954941 | NCBI WGS metagenome assembly ULQX01 (sample SAMEA4835667, study PRJEB28245) | human gut metagenome | biome: gut microbiome; material: fecal sample | place: Denmark | collected 2008
TAGGATTGTCTTTCCTGTCTCTACAAATGTCAACAGTACATCTCTATAATACTCATATTGTTTCTTTCGTGCCTCAATTTCTGCCGGCAAGCCAATTTTAAGATTGGAGCAAATTGAGTCAAAATTATCAAGCACATCCGCTAACTTTTTTTGTATATCAAATGGGGGAATAATTACATCAAATTGTTCCAATGCTCTCATACTCAAATTAGGTTGTGAACCATGGCTTGCTTTTGCTTTCACCTGCTTTTGAACCATATCAGACTGAAGTAAATGGAACAGAAATCTAGAATAATTATGTTCATTTGTTCTCATAGCTGCAAGAGGCGACCAAATATTGAATCGTTCATTAGTGTTAACATATCCAACTTTTCCCGTTGTAGATCCCGACTTAACCATAAATATGTCACCTTCTTGTGGCTTATACTTTTTACAACACTCTATATCAAATTCTTTTGTAATATATCCCCGTTTCTTTTCAAAATGAATGCCCCCCTCATAAACAGCTTCGGCTGATAAGAATGGAATGCCTTCATCAACAAGTACTGGTGTGGTATGCGGACCATCCGTTATTGGCTGAATAAGCATGTCTATTATCTTTCCCTTACGAAAACCATTGCTATACTTCAATAGATTATCCCTATAAAACTCATACTGCTTCTTCCGAGCTGTAAGCTCGGCTGTAAGCTCGGCTGTAAGCTCGGCTGTAAGTAACGTGAAAGAGTCCAAAATATGGACTATTTCACGTTGTACCTCCAGAGGAGGTACGGCGACCTTCACTTCGTTCAGTTTCGCTGGTGATACTTCTATAACTTTCGTTCCATGAGCCATTTTTCTCTTTTGATCCTGAAACATTTGGCTACTCAAATAGTACACTAAGTATTTGGGATTTTGATTGTGATGTATTATGGCAGTGTGCCCACTTACAGCTACTTTATCATTTCCCAACCATGCGATACACTTACATACATCTTCGACATTCTCGCTGGTTATTGCCATTATAATGTCTCCCGATTCCGCAAATTTTTGTTTCTTTGCAACTTCAGGCTCTATATAACTATCTGCCTCATTAACAAACAAATTATATTTCGTATATATCTGTCCATAATGTATACAAGGAATTCCATTTGAAACATAATGCTTCTTTTGAAAATTTCCTCCTCTACTTATACTCGCTATCTCTCCTAGTGTTTTATATTCAACGCCTTCTGGGCACAGTTCATTCAGTAGTCGACTCAGTTTACTCATTCTGCATCCTCTTTCTTTATCATATCTAAAGCAGCAAGTGCATATTCATATTGTCTGCTATCATAAGAAGTCACACTGTATTTTTCTTCATCCGTATCTATCATAACAATTTCATTATCTTCTATAACATTTATAATTATCTTTCTAAAATGATATTTACCAACATTAACATTTTTCATCAATTCAAATAATTCATCATCATTAATTGAAAAAAACGAAAACATTGCATCAATATATAAATCCATATTTTTAAATTCTTTGTACCCACCTCTATCTATTTTTTCTATCTTACTTCTTATTGAGGTCTCTAAATCCACCAAAGAAGTTTCCTCATACAATTGATCTATATCCTCTTTAAGCCAGTTCTGCATGCCTCCTGTGTATGTATATCCTAGCTGCTCCATTCTTTTAACATATTTACTTTTTATCTTCTTATCATTGGTATTGCTTGCCTTTATCCAACATGCCTTAGCCTCTCTTAAAGAATTTGGTACAGCACTCGTTACTTCTACACCTACTTGTAATACATCATTCTGCAAATCGGGTTTATCAAGAATTGACAAATCTGTATACATCTCAGGATATACTCTCTCTAACAAAATCTTTGCATAACATTCTTCATATCTATATTTTTCATGCTCTCCAATGTTGCTTTTTGATTTGTTTTTCATTCATTTTTACCATTTTCTATTTCTGTAATAATCTTATCAATTTCATCACGAAGCACCTGTTCACGAGCAACGATCTCTTTAATCTCAGCATTTAGCTTTACAATATCAATCTTCTCCCTCGTATCCTCAGCCTCAACATATGTTGACACAGACAAATTATATTCATTTGTAGATACCTCTTCATATGTAGCCAGATGCGCAAAATGCTGAACATCTTCACGTTTTGTAAATGTCTCTACAATTCTATCTATATTCTCCAGTGTTAGTTTATTGTTGTTTGTAACCTTGACACACTCCTTGGTTGCATCTATAAACAAAGTCTTATTGTCTGTCTTATTCTTCTTCATAACCATAATGCATGTTGCTATTGAAGTTCCAAAGAACAGATTGCTTGGCAACTGTATGATGCAATCAACATAGTTATTATCTACAAGATATTTCCTAATCTTCTGCTCTGCGCCGCCACGATACATAATGCCTGGAAAGCATACTATCGCTGCAGTTCCATTTGACGCAAGCCATGCCAAACTATGCATTATAAATGCCATATCCGCCTTGCTCTTAGGAGCCAATACTCCCGCAGGAGAAAATCTTGGATCATTTATAAGAAGTGGATTCTCGTCTCCAGCCCATTTTATTGAATACGGCGGATTAGACACTATAAGCTCAAATGGCTCATCATCCCAATGTTGCGGACTGGTAAGCGTATCCTCGCACGCTATATCAAACTTATCAAATCCAACATCATGAAGGAACATATTTATACGGCAGAGGTTATATGTAGTTATATTTATTTCCTGTCCATAAAATCCATTTCTGATGGCATCCCTACCAAGAACCTTTTCCGCCTTAAGCAACAATGAACCAGATCCGCAGGCTGGATCGTATACCTTATTTATTTCGGTTTTGCCTACTGTTCCAAGCCTTGTAAGAAGTTCAGACACATCCGCAGGTGTGAAGAACTCACCGCCGGATTTTCCTGCATTTGACGCATACATAGTCATGAGATACTCATACGCATCGCCAAATGCATCTATAGAATGATCTTTCACATCACCAAGATTCATATCTCCCACTCCATTGAGGAGCTTTACAAGTTTTTCATTTCTCTTGGCAACAGTAGAACCTAGCTTGTTACTATTAACATCGAAATCATCAAAGAGTCCTGCAAAATCATTCTCTGCCTCACTGCCCTTTGCTGAATCCTCTATATGCCTGAATACGCTTTCAAGCGTTTCATTTAAATTTTCGTCTTCCGCTGCCCTTGCTCTAACATTGCAGAACAGCTCACTTGGAAGTATGAAGAATCCCTTTTCTTCCACCAAACCTTCTCTAGCCTCTTCTGCATCGTCATCAGGCATCACCGCAAAATCAAAGTCTGCATTACCAGCCTCTGCCTCGCCCTCATTTATGTAATTACAAAGATTTTCAGAAATATATCTATAGAACATCGTTCCTAATACATAATTCTTGAAATCCCATCCGTCCACAGCTCCACGTAATTCATCTGCTATCGCCCAGATAGCGCGATGAAGTTCATCTCGTTCCTGTTCTTTCTTGGTGTCTATCATCTAATCTCTCCTGCATTTTTTCTTTTTACATCAAACACTACATGTCATTCGCATTACTACCTTTTTTGAAATAGTAAGAAATGCGATATATGCCACTAGTATAATTCCAATTATAATTTTATTAAATTCCGCTTTTGACATCAATACCAATAACCCATTATGTACTAAATAAAACATGAGAAATAACATACTACCTACTGCTGGTGAACTTCTTCTTTTATAAAAAATTCCTACAACCATATATGTAATTGGCACAAGCATTGCCTCTATTATCATATAAAAGAAAACTGGACCAAATGGTACATCTATAGTTGAATTTTCAAATGGGTTTGATACAAAAAACTGTCTATATATCACACTTATTGTATAAATTAAATAATACATAAAATACCTCTCCATTCCTTTAATTTACATTCAACATAAATAATTGATTTTTCCGGCTTTGCCGCTTTCAAAATCAACGCCCTTATCTGAAATATTGCTCTATCTGCCATGGTAACTCTAGTTCATATGTACATAGTACCTTGCATGCCCTTAATCATTCCTAACATAATGAAAATCAAGATTATTCTATATTAGCCTACACAATTCTCTTTTCAGTTAGTTTTTTGACTGTTTTCTTAAAGCCTCTACAGCATTCTCAATGTCGTTATTAATAGTATCTTTATTCCACTCATCCCAAAAATTAACTGTTGCACTCCTTGGTTTCAATTTTGGTGCATCAACTTTTATTCGACTTGGAAGAATCGAGGCATCCCCCACAACTATCGCTTCTCCGATATCCAATATTGGCAACATCTCAGAATAATCACCCAAACTATCTGGCAATAATCTCTTAATAACAGCCTGATCATCAGCATTAGTAAGCCTCATAGCAACAAAATTATTACATTGACTTAAAACCGTTCTGTTTACTTCAGATGGTCTTTGAGATATTACAACAAGACCTACACCATATTTTCTACCTTCTTTTGCAATCCTTTCAAATGAGCCAACACTCTGTACGTCCATGGATGATTCTGAAGATGATGGAATGTATAAATGCGCCTCATCACAAAAAATAGCAATCGGAGGATGACATTCCGACCACTGTTGAACAGCAAATATAACACGAGCAACTAGCGATGCAATTAGTGGTAAAATATCTGATGGGACTTCGGAAAAATCAATAATTTTCACACCACCATTTGAATTTTCCGATGGTTTCATCAATTTCTCACATAATTTATTCATATAATCATAATCAAGCAAACTGCGATTCTGTAAAAACATAAAATTTAAACGTTTATCTTCCATCTTCGCCTGAAGCCTTTGAATAAACCTAGTTAGTTTGCCATAATATGGACCCTGCTTTTCACCTCTTTGACCAGGAACCATCTGAACATCTAAAGCTTCTAATTCCGTTACTAGCGCCTGCAAATCATATGGAATAGGGCTATCTAAAGTAATGACATTCTCCATATCTTCATGATTACAGGTCTTTAAAAGCTCTCTCTTTTGATTTAATACTTCTGTAGAAAAAAGCATAGCCTGATTTGGCGCATTATTATCACTACGATCTATCATCATTGATAACATTTCTTCATATGTTAATAGCCAGTACGGTAAAAATAATTTATCCTCTGATACCTGATCATTTGGTCCTGCGATTTTATAATGGGTAAAACCTGCGGAATCAAGAGGTGTATATTCTCCATGAATATCGAACAAAATAGCATTTGCAGCTTTTAGTTGTGCAACTTGTTCAAGTATTCTTGCTACACTCCATGACTTACCAGATCCTGTACTTCCAACAATCACTGCATGTCTCTGAAAAAATTTATTTCCATTCAAAAAAGCTACCGCTTCCTCATCAATTGAATATTTTCCTATATCAAGACTAACAGCTTCTTCCTCACTTGAAACTGAAGTAATCGCCTGCATAAAATCTTTTAATTTCTTACCTGATATTAAATAGCACTCCGCATTTACCGATGGCACCGTTGATAATGTTCTTTTAAATACGTTATCTGTTATACCATCTTTATCGTAATGAGTTCCGATTAAAACAGCCTTAATAATATTGTAACTAAGTTGCGGAGTTCCAAATTCATCCATAACATCGTCACTATAAGTCGATTTTCTAATTATCTTTGAAACCATACCGATTAACTGCTGTCCAACTCTTGGACTTTGAATTGAAAGCAGATGATTAACTTGCAAACCTTTTATTTTTTCATCTGAATCTACTCTAATCACTACAGTTGAAGTATCAACACTCTCCACTGTGCCTAATGTTTCCTCTTTATTAAAATCCAAAACTCCCATCTTTTACCATACCTCCATAAAATCTTTTAATGACCATATACTGCAACTTATATTTGTATCTTCATCATTAGTAATAACCCTTGTTCCTGAACCGTTATCTTCAAGAATCAAATATTTTTTTACATTTGTATCAGCAACTAGTCTTATACATTCATCAGTTGCTTTTTTCGTAATTACAACAATAGGCTTACCACCACTTTTTATTTGTGAAATAAGTTTAGGCTGAATATGTGAATCATTAAATCCATATCCTATACAAAGGAACGAACCTGCCCTTTTGAATTCTTTATCAGCTTCTTCAATTATCGTTCTATATGGTTCTTCATGTGTTGTGCTATATTTTTCCTTTCCTGGCGGTACTATTAACGGTGTGTATCCTGTTGGGATTTTTTCCTGCAATGGAAATGAAATAATACTATCATCCTCGGCCTTAAACCAATCTAAAGATCCATGTACTTTTAGGATTTTTACAACACGCTCCCTAGCTGCTATTCTCTTATTATTGATGCTGTCTGAAAATCCATCAAATTTTCGTAGAAAATTCCCCTCAAATCCAGTTACAGTTGATGCTCCATATAAATCAGCCGCATATTCAGAAAGGCGATCATAATTTGTCGTAACAACTGTAAACTGATTTGGACTGGTTGTAATAATTTTTTTTATCAATTGTACTAATGACTGCATTTTATCTACCAAATTTTCATCTCTAAAAAGAACTAAATCCTTTTTATTAATACAATCCCAGGTTAATATTCTAATTTGATTTTTGGCATTCTCCGACAATAAACTATTATCTATCGCACCCTCTAAGCCAAGTGAATCCATATCAGAAAATAATTTAGTAGAATTTTTTTCATTCTGCAGCACCGCATCTTCACGTAGTTCTGAAGCAAGTCCAATCATTGTCGGCAATCCATACGGCACTGATGCCCCTGATCCCAGCACTACAAGTGGACTATCTGAAAGATATTCTTGTATCATCTTAGCCACATCATTTAAATCCAAATCTATTCACCTCTCTTTTATAATTTTTAAACTTGTCCATACAATTTGTTTGCAGCTTCAGATATATTCTCATATATCTATTTCTGCTATTACACGTTCTGTCAATTTTAACAGAAAACTCCTTACTGTTTTTTTTAATTAATACCCTTTCATTTTACAATTTAATATACACACTGTAAACTTCCCCACTTTCCCCCATGACCACTCACCCCCATTTTTCGACCGTTCGCCAGCGATTTTGACACATCTCATATTTTCTTTACCAAATCTTAGCCAGATTGAAACATATTATGACATAATCACAAACGGAGTATTCTCTTCATCCAATTCCACAGTCTTACATACCATTTTGATCCTATAACATATGTAACATCATTATCTGGACTATCAGGAAGTTCAACCACATCCATCTGTTATATATCGCCCAGCGCATATATTCTTTTTTATGTACACCAATCAACACAAGACCACATGTCTTCACCAAACACCTTGTGCTTTCCCCTGCCGCCAACCTTTACACACATATAAACGCAGTCAACATACCACAATTACTTACACAAAAAAGGCAGCCACACATATATGTGACTGCCCTGAACCGCCCCGGTATTATCCGCAGGCATTGCTATTTGGATCAATATCTGCTATATACAGCCTTCGCCGGTGCTGCAACCGCCCTAGCCTTTATCAGCTTCGAATAGGTCGTATATTTTGACTTTGTGATCTTAAATGTTATTTTTGAATAAGTGTTCTTGAATGCATACTTACCTACTGTCTTAAGTTTTTTAGATGCAATCTTTACACTCTTAAGGCTCTTACAACCGTAGAATGCTGATTCACCGATAGTCTTTACTTTCAGACCGATCTGTACATTATCAAGCTTTGTACAGCCTGCAAATGCACTCTTGCCTATTGTAACTACATTGTTGCCTATTGCCACTGACTTGAGTGCCGTACACTTGCTAAATGCGCTTGTGCCGATAACCGTCACCTTGTTGCCTATTGCCAGTGTCTTAAGTGTGGTACATCCACTAAATGCATATTTACCTATTGTTTTGAGGTTCTTCTTTACAGGCATGCTCTTCAGCAGCTTACATCCGTTGAATGCGTATGAGCCAATGCTTGTGACACTCTCGAATGAAGGAATTGCCGTGAGCGCCTTACATCCGTTAAATGCATATGCATCAATCTTCGTTACATTTTTTCCTCCTACTACTAACTTGAGGTATTTGTAACCGTTAAATGCCTTTGTGCCTATTGATGTAATCTTAAATGTTACACCGCCTATAACTACACTATCTGATATAACAAGTTTTGTATATTTATTGTTCGATGCGAGCTTTTTCACTCCAACTAATGCCACACTTCCATTGCCGCCTGTAGCTGTGTTCGTGATCTTGTACTTATACACTACATTTGTCCTTGGCTGGGTAGCTGTGTATACAACATTCTTGCTGGCAACAATCTTGAACGTCGTACTGATCTCTCCTCTGTAGCTGCCCTTTCCAGTGATCTTTATAGTTGCAGTGCCAATCTTGTTATTATTCCTGTATGTCACCCTGTAATCTCTGTTTGCGACTAGTTTTGTTCTACTTCTTGTAACTGTAAGCCCGGTGAATTGTATTGCTCTTCCCTTATATACTACTTTTTCGCTTACACCTGTTATCTTGAACCTGTATGCTGGATTTGACAAATCTATGCCCTTTGCCTTGATTGTCTCATACCTTCTGTATCCGCATACTGTGCAGGCATATACCTTCTTACCGGTTCTTGTATCAGTAGGTGATTCACTGACTGTGCCTCTATCCCATGTATGTGCAGCCTTATCGATGACATCTCCACATGTACACTCATGCCAGTGACTTGTCTCATCACTTACATAATCCTTGCCATACTCATGTACGTGTTCCTTCTGTATCTCAACCTTAACTTGGAATACCACACCTCTGTACGCTCTGTTCCAGCCCGCAACTCCTGACCAGTCATAGTTAGTTATATCAGTAGGCTTAAAGCACAGCTTGTATGTTCCACCATCTTCAGCCTTTGTTGTTCTGTCTGTGTACCATGTGTAGATTCCATTCTCTGCCTCCGGAAGTACTATATCAGCCAGAGTGTCATTCTCTTTTGCTGTGAGCTTGTCTATAGCCTGTGTGAACTTAGCCTCAGCCGGCTTTACTTCAACCTCGATCTCTATATGCTCGGCTCTCTCATATACATCCTCATCAGATGGCACAAATGTTGCAAGGAACTTCTTTGTTCCAACGTCACCGACTGACTCGTCAGCATTTTCCCAGATGAACATTCCGCCTTCTGCTTCCGGAATAACAGCCTTTCCTACAGTTTCTCCATATATAGCTGTCACTCCCTCAGGTACAGTGTATACAGGATCCTGCTTTCTCACATATACCGCAAGTTTCACAGATATTCTGACACTGCCGTCCTCTAACTGCTCATACGTTCCTGAAGCGGTGTCAAGCTTGCTCCAGTCATAGTTGACCGTATCATTTGGTACAAAATATGCATCGTAACCGTCCTCAGATCCAGCCTTGCCAACCAACTGTGTGCTGTCTGCCCAGCTATATACACCAAATGCTGACTTTGGAAGTGCTACATCAGCAAGTGTTTTGCCTGCATATGCGTTTCCAGCCTTTGATGCAGCAAGTGTAGGGATACCCTTCTCTATCTTCTCTATGGTAAGCGTGAATTCAGCTGTGGTCTGGTTCTGTCCTCTCACAATGATATTCACTGTCTGAGCCTCAGCAGAAGCCTTGACTGGAGTACCATATATCTTGCCGCCTGACATTGCAAGTCCATCAGGAAGGGTCTGCCCCTTAGCAAGTGAGTATGCGACATAGCCGTTTTCAACATCTTCATCATTCTGAACCTCGATCTTTGTGAGGTCATAGAGCGGATCAAACTTGCTGGTTGCCACTCCAACCTGTGCTGTAACCTTGTCCTCAGCCTTCGCAAGAGTTATATTGGTTGCTTCCTGCTTTGCCATATTGATCACAGCATGTGTCGGCTCATGTGCCACTGTTCCGCGCCACTTGACATTATTACTTGACGTTGCCTCATTCTGTGCTGAACCATATACCACAGAATCTATCTTCATTCCGTCTATCGGTTCGCCGTCAACTGTCACATAGAAATCCATATTTCCAGCTATGTATACATTTGTATCACCGTCAATGCCTGACGTCTTCTGATAGTTAGTATTTGTTGCCGCTATGCTTATCTTTGCATCCTCGCCCTTGAAGCAGTATGCCGGATACTCTGCATCAACTTTATAGTACACACTGCTGTAGTTCTTCAGCACATACTTGAAATTCGGAATCGTTGTTGTGAGTACCTTTCCAATATCGGAGAAGCTGTTATAATATGTCTCTTCCAGAGAACCATAATTTACTATGGTTCCACTGTTAATCATATTTCCGAATGTAAATGCAGCATCTTCACGGTTGATGAACATTGAAGAAGCATTGATCCTTGTACTGTATGATCTGTTCGAAACCGTTGTGACGGTTCCATAGTTGTCAACTTTACCACTGATACTTGATGCGCTGCTGTCACCAACGTACATATACTTCTTTGTATTCCAGATTCCATTGTTGACAAATGTTCCCTCTACATAGACATTGCCATCTGAGGTCCATGTTCCGTTATTCTCAACATCTCCTTCGATGACAGCATTTGCTGTATGCTTAATTGATGCACCCTCAGCAACTTTGATCTTTGAACCAGAAGTTACATTGAGGATATCGGTCTCAATGTTCTCATCAACAGTGTATGTACCGCCGAGAACAAGTTTATCATTGATCTTTAAGAAGAGTGAGCCATTATGTGTCACCTGGAAATTCTCTGAAAGTCCTGTAACACTCGCAGTGGTATTGCCACTGACATCATTGAAATAAATATCATTTACCTCTCCGCTTGCAGCAAGAACGATCTTACCGCTCACAGCATCTTCTGTAGCCGATCTTACATTTATATTGCGTATCTTATTGTTCATATTACCGTATACAAATGCTTTTGAACTATCATTCGAACTACCACAGCCTATATAACCTGACTTCAGCTCAGCATTCAGATCTCCAGCCACATTGGAGCTGTTTACAAATGTATTTATTCTTCCTGCATACCAGTCACCATTCAAAGTATAATTGACATTTCCTGACACAGGTGTCCTGTAAACTCCGTAGAAGAACGCGTATGTGCTTCTATACAACTTTGCACTATAGGCAAATGCCTCTCTTGTACTCAACACGCCTACCTCTGCATTTACATCTCCAGATACACTTCCTCCGCTTGTGACATACAATTCTTCCTTACCTGTGTTTGAAAAATTGTCGTCCGCATACATCATAGCTGTCTTTGTGAACGCAAAATTCATCGTCTGCACATCTGAATTATATGCACCATATGCCTTCTTATATATCTTTCCACCTTCTGCCATGAAATTCACCGCAGCTGCATGTGCATTGTATGCACCATATATTTCTGTTCTTACAATGCCTCCCAGCACCTTTACAGTAACATCACCCTCAACAGTTACATTTGCTGCTCCGGACTCGTTTGAACCTGCACCATACAGGGAACCTACCGTACCGCTTCTGAGAACTATTGATATATCGCCAGTATATGCATTGTCTCCATCTGTATAACCATATATCTTGCACTTCGACAGGTCGTAACTTGTCTCACCACCTATCTTAAGTGCTCTGTTGTTGTCTGCTATTCCGTCATGGTCTGCATCCATGTATATGGAAGACTTTGATGCGTTTGACGGATCAGCTATTATCACAACTGAACATCCAGCAAGATTTATCTTACTTACGGATGCGTCAGTTATAACTTTGTTGATATCTGACACTTCCGTGCCTACAGCCTTTACTGTAAACTTCACGTTTACATCAACGGATGTTCCATTTCTTCCTGTCACAACAAATGTCACATCTGTCTCACCTGTTTCGGATGTCTTGCCTGTTATCTTGCCATCGGCAAGCACAAGTCCCTCCGGAAGCTTTGATCCACTCTTTACTCTGTACTGCATATCTGTACCGTATGCCGAAGTGGTGTCTCCTGTCACATCAAGTACCGAGAGATCATATACAGGCTCCTCGGCTGTATAGCTTGTATCTGCTACGATCACAGGATCAGCATATTTCTTTGTCACTGCGATCTGATCTGCCACGTAATCAGCAGTTGCGCTCATAACTGTATTTGCTGTTGCGACCAGCGCCGATCCCGAATCTCCCTTTATTGGATCTCCGCCATTTATCGATACATATACTGTGTATCCCGGTACATCTGTATACTCTGCCGTGACTAAAGAATTGTTTCTTGCATATATCAGTCCCTCGTATTCCACTACCCTGCTCTGAGTTGGAATGGAAACCGAAGTTCCCTTCATATTCGTAGTACCGCGTTCAACATTGTAGTAGATTCCGGCCCACTCGCCTGCATCTACACCTTCTGCAAATTCTCCTGCCTTTACCCATGTTCCCTCATTTGAGAACTTGTCTGAAGGGCACTTGAATGTTCCTTTCTGATATACTTTTGCCCAGCTGTCTGATATCTTGACTTCATCTGTCTCAAACTCCGACTCTGCCCCAATAATAAGCACATTATTGTAACTTGTCATATACAGAGTATTTATCTTAACATCCCCATCAAACTGAGCAGATGAATTTCTCGAGAATGAAAGACCGCCGGCAGTAATCGCAGCCGTTGCTGTAAGCTTAGACTTTTCATACATCCTCAGATATCCTGTGAGCTCAAGCGGAGCCTCCACTGATGCTTCAGATTCATTGTCCAAATCAAAATCATTTGCAGCAAGCTTCTCTGTAACTGTATACTTCTTGTATATCATGACATTGTCTTTTGCTGTTCTGAGAAGCGCTCCTGTGTATGTTGATGTACTTCCACTTACCAAACCACCTGTGATTACTGCACCTGTGCAGTTCTCATAAGAGATCGTACCATCTACCTGGGTATTTACAATCGCATATACCTCACCCACATTACCGCCTTTGATAACTACCGCAACAGCATCTCTTCCGCTGCAGCTCAGTTCTGAGTCAACCGCACCATATATCTTCTTCACGCTTCCTCCCAGCATAGTTATCTTTACGCTGCGCTTAAATTCGCTGTCATCAACTCCAACCACAGTGTATTCTGACAAATCTCCACTGAATAACGGTGTCTTGTTGTCAGCCTGTCCATCCTTGTTGGAATCGATATAGATCTCTGTGATTGCAGGACTTTCAGCCCCTGTTTCATCCGCCGAAGCTTCCGCACTGTTCTCTGCAGCCTGCAATACAACTGATGTTCCATTCAGACTTATCTGTTTATTCTCTTCATCGACTGTTATACGTCCGTCTGTATTTTCCTGTATCTTCTGCTCTTTTGAAACAACAACATTCAGCGTGATCTGTGTCCTTGTTCCATTCTTTCCTGTTATATAGATTACTGCTTTCTTTCCGTCCTCATATGCCGAAGTCGGTGTTCCAATTATAAGACCGCCATCAAGCTCAAGCCCCTCCGGAAGTATATAATCCTTGTCCATCTCATAGGTAACTTTGCCCTCTTTGCCATCATTCAGGATCACAACATCCGACATATCATACAGAGGTTTTTCTGCTGTGTATTTCTGACCGAGCACAGCTGAAGGATCTGACACTGTCTTTGATGCCTTTATCTGCTTACCCTTTGTTGAGACTGTCACTATACATGGTTTTTTCGGCATGGCAAATGTATACTTGCCTGATGTCTCTGTCAGCTCATTATCCTGAGTCTCATCACTTCCCCTAAACACTATCTTTTCAAGTGTATATCCTCTCTTGACAACCGGTGTCAGCGTCAAGACTGAATCTACATATGCATACATAGTATCCTTGTCAAGATAACAGGTGTAGCCAGGATTGCTCACTGTCACAGCCTTGTCATCACATACCAGAGTAACCGGGTAGTATACATGGGCATTTTCATACAGCGTTTCGTCTGCCACTATGCCCTCTTTCATATATACAGAACCGTATGCTGAATCATCTGTTCTCTTAAATGTTCCAGAGAATTTTCCCGAATTAAGGATATTTGCACCTGCGGTAAAATATATCCCTTCCTGAGCACTTACTGTTACTCCCTTGTTAATGACTGCATATACAGCAGATGTCGATTTTCTGCTGTCATAATTACCAAAGTAGATATTGTCAGCATTTACGTCTTTATCTATAACTACTTTATCGCCGCCATAGTATACATCTCCTCCATATGTGACAATTGAATCTCCATAACCATTGTATGCAGGACATATGTAATATCCATCAGGGAGAATACACGTCTCGTCAAATGCTACCCTTACTTTTCTGTTCTGATTCGCATTTACCTGAAAACTTGCATTCTTCATACCTGTAAAGTCTGTATTCTCTATCTTGATGTCAGCAGAAAGCTGTATGGCTGAATCACTGCTTGAACCATTGCCATACTCATTCAGAAGATATACCGTACTGCCGTTATATGTACTTTCAAAGCTGCTGTCCTTCAGGGTAACCGTTGTATTTATGCCACTCACTTTTCCGCTGTAGCTGCCACCTGCAAGACCACACGATGCATAATGGATATTAGACAGATCCGCAGTCAGATCACCGGTAACCGAATAACTGCTCAGGAGATTAAAATCACCCTTTCCTGCATTGGTGTATGAGTCTACCACCGGATTGCCAGCCGCATCGACAATTGCCTTGTCATTTGCATACTGCATATTGACATCCAGATTCTTAGCACATGTACCTGAATATGCCACTGTACACAAGTTGCTGATGACATTCCTGATGTCAACAGATGCATTTTCTGCAAATGTAGCTGTATTCAGCACGTACAGACTGTTCTTGAAAGCACTGTCTGTCAAGGTAAGATCAAAATCTCCAACAACCGTCGATGAACTGCCATTTCCCCTCAGAATATATGCATTTTCTGCACTGCAGTTGGACATATCCATCTTGAGTTTTCCTGTTATGGCACCTGAAAAATCCAATCCATACAGATAATTACCTGACTTTATATTATCCAGGATCATGTGTGTCGAACCCATAGTCGAAACGTAGTACACGCCATATGTGTAATATGAACTGCTGACAATGTTCTTAAGCGTTATCACATTCGCATAGGCATCGGCTCCCTCCGGTGACGACTGTTCAAGCTTGGCTGAGTAAATACCATACATAGAACTTGATACATTGATATTCTCTATATCGATATTTACCATGCCCTTCACGGTTCCACAGTTGAGTCCGTATACTGAATCAAATTCAGCGCCCTGTCCATCTATATCTATATCTACATCACCCAATATATCTGAATTCGAGGTACCATAGACATAAATGCCTTGTCCTTTTGCATTCTTTACTTCAAATTTAAGTTTTCCTGCAATATTTGCACTATATGCCCCGTACATATACGAATATCTGTCACTGCACTCTATGCCGTTTAATCTGATACTTACATCACCGGCTGCACTGGCACTGCTGCTCACACCATACATCGAATTGAGTGTTGTATCACTTATATCTACCGTAACATTCCCCAAAGCTCTAGCGCCATTGGTCACTGCGTACACATATCCAAGCTTGGCATTCTTTGCCGTCAGGACAACATTGCCCTTCACCGCATAATCTTTGCCTGAGTATGTGCCATTTGTCGCAGCATACACATATCCACTGCCCTTGTCAGCCTTGAACAAACTGTTCACTGTGAGGCTGCCATCGATGGTCGATGCATACACACCGTACAGATAACCGATGTCAACCGTATTGTCTGTATCCACGTCCACGCTTCCTGTGGCATATCCTACCTGGATACCGTACACAGTTCCAGCAAATGCATTGTCGGTTATATCAATGTCAATATCTCCATCCACCTTGCTCTGCAATGCACCTTGCATCTGGGAAACATTGCAGTCTCCAGATATGTTGATCTTCATGGATCCTACAGCCTCTGACGAATACAAACATGTCGCCGCGGAAACATTTGATCCCTTATTCACAGTTATTGAAACTGCAGGATCTGAACCTGTGCTCTCATATTCCATGGCTCCTTTGTAGACACCCCATACATTCCCAAGGGATGCCCCATCAACGGTGATTGAGATTGGAGTCTTAGTCTTTTCTCCATAAACGCCATATACCTGATATGGAAGTATCTCTGTGCTGCCATCAATCTCAAATGCTTCCTCACCTTCATCCAGAACTCCATCCCTATCCTTATCATTGTAGACATTGAGTCTCGGCTCCGAACTCGTAGAATTCGGCGATTGTCTGATTATGACAGAATTACCATTCAGATTGATTCCTTCTACACTTGTGGTCGAGCCTTCGTGATACCTGTACTCTATACCCTTTGATGGATCTGCCGTGACAAGCGTACTGCCATCATCAGTCCCCTCCGCATAGACCGCCACCCCCTGTGCCAGACACAGAGCCGTCGCCAGTGAAAGTACAGCTATACCTCCTCTTAGCTTTCTTTTTCTCATCAATTACCCTCCCTGATAAAACTTTTGTGACCCTTCGTGATACATCTGCGCGCTGTATTTTGTGCACTATAGCACAAAAAGTCCTGTGAATATGTTAGTTTTTGCCACTTTAACCATTCTATCACAGCAAAGTTGCAAATACTATCACCAAATTCACAAGACTTTTTTATGCATATTTCTATTTTATATTCAATTTTATATTTAATTTCATACATTCCAGATATGTGTCCGTATCCATCACGTCAGAATTGGTATATGAATGAGCTGATATGGTATATATCTGCCTTTCTCCAATATCGCAGTACGCTTTGAAGTTATATTCAACGATCACACTTCCATCATCACACCAGTTCTGTGTAAAATAGCTGTAATAATAAAATACCCTTCCATCCATCTCCTTGCTTCCACAGTCCTGAGGCATGGCGTGGTCATTCTTCGCATAGGAATCGACATACTCTTTCAACGATTCATCATCCGTAAACAACGCTGAATAATCTTTTATAGCTATATATAAATATGTTTTTCCAGAATCCGACTCATAATATGCTGAGTCCGGATCTGAATCATCTTTTCTCAAATACCCATACGGAAGTCCATACTGAACAGTACGGCATGCGCTGGTGATGGTGTCACTGTCTGCATAATTTTCCTTGTTCTTCAGCGCAGTTGCAGAATAAATGATCTTGCCCGTATCGTCATCCGTCTCATCAGTCGACTCACCAGCATCCATCAGCTCCTGTATCCATGCAGATGACTTATCATACATCGCTTTTCGTTCCGCCTCTGTCATATCATCCATATCTTTATTGTAATTTATACAGATAAACAATCTGTCACCTTTATAATCAGGTGTAAGGAATATCTGCATATACTCACTGTAGTCTGTTGTCTCATCATCAGACTGCTGCCTGAGCGCATATTTTATGTAATCTCTGTCCGCGGAATTATACTTTTCAGGATCTGAGTCAACCTCAAACCCGGCAGATCTGCCGGCATCCATCCTCTCATCTTTCGTGTCCCAGAAATCATCCAGAGACTTTTCCTGATGCAACACCTGTATCCGATGGCCTGTGTCAGTATCCAGAAATACACCGTTTTCTGTAACCATAACCAACTCATACTGACCACAGGAAAACTTTATCCCATCGTATACTACATACTCTTCACTCTCATCTGTTTCTACATACCTTGTAACATCTCCCACACCATATCCCCAGGTTATCACACCCATGAACCACAGTGCTGTGATGACGACCAGCACGATTCCTGCGATCACACATGAGATCCGTATATATTTTCTCCTGCTATCCACTATACCTTCTCCTGTATATCACTAATTGCTCTCTCTATATCCCTCTGATGTTCCTTTGTCAGCTCTATTCTCAGAGAAATAAACATTGCCAGAAATATAAATGCCAAAACGCACGGTATCACAAATGTACTTATGTCATGATCCACATTTGCCAGTTCACCATCGTCATCTATATATCCGGGCAGAGTGTCCCCAGCTCTGATTCCCTTTGCATCTATCCACATTAGCCTGTGTTTGTCGTCAAGATCGTCATTCAGATATGACACATCAGCCAATGTGTACTGTGCGTGAACCTTGTCCACATGCATCAAGACTTCATCACTGTGCTTCCATGCATTCTGAAGTATAATGACAAAGCTTACCACAATACAGAACACAGCCAGAGCCGCAGCTGCATACATAACCACACGCAGCCCACCATGACTGCCAATTCTTACTGTATGCTTCTTGCTGTCACTGCTTTCCTTATCACTGCCTTCCTTATCACTGCCTTCCTTGTCACTGCCTTTCTTGTCACTGATCTCAGATTCTATATTGTCAGTTACAGTCTGGTTGTCGCCAACATCTGACACATTTAACGGGGCATTAGGAATCTCCACTCTCTGCTCTGCTTCCATCACAGGTTCCTCATCATGTTCCACACCATTTACAAGTTCATCCAGACTCAGGCCGAACATTCCGCATATATCCACCAGTTTGTCAAGGTCAGGATATGCTTTGTCAAGTTCCCACTTGGACACTGCCTGTCTGCTGACGCCTATCTTATTGGCAAATTCCTCTTGGCTCATGTTCATTTTCTTTCTATATTCCAGTATTCTGCTTCCTATCTGTACCATCTGGCATATCTCCCACAATATCACTCTACAATATATATGTATTTGCACACTTACGCTCACGGCGCACACATAAAATAAGTATATCATTTTGTGCCAATTAAAAACAACCCTATGCAGGCGATATACAAAGAATATATCTGTCCCGCACAGGGCTGTTATTTTGATATTATTTAATTATCATCTCTGCTATTTCGAAGTATTACAAGTCGTAACAACTGAAGTGATACTGATACCATAGCTGCAACATACGTCATAGCTGCCGCCTTGAGTACACTCTTTGCGCCCTTCAGCTCATCCGGCGCAAGATAACCACTGTCTCTTATTATCTGAATGGCTCTCCTTGATGCGTTGAACTCAACCGGAAGTGTCACTAACTGCAGTATCACCACCAGCGAGAATAACAGGATTCCAATTGTCATACAGAAATTCAGTCTCGGTATGATAAGTCCGATCAGAACCAGAGGCCAGGCAAATGATGAACCAATATTCGCCGCCGGTATGATCGCCGATCTGACAGTCAGCGGTACATAATGTCTTGCATGCTGTATCGCGTGACCACACTCATGTGCCGCAACTCCTATGGCCGCTATCGACCTAGAACCATATACCTTATCAGACAGGTTGAGGGTATGTTCCCTTGGATTGTAGTTATCCGTGAGATCTCCTGGTATATGATGTATCGACACATCGGTTATCCCTGCATTTCTCAGTATCATATAAGCCACCTGATCCGCGGTATATCCAGACCTCGATATCACTCTCTCATACTTCTTGTAAGTCGTCTTGACCTGTGCAGATGCTATAAAACACACCACCACGCCTATGAGTACCAATATATATGTCGGATCGAAGTAAAAACCAAAATATGGCATATCCATCACCTTTTCCTTTCATGTACATCATCTTTTTTCATTTACACTATCCTATATTATATGCCACTTCCCGTCAACATATATGGACAATACTTCATGTAAATTTCATTTTTAGAGATACCGATAATTATTTCATCACGCAAAACCCAATGGTTGGTGCTGCAGTTACAACCGCAGCTTCTGTTGAGGAAGCTGCCAATTATTCACTGAATTTATGTTATTTCCCCAGAAGTTCATTTACTCTCTTCTGCACCTTATCATATTCATAGCCCGCTTTCTTCAACCTGTTTTTCCTATCCTCGCCATTTCCCCAATCGCCCGCTATCACCTCTCTGGCCATCTCGTCAATTGATTTCTTCTGTGAAGCTTTCACTATAGCGTTCACCTTCTCCTGAACTTTATCGTAATCATATCCCGCCGTTTTTAATCTCTTTTTTCGATCCTCGCCGTTCCCCCATCTGCCTGCTATGACTTCCTTCGCTATTACCTCTATGCTTTTCTTTTTTCTATCCTTATTATTCTTGTTATTCTTATCATTACTTTTCCCGCTATTGCTGTCAGAGGCTTTCCCTTTCGATTTTCCCTTATCACTGTCAGTCTTTATCGCAGCACATTTTCTCCATGTCGCTTTGTCTATATAAGACTTGTTCAGGTCCAGATTTCCCTCATACCCCGGAAGCCGGCCCACAGAAGTGTACTGCCTGATAGAACAATCATACTGCCCCTCATTCCACGGATGATCCTGATATCCAGTCTGCTCATAATCAGGATACTGAGCGACCCACAGCCTGTAGCCAAGATTTTTCACATTATCCATGGCACTCTTTTGAATATATATCAGCGGTTTTACCTTGGTTTTTCTGTACACATAATCGCACCACTCCTTACACCACGCTCTGTCACTTCTGCCAAACTGTGGATTGTTCTGTCCCTCCCAGTCGAGCACGAGTATGGCTTTGCCCACATATTTCTTACTGTATGCAAGGAAATACTCAGCCTCACTGTGGGGATCGCCACCATTTGCATAGTGGAATGCCCCCAGAAGTTTTCCCGCTTTCATCGCCTGGTCACAGTGCTTTGCAAAATATCTATTCTTGTAGTCCGTGCCCTCCGTCGCTTTCACTATCACAAAGTCACAAGGCACCTTGGTTATATCTATAGTATCCTGCCATGCTGATATATCTATACCATCCATGTATCCCTTTAATGGAACCTTATTAGAAGCCATAAAATTGTCTCCTAAATTCTTCTGTCTGTATATAATATTCCAGACATTGAATCAGGAGACAATCTTATGATCATTATTCCTAATCTATACTTTTTTGTACTGCATTACATTTGTTGTAGCCATGTCACCTTTATTCATGCCACTTTTCCTTATCTCCGCCCTTGTAAAACCGCTTAAAAATCGATATCAGGTAGTCCCATCCCCGGGTACATATAATCGCAATGACAAATGCCCCGAAAAACGCAGCCACAGGATAATACCACACAAATGCTATGTGATAAAATGATAGTCCAACAAAAAGTCCCACCTCACACACAATGATGCTTGTGATCAGGACCTGAAAAGAGGTAGGGATCTTCTTCAGCACTCCTACTTCTTTCGTAAATTCCGTTATGACCGATATCAAAGTGCAAAGAACCGCAACAACTACAAGGTATACTGCGAATCTGTCCATGCGTATTCACCTCCTTGTCCATGATATAGTTTAATGTATTCCGGAAGGTGGTATGTGGTTATAAAATATTATTGTGTTCTTAAATCACATTGACTATAATTTTGATATAACTTATACTGTAATTACAATTTTATACATACAATTCGTAATTTTTTTTAAATTAAACCTCGCATTAATGCGAGGTGTTTTACGTTATATAGGAATCTCCAAAATGTATATATACATATAGTAAAATTACTTCTGTAATAAAATAGAATAACGTATTTAACTAGGCAGCCGAGGGGTGTTACACCATATCCGTTCGAGTCTTGGAAGGGAGTGGTGCCTTATGAGTACATATGAGGAATTCATGGTTTTACTTACCATTGCAATACTTATTGTAACTATTCTGAATAATCGAAAGTAAGAAAAAAACACCTCAGCCGGCTAAGCATTGAGGTGTTTTATCTTAAATAGCTTTTCACCGGACGGATAGGACGTATCTATCGCTCGGCTGTCTTGTTAAGTATATTATACAATATTTTAGACGTTTGTCAAAAATAAAATTCTGAAGTGCAAGATCAAATGCCCTCCTTGTTTATTTCAAATGTCTTATATATAATTCTCAGAATTCATTGATATAGGCCTTTTCTCTGAAATCGGGATATTAATTCAAACTCTTTCCGAGTTGCCATAAAGCTGTGTCCATCCTCAAGTGTTATATTTCCAAGTTCAATGTTCTTATCTATGCTACCCATTATGTCTGTTTTTAAGTCTATGAAGTAGTCTACATTGAAAAGTTTTGTAGACTTCTCGTAAACATTTGCTTAGTATAAACGTGTAGACTAGAAAAAATAACAAAAAATAGAGAGCCTTTAGATCTCTCTAAAAGCCCTCTAAACCGTTTTAATACTAGGTTTTTATTTAGAATTTACCAGCGTTAGCAGCTTCCTCAACAGAAACAGCAACTGCAACTGTAGCACCAACCATAGGGTTGTTACCCATTCCGATAAGTCCCATCATCTCTACGTGTGCAGGAACTGATGATGAACCAGCGAACTGTGCATCACTGTGCATACGTCCGAGAGTATCTGTCATACCGTATGAAGCAGGACCTGCTGCCATGTTATCTGGATGAAGTGTACGTCCTGTACCACCGCCTGATGCTACTGAGAAGTACTTCTTACCCTGCTCGATACACTCCTTCTTGTATGTACCTGCAACTGGATGCTGGAAACGTGTAGGGTTTGTTGAGTTACCTGTGATAGATACACCAACATTCTCCTTGTGCATGATAGCAACACCTTCCTGAACATCGTCAGCGCCGTAGCACTTAACTGTTGCACGGATACCATCTGAATATGCCTTCTCGTATACTACATTGAGCTCAGCCTTCTTGTAGTCATACTTTGTCTCAACATATGTAAATCCATTGATTCTTGAGATGATCTGAGCTGCATCCTTACCAAGACCGTTAAGGATAACTCTAAGAGGTTTTTTACGAACCTTGTTTGCCTTCTCAGCAATACCGATAGCACCCTCAGCTGCTGCAAATGACTCATGACCTGCTAAGAAACAGAAGCACTCTGTCTCCTCCTCAAGTAACATCTTACCAAGGTTACCATGTCCAAGACCAACCTTACGATGATCTGCAACAGAACCTGGTATACAGAATGCCTGAAGACCCTCGCCGATAGCTGCTGCTGCGTCTGCTGCCTTTCTGCATCCCTTCTTGATTGCGATTGCTGCACCTACTGTGTATGCCCAGCAAGCATTCTCAAAACAAATTGGCTGAATACCCTTTACCTGATTGTAAACGTCAAGTCCAGCGTCCTTTGTGATCTTCTCAGCTTCTTCGATTGAGCTGATTCCATAGCTGTTAAGTACAGCGTTTATCTGGTCTATTCTTCTTTCATATGATTCAAATAATGCCATTGTCTCGTTCTCCTTTCCTCTTTCTCTGACTACTCTTTACGTGGATCGATGATCTTAACAGCGCCCTGCTCTGGCTTAACACGTCCGTATGAACCTGAAGCCTTCTCCCAAGCTGTGTTAGGGTCATCACCCTTCTTGATAAAGTCAGTCATCTTTCCAAGAGAAACGAACTGATATCCGATAACTTCGTCATCTGCATCAAGTGCTATTCCTGTTACATAGCCCTCTGCCATCTCAAGGTAACGAACACCCTTAGCCTTTGTTGCGTACATTGTACCAACCTGTGAACGAAGACCCTTTCCAAGATCCTCAAGTCCGGCACCAACTGCAAGTCCATCATCTGAGAATGCACTCTGTGTACGTCCGTATACGATCTGAAGGAATAACTCTCTCATTGCTGTGTTGATAGCATCGCACACAAGGTCAGTATTGAGAGCCTCAAGAATTGTCTTACCCTGAAGAATCTCAGCTGCCATAGCTGCTGAATGTGTCATACCTGAACAACCGATAGTCTCAACAAGGGCCTCCTCGATAACGCCCTCTTTTACGTTAAGTGAAAGCTTGCAGGCACCCTGCTGTGGTGCACACCAGCCTACACCATGTGTAAAACCAGAGATATCTTTGATTTCCTTTGAGTAAACCCACTTTCCTTCTTCTGGGATAGGAGCTGGCTCATGCTTTGCACCCTTTGCAACAGGGCACATGTTTTCAACTTCCTTAGTGTAAATCATTGTGAAACTCCTTTCAAAATATGAATTCTTAAAAGCGGTTTCGAATTCTCTAATTCAAACCATCAGTGGTATTTTCTCACAAAACGGTTAGTAAGTCCATAGCTTATTGAAAATTTTTGTCGCATTTGCGTGTACTTTCTCAAGTACAGCACACCTTATTGAGAATTTTTTTGATAAGGCTGCTTAACGTGGCTTTATGGCTTGAATATCCCCTGCTTTATATTTTAAAATAAGAATGTTATATGTCTAAATATCAGCACGGCTGGTCAAAACATCAACAAAATATATATAACAAACCAACCAGCCTGAGGTATAATTTATTTCAGGAATTATTATAAATGCATCAGGAGGTACACAAATGAGATTTATAGATCTGCATCTTCATACGACAGCTTCAGATGGATCATGCACACCTGCTGAAGTGTGTCAGTTAGCAATAGACAGGAGTCTGGCGGCAATAGCCATCACAGATCACGACACTGTGGACGGCGTGGCAAATGCCATAAGCTATGCTGAAAATTTCAATAAAACACTGGTCAGGCAAGAGGCTGCCGAATCAGACAGCCGTTTCTCATCAAGTGAAGATCACCATATAACCGTCATCCCCGGTATAGAGATGTCCGCCATATATCAGAATGTCGAGATCCACATCCTTGGTTTCTATATGGATTACAAAAATCCCGACCTTCTCTCCCGCCTTGCTGCGATCAAGCAGGGAAGACTTGACAGAAATGAAGCCATGTGCCAGCGTTTCCGCGCCGACGGCATAGATATGACTATGGAGAAACTTCAGCACGGCAATCCAGACACAGTCGTCACCAGAGCACATTTTGCCAGAGTCCTTATAGCTGAAGGGGTATGCCGTGACATGAATCAGGCATTCAAGAAATACCTTGGAAAAAAGAGTAAATATTACATTCCTACTCCCGACATTCCGGCAGAGGACGCCATAGAGCTCATAAGAACATACGGAAAGGCAGCATTTATCGCCCACCCTCTTCTGTACGGTTTTGGATACAGCCAGATTGAAAAAATGATCGATGACCTGAAACCATGTGGGCTCTCCGGGCTTGAAGTGTATCATTCGTCAAACAACTCTTATGAATCAGGAAAACTGAGGGAGATTGCCAGAGCACACGGTCTGCTCATATCCGGAGGTTCTGATTTCCACGGCGCTGCCAAACCGGATATATCTATCGGAAGCGGCCGCGGAGGACTGCGGATCACGGAATCCGTCTACCATGACATTTACGACTACTGCCATAGATGACATCCTGATCTCATAAATAGACACAAGTCAAATAAACCTAAGCTAAATACGCACGAACCATGCACAAAAAATACCGGCTCCGCATCACCAGACCTTTGCCCCATCCACTTTCATGGATACATGGCATCCGAATCTGGCCTTTGCAGGCCGGTAATTATTTTCCTGTATACAAAGTCAGAATTTATATCTTATTCTTTCCCTTGTCCTTGCTCTTATCCTTATCTTTATCTTTGTCATCCTCAGTTACGACTGCACTGCCCTGCTTCTCAAGCTCAGCTACTGCGTTCTTGTGCATAGGGATACGGCAGTTCTTGTTGTTACCAAACTCAACGATGATGGTTGTGTCATCAACAACGTCAAGGACTGTTCCATAAAAACCGCTTGTTGTCATGATGTTGTCACCTGGCTCTATACGGTTCTGCATCTCCTGAGTCTTAGTTCTCTGCTTCTTCTGTGGTCTGATCATCATAAAGTAGATGATTGCGCCAAAGATGATAATGTACACAACGATGAACATTACAGATGAACCGCCCTGTCCGGCAGCTCCACTAGTTCCGCTTGCTAAAATAGTTGAAAGTGAATTCATTCCATATTCTCCTTATAGTTTATTATTTACAGATATTATATCACCATGTAAATGCATGATACCTACTGTTCTCCACCAGAAAGGCTCTCAAGCATTGATTTCTTGTATGACTGATATCTGCCTTCTTCAATAGCCTCTCTGATTTCCTTCATCATATTATTATAAAAATACAAATTATGCAAGACACAAAATCTCATACCAAGCATTTCGTTTGCTTTTAACAGATGTCTTATGTATGCCCTGCTGTAATGCTGGCATGCCGGACATCCACAGCCCTCCTCTATAGGTCTGTCATCGGTCTCGAATCTGGCATTCTTGAGATTCAGCTTTCCATGCTTTGTATACACATGGGCGTGTCGTCCGTTTCTTGATGGATATACACAGTCGAAGAAGTCAACGCCTCTGTCAACGGCCTCAAGTATATTTGCAGGAGTTCCTACACCCATGAGATATGTCGGTCTGTCCTCCGGGAGGTGCGGCACTGTCACATCAAGTATGTGGTACATCTGCTCTGCCGTCTCTCCGACAGCAAGTCCTCCGATGGCATATCCAGGAAGATCAAGCTCACTTATTCTCTTCGCATGGTCTATTCTGATATCATCATATACTGCGCCCTGGTTAATTCCAAAAAGCAGCTGATTCTTATTGATCGTATCCGGCAGACTGTTGAGCCTCTCCATCTCCGTCTTACATCTGACAAGCCATCTTGCAGTCCTTGCAACAGAATTCTCTACATACTTCCTGTCTGCCAGAGCAGGTGCACACTCATCAAATGCCATGGCTATAGTAGACGCAAGATTTGACTGTATCTGCATACTCTCCTCAGGCCCCATAAATATCTTACGGCCGTCAACGTGTGAGTTGAAGGTAACGCCCTCTTCCTTTATCTTTCTGAGTCCGGCAAGTGAAAACACCTGGAATCCACCTGAGTCCGTGAGTATCGGTCTGTCCCAATACATAAACTTATGTAAACCACCCATCTGCTTGACTATCTTGTCACCTGGTCTCACATGGAGATGATATGTGTTTGAAAGCTCTATCTGGCATCCAATATCCTTGAGATCAGTGGTCGCCACAGCTCCTTTTATCGCTGCCGCTGTTCCGACATTCATGAAAAGCGGAGTCTGCACCGTTCCATGAACGGTCTGGAATTCAGCCCTCTTTGCTCTTCCATCTTTACAAAGTATCTTATACATTATTATGTAAACCTTTCTATTTATATCATACTTAAAATATAATGCACCATTTTGCATATATTTGCAAGATTAAACTTGACGACATATAAAACGACATATTAAGAAGTAGCACGCTGATGCGCGCACTGTCATCAAGCTTACGCTTGACGACATATAAAGCGGTAGCACGCTGATGCGTGCACTGTCATCAAGCTTACGCTTGACGACATATAAAACAGCACCTGTAATTTCACTTACAGGTGCTGTTATCCCAATCTATAGACTTTCAGTTCTGTTAGCCCCGTGCTAAAACACTACTGAATTTTACCTTACTGTTTCTCTTTTAATGTGGCTGTGGCTGTCTGCTTCTCATAGTTGCCATTGTTATTCCTGTAATATACGATAGTTACCTTATCGCCAGGATTGCATGCTACGATCTTGTCATGGAATGTATCCATATCTGCTATATCCTCTCCATCAAGACTGCAAATGATATCACCTGACTGAAGTCCACACTCTTCTGCTGCTGAGCCCTGCTCTACAGATGATACATACACACCTTCAGGCATATTCAGAAGCTGTGAATACTGGCTTGTGATAGTCTGTGCTGATATTCCAAGGTACGCCTGTCCTGCTGATGTTCCGCTATCTGCTGTGTTCTTGCCTGCTATGAGGTCATTTATAATATCCTGTATATCTGATATAGGAAGAGCATATCCCATGCCTTCAACACTTGTGTCTGAATACTTTGCTGTGTTGATACCGATGAGCTCACCTTTCATATTTACAAGTGCACCGCCACTATTACCAGGGTTGATGGCTGCATCTGTCTGAAGAACCTTAACTGTCTCATCAGAAGCACTCACCTCTCTGTCAAGTGCACTTATATATCCAACTGTGACTGACTGACCATATCCAAGTGCATTTCCTATTGCCACACACGGATCACCGACTGAGAGATCATCTGATGAACCCACCTGAATCTCACTTATAGCATCAAGCGTATCTGAATCTATGTCTGAGAGATCAACTGTTGCAACTGCCACATCGTTGTTCTCCACATATCCCTTTACTGTAGCATCTGCACTCTTGTCATCGACAAATGTCACAGACAATGACTTTGAGTCCTTTACTACGTGGTAGTTAGTCGCAATGTACAGATACTTGTCATCCTTACCAATGATGATACCTGAACCTGCACCTGTTGATTCCTGCTGATATGAATCAAACCAGTTATTGTAGGTTGTCACATACGTTCCTGTGATGGAAACGATTGATGGCATAACTTTCTTTGCAACTGATGCAACATCATATACAGTTGAGTTTGTATTTGCTGTATCTGAGCTTGCTGCCTGCTTAAGCTGTGGTGCATTGCTCTCGGTTGAAGCTTCGCTCACTGCAGCCTCGGTTGTTGTGGCCACAGAACCTGTACTACCGCCTGCAAGCTTGTCAGTTCCATATCTCACGCCCTGAAATACTGCAGCTGCCACAAGGCCAAATACTGCAGCTGATGCTACCAGCAATCCTGCCTTCTTTGCAAATCCACCCTTGCCGGCTGACTTGCCACTGTTCTTCTTATTCTTCTTTGCCTTATGTGCAGTATTCATAGTATCGTGATCTGTGTAACCGGAAATCGTGCTGTTCATCCTGCTCTGTCCTGACTGACCAGCTGGCATGCCGCCCATACCATTCTGAGACTGCTGATATCCCATCTGCTGATCTTGTGTTCTTGCTGTCTGTCCGGATCTCTGCTGATATCCTGGTACAGAACCAGCACCCGGCTGTCCCTGGTAATTATTGTTCATCCTCTGGCTGTCATACCATGCTTCCATTCCGTTCACATTCTTCTGAAAACCGTTGTATGACTGTCTCTGACTGTCCTGCTGAGTCTTACTGTATCCTGGATTCTGTTCCTGAGTATGTCTGTCGAAACGTGAATCTCCCTGATTCTTCATGTAACTGAAATGATAAAGGCCATCTGACTGCTGTGTTCCCTGTGCCGGCTGTTCACTCTGGCCCATCTGTGTCTGTGACGTCTGCTCATTCTGAATTCCCTGTTTTTCGCTCTGAGCGCCATTCTGACTGGTTAAATCTTCTCTGTTGTCCTGATCCATATCTATCATCCTTTCAAAGTATTATTTTCTCATTTGCTATGTCTTTCTCTTGCTTACAATAGCTACTATACTCATTAAATGTGTCTTAAATGTGTTTTTCATGTTTCAATTCTGTGCACAAATGGTATAATCTAGAAAGCACATTTGTTATATGGATGTGCGATATGTAATAAAGAACAGGAGGAAGGTATATATGTTTAGAGTATGGGGGAAAATGATGAAGGATAACCGTCTGATAAAAGACACGGTTATATGTATATCCGACCCGGACATGACAAGGACTCACAAGGTTTACAAAGCTCTTGAGGATATGTGCTATGAATTCTGTATCACCAAGCCCATCTGGCTCGACAAGAACAAACAGGAATTTATCAAGTTTCACTGGACAAGATTCTATGCGGATAACTTTGTTGAGTCAATAGATTTTGACTATCTGGAATTCAGAGTCATCGAGGAGGGATTTTAGATGTTTTCAGTAGATTCTGTCAGCAAGAGCTACGGCCGCCAACAGGTTTTGTCTGACATTTCATTTAAAATAATGCCCGGTCAGTGTATCGCCCTTCTTGGGATCAACGGCTCAGGCAAATCTACGCTTCTCAATATATTAGCAGGCAACATCAAAGCCGATTCAGGAACATTTTCTTTTGACTCACCTGCAAAGCTCTCACTGCTTCCGCAGGACAATCCCCTTCTAGAGGAGCTTTCAGCCATGGACAATATCAGGCTGTGGCATCCCGGAACAAAGAAATCCATCCTGACCCCACACAACTGTGCCATATTTGAAAAGCTTGGCGTAGACAGTTTCCTTAATAAGAAGGTTTCAAAGCTCTCAGGCGGCATGAAGAAGCGTCTGAGTCTTGCCATAACCATGATGTCAGATCCCGATCTTCTGCTCCTGGATGAACCCCTTGCGTCACTTGACCTTCTGTGCAAGAATGGTATACTCCGCTATCTGAGCGACTACATCACATCAGGTGGATCAGTAATCATTGCAACCCATGAAACTGCCGCACTTGACATCTGCAGTCAGATCTATTCATTAAAAAGTGGAAGACTGCATCTCGAAATAGACAAGACCATTCCTGGCAGTCCGGCTTTTATTCCGCCTATCGAATATATAAAGATACTTCAGAGCTGATATCTGTTTCTGATCACCTATATGGAATTATAAGGAGATAACATGTTTTTCAGACTTGTACGAACCGATTTAAAGAGAATATCCACATACGGCAGATATCTTGCTGTTGCAGCTTTTATGCTTATCTTCATATTCCTGGGACTTGCCACCAGAGCAGACGACCTGATCTATTCAAAAGACGACTCCCAGCCAATGAACATTGGAATAGTAATGAGCGCAGATTCCCAGTTTGCCAGGATTGCTTACGAATCCATATCATCTATGGACAGTTTCAATGACTCATGTAGTTTCACCGAGATATACAGCAAAGACAACGCACTTGATATGCTGGAATCCGGAAGTCTGTTTGCAGTGATATATGTCCCGGATAACATCATAAGCGACATCATGGATGGAACAAATACACCTGTTGAGGTGTACTACTCAGACAACAGATCACTGAACACATTTGTGCTCAACGACCTGTTCAGATCTACATCTTCCATGCTCGGAATATCTCAGGCAGCCATATACTCAGTTCAGGCCATAGGCCGCAATCTCGAACTCCCGACAAGTGTCCAGAATTCCTTAAGCGATGAAGTCAATACACTTTTCCTGCAAAATGTATTAAACCGATCCGCTGCATTTGCAATAAATGAGATAAATGCCACAAGAGCCCAGAGCACCACAGACTTCTATGTATGTGCTGCCATAATTCTTATCATCATGCTCTGCGGGATCATACTCATCTCGTTCAGGCTAAATGTTCCAAAAACTTACACTACAAAGCTATGCACACATAATGTTGGACATATCTTACAGGCCATAAGCAGCTACATATCATTTTTTGTATGGAATTACATCATATATGTGACTGTATATGCTGCGCTTGTCATAGTCTCAGTTTTTAACGGACAGATCAATGTGCATTTGTCTATCAGGGCCTTGTTGTTCGGTTTTACCATATCCGGTCTCATATCACTTATCGTGCTTATTGTGAGCCTTATACCGGCGGGACTGCATGGATGCACGCTGCTGCTGGTCACAGTCACTGTCATCACTGCATACCTCAGTGGTTTTTTCATACCTGAGGCGATGCTGCCAAACTTTGCAAAGACCATATGCCACTCTTCTATCTTTAACCAGATGGCACAGCATCTGTGCCGGCTTATATGCTTATAAGGAGTTATTATGAAAAGTATTATCCAGATCGGATTATTAATAAAACGAATATTATGTAAACCTTTTATGATTGTTATTCTTCTTCTGATACCGCTCTCGATGCTCGCAGTAAGTCTTCTTCCAGACAAATCACAGAGCACAGAGATAGTCTCAGGTATATTTATAGAAGAACCTGATGAACACACGGAAAGCTTTGTATCTACCCTGAAAAGTTCTTCCACCGGCTTTACATTCAGGGAATATTCATCCCTGCAGTCTATGCAGGATGACACTGCATCTGGACAGATCGATGCCGGTTATCTGTTTCCTGCGGGAATCAGCAGTGACATCATAAATGGCACATATAAAGGTAAGATAACTGTCTACACCACAGGTTCCACTGCATTTGAGAAAGTATCCGCAGAAGCTGTGTATGCCGCTCTTCTTGAAGTCTATGCACCTGACATCGCACTGCATATGCTGGATGCGGACTCCATTTCCATGGCTTCTGGTGTAAATGCCGACGAATATATTAAAAATCGTTATGCCGGATACATTGATAATGATGATATATTCACCATAAGATCCAACATAACAGGCCGCTACGAAGTTGCAGCCGATATCCAACCGCGCAATTTTCCTGTGGAAATCTTTGTTTACATAACAATTATAATCTGCGCTCTGACCGGTCTGCAGAATTTTCTAAATGACCTGGAATGTGGTGTCTATGCTATAGTCTCCCCACACTCCAGGATCTCGTTCTGTGCAAAAAATATAGCAGCAGGAATCATCCCAGCTGCTATAATAAATCTCATATCATTACTTATATATTCTGATGTCTTTGACTTCCTGCACACATGCATTCTCATACTTGCAGTGTCTCTGGCAGGCTTTGTACTGTGCATGATACTCAGGTTCTTCTTCAGAAACTACAAGACTTATGTCATTGCCATGCCATTTATCATCATCTGTACAATTCTCCTGTCACTTCTATATTCGCTCTCGCAGATGTAGATTCCGTAACCTGTTTTTCAAGTCGCCCATAATCCCCCACCGGAACAAGTATCTTGAAGCACACTTCAGATGTGTACTCAGTATCGCTGATCACCGCAGAACTGTTGCTTATCAGATACTGCACCTTGCCGGAATCATTGTAGTTCGTCGTGATCTCCACACTCTTCATAAGCTGCATGGTGTGAATACCAGCATCGACCAAGGCAAGCTTTGCAGCCTCTGTGTAAGCTCTTACAAGCCCGCCAGTTCCTAGTAATGTGCCTCCAAAATACCTTGTCACTACTATGCAAATGTCAACCACTTTATTTCCTGTGATCACTTCGAGAATAGGCTTTCCTGCAGTTCCCTGCGGCTCTCCGTCATCTGAAAATCTAAGCAAAGTATTCTCACTGCCTATCGCAAATGCAAAACAATTGTGTCTCGCATCATAGTGCATTTTCCTGATCTTCTCGACAAATGCGTATGCCTCTTCCTCCGATGTAACCGGAACAGCATAACCGATAAATCTGGATTTCTTCTCGACTATCTCATCCTGGCCTTCTTTTACAATGGTGTTATATGTATCTGTCATCTCTTCTCCGAATTGCTGGTGAGCAGCTTGCCAAGCTCATCCATGAATGTATTCACATCTTTGAACTCTCTGTAAACAGATGCAAATCTGACGTAGGCAACCTGATCAAGATCCTTTATCTTATCCATAACGATCTCTCCGATAGTCGTACTCTCAATCTCTCTGACCTCCATATTAAATATGGTATTCTCTATATCATCAATACATTTGGTTACAGCTTCAGCAGAAACAGGACGTTTATGACACGATTTGATGACTCCAGACTCGATCTTTGATCTGTCATATGTCTCTCTGTTCTTGTCCTTCTTGATAACTATGAGCGGGATCGTCTCTACCTTCTCATATGTCGTAAATCTCTTGCCACAGGCATCGCACTGTCTTCTTCTTCTGATCGCACTTCCGTCCTCTGCAGGTCTTGAATCGATAACCTTTGTGTCATCAGCTGAGCAAAATGGGCATCTCATAAAACAATTGTCCTCCTTACGATATTTATTGAGCAGACGCATTTTAAGGCGCTTCGCGCGGCGTCTGCGTCATCGTAAGACATCTCCCGCCTTACGGCGGGTCCTTCTTACGATATTATCTTTACTGGGCACTTGGCTTTGCATACACCGCAATTTGTGCACTTCTCAGGATCTATGTGGGCGAGGTTTCTATCCATGGTGATTGCCCCTGCCTCACAGTTCCTTGCACACAGCGTACATCCAATACAGCCCGCACTGCAGGCTGCCTTTACCTGAAGTCCCTTGTCATGTGAGTTACATCTCACAAGTCTCTCCGCATCATAAGGAACAAGCTCTATCAGGTGTCTTGGACATTCTGTGACACATTTGCCGCACGCCTTACACTTCTCCTTATTAATTACAGCTATTCCATCTATAATGTCAATAGCACCAAACTCACATACTGCTTTACATGAACCATATCCTGTACATCCATATGTACACGCCTTAGGGCCGCCGTTTGGATTGTTCTGGGCAAGTTTGCAGCTCTTAGGACCTACATACTCATATACATCCTTTGCTTTCTCACAATCACCGGCGCACTTGACAAATGCTACATAACGCTTATTGTCCGCATTCTCCACACCCATGACCTCACTGATCTTTGCTGCAACTGCCTCACCGCCAACAGGGCATGCAGAAGGAGGCATCTCTCCCTTTGCAATGGCTGCCGCCAGACCATCACAGCCAGGATATCCACATCCACCGCAGTTATTTCCGGGAAGAAGTGCTCTGACTGCAATCTCCTTCTCATCCACTTCTACTTTGAATTTCTCTCCGGCTACACCGAGGAGAATACCTATCACAATACCTACACCGGCCACAACAGCTACGGCTATCAATATTCCTGTCATATCTTCTCCTCCTTATATCAATCCTGAGAATCCAAAAAACGCAATAGCCATAAGTCCGGAAGTGATAAGAACTATAGGAGTTCCCTTAAATGCCTCCGGGATAGGGCTGTGCTCTATTCTCTCTCTTATACCAGCCAGAATCGTTATAGCTATTGTAAATCCAACAGCAGATCCACATCCGTTTATCGTACTTGCAAGAATACCATATCCACTCTGTACATTTGACAGTGCGATACCAAGCACGGAACAGTTTGTTGTGATAAGTGGAAGGTACACACCAAGTGACTCATAGAGTGACTTGACATTCTTCTTGAGGAACATCTCCACAAACTGCACAAGAGCTGCTATTACAAGTATGAAAACTATGGTATTCAGATACTCAAGGCCAAATCTTCTGAGTATACCGTAGTATACAATACTTGTGACAAATGAAGATATCGTCATGACAAATATAACTGCTGCTCCCATTCCTGTTGCGGTGTTTACGCTCTTTGAAACACCAAGGAATGGACAAAGTCCAAGGAACTGGCTGAGGATAACATTATTTACAAGTGCCGCTCCGATAGCCAACAATAAAATATTCATTATCTCTTACCTCCTTTTCCCTTTTTGGTCTTTATATGAGCCATTGTCTCTTTGAGCTTTATGTCGGAATCCTTATCATCTGTTTTCTCATCCAGATTCTTATTGGTCTCATCTGCTGCCTTTATTGTCTTATCTCCGGCCTTAACTTCTTCCGAGGCAACTGCCGCAGTGTCTTTTCCTTCAGCAGGTTTTACTATGTTCTTCTCAGCATTTACAGAACTGCTCTCGATCTTGTCATCTTCCGTCTTATTTTCTGATGCCGGAGCCGCTGTTTTCTCAGCTGAAATAACCTGATTTGGCACCTCAACTTGCTCCGCAGCGCTGACCGGCTTTGTCTCCTCTGCTTTCTCTGCAGCACCGACCGGCTTTGTCGCCTCTGCTTTCTCTGCAGTGCTGACCGGCTTTGTCGCCTCTGCTTTCTCTGCAGCACCAACAGACTTTGACGCCGCTGCTTTCTCCGCAGCGCTGACCGGCTTTGTCGCTGCCTGTGCTGCTGTATCAGTTGTCAGCTTGCCACAACATGCCGCATTGATACATCCGGCACATGAATCCGGCCTGCACACCTCTGGGATCTCCTCACCATGTACCAGTGCCTCTGCTGCCTTCTTCGCATTGCGCTTGTTGATGAATGCGATCAGGAATGCCAATACAAAGAATGCACCAGGTGCAAGTACGAGTATCGTGATCGGTGTATAGAGACTGAACACGTTTCCTATGGCTTTAACAATACCAGAAGAACTCTGAAGTTGGTTGCCATCCCCAAGTATCTGGAATCCAAATATACATCCCTTTCCAAGAAGCTCTCTGAACATACCTATGAGAGTAAGTCCAACAGTAAATCCAAGTCCCATTCCAAGTCCATCAAATACTGATGGAAGGACTTTGTTCTTGGATGCATATGCCTCGGCACGTCCAAGGATGATACAGTTTACAACTATAAGTGGTATATACAGTCCCAGGCTGTCATTCAGTGATGGCAGGTACGCCTGAAGCAGGAACTGTATGATCGTCACAAATGACGCTATGATAACTATAAATGACGGTATTCTGACCTTATCTGGTATCACCTTTCTAAGCGCTGATATCATGAAATTACTCAGCACCAGAATACATGTAGTCGTGAGTCCCATTCCGGCACCGTTAATTGCAGATGAAGTAACCGCCAGTGTAGGACACATTCCAAGCATCTGGACAAATGTTGGATTCTCTTTGACAATACCGTTATATAAACGTTCTGTACACTTTCCCATTATTTGTCACCTCCATTATCCGCTGCACTGTTCTCGGAACCGCCGCCAATTGACTGTACATATGTGAGTCCTGCATTGACCGCATTCGTTACCGCATTCGTAGTTATGGTTGCTCCTGACAGAGCATCTATCTCCTCATCCACAGTTGCTCCTGACTTGGTGTATTTGAACTGTGCTACATTCTTTCCTGCAAACTGAGACTTGAAGCTGTCTGTATCAGCCTCCATTCCAAGTCCGGCCGTCTCAGCAAGTGAAAGGAACGAAATTCCCTTAGTTGTTCCATCATCAGCAACGCCCATGGCAAGCTGAAGATCTCCGCTGTACGCCTCATGTGATGTGACAGTCACTACATAACCAAGCACGCTGCCGTCACTGCTCTTTGCTGTGACAACCTCATCTATATCTGCGTTAAAGCCTGCATCCTTGAGGATATTTGCAGCTGAATCCGCATCGAAATCAGCATAACTTTCAAATGAATCTGCATCGGCAAACACCGTCTTGTATGCCTCTTCCTTTGCTGCCTGTTCAGCATCTGATATAGGCTTCTTTGTGATCTTGTATACATAGGCAAGAGCAAATCCAGCTATAATGGTTATGATAAGTATAGCTATGGTTGCAACCACGATGGACTTTGTATCCATCTTTGACTTGGTGCCGGACGGATCTCCCTGTGCTGCCAGCTCTGCTCCCTCTCCGAAGCTCTTTGGCTGTGTCCATCTCTCAATAAGTGGAACTAGCAGATTTGAGAATATAATCGCATATGACACGCCCTCTGCCGAACCACCATATATTCTGAAACAGAATGTAAGGAGTCCGAGTATCACACCGAACACTACCTTACCCTTAGGTGTGATAGGTGATGTGACATAGTCAGTTGCCATGAAGAATGCTCCGAGCATAAGTCCACCGCCACAAAGGTGTGCAGCAAGATATGTGAGATCAAATCCTCTTCCTGAAGCAAGCGCATAAATCATGATAAGCACTGCAAATGTTCCAATGTATACAAATGGTATAACGGGTTTTATAACTCTTCTTATAAGCAGATAAGCTGCTCCGACAAGCAGACATACAACCGATGTCTCACCTATGGTTCCCGGAATATTACCAAGGAACATATGGAGCACATTTACATCTGACACATCACCTGTGTTTTTGAGGACTGCCAGAGGTGTGGCTGTTGTAACTCCATCATACGAGAACGATGTCATCCTTCCCGCAAATGATATGAGGAGGAAACATCTTGCTCCGAGTGCCGGATTCATGAAATTGTATCCAAGTCCTCCAAACAACTGCTTCACTATGAGAATGGCAAATGCCGATCCAAGTATAGCCATCCACACCGGCACATCCGGTGAGAGGTTAAGTGCAAGCAGTAATCCTGTGACAACAGCACTTAAGTCTGATATGGTAACTTTCTTATTCATCAGCTTCTCGTACAGCCACTCGAACAGCACACATGCCACTACGCATGTAAGTATGAGGATCATGGCATTCAGCTCAAAGTTGATGATTCCAAATATGGTTGCCGGAAGAAGTGCAATTATCACATCCAGCATGATACTCTGTGTACTTCGCTTATCCCTGACATGTGGAGAAGACGAAATTTTAAATGTATTTTCCAATTGTGTGTCCCTCCCTACTTCTTCTTGCTTGCGAGAATAGTTTTTCTGGTTCCCGCTATCGTCTGTGTCAAATGTCTCTTGGCTGGACATACATAAGAGCAGCATCCGCACTCACAGCATTCCATTCCGTTATACTTCAAGAATCCATCTGTATCTCCGTGTTCCGCAAGATCCGCAAGGTGTGATGGCACTATCCTTCCAGGACACACATCCACACATCTTCCACATCTTATACAATTACTAGGTTCAAGATCAGCTACCTCATCACTTGTCATGCACAGCAGTGCAGATGTACCTTTAACTGCCGGCACGTCAAGTGAGAACATAGCCTTACCCATCATTGGGCCACCTGCGATGATCTTCTCAGGAACAACTCCGTCCTTGAATCCCCCTGCTGCCTCTATGAGCTCCTGACAGTTTGTTCCGCAGCGCACCAGAAGGTTGCACGGATTCTCAATGGCATCTCCTGTGACCGTCACTATCCTCGAGTAAAGTGGACGTCCTTCCACAACTGCCTCATATATAGAAGCTATGGTGTCCACGTTGTGAACTATACATCCGGCATCAGCAGGAAGCATCTTGGAATTCACATATCTTCCGGTATTCGCATATATGAGCTGCCTCTCAGCTCCCTGAGGATACTTTGTCTTCATGACATGAACTTCTATCTTGTCGTTGTCCTTAACCTTCTCAGAGAGAATCGCTATCGCCTCCGGCTTGTTATCCTCTATCGCTATTATGCCCTTTGCATGATCAAAAAGATTGATGCATATCTCAAGTCCCAGGACTATCTTGTCCGGTTCCTCCATCATACGTCTGTAATCAGATGTAAGGTACGGCTCGCACTCTGCTCCATTCACAATAATATAATCTATAGCATCCTCATTCTTAGGGGACAGCTTTACATTTGCAGGGAATCCGGCTCCGCCCATTCCGACTATACCGGCCTCCTTGATTATATCCTTGACATCCTCACGGTAAAGCGTAGAGAGATCTTTGACATTTGCCGCAAAATCAACCTCTTCAAACTGTCCGTCATTTTCCACTACAATAGATTCAACCTTTGATCCCCCCGGAACATATCTAGGCTCAATGGCCTTGACTTTACCGGATATAGATGAATGTATATTCGCTGACACAAATCCGCTGGCCTCAGCTATCTTCTGGCCAACCAGGACTCTGTCACCCTTCTTCACTATAGGTGTGGCAGGTGCCCCTATATGCTGACTAAGCGGATACACACAGTCACCCTTTGGAAGGTATTCTTTTACAGGCTTTTCCATCGACAATTCTTTGCCTTCATATGGATGAATTCCGCCCAGAAATGTTAGCAAACCCATGATCTACCTCTTTTCTCTTTTTCTTTTTTTGTTAAAAATCTTTATCTATAATAACGCTTTAGAAGTTCAAAAACAACCTAAAAGGACTATATATTATCAAATAAAATATAAGTACATCAGGGATTATTTGTGTTATCCGGTTTTCTTGTACTGACAAAAAAAATCTGGGAAAACATCTCATTTTCCCAGATTTGGCAGATTTTTTACAAGTACCGCCCCTGCTATTCCTATGCACACGCCTGCTATCGTTCCCGATATACATAGCACCGGAATATAGAGCATTATATTCCCACTTTTCATGAGTAGTGCAGCCACTATAACCTGTCCTGCATTGTGGCTCACAGCACCTGCTATACTCACGCCGGCCAGACCAAACAAATCAAGCTTTTTACAAATCATCATCACTGTCAGACTAAAAACTGCACCGGCAATGCTGTACATCATCACTGCCATGTTGCCAAACAACAGAGATGAAAGAAAGATCCTCACCATTGACACAAGCCATGCATCCCCTGAAGACATCCTGTACATCACAACTATCGCAGCCAGATTTGCAAGTCCAAGCTTCACTCCGGGAACAGCTATATTCACAGGTATGAAAGATTCGAGATACGAAAGAACCATAGCAACCGCTATAAACATACCCAGATATGCAGTTCTTGCCGCAGTCCATCTCCTGCCATCAGCTGTTCCGCTTATATTACGCTCTTTTTTTTCTGATAACCTATCACCCGGGGCAACATCTTCTCCCCTGTTTTTTCTTCCAAATGAATCCATGATCCAATCTCCATATCGCACAGATACTGTAAACGGCTTATTTTATATCATAATCATTCTTCTTGTCATTATGAACCTCTATCACCAGCTTATGGGGCAGACATGTTATGGTCTCTCCCGACCGGCTCACACCGCCCATATTCATACATATCTTATCCGGGCAGTCCGCTTCAGACACACGTATCTCCCCGCCTTCCACTACAACCGTATTGGTGCCATATGATGTGTCAAATAAATAAATGTCATCCCTTGTCATATCTATCGTCTGAACCAGGCTTCCATCTACATAGACCTCCGCCTCATTTCCCGGCTTAAGATTATTCTTTATCAAAATGAAACTTCCGGCTCCCAGAATCATAAGCACCAAAAACAATATTGCATCCCGTCTTTTTATAATTTTACCTTCTTGTCTGTTCATCTGATACCGCCTTATCAGTCATCTACAATAGTATATCCTGAAGCAGTCATATTGAAACTGCTCTTTAAGTCATCACTCACATACACTCTTTTCTCATCGTCTATGATGACCGCCTTCGCTCCATACTGAGCCACAAGCTTCATGGCATCATCCCTGTCAAGCAGCATACAGAGCGTGGACAGTGCATCGCTTGTGAGTCCATCATCGCACACGACTGTGGCTGCTATAGTATGTGTCCATGCCGGATAGCCTGTATCAGGATCAAGTATGTGATGATATCTCTTGCCATCCACCATGAAATACTTCTCATAATCACCTGAGGTTGAGATAAATGCAGTCTTTCCAGCCGGAATACTTACCGTTCCAAGAACAGTTCCCTCCGAATTTCTGGGATCCTTCACCCCCACCTTCCAGCACTCTCCATCCGGCTTGCTTCCATAGACAACTATACTTCCCCCCAACGCTATACACGCACCTGTCGCATCAGAATCCTTTAGATAGTCCGCCGCAAGGTCACATCCGTAGCCTTTCCCCACAGCCCCAAGATCGAGCATCATGCCAGAATCTGCTATATTCACAAAGTCAGAATCCACACTCACATTTGTCCCATCAACTTTCTTCAGTGCTGCATCTATGTCTGCCTTATCCGGAATGACTGATCTGCCATCTTCTATCCCCCACACCTCTGCCAGAGGTCTTATGGTTATATCAAGCTTATCATCCCCAGCCGCAGATATCTGCAATGTCCTGCCAATTATATCCGCCAGCTCATCACTGACCTTGTAATCTTCTCCTGCCTTATATCCTGCATTCAAAACCGCCAGTTCGGATTCAGGGGCACGCCATGACAACACACTTTTATCAAGGGTCTCCTCAGCATCTGCTATATCATCTATGATACTGTCGCCATCTGAGCCGTATACCGTAAAAGATGCCGCAGTTCCCATCACTATCGTATTCCTGGTATACTGCGTCTTCTGTCTGTTTTTCACTCCACTCCATATCACCATAGCGACGATTGCCGCAGCACATAATGCTGCGGCACATATTCTGATAACTTTATTCATCGTCCTGATACCTCTATTTCAGATATTCATCATGCACCTGTTCGCGAAGTGAATATCTGAATGATTTCTCATATTCTACATTCTCATTTATACTGTGACTTACCTCTTCAAAGAAACTCTGATTGATTATATCCATTGAATAGAATATAGGATAATTGCTGTTCTTCTCCCACATCATAACTCCGCCGTCAACAGATTCCTTGCCATACTCATCCTCGTATCTCTTCTTGCAGTCGCCGCTGCACAGATATACATGACAGAGTCCATTCAAAGTCTTCTTGAGCATATCAGTTCTCAATATGTAACCATCACAGTCTATCGCCCAATCTGGTATCACATCAGGTTTTACGATAACGATAACCGGCATATGTCTGTCCGGACTTTCAACTATATCGCTTAGACTATCATAATCAATCTCCTGAGGGCTTGTACCTTCCTCCATAACAATTCCAGCATCCACAAATCCTACCTGATTAAATATATCCTTCATAAACTTTGGCCGGTTATAGCGGCGTTCTTTCACATTGATAGTCTCACATATATTATTCACAGTAAGGTCATATATATCACCTGCCGCCACCATATCCGCAGTTATATGCCATATAACTCCCGCCTCGGAATTGCTTATGTGCTGCAGATCCATATGAAAGCTGTCCTCGCTATAGGAGACATACACCTTGTAACCAATCGTGGAATAATCAATGTTCGTGAGTTCATCCGGCATCTGTGGAAATACCATATTGATATGCTCTCTCACCCAGCTATAGATTATCCCACAGGCTTTGTCATATCCTGTCTTTCGGATTCCAACCTTGTGATTATACACTACATTTGGAACCATCGGTTTGATCTCCGCCTTGAGTTCCGGTCTCACAGCCGGAACGAACTGTTCCTTGTCAAGCAGTCTTGATATGTAATCATTGTGTACTATCTCTTTGTTTATCAGATATATAACCCTGTCTGGAGTAAGCTCTTTGTGATATTTTTTGTTGAGTAGAATCTCCACAAGTTCTCTCTTCGTAACCTGATGGAACTGAGCCACTATATCAGGATTTTTGTCCAGATACTCACGTAGTTCAGGCTTCAACGGATCTTGTGTGATCCTGAGCCTGTACTTGCTCCTGATCGCATTCTCCCAGTTTTTCTCCTTGTACTGCGAATCATGTATGCTGTTAAATATCTGTATAATAGACCAGTCACACAACTCAAGATTAGCTATTATGCTGTTCATAACTCTGGACAGATCTTCATGTCCTGTCCATAGGTCAGTCTCTCTGGAATCCGATCCAAGTTTATATTTGTACCGCATCTCATGCTCTATCTCATGCCAACCCTCGAACAGAACTGTTCTGAGCTGAACCTCAAATGTCTGATCAAAAGGCTTGTTCCACACACTGGCCGGAATATTTCTCAGATATTTGCTCGGTATCCTGAATACACCGTTACACTTCTGAGCTTCAAATTTGTTCTCCTCATTCTTGGTCTTGGACCAGTTGTCCAGAAGAAATGTCTCCTCAAGTATCTTCTCACATATATCCATATCCTCAAGATAAAATAAGTTGATTCGGATACCTATGATATCCTGTATCTTTCTTCCGCCTTCCTGCATGGAATACTTTCCTGTCTCAAGCTTGTGAAGCAGTGATGACTCGGATTTTATTCTGGATGTGCTGTTAAAATATATACCTGCATTGTTAAGCTTAGTGACAAGCGTATTGAGAAGGCTCATCTTTACATTGTTTATCTCTTCTATCTCCTGTTCCTGCAACAGCTTTTCTTCGCTGTTATAGTCGTAGATATTATAATCCATTTCACCATTCCTTTATTATGTGTTTGTTTTGCCCATTTGAAAAACATTATAACATAAATATTGTGTATTTTGCTTAAAACATTATGAACTTTTTATAAAAATCAGTGCAATTCTTCTTATATACCACCCACTTCACCCCTCAACATAAAATAATATACTCTTCTTGCGCAAATTGAGGGTTATCTATATAATTGTCTGTGTGCAAAGCACATTTATATATCTGATACAGCCCTCTTTATGGCTGTACATACGAATGAGAGGTTAATTATGATTTTAGACTGTCAGAACATCTGTAAGTCATTTGGCACAGATGTCATATTGGACAATATTTCATTTCATCTGGAAGAAAAGGAGAAAATGGCCATTGTAGGGATAAACGGCGCGGGAAAAACCACTCTCCTCAAAATAATAATGGGTGAAGAATCCGCAGACTCCGGCCAGGTTATCATATCAAAGGACAGAACCATAGGATATCTGTCACAGTATCAGGAGAATAATCTGAACACAACGGTCAGAGGTGTCATGATGGACGCACTGAAACCGATTCTGGAACTGCAGGACAAGATGAGGGAAATGGAACAGACCATGGAACATCTATCTGGTGAGGAATTACAGAAGGCCTTGGATCTGTATAACAGATACACCCATGAATTTGAATACAAGAATGGCTATAGCTGTGAGAGTGAGGCAAATGGAGTGCTGAAAGGACTTGGCTTCTCAAAGGAAGACTATGACAGACACACAGATTCTTTGTCAGGAGGCCAGAGAACACGTCTGGCACTTGGACGTCTTCTCATGGTAAAGCCCGATATAATCATACTCGACGAGCCTACAAACCACCTCGATATGGAATCCATCTCCTGGCTTGAGGGTTTCCTGGCTTCATATCAGGGAAGTGTCATCATCGTATCACATGACCGTTACTTCCTCGACAAAATTGTCACCAAGATAGTCGAGCTCGACAATGGACACGGTCAGGTATATAGCGGCAATTACACATATTTTGCGCATAAGCGGGCTGAGATCAGGGAAAATATGATGAAGGCATACCTTAATCAACAGCAGGAAATAAAGCACCAGGAGGAGGTCATCACAAAGCTCAAACAGTTCAATCGTGAGAAATCCATCAAGCGTGCTGAGAGCCGTGAGAAGATGCTGTCAAGGATTGACCGTCTGGACAAACCTACAGAAGTTGCATCCGAGATGAGACTTACATTAGAGCCAAACATACTAAGCGGAGAAGACGTGCTCACTATTGAACATCTGTCCAAGAGTTTTGGCGATCACAACCTTTTCACTGATATAGATATGGACATCAAGCGGGGTGAACATGTCGCCCTCATCGGAGGAAACGGAACAGGAAAAACCACCATCCTCAAGATGATAAACAAGATTGTGCCAAAGGATTCAGGAGCCATCATCCTCGGGTCACGCGTAAAGATCGGCTACTACGATCAGGAACACCAGGTACTGACCATGTCCAATACCATATTTGACGAGATCAGCGACGCATATCCCGATCTGTCCAATACACGTATCAGAAATGTACTTGCAGCATTTCTGTTCACAGGGGAAGATGTGTTCAAGAAGATACAGGATCTCTCAGGTGGCGAAAGGGGGCGTGTGTCCCTTGCAAAACTCATGCTGTCCTCTGCTAACTTTCTCATCCTTGATGAGCCGACAAACCACCTTGATATCACATCCAAAGAGATATTGGAAAACGCCATAAGAAATTACACTGGCACCGTTTTATATGTATCCCATGACAGATACTTTATCAACCAGACGGCAACCAGAATTATAGAACTCAAGGATAAGCAGCTCACCAATTATATAGGTAACTACGACTACTACGAATCACACAGGATTATTGACAGCAACTCTGCCGGCAGTCCATTCACACCTATAAGTGGCGTCCATGAAGAAAAACCGTCTGCAGCCATATCCCAGGCAAAGCTCTCCTGGCAGGAAAGCAAAGCTGAAGCTGCAAGAAAGCGCAAAAAGGCGAATGATATAAAGAAAATTGAAGAGGCAATAGAAAAACTCGAAAACAGGATATCCGAGATAGATGAGCAGTTTCTTCTCCCTGAAAATGCGACAAATGTAGCATTGCTGAACAACCTCACACAGGATCGATCCTCAGCCGAATCAGAACTTGAGGAATTATACAATAGATGGGAAACCCTATCTGAAGAGTAATAACACAAAAAGCAAGTGCAGATACACTTATCATTTGTATCTGTACTTGCTTTTTCTATGATATGTTATGATATTTTCCGTTCTAACCCTGTTGTATGTCTGTATATCATTATTGCATCTATCTGATGTGTATTATCTTCTTCGCATACTGTCCCGAAAGGTCATATGCAGAATTGCTTATGTACACCTCATCGCTGCTTCCCATACCACCCTGAAGCACCCAGTACTCAGGTTTATTTCCGCTTGATGATCCCCAGTCACGCACACTCTTCTCACTCACACTGGATAATATGCCAAGTTTTTTCAAATATACTTTAAGCTCTGATGCACTCCTGAATTTTCCAAAATAGATTCCCACATGTGTAGGCTCTCCATTCGTATAATATACGATCACATCCCCCGGCTTAAGAGCAGCATATGAGAAATTCTCACGATTCGCTGTAAGATTATATTCCTTTGAAGTCATCCAGTTTCCACCGTTTGACAATACAGCCATAGCTGTCACTTTCCTGAGTGCCCAGTCAGAACACATATTGCTGGAGTTGATCACAAATCCACCCTTGGCAAAGCTTGTGTACTTCAGCGTACGGTCTATGGACGGATCTGTGCTTCCCGCATATCTGAGCGCATTTGCAACAAATACATTGCAGTATATTCCTGTCTTACCAAGATACTTTCTGGTGACTCTCTTCATCCAGTCATCATAGTTCCAGCTCGCCTCTTCTATCATGAAACATCTGCCATAGCTGTCAAATACATACTCTACACTCTCAACTGTACGGCTGGTTGATTTCAGGCATCTGCCATTTGCTGCGCTGTAATAATACACAGCCTTGCCATTTATCACAGCCCTCTTAAGGCCCGCACTGTGCTTGTTCAACAGTGTTCCTGTGCTGTATATTGAATACCCTATACTCTTATTGTAGTACACATACTCAATCACCCTGCCATTCGTGTCCACATAAGCAGAACTGAACTGATCTATCGTATGCCATCCGGATGTTCTCACCACTCTTCCGGCCTTGTTGAAATAGTAATATCCACCTGGAACGTAAAGCACACAGTTTGTCTTTGTTACCCAGCAGCCGTTTGAATATACTCTGTATGTATCCGCATATCCGGGAACAGAATGTGTGCTCCTGTAAAATATGATATCAGAATACCCCATATCACCGATGTGGACAAGCAGGTCATTAAAACCAGGAAGCCACAATGTACCCGATGGCACCCAGCCATCTTCGCTGGCTATGTAGCACTTATATCTTATTCCAACTGCCTTGACAAGATACGTCGCCTGTCCATTTTTCAGGTAATATCTGACTCCGTCTGTCTTTTCATACCATCTTGTGCCCTTGTACTTAAGTCCCTTGACAAAATAAATATATTTTCCGTTTACATTGTATAAACCTGTTGTGTCACTATGCCACTTTCCCGCCGTATATATGTACAATCTTCCGGCATAATCAATGTTGGAGAAATTCTCAGAATAAAATACTTTTGAAGCCTTGCTGCTGCTCGAAAAATAAAACTCATAGTCACCGGTAACCACCCACTGTGATTTCAGCGCCACACCATTGCTTCCAAGATAATAAAAGTCATCACCAACCTGTTTTAAAACGTTTTTCACTGGTATACCGGCCTCATAGAAATACACATTATCACCGACTTTTCTCACACCGGCCTTAGCATTTCCATTCTTATCATATAGCACCTTTATATTCACTATCGTAACAGCCTTATTGCACACAAGCGTTCTTGTAGTTCCCAGGTAGCTGTAACATTTCTCTCCTTGATATGTGTTTACCACATGGCCCTCAAACAACTGTAAATATTTCACAGAAGCTGTCCCCAGACTGTTCAATATATCATCCTCTGTAAGCTGGGTAACAGGTGACGCACTGCCATATTTATACCAGCCATCAGCAACCACCTGCTTTCCACTGACAAAATACTCATAATTGCCATCATGTGTGAACACTCCTGTCGTCGGCTGGCCAGCCTTATAATATGTGCCCTTATAATAACCTGTCATACTGACCGAGTAATCCGATGCAAATGTAAACTGTCTGAGTTCCACATTTGCCCCGTTCTTAACGCTTAAAGTAACGCACCGCTTAGCTGAATTATAGTTCTTTGACTCGAGCATATCGAAACTTGTATCAGTATAGCTTCCATTGTATTCCACATTGTCATCGCTGTCATCTGCAGCCACCAGGTAGAACTTAGTTCCATACTTTATCAGTGCATACGTTATCATGGTATCAGAGTCTTCTCCTGATCCTATAAAATAACTCTTTCCCTCTGCAAAGCTGAGTCTGAACATTCCATCGGTGGAATTGGAGAAAACATATGTCTTTTTGTTTATAGTAAGTTTCTTCTCCTCCACAACACCTGCCGGAACTGCCGCATCAGTGTCAGTCTGCGCAGCAAGAACCTTTACAGCTCCATATGATCCTATAAATGCACACGCCGCCACCGCAATCGTGATGATAATAAATGCCAGCACACTTCTCTTCATTTTATTTTTATTTCTATGTATATATCGCATTACTATATTCATACTTCCTCCTTTGAACACCAATCCATTCTATAGTACACGATTTTCACAACAAGTAAAATATATAACCTGATATTTTTTTGATATAACGCTCATAAGAATCATTGCACCATCCCTGTTGTCATCGTCAAGGTTGACAAATGGATCATCAAATATAAGAACCGGTTTTTCCCCCGGATACATGACATCTGCAAGCGCTGCCCTTAGACATACACTGACAATGTCCGATAATCCAGAACTCAATGTCTCCGAATTACGGTACAGACCATCGCTCCTGTACAATATTCCCATGTCGGGATCTATCCTCATGTCCTGTGGCAAATTCTCTGATACCATTTCACAATATCTTTCAAATTCCTTTGCAACCGGCTGCGTATATCTGGAATTAAACTTATTCCTCGCCTCCATCAACAGTTTTCCGGTCTTCACAACAAGATCATATCTGTGGAACCTGTCAGCCAGCTCATCTTTTCTTGCATCCATGTCCTGAGCCGCCTCATCTATATCATGCAGCTCCGTCCTGAGATCTGACAGCATTATGTCATACTGCGTTATGACCTCCTGTGCATCAATGTCTACATAGCCACATGTTCTGCCCCCTCCCGTGCTCTGTAATATATATGCTCCATTTTCCCGCTGTGGCATATACTTTCCACTGGCTATCTGCGACATATTTTTTTCACTTTCCCGCTGCAACTCATATTCCGCTTTTCTAAGTCTGTCACATATCTCTATGTATTCGTCATATTTCATCTGGAATTCAGTCATCTGCCTGAGTGGATCATCCTCAGTTTCCATCCCAAATCCTGTCAGATATGAAGATAATTCCTCAAACAAAACATCTCTCTTATCATAAAGTTTTTCTGCTCTGATATCATCTTTATCCGCTGTTTCCCTTTTTATCCTGGTAAGATGTACAATATCCACTATCATACATATTCCCGCCAAAACCATCACGATATAGCCAAGTTTTGCATTGCCGCTATATTTCACAGCGTCAGCCGCTGCATTCCAGGTACCGCCCGCCTTTACAATGAAATATCCTGCCACAAGTGCCAACACACAGATCAACAATATTATAATCGCTGTCTTCCTTCCACCACCTGCTTCACTTTTCGCATAACGACTATATTTTTCACCCTTATCTCTTCCATGCGCACCGTCATTTATGCTCTCCATCATATCAATCTGAGACTGAAGTCTGTCATACTCCCTGGCCTTTTTCATCATAAGATCAGTCAGTTCCCTGTCTGGAACTTTTCCAGAAAAATAACTTGATAGTTTTCTATGCTGCGCCGTCAGATATCTGCGCTCAAAGTCTTCGCTCTTCTGCCCGCATATCTTCTGTCTTTCTGCGCTTATCCTTTCAATCTCACGGCAGACATACTGCCTCTTTCTGACCTTCTCCGAGAGCTCCGCGTATTCCATCTTTTGCCTGTAAAGTTCACCATTTCTCTTATTTGGCGACATCCTGTTCACTACGTCCTTTATAGCCTGACAGGCCTTCTCATAATTGTTTATATCAGCATCGGTGACCGCTATATTGCCGATCTTAGCATTTATATCATCTGTAATGCACATCTGGCAATTATTCTGCCCTATGTAAACAGTATTCTCAAAAGATCTTGCATCTATATGGAACAGTTCATAACCTATATTCTCAGTGAAATCACTGCTGACTGCATTTGTCTCTGCGTCATACAATACGAATGTATCTTCACTCTTCTTTCCACCAAATGACCTCTGTACCCTGTACACATTTGTTCCACTCTTAAACACAATCTCACCGCCATATGTACTACCCGACCATGGTCTAAATCTCCGGCGTTCATTCTCTTTGTCATTTCTCTTTGTCTCCCCGGAAAATCCATAAAACATAACCTTAACAAAAACAGCAAATGTCGTCTTACCCCAGCCATTACCTCGAAGTATCGTATTTATACCGGATGTAAACTTCATATCAATATTATTCAGTTTTCCAAATCCCTCTATATGGCATGATATAAGTCTCATTACAACTCTATCTCCTCGTTCGCAAGTGCTCTTATTCCAGTCTGTATCACAAATGCTTTATCCTCATCTGTGAGATTCTGCGCCATCACAGTTCTGACAAATTCTCCCTTAAGTGTAGCATCACCAGCATATCTGAGTGGATCCACATAGAGCTTTGTTTTGTCCCTTATCTCCAGATAATAAAATGAATCTTTAAATTGTTCTTCAATATACGGTATGCTTATCTCATTTTCCACATCTACACTTCCGGTAAGACAAATCCTGACCAGATCCCTCCCATACTCTTTATCCACCGGCTTGATCTCACCGTATAACTGCTCAGCGATTCGATCAGCCGCATCATTGCTATCGCAGGCTGATGTCAGATCCACATCAATGCTATAAAGCCTTCTTTTCGCAAATGGTACAAATTCAGCATCGACCGTATGACTTCTCTCATCAACATCAAGTACCATAAAACCATGCTCACCACACTCGTCAAATCCCCTGCCCTCAAGGCATCCCGGATAACAATAGAAACCCCTGTGATCAAGTCTTTGAAACTTTCTTCCATGCACATGCCCCAGCGCCAGATAATCAATACCTATGTTTCTGAGTTTTCTCATACATACATCATTCGCATCATGCACTCTGCCATATTCCTGTTCCTGTCCGTGCAGCATGACTATATTTATATAATCCTCATCCAGTTCAAGCTCATCATATATGCTGGCACAATTATCTGCTGTAAGTATAACCCCCGTTATCACTATACTCGATTCTTTGAGCTTATACTGTATCCACTCTTCACCAAACAAATAGAGATTCTCCGGAATCTTCCTCCCGGCAAATATGCTGTCATCCGGATCATGATTTCCCCTCAGGTAAAACACATCTATATCAGCGTGCTTCGCGATCTCACCTATGACCACATTTATAGTAGTAGCCGACACTGTATCTGAGTCAAATAAATCTCCCGCAATTATAACCGCCTGTATATCATTTTCTTCTGCATACCCAAACATTTTCCTGAATGTATTAAGTATCTCATTTCTTCTTTCCTTAGACTTCTCCCGTCCAAGATGTGCATTCAGGGCAGAATCCAGATGGACATCCGCACAGTGTATTATTCTCATATTTTATAACCTCAATTTATCTTTCCAACCTATATTTTGGATTTATATTCTAAGTCTAAAATCTTAACCTATATTCTTTATCTATAATCTCAACATTCATTTTCTGTCTTTATTACCATCTATTTTTCTAATCTATCTCTCAAAATTTATCTTTTTCTATATTAACATAATATGCATAAATTTGCCCACATCAACAAAAAAACGCCAGAAGCCTTGTAAAATCAAGGTTTCTGACGCCTGTCAAACAGGGGATGAGGGAATCGAACCCCCGCCAAAAGTTTTGGAGACTCCTATCATACCATTTGACCAATCCC